>Ga0209990_10000285_pt1 | contig 51744 bp, 55 predicted proteins | sample NOAtaG_6_FD_187304 | JGI IMG/M metagenome (GOLD analysis project Ga0209990, IMG submission 187304) | Freshwater lake microbial communities from Lake Erie, under a cyanobacterial bloom - NOAA_Erie_Diel5S_2200h metaG (SPAdes) (version 2) | ecosystem: Environmental > Aquatic > Freshwater > Lake ...
GGCGGGGCGGGTAACGACACGCTGTTCGGGGGCGTGAACGACTACTGGAAAAACTACGACGGCGCGGGCAACGACACCTACCTGTTTGGCCGTGGCGACGGGCAGGACACGATCGTTGACGACGATGCCACCGTGGGCAACCTGGACCGGCTCGTCTTCAAGGCCGGGGTGGCCGTGGCTGACGTGCAAGCGGTGCGCGACGGTGATGCCCTGATTCTGCGGATCAACGGCACCCCGGATCAGGTGCGCATCGACTTCTACTTCAGAAGCGATGGCGTGAATAGCCGGCAGATCGAGGAGATTCGCTTCACCGACTCGCCCGCCACCGTGTGGCGCCTGGCCGACATCAGAGCACGGGTCCTCATTGGTACCGCCGGCAACGATACCCTCATTGGCTATGCCACGGCAGACACCATTAGCGGCGGTGACGGCAACGACACCCTGAGCGGGCGTGACGGCAACGACACGCTCAACGGTGGCAACGGCGACGATGGACTGGCGGGGGAGAACGGCAACGACACGCTCAACGGCGATGCGGGCAACGACGTGCTGCAGGGCGGTGCGGGCGACGATACCCTGAACGGCGGGGCGGGTAACGACACGCTGTTCGGGGGCGTGAACGACTACTGGAAAAACTACGACGGCGCGGGCAACGACACCTACCTGTTTGGCCGTGGCGACGGGCAGGACACGATCGTTGATGTCGACGCCGCTCCAGGCAATCTAGATATCTTGTCGTTCGGTGGGGGAGTCGCCGCCAACCAGCTCTGGCTGCGGCGCGTGGGAGCTTCAAACCTGGAGGTGAGCATCATCGGCACGACCGACCGGGTGACCGTCCAGAACTGGTACTCGGGCGCCCAGTATCGCGTGGAGCAGTTCAAGACCGCCGACAACAAGGTGCTGCTGGACAGCCGTGTGGAGAACCTGGTGCAAGCCATGGCGGCCTTCGCGCCGCCAGCGGCAGGCCAGACCAGCCTGCCGCAGAACATCCAGGATGCCCTGGCGCCCGTGCTGGCGGCGAATTGGCAGTAACGGGCGCGTGCATGGATGCGGCCCCCGCCCTGCGGCGGGAGGCTGACGGGATTCGGCCAGTTCAGTGAGCACGCCGCCCTTGATCGCCACGGACCCGGGCGCGCAGTCTGCGCCGGGGGAGGGTGGTGCCGCGCCGCTGCCGGATACGGGCTTGATCGGCCTGGTGATGCTGGCGCGGTTCCACAACGTGGCTGCCGACCCCGACCAGCTCGCCCACGATTTTCGCGTCGCTGGGCGCCCCTTCGAGGTGGCGGAGATCCTGCTGGCGGCCAAGCGGCTGGGGCTCAAGGCGCGGCGGGTGGACACGGATTTCGCGCGGCTGGACCGCACACCGCTGCCCGCCCTGGCGCGGGACCGGCAGGGGCAGTTCTTCATCCTGGCGCGGGTGGACGGCGACCAGGTGCTGATCCAGGACCCGCGGGTGGAGCGCCCGCAGGTGCTGAGCGCGGCGGCGCTGGGCGAGCGCTGGGGCGGGGAGTTGATCCTGTTCGCCTCGCGCGCCTCGCTGGCGGGCGAGCTGGCGCGCTTTGATTTCACCTGGTTCATCCCGGCGGTGGTGAAGTACCGCAAGCTGCTGGGCGAGGTGCTGCTGGTGTCCTTCGTGCTGCAACTGTTCGCGCTGGTGACGCCGCTGTTCTTCCAGGTGGTGATGGACAAGGTGCTGGTGCACCGGGGCTTTACCACGCTGGATGTGATTGCCGTGGGGTTGCTGGTGGTGGTGGTCTTCGAGAGCGCGCTCTCCGGGCTGCGAAGCTACGTGTTCTCGCACACCACCAGCCGCATGGATGTGGAACTGGGGGCGCGGCTGTTCCGGCATTTGCTGACGCTGCCGCTGGCGTATTTCCAGGCGCGCCGCGTGGGCGACACGGTGGCGCGGGTGCGGGAGCTGGAGAACGTGCGCCAGTTTCTCACCGGCAACGCGGTGACGCTGGTGCTCGATCTGCTGTTCTCGGTGGTGTTCTTGCTGGTGATGCTCTACTACAGCGTGTGGCTCACCTTGATCGTGGTGCTGTCCCTGCCCTGCTACGCGTTGGTGTCGCTGCTGATCACGCCGTTGCTGCGCGCCCGGCTGCACGAGAAGTTCAACCGCGGCGCCGAGAACCAGGCGTTTCTGGTGGAGGCGGTGAATGGCATCGACACGCTCAAGTCCATGGCCGTCGAGCCGCAGATGACGCGCCGCTGGGATAACCAGATGGCCGCCTACGTGACGGCGGGCTTCCGCACCAACGTGCTGGCCACCCTGGCGCACGAGAGCGTTTCGCTGATCGGCAAGCTGGTGACGGTGGCCACCATGTGGCTGGGCGCGCGGCTGGTGATCGCCGGGGAGCTGAGCGTTGGCCAGCTCATCGCCTTCAACATGCTGGCGGGGCGGGTGGCGGCGCCGGTGATGCGCCTGGCGCAGTTGTGGACCGACTTTCAGCAGACCGGTATCTCCATGCAGCGCCTGGGCGACATTCTCAATGCCCGCACCGAGGTGGCCAGCGCCAATCGCAGCACCCTGCCGCCGGTGGCGGGGCGCATCGAGCTCGATCAGGTGGTGTTCCGCTACCGGCCCGACGGGCCGGAGGTGCTGCGCAATGTGTCGCTGCAGGTGCAGCCAGGCGAGGTGATCGGCATCGTGGGGCGCTCGGGTTCGGGCAAGAGCACGCTGGCGAAGCTGGTGCAGCGCCTCTACCTCCCCGAGCGGGGGCGCGTGCTGGTGGACGGGGTGGACCTGGCCATGGCCGACAGCGCCAGCCTGCGGCGCCAGATCGGCGTGGTGTTGCAGGAGAACATGCTGTTCAACCGCACCGTGCGCGAGAACATTGCCCTGGCCGAACCCGGCCTGCCCATGGAGGCGGTGATCGGTGCGGCGCGGCTGGCGGGGGCGCACGAGTTCATTCTCGAGCTGCCCGAGGGCTACGACACGGTGGTGGGCGAGCATGGCGCCACGCTCTCGGGTGGCCAGCGCCAGCGCATCGCCATCGCCCGGGCGCTGATCACCAATCCGCGCATCCTCATCTTCGATGAGGCCACCAGCGCGCTGGACTACGAGTCGGAACGCGTGATACAGAACAACATGAAAGCCATCTGCCAGCGGCGAACGGTGCTGGTGGTGGCCCATCGCCTGAGCGCAGTGCGCGACGCCCATCGCATCATCGTCCTCGACCGGGGGCAGATCGTGGAACAGGGCACCCACGCGGAGTTGCTGGCCCACGAGGCCGGGCACTACTCGCGCCTGCACCGCCTGCAGCAGGGTTGAGCCATGGTCCAATCGCCAAATCCGCGCCTGGGTGCCCTGGTCGATCTGCTGAACCGCTACGGGGCCGTGTGGCGCCACGCCTGGCGGGAGCGGGCGCAGCTCGAACCGCGGCCCCGGCTGCCCCACGAGGCCCAGTTTCTGCCCGCGGCGCTGGAGTTGCAGGAGACTCCGGTCTCGCCCGCTCCGCGGGTGGCCCTGTGGCTGCTCATGGCCTTTGCCCTGATCGCTGTGCTGTGGGCCCTGATCGGGCACATGGACGTGGTGGCGGTGGCCCACGGCAAGATCGTGCCCAACGACCGCACCAAGGTGATCCAGCCGCTGGAGGCGGCCGTGGTGAAGGCTATCCGCGTGATCGATGGCCAGGCGGTGAAGGCGGGCGAGGTGCTGGTGGAGCTCGACGCCACCAGCACCGCCGCCGACAAGGTGCGCATCGGCAACGACCACCTCACCGCGCACCTGCAAGCGGCCCGCGCCCGGGCGCTGCTGGCCGCCATTGCCTCGGGCAGACCCGCTGTGCTGGGCGAGCTGCCCGAGGTGGACCGCGCCCGGCTGGCGCAGGAGCAGCGGGTGCTGGAAGGACAGCACGCGGAGTTCCAGGCCCGGCTGGCGCGCATCGAGGCCGACATCGCCCAGCGTGAGGCGGAGCTGCGCTCCACCCAGGAGATCGTGCGCAAGCTCGAGCAGACGGTACCCATTGCGCGCCAGCGCGCCCAGGACTTCAAGGAACTGGTGGATCAGAACTTCATCTCCAAGCACGGCTACCTGGAGAAGGAGCAGATCCGCATTGAGCAGGAGGCCGATCTGGCCACCCAGCGCAGCCGCCTGCGGGAGTTGACGGCGGCCCTGGAGGAAGCGCGCAGCCAGCGCAAGGCGCTGGTGGCCGAAACGCGCCGCCTGGCGCTGGAGACCCTGCACGAGGCCGAGCAGAAGGCCACCAGCCACGGGCAGGAGCTGGTGAAGGCGCGCTCGCGGGATCAGTTCATGACGCTCACCGCGCCGGTGGACGGCACGGTGCAGCAACTGGCCATCCACACGGTGGGCGGCGTGGTCACCCCGGCCCAGCCGCTGATGATGATCGTGCCGAAGGACAATCCCATCGAAGTGGAAGCGTTCGTGGACAACAAGGACATCGGGTTCGTGAATCCGGGACAGGCGGCGGTGGTGAAGGTGGAGACCTTTCCCTTCACGCGCTACGGCATCATCGAGGCCACGGTGACCAGCGTATCCAGCGATGCGGTGAACGACGAGAAGCGCGGCCTGATCTTCCCCGCCCGGGTACACTTGGCCCGCGCCACCATCCCGGTGGAGAACAAGACCGTGAACCTGTCGCCAGGAATGGCGGTGACGGTGGAGATCAAGACCTCCAAGCGCCGCGTGATCGAATACTTCCTCTCGCCGCTGCTGCAGTACAAGGACGAGAGCCTGCGGGAGCGATAGCCGCTGAGCGGAAGCGGGGGTCAGAGTAGAGCGTCGGCCTGGGGCCGCGCTTGTCCTGGCATTCGTCGTTGAGGTGAGAAGGAGGTGCCCATTGAATTTCGTCTTCCGGCGGGCCGTTCCTATGCCGCCATGGAGGACTGAGCTGCATGCTTGCTGATGCAGCGCTGCGGGGACTGCGCCGGCGAACTGTAGCCCCGCGTGGAGTGGCGACGACTCCGGTTGTAGCAAGCTTCGATGTGGCCGAACAGGTCGGACTGCGCGTCGGACCGCGCTGGGTGGGTCGCGCCATGCAACCACTCGTTCTTCAGGCTGTTGAAGAAGCCCTGGGTGCGGCGGTGGGCACGGCCGGGCTGAGGCCCGCGGCGATGGCCTCCACCACGATGTCGCGGTCGGTGACGATGCCCACGAGCGCCCTGCGATCTCCCGCCGGGCCCACCACGGCGGCGCCCAGGTGAAACTGGCGCGTTAGCTCGGCCACGCGCTGGACGGTGGTGTTTCAGCCGCGGTGAACCACGTCGCGGGAACAATCCCGCCGATGGGCGTGGGGGCATGCCTGAAAGTTTTGGACGCCGAGTCATCATCGCTGCGGCACCATCCCAGTGCCCTGACGGTGGTCAACGCCCTGGCGGAGCCTCGCGTGACGCGCCGCGCAGGTAGCCCTGGCCGCCTCGGGCGGTGGTGATATTGTTCGGCCCGCGGCCGCGCTGGCCGACGTCATCTCCACCCGAGCCTTTTCCCTTGTGCCCCACCCTTGCCGAAGCGCCTGACGGCGCCCATGACGAGCGCTTCATGCGCGAAGCGCTAGCGCTCGCCGGCCAGGGCGCCGAGGCGGGCGAGGTGCCGGTGGGTGCGTTGCTGGTGCTCGACGGGCAGGTGGTGGGACGCGGGTTCAACGCGCCCATCGGGCGCCACGATCCCAGCGCCCATGCCGAGATGCTGGCGCTGCGTGATGCGGCCGCGGCCCTGGGCAACTACCGTCTGCCCGGCAGCACGCTGTACGTGACGCTGGAGCCCTGTGCCATGTGCGCGGGCGCCATGCTCCATGCCCGGGTGGCCCGGGTGGTGTTCGGTGCGCCGGACCCCAAGACCGGCGCCTGCGGCAGCGTGGTGAACCTGTTCGCCGAGCCGCGGTTGAATCACCATGCCAGTGTCAGCGGTGGTGTGCTTGCCGAGGAATGCGGGCAGGTGCTGCGCGATTTTTTCCGGGGGCGCCGGGAGTGCGCGGGCTAATGTCCCGGCCGCGGCGAGCCATTGGTCTTTTTGTGAGGGAGGGAGAATTCCATGCGGTTGAAGGATAAGGTTGCCATCATCACCGGGGCCGCGCGCGGCATCGGGCTGGCCACGGCCCTGAAGTTTGTGCGTGAGGGCGCGCGGGTGGCGCTGTGCGACGTGGGCGAGACGGCGGTGGAGGCGGCGGCTGCAGAGGTGCGCGCTGCGGGCGGCGAGGCGCTGGGTTTCGTGGTGGACGTGACCGACCGTCCCGCCATCGACCGCATGGTGGCATCGGTGATGCAACGCTGGGGACGCATCGATACGCTGGTGAACAACGCCGGCATCGTGATGGACGCGCAGTTGCGCAAGATGTCCGATATCGCCTTCGACAAGGTGATCGACGTGAACCTGAAGGGCACCTACAACTGCGCCCGGGCGGTGGTGGACATCATGGTGGAGCAGGGCTCGGGAGTGATCCTGAACGCCTCCTCGGTGGTGGGGCTGTATGGCAACTTCGGCCAGACCAACTACGCAGCAAGCAAGTTTGGCGTCATCGGCATGGCAAAGACCTGGGCTCGGGAACTGGGCCGCAAGGGTGTGCGCGCCAACGCGGTGTGTCCCGGCTTCGTGGAGACGCCCATCATCGGCACGGTGCCCGAAAAGGTGCTGGAGGCGCTGCGCGAGCGCGTGCCCCTTGGGCGGCTGGCAAGGCCCGAGGAAATCGCCAACGTGTACGCCTTTCTGGCCTCGGACGAGGCCAGCTACGTGAACGGCGCGGTGATCGAGGTGGGCGGCGGCGCGGCGTTCTAGCGGGCCGAGGCGCCAGCCATCACGGCGCGCAGCGCCTCTGCAAGCGGCGGGCGCAGCACGCCCGCTTCGGTGATGAGTGCGCTCACCAGGTCTGCAGGGGTGATGTCGAAGGCCGGATTGCGCACCGCCACGCCCGGGGGAGCCCAGCGCTCGGCCCCGTAACCGGTCACCTCGTCGGCGCCGCGCTCCTCGATGGGAATGGCGCTGCCGTGAGCCACGCTCAGGTCCACGGTGGACAGGGGACAGGCCACGTAGAAGGGCAGGTTGTGGCGGCGGGCCAGCACTGCCAGCGGATAGGTGCCGATCTTGTTGGCCACGTCGCCGTTGGCCGCCACGCGATCGGCCCCCACGATCACCAGGTCCACCTCGCCGCGGGCCATGAGCAGGCCGGCCGCGCCGTCGGGAATCAGGGTGACGGGAATGCCTTCGGCCAGCAGTTCCCAGGCGGTGAGGCGGGCGCCCTGCAGAACCGGCCGTGTCTCGTCGGCCAGCACGCTGACCCGTTTGCCAGCGGCCACGGCCGAGCGGATGACGCCCAGGGCGGTGCCGTGGGCCGCCGTGGCCAGCGCGCCGGCGTTGCAGTGGGTGAGGATGCGCGCGCCATCGCCGACCAGGGCAGCACCGGCGGCGCCCATGCGCAGATTGGCGGCGCGATCGTCCCCGAGAACGGCGTGCGCTTCGTCCAGCAATGCCGCAGCCGCGCCAGGCCCGTCGGCTGGGGCGGCGGCCAGGCGGCGCCCCATGCGATCCAGGGCCCAGAACAGGTTCACTGCCGTGGGGCGGCTGCGGGCGAGGTCTTCAAAGGCAGCCTGCAGGCCTGCGTGCCGGGCCTCGGCGGGGGCGGCACGTAGCCGGTGGGCCTCCACGGCGATGCCATAGGCGGCGGCACAGCCGATGGCGGGCGCACCGCGCACGGCGAGCGTGCGAATGGCCGTGGCCATGGCGGTGGCGTCCGCGATCCGCAGGTATTCCACCCGTGCCGGCAAGCGGCGCTGGTCCAGCACCGACACCGCGCCCTCGGCCAGCCAGGCCACCGTGTGAAAGGGCGACGCGGTCACGGGCGCTTCCTGGTCCGACGCGGCATGGGCGGCATCTGGCGTCGGGCCCATGGCATTACGCCGCCGCGGCGAGCGCCAGTCCCAGGCGCCGGGCAAGGGCAGCGGCGAGGCGCTCGGCAGAAAGACCCCGGACCGGCTCGTAGCGCCCATGGGCAGCGCCTGCGCCAGCGGTGTCGAACCAGGCAGCGGCCAGGGGCGAAGCGTCGAGCACCTGGCGGCAATGGGCGGCAGGGGCAGCGGGGCTCACCAGCGCGTCGGCGCCGCCGTGGCGCCAGCAGGCCTCGGTCACCGCGCGCTCCAGGGCCTCGGGCTGGGCGCCGGCCGCCACCACCACGGCGGCACCGAGGTGTTCGAGCAGCGCAGCAGCGGCCGAGCGCTCTGGCTCCAACACCACCACGGCGCCGGTCAGGGGGGCGTCGCGGCGCGCCCGCTCCCGGAGGGCGTGCTCGAAGCCGCCGTAGTACAACTCCGCCAGCAGCGCTTCCACGGGGTCCATGGGGAGGAAGCGATCGTGGGCCGCGGCGCGGCTTGCGATGGCGAACCCATGCTGGAAAACCCGGGCGGCCATGGCCGCGTGGGCTGCATCCACGCTCGCTGCGGCAATGCCGAAGCGGCGGTCCACCACGATACGCGGCGCCGCATCGGGCAGTGTTGCCGCGGGCCAGCCGGAGGGGGTATGGGCCGCCAGCAGGGCGCGGTAGGCGCGAGACCAGGCCCCCACATCGCCATCGCAGAGCGCGCGCCCCTTGGTGAACACCGCATGCTGGGCCGTGGCGGGTCCGGCCGACAGGTGCGCCACGTCCGGGCGATGGGCGAACCCCATGGCCTCGGGGGAGTTGTCCACGGCCAGCAGCAAGGGGAAGCCGGCTGCGGCAGACAGCTCGCCGCGCAGCCGCGCCAGCGCCAGGGCCCCCTCAGGCCCGCGGGGCGCCGGTGTGGCGCGCGGCAACGCCCAGGCGCGGTGTGCTTCGAGATGGCGTCGCGCCAGGTCGGCGAGCCTGAGCATGTGCAGGCGTGATTGCGCGGCGTCCTCACCCATCGACACGGCGCCGTGCTGGTGCAGGAGCAGGCCGATGGTGCGCGGCGTGGCGCGGCGTTGCCAGACGGTCTGGCACGTCTTCGCCAGGGCGAACCCCGAGCGCTGAAACGGCACCAGGGGTGCCAGGTCGCCGAAAACCTCCTGGGCCAGGGCTGCACCGTTGACGGTGTTCACCAGCGCCAGCACGGCGTCGGCATGGGTGTGGTCAACGCAGGCGTGGGGCAAGCCGGCGTGCAGCAGGGTTTCAATGGACGGACGCGGGGCGGCAGGGTCGAGCTTGTGGGGCTCGATCGCAGCCATGAGGGCTTCGTTGCCCAGCGGCGGTCCGTCCAGCAGCGCGCGCACGGGGGCGAGGGCGAGAGGGGTGAAATCGGCTTCGGTCACCTGGGCCAGGTCGGTGCCGCTGCCTTTCACGTAGAGGCAGGCGTGCGTTGCGAGGCCAGGGGCGTGCCAGTCCGCCTTGAGGGACGTGTTCCCCCCGCCGTAGAGCACCAGCTCCGGATCGGCCCCCAGTTGCCGTGAAGTGGACACCCGCAGCGCCAGCATTTCGGCCACGTGCTCCATCGCGCAAACCGCCACCGGGTCGTTCATCCCCTGAAGTATATGATCCGCCCATGCTTCGATTGTCGCGGGCGGTGGTGACACTGGTTGGGTGGGAAGCGGCTGCGGCCGACCTCATGCAGGTGCGCCGGCGCGTGTTTATCGAAGAGCAGGGCATCCCTGAATCCCTGGAATGGGACCAGTGGGATGCCCCCTCGCTGCACGCGCTGGCGCGCCACGGCGAGGCCCCGGTGGCCACGGGGCGGCTTCTTCCAGAGGGGCGTATCGGGCGGATGGCGGTGCTTGCACCCTGGCGCGGCCGTGGCGTGGGACGGGCAGTACTCGACCACCTGGTGGCCGAGGCCCGCGCCCGGGGCCTGCCCGAGGTGGTGTTGAGTGCACAGAGGCGGGCGATGCCCTTCTACGCTGCTGCCGGATTCTTGGCCGAGGGACCCGAGTATGACGATGCCGGCATCCCGCACCGGACCATGCGTCTCAGGCTGGCGCCGTGAACTGCAACTCCATCCGCGTATCGCCCAGAGGCATGCCGCCCGGTCCGAACCGCCGCTCCACGAGGCACGCGTCGCCCGCGGCGCCCCACAGCAGCAACGTGCTGGCGCGGGTGCCGTAGTGGGGGGCACGGATGAAGGCGGTGGACAGCAGCCTTTCCAACTCAAGGCCCACACCCGTCTGGGGCAGTTGGGTGTCCTCCACCGGGGTTTCATCGGCCAGCAGGGCCAGCAGAGCCGCCTCCAGCCGGGGCTTCGGTAAGTCGAGGGCGGCACGAAGCGCATCCTGGGCGCGGCACACCTTGGGCCACGGGGTGCCAAGGCGGTGATTGGACAGTCCGTGGATGCCAGGACCCAACTGCCTGGGCGAGTGGTCGCGATTGGTGACGTACCAGAGGGAGCGTCCGTCGCAGAGCAGGAGGTTGAACCCGTCATAGGCGCCGCCGGCCGCCACAACTTTATCAGCGGCCTCGGCGGCGCTGGTGGTGCCGCATAGGAACTCGCTTACCAGCGCGCCGCGGGAGCGCGGGGACGGATGGCGCCGGGCCGGATCGCGCACGTTGGTCACCGCGGCGAATCGCCCGGTGCGGTGCAGGGCCAGCCAACTGCCGCCTTTCTCGCGATCACGGCCGCCCACCACCCCCGGCCGGTCCAGCCACTCTCCCAGCGGGTCGGAGGCGCGCGCGTGGAACTCATCCCGGTTGGCTGCCATGATCAGGGGCAGATCGGGGCGCATGCCCACGGCCAGGACAATCAGGCACACGGGGGGGCATCCTCGAAACACTCCACCTTGCGGATGCCCCCGGGCATCAGCACCTCGGCAAAGCGGAAGTGCCCGGCCAGAGCCTCGATGCGCTCCGCCGCCCAGCCACAGTCGAGGACCGGTTCGTACACCTCCATCCAGAGGAGCGCTTCGTCACGACGGCGCAACAGGCGGCCCAGGGGCAACCCTTCGGCAGCCAGTGCGTCGAACAAGGCGGCCACGCGCCTCGCCGCCTCGATGGTGGCGTCGGCCCGGATACGGTAATAGACGAACAGTCGGCCAGTACCGCTCACACGGGTTCGTGCAGGGCCCGCACGTCCGAGAGCGCGTCCCCGCCGGACTGCACCGTCAGCCCCTCTCGGGCGGCCGAGTGGTCAATCACGGCGTGCACCAGCCAGGCCGGACCGTCGGCCACCGACTGCACCACGATTCCAGCCTGCTGGGCACCGAAGCGCGCGCTGCAAAGGCCCGCCCCCGGGGCCAGAGGCCGCTGCGCGGTTGCAAGGTAAGGGCCGCGCTTCACCGTGCCCCGGTAGCGGGCGCGTGCCACGATCTCCTGGCCGGGATAGCAGCCCTTGGTGAAGCTGACTCCGCCGGCGGCATCGAGACCCAGCATCTGGGGGATGAACATCTCCCGGGTGGCGGAAACCACCCAGGGGGCACCGTTGCGCACTTCGAAAACGCGGATCGCCTCTGCTGCCGAAGCGCCATGGACACCTGGCAACGCGTCCTCGGAAAGTGGGTGAGCGATGGCGAGCTGGGGCGCAACGCCCAGCGTCAGCACCCCGTCAGACACCCTTACCGTGCCCGGTTCCGGGAGAGGTTCTTCATCCCGGGCCGATTCAGGCGCCTGCCTGGCACGCCCGACAGCCTTGTCGAGAGTGCGAATGCGCACCCGGGAACGCAATACGAATCGCTGCAACCGCTGTGCAAGCTCGCTGCCGAGCGGTTCAGGCACTTGCAGGTAAAGACCCGAGTCGACACAGGCCAGGCGACCGGTGGCCAAAAGCCTGCCGGCGGGGGTGCAATACCCGAACCACGACCAGGTTCCCGCCGCCAGGGAAGCCACGTCGCAGGTGAGTTGCCCCTGGAGAAAGGCAGTGGCATCCATGCCCTCCACTGCGACCAGAAGGCATGGCGGAAAGCCCGGGAACGCATGGGCGTCGGATTGGCCGGCGGCGGCAGTGGGCAGAGGACTCATGTGGGGAAACGCGTCGAGACCAAGCGTTACAAGGGGCGAAAGTATACTGACCGTGCTCTGGACTTTGTGGGCCCTACAGGGCTGCGCAATCGCCCCTTCGCTTCTGTGATCGACACCCCGCTCACGCTGTCGCTGGAACCAGCCCCCGGTCTTGCCGTGTTGCTGGCGGTCCTTTACGGGGCGGCCGGAGCGGCGCTGGCCCTGGTCCACCTGCCCGCGGTCATCCTGGCACCGCTGTTGGCTGTGTTGTCGGTGCTGGCTGCGCGGACGGTGCGGCGCGAGGCTCTTGGGCTGGGGCGGGGGGCCCCAACGGGGGTAGTGTTGCGCCTCGATGGCGCTGCGGAGGTGACGCGGGCGGGATTTGCGCCGGCTCAGGCCCGCCTGCGCGCCTGTTCCATGCGCCTCCCAGGGCTGGCCGTACTGGAGCTGTCCACGCCCGAGGGGCGGGTGGGCGTGTTGATCACGCGGCGCCGCGTGGGGGGGCCGGGATGGCGCCGGCTACAGGTGTTTGCACGGTGGGCCCCTGGCGCCGCCTCCCTGCGCAGCGCCGTGAACTCGCCGCCGCCGCCAGGGTCATTAGGCCCATGAACGAGGCAAGAATCCTTAGGGCTGCGTCAGTGGCGGGTGCTATACTCCGCCGCCTTTTTTGGGGCCGTGCCGCACACGGCTTAAACGCAGGCGGAGAGCGTGGCGTCGCATGGGTGACCGGGAGATCGACCAGCAACTGGTCGAGCGCGCGCAGCGCGGTGACAAACGCGCCTTCGAAATGCTGGTGGTCAAATACCAGCGAAAGCTTGGCAGGCTTCTTTCCCGGTTCATTCGCGACGCCGGGGAGGTGGAGGACGTGACCCAGGAGGCCTTCATCAAGGCCTATCGCGCGCTGCCTTCCTTCCGGGGGGAAAGCGCCTTCTACACCTGGCTCTATCGCATCGGCATCAACACAGCCAAGAACTACCTGGTGGCCATGGGGCGGCGCGCCCCCACCACGACCGAGTTCGATAGCGAGGAGGCCGAAAACTTCGATGACGGCGACCAGCTGCGGGACGTGAATACGCCCGAGGCCGAGCTGATGAGCAAGCAAATCGCCACTACGGTGAACGAAACCATGCAGGCGTTGCCAGAGGAGCTGCGCACCGCGATCACTCTTCGCGAGATCGAGGGCCTTTCCTACGAAGACATCGCCACGATCATGAATTGCCCCATCGGCACGGTGCGATCGCGGATCTTCCGGGCCCGGGAAACTATCGCCGAGCGGTTACGGCCGCTCCTGGGAACCAGCAAAGACAAGAGGTGGTAGCAATGGAACGCATATCGGCGTTGATGGATGGTGAACTGGAAGGCGGCGATGCAGCGGCCGAGATCAAGCGTCTGGGCACCAGCAACGACCATGTTCAGACCTGGGCGATGTATCACCTGATCGGCGATGCGCTGCGTGGCGATCCGGGCGGAGGCGTCGCTACCTCCCTGGCAATGCGGGAACGCCTCGCGGCCGAGCCGACGATCCTGGCGCCTCGGCGTTCCCCCCTTGTCAGGAAAGCCCGGTTGTACGCGTTGTCGGCAGCCGCCTCCGTGGCGGGGGTGGCGGTGGTGGGGTGGCTTGCCTACATGAACCAGCCGGGCGGCTTCGACGGAACGGGTCCGTCCATGGCGGGCGGTGGTGCCCAATCGGCGGCGCTCGCCCTTGACGAGTCCATGGTGCGCGAATATCTCCTGGCGCACCAGCAACACTCCCCATCCTCGTCGGTGCAGGGGGTTGCTACCTACATCCGCACGGTAGGAATGCGCGAGGGTGGCACGGCGCGATGAGCCTGCGCCATGCAGCCGTGGCTGCGCTCTGGGTGGCGGTGCAGCCGGTCTTCGGGGCGTTTGCCGCCGATGGCGGCCTCCAGCAAACCGAGGCGCTGGCCTGGCTTCAGCGTATTGCCAGTGCGGCGCGCCAGCTCAATTACACCGGCGTTTTCGTGTACCAGGCCGGCGAGGTCACCGAAACGTCCCGCATCGTTCACGCCGTGGATGGTGGCGTGGAGGTGGAAAAACTCGAAGCGCTCGACGGCCCGCCGAGGGAAATCATTCGTCGCAACGACGAGCTCGTCACTTATCACCCCGAGACACGCACCGTGCGCGCCGAAAAGCGCCGTGGCGCGCGCAGTTTTCCCGCCCTGTTGCCCGAGCAGTTGAATTCCATCGCCGAGCACTACGAAGTGCGCAAGGCCGAGGTGGAGCGCGTGGCGGGATTTGATGCCCAGGTTCTTCTGCTCGAGCCGCGGGATCAGTACCGGTACGGTCACAAGCTATGGGCGGATACAGGTACCGGCCTGCTCCTCAAGGCAAAGATGATCGGCGAGCGCCATCAACCCATCGAGCAGTTCGCCTTTACTCAGCTCGCCATTGGTGGCGCCATTTCCCGCAAGCAACTTGAGTCGCGCTACGCGCTTGAGGCAGCCGGGTGGCGCAGCGAACGGTTTTCCAGCAACGAAGCCTCGGTCTCCGAACCTGGATGGATGATTCGCGGTTCAGCGCCGGGTTTTCGCAAGATTCTCGAGATGCGCCGCTCGCGGGAAGGCGTGGCTGGCGGGTCACTGACCCACATCGTGTTCTCTGATGGGCTTGCTTCGGTGTCCGTGTTCATTGAACCGGCAGTGCCGCGCCAGAAGGTGGCGGAAGGCCTCACCCAGCAGGGCGCCATCAACATTTATTACAGGGGTTTGGGTGAGCACCGTGTCACGGTGTTGGGCGAGACACCCGCCGCCACTGTCAAGTTGATCGCCAACACCCTCGCCCAGACGGGTAAGTAACCCGCCACCGTCCCCGGTGGCGACCCTCAATATCAGGAATCGACCCCCATGATTCGTTCTTTCATCGCTGCTGCGGCGGCGCTAGTGCTGGCTTTTTCCCTGCCTGCGGGCGCTCAGTTGCCCGACTTCACCAACCTGGTGGAGGAGCAGGGGCCAACGGTGGTCAACATCAGCACCACCTCGGCACGCCCCGCTGGGGCGCAGGGTCAGGCGCCGGGTCAGGCGCCTGGCGGGGAGGAAGATCCCTTTTTCGATTTTTTCCGCCGCTACGGCCCTCCGGGTCAGCAACCGCAGGAGCGCGAATCCCGGTCCCTGGGATCGGGGTTCATCATCAGCCAGGACGGCTACATCCTCACCAACGCGCACGTGGTGGAAGCCGGAGACAGCATCACCGTCCGCCTGAGCGACAAGCGCGAGTTTTCCGCCAAGGTGATCGGGAGCGATCGGCGTTCCGATGTGGCGTTGATCAAGATCGATGCCACCGGCCTGCCGGCTGTGCGGCTCGGGGACGCCAACCGCCTCAAGGTGGGCGAATGGGTGCTGGCCATCGGGTCGCCCTTTGGCTTTGACAACACCGTCACGGCGGGTATCGTGAGTGCCAAGGGTCGATCCTTGCCCCAGGAAAATTTCACTCCCTTCATCCAGACCGATGTGGCCATCAACCCGGGCAACTCGGGCGGGCCGCTGTTCAATCTCAAGGGCGAGGTGGTGGGCATCAACTCTCAGATCTACAGCCGCACCGGTGGCTTCATGGGCTTGTCCTTTGCCATTCCCATCGATGTGGTCATGGACATCGCTGGCCAGTTACGCACCACGGGACGGGTGACCCGCGGTCGCATCGCCGTGGTGATCCAGGAGGTGACGAAGGAGCTTGCGGAATCCTTCGGGCTTTCCAAGCCCCAGGGGGCGCTGGTGAATTCGGTCGAAAAGGACGGCCCGGCGGACAAGGCGGGCATCGAGCAGAGCGACATCATCCTGAAATTCGACGGCAAGGCGATCAACAGCTCCGCCGACCTGCCGCGCGTGGTGGCGGCCACCAAGCCGGGAACCAAGGTCAGCGTCCAGGTCTGGCGCAAGGGCGCCGCCCGCGACCTGCAGGTGGTGGTGGGTGAACTGGTCGAGGATCGCCGCAGCGCCAGCAGCCCCTCGCGCAAAACGCCCCCCAAGGCCGGAGACTCGGTGGCCAAGCTTGGGTTGACTTTGTCCGAGCTGACCCCAGACCAGAAACGCGACGTGGGAGTCTCCCACGGGTTGCTGGTGGAAGAGGCTGCCGGAAACGCCGCCCGGGCGGGCATACGCAAGGGTGACGTGCTGCTGGCAGTCAACAACCAGGATGTGAAGAGCCTCGAGCAGCTCAACGAAGTGCTCGCACAGTTCGAAAAAGCGCGCAGTGTGGCGCTGCTGATCCGGCGCGAGGGTGCCTCGTTGTACGTTCCGTTGCGGTTGAACGGCAACTGAACGGGGCCCTGACGCCGTCCTTTCCGATAGAATCCGCCCGCGCCGGCTTTGGCGTCACGATTCGAGGGGCACTGCGGTGCCCCTCGTCGCATTCCTACCCCATGCAGCTTATCCGCAACTTTTCCATCATTGCCCATATCGACCACGGCAAGTCGACGCTGGCTGATCGTTTCATTCAGCACTGCGGCGGTCTGTCGGAGCGCGAAATGGAAGCGCAAGTGCTCGACTCCATGGATCTGGAGCGCGAGCGAGGCATCACCATCAAGGCGCAGACCGCCGCCCTGAGCTATCGGGCCCGCGATGGGAAGGTCTACCAGCTCAACCTCATCGATACGCCCGGCCACGTGGATTTTTCCTATGAGGTTTCGCGTTCGCTGGCGGCGTGTGAGGGTGCCTTGCTGGTGGTGGACGCATCCCAGGGTGTGGAGGCCCAGACCGTGGCCAACTGCTACACGGCGATCGAGCAAGGGGTGGAAGTGGTTCCCGTGCTCAACAAGATCGATCTGCCGTCGGCCGACCCCGATCGCGTCATCGCCGAGATCGAGGACATCGTGGGGATTCCCGCCGAGGACGCCGTGCGCGCCAGTGCCAAGACCGGCGAGGGCGTGGAGGACATCCTCGAAGCGGTGATCGCGCGCATTCCACCGCCCAAGGGAGACCCGGAGGCCCCCCTCAAGGCGCTGGTGATCGACTCGTGGTTCGACAACTACGTGGGCGTTGTCATGCTGGTTCGAGTGGTGGACGGCGCGCTGCGCAAGGGCGCCAAGGTCCTGCTCATGTCCAGTGGCGCGGCCTACGGCTGCGAGCAACTGGGCGTGTTCACGCCCAAGTCCGTCGGGCGCGAGCGGCTCGCCGCGGGCGAGGTGGGGTTCGTGATCGCCGGCATCAAGCAACTCTCCGACGCACGCGTGGGTGACACCATCACCACGGCGGACCGGCCGGCGGCCGAACCGCTGCCAGGCTTCAAGGAAATCAAGCCCCAGGTGTTTGCGGGTTTGTACCCGGTGGAGTCAAACGAGTATGAGGCACTGCGCGACGCCCTGGAGAAGCTGCACCTGAACGACTCGTCGCTGCACTACGAGCCCGAGACCTCCCAGGCTTTGGGTTTCGGATTCCGCTGCGGCTTCCTGGGCCTGCTGCACATGGATATCGTGCAGGAGCGTCTGGAGCGCGAGTACGGCATGAACCTGATCACCACCGCCCCCACGGTGGTGTACCAGGTGGTGATGCGCGACGGGTCGATCCAGGAAGTGGAAAACCCCTCCCGCCTGCCCGACCCCTCGAAGATCGAGGAGATCCGTGAGCCCATTATCACTGCCACCATCCTCGTGCCGGAGGCCTATGTCGGCCCCGTCATCACCCTGTGCAACCAGAAGCGCGGCAGCCAGCGCAACCTCCAGTACATGGGGAGGCAGGTGATGCTGAACTACGAGCTGCCGTTGAACGAAGTGGTGATGGACTTCTTCGACAAGCTGAAGTCTGTGAGCCGTGGCTATGCCTCTTTGGACTACGATTTCAAGCAGTTTCGCGCCGACGATCTCGTGAAGCTCGACATCCTGATCAATGGCGAAAAGGTCGATGCCCTGTCGCTGATCGTGCATCGCTCCAATTCGCAGCACCGCGGCCGTGAGCTGGCGGCGCGCATGCGCGAGCTCATCCCGCGGCAGATGTTCGACGTGGCGGTGCAGGCCGCCATAGGTTCTCACATCATCGCCCGCGAAAACATCAAGGCGCTGCGCAAGAACGTGCTGGCAAAGTGTTACGGCGGCGACATCACGCGCAAGAAGAAGCTGCTGGAAAAACAGAAAGCGGGCAAACGGCGCATGAAGCAGGTTGGAAGCGTGGAAATCCCGCAGGAGGCTTTCCTGGCCATATTGCAGGTTGACTCGAAGTGAAGCGACGAGAAGGGGAGGCGGGGTGAATTTCGCACTGGTGATGCTCTTGCTGCTGGTATTCACTGGCGGCATTGCGCTCTTGGACCGCCTGGCGTTGCGCAAGCGCCGGCCAGCGGATTCGCGCGAACCGTGGTGGGTGGAGTACCCGAAGAGCTTTTTCCCGGTGATCCTGGTGGTGTTCCTGCTGCGCTCGTTCCTCGTGGAACCATTCAAGATTCCTTCGGGTTCCATGATTCCCACGCTGCTGGTGGGCGATTTCATTCTGGTGAACAAATTCACCTACGGCATCCGGGTTCCCGTCCTCAACACGAAGGTCATTCCGGTCAATACGCCGCAGCGCGGTGAGGTGATGGTTTTTCGATATCCCGAAAACCCCTCTCTGGATTACATCAAGCGGGTGGTCGGCACGCCCGGGGACGTGGTCGAGTATCGCAACAAACGCCTTACGGTCAATGGTGTCCTGGTGCCCGTGGAAGCCGAACCAGACTACAGCTATGCGGATTCGGGCCTCAATTTCATCAGCGCGCGGCGTTTCCGGGAAACCCTCGGGGGGCAGGGCCATTCGGTGATCGTCAATCTAGATTCGCCACCGGTGCAATTGGCGGGAGTGCGATCATTCCCCCACCGTGCGAACTGCGAATACAATGAAGAAGGGTTTGTTTGCAAGGTACCGGCGGGTCACTACTTCATGATGGGTGACAACCGCGACTCCAGCAGTGACAGTCGCTACTGGGGGTTCGTGCCTGATGCCAACGTGGTGGGCAAGGCATTTCTCATATGGTGGAACTTCGGCGAGTTCAAGCGCATCGGCACGGGAATCCGTTGAAGGTTGCCGTGCGCGGCATCGCCATGGCATGGAGGCAGGACGCATGAAATCCCAACGGGGCTTGAGCCTTATCGGCTTGATGTTGATCGGTGCCTTGATTTTTCTCGTGGCCATACTCGGGATGAAGTGCCTGCCTGCGTACATGGAATATTTCGCAGTGTCGAGGAACCTGAAGGACCTCGTGGCCAGCAGGGAAGCCTCTTCCGTTCGGGAAATTCAGTCCGGCTTCGACAAGCGCGCCCAAATCGACGACATCACGTCCGTGCAGGGGCGCGACCTCGAAATAGACAAAGACGGTAATTCCTTGTCCATCGCCGTTTCATACGAACGCAGGGTGCCGCTGTTCAACCATGTGAGCCTGCTGTTCACCTTCGACGCGTCGGCCGAGCGCTAGGGTTCTCGTCGCACCGCAACGATGGAGGGAGTCGAGGGAGGCGCTTTTGCCGGATACCGGTTCCGGGATCCCTCGCTGCTGCGGGTGGCGCTTACCCACCGCTCGCACGGACAACCGCACAACGAGCGTCTCGAGTTCGTGGGTGATGCGGTGCTCAACTGCGCCATCGCGGCGGAACTGTTTCGCCGGTTTCCCTCCATGGCGGAGGGTGACCTTTCCCGGCTGCGGGCAAACCTGGTCAATCAGGGGGCCCTGGCAAGTGTCGCCACGACGCTGGGAATCGGCGAGCACCTGCGACTGGGCGAGGGCGAGGCGCGCAGCGGCGGTGCGGGGCGCCCCTCGATCCTGGCCGATTCCTTCGAGGCCCTCATTGGTGCGGTGTTTGTCGACGGGGGTTTCGATCCCGCCCAGACGCTTGCCCTGGGGTTCTTCGAGGCGCAACTATCCGGCCTGAGTGCAGCCCCAGCAGCCAAAGACCCCAAGACCGCGCTGCAGGAAGGTCTGCAGGCTCGCCGCCTGGCCTTGCCCGTTTATCGCGTCCTGGCGACTCACGGTGCGGAACACCAGCAGCGCTTCGAAGTGGAGTGCGGTATCGCCGCGCTTTCCGTGAAGGTCAGCGCAACGGGTTCGAGCCGGCGGAGCGCCGAGCAGGGCGCCGCCCAGGCGGCCCTCGATCAGCTGGGGTGGCGGTGACCAGCGCTGCGCATCGAGCCGGCCACGTGGCCATCGTGGGCCGCCCTAACGTGGGCAAATCCACACTGCTCAACCGTATGGTGGGCCAGAAGCTCAGCATCGTCTCGCGAAAGCCGCAAACCACCCGCCACCCGATCATCGGCGTGGTCACCCGGCCGGATTTTCAGCTGGTATTCGTCGATACGCCGGGATTTCAAACCCGCCATGGCGGGTTGCTCAATCGCTCGCTCAACCGCGCCGTGACGGACTCTCTCGCGGGCGTTGACGCCGTATTGCTGGTGATCGAGGCGCTTCGGTACGGCGAAGCCGATGCGGAGCTGGTTCGCAGGCTGACCCCAGATGTTCCGGTCATCCTGGCCATCAACAAGATCGACAGGCTGACGGATAAGTCGCTGCTGCTGCCATTTCTTGAACGCCTGCGCCACGAGTATCCCTTCGCGGAAATCGTCCCGGTCAGCGGTGCCGCGGGTACCCAGTGCGAGGCGTTGATCGAGGCTCTGCGGCAACACCTTCCCGAGGGCACGGCCATGTATGACGCCGATGCCCTGACCGATCGCAGCGAGCGGTTTCTTGCCGCCGAGCTGGTGCGTGAAAAGGTGTTCCGATGCACCGGCGAGGAGTTGCCGCACCAATGTCACGTCACGGTGGAGCGCTTCGAGACCGAGGGCGAGCTGCGGCGCATCGCTTGCACCATCGTGGTGGCGCGAACCAGCCAGAAAGGCATGGTGATCGGCGCTGGTGGAGAACGCCTCAAGCAGATCGGCACGACGGCGCGGCAGGATATGGAGCGCCTGTTCGGGGGGCGCGTGTGGCTTGACTTGCACGTGCGAGTGGAGAAGGACTGGATGACCGACCCCGGGGCACTGCGCCGTCATGGGTATCTCTGAACCACTGGAGGGCGGGGCTGTTTCTGTCGCCAGCGGCCGTGGACGGGAAATCCAGCAGCCCTGCTATCTGCTGCACGCGTACCCCTGGCGGGAGACCAGTCTCGTGGCCGAGTTGTTCACGCGCTCCCATGGACGGGTGGCGGTGGTTGCCAAGGGGGCGCGTCGCGCGGGCTCGGCCATGCGAGGCACGCTTCTGGCATTCCAGCCGCTTCTCGCCACGTGGTCCGGCAAGAGCGATCTGAGGCTGTTGCATTCGGTGGAGTGGCAGGGTGGCGTGCCGCTGCTCCAGGGGGTGGCTTTGCTGTGCGGCCTTTACCTGAACGAATTGCTGGTCAAGGCGCTCGCGCGTGAGGACCCGCACGAGACCCTCTTCGACGGCTACGATGCCGCGGTTCGCCAGCTTGCCGCGGGCTCTCCCCCTGCCGCGCTGTTGCGGTCTTTCGAGCGGCTGTTGCTGGCGCAGCTCGGCTACGCCGTGCAACTGCAGCAAGACACCCTCGGCGCAGCGGTCGTGCCGGAGCGCCGCTACCGTTACATGCCCGAGCAGGGGCCGGTAAGCGTGCAAACCGACGATGCAGAGGATCCCTGGACCGTGCACGGCCGGACGCTGGCATGCATGATCGGCGACGATTACAGTGACCCGCTCGTGGCTTCCGAAGCCAAGCGCCTCCTGCGCATGCTGATCCAGCACCACCTGGGCCAACCGCAATTGCATACGCGCCAGCTCGTGCAGGACCTGCTGCAGCTCTGAGCCACTCCCCGATTCGACAATTCCAAGACCCCATGACCCGGCTGAGTGTGAACTTGAACAAGGTGGCCCTGGTACGCAATCAGAGGCCGTTGGGTATCCCGGACGTGGCGCGGCTCGGCGGCATCGCCCTGGCCGCCGGGGCTGGCGGGCTGACGCTGCATCCGCGCCCCGACGGCCGCCACGCGCTCGCCTCGGACGTGGCCGATCTCGCGGTGCTCGTGGCGAGCCATGGCGGCACGGAGCTCAACGTGGAGGGCAATCCCTTCCACAATCTTCTGCCCATCGTGCTTGCGCACCGGCCCCACCAGGCGACCCTCGTGCCCGATGGGGAGGCCGCGCTGACATCGGACCACGGCTGGAATCTCGCGGTGGACGCAGCGCGGCTGGAACCCGTGGTACGCCAGCTACGGGAGTGCGGCGCCCGCGTGAGTCTGTTCATGGATCCCGAGCCTGCTGCCATGAAACTGGCTGCGCGCCTCGGCGCCCACCGCGTCGAGTTGTACACCGAACCGTGGGCACGCGCCTGGGGAACTCCACGGGAGGGGGAAGTCCTGGCTCGTTATGCGCAGACCGCGCAAGCCGCGCTGGAGGCTGGCTTAGGCGTGAACGCGGGCCACGACCTCAACCTGAGCAACCTGCCTGCCTTCCTGGCGGGGGTGCCAGGTGTGCTTGAAGTCTCCATTGGCCATGCACTGATCGCCGATGCGCTGGAGCTTGGCATGGCCGGTGCGGTACGAAGCTATCTGCAAGCCCTTGCCACGAGTCGTTCCCCGTGATCCACGGCATCGGCGTGGATGTGGTTCTCACGCAGCGCGTGGCCAGCGTATTGGAGCGCCACGGCGAGCGCTTCGCGAGGCGCGTGCTCTGCGAAGCCGAGTGGCGCGACTTCGAGGATGCCGCCGACCCCGGGGTCTTCCTTGCCAAGCGCTTTGCTGCCAAGGAAGCCTTCGGCAAGGCGCTGGGCACTGGCGTCAGAGCGCCGGCCACGCTGCATGCCCTATGGGTGGTGCGCGATGCACTGGGCAAACCCGCCTTCCGGTTCACCGACTCCCTGTCCCGCTGGATGGCCGAGCGCGGAATTCACCACCACCACCTTAGCTTGAGTGACGAGCAGGGCGTCGCCGTGGCGATGGTGGTACTGGAATCAGGAGCGGCTCAAACGTGACCCCTTTGGCGCGCCCCATGCCCCTCGGGCCTGTCATGCTCGATGTGGCGGGCCTCGAACTCTCTGCTGAGGAACGCGACCTCCTGCTGCACCCTGCCGTGGGCGGTGTCATCTTGTTTGCTCGCAACTACGCCGAACCGGTGCAGCTGTGCGAGCTCACCAGGTCAATCCACGCGCTGCGCAGCCCCGCGCTGCCCATCGCAGTGGATCACGAGGGTGGCCGTGTGCAGCGCTTTCGCGCGGGGTTCACGCGGCTGCCGCCCATGGCGAGCCTGGGTCGTCTGTGGGATCAAGACCCGGCCGATGCTTGCGAGGCGGCGCGTGCAGTGGGTTTCGTGCTGGCGTCGGAGTTGCGCGCTCACGGCGTGGACTTCAGCTTCGCGCCGGTGCTCGATCTGGACCATGGCCGCAGCGGTGTGATCGGCGACCGTGCTCTGCACGCCGAGCCCGAGGGGGTGTGCGCGCTGGCGGGTGCGCTGGTGGAGGGCTTGGGACAGGGGGGCTGCGCTGCCGTGGGCAAGCATTTTCCCGGGCATGGCTGGGCAGAGGCCGACTCCCATACCGCCCTGCCCGTGGACTCGCGATCGCTGCAGCAGATCGAGGCGCGCGATCTGTCGGCTTTCGCATGCCTCACCGGGAAAGCCCTGGCCGGCATCATGCCCGCACATGTCCTCTACCCAGCCGTCGATTCGGTCACGGCCGGGTACTCGCGCCTGTGGCTGAAGGACATCCTGCGCGGCCGCCTGGGCTTCCAGGGCATCGTTTTCAGCGACGACTTGTGCATGGTGGGCGCCCATGGCGTGGGTGGTATCGTGGCGCGGGGCCGTCAGGCCCTGGATGCCGGTTGCGATGTGGTGTTGGTCTGCAATGATCCACGCGCGGCAGTCGAGTTGGTGGCGGGGCTTCACCGTTCCTGTCCGCCCGCCACCCTGTCTGCGTTTGCCCGGCTGCACGGTCGTCCTCACGCGGCTCCCATGTCGGCGCTCCAGCGCCAGGCGCCCTATCGCGAGGCAAGCCGCGTGGTTGCCGGCCTGTCCTCGACCCGTGCCGCCTGAATCACCTCCACGCCTATACTGCTATCCGCGAGTAATCCGATGCCCGACACCCTGAGGAGCCATGGAGTACGACTTCGACCGCTGGAGCCGCCTGGCAGGCGATGACCCTAAGGCCTTCGAGCATGCTCGTCTCGAAGCCATCGAGGCGGTGATCGCCAAGGCGCCAGTCGAACTGCGGCAGCGCCTGCGTGCACTGCAGTGCCGCGTGGACCTGGAGCGACAGCGCGCCGGTAACCCGTTGGGCTCCTGCATACGCATCAGCGCCATGATGTGGGATCGCTTCCACGACCTGCGCCGGGCACTCGATGAGTTGAGAGCGCCGCTTGCTGACCATGATCGCCTGTCGCGGGGCTCCGAGGCCGCCGGCGCGCGGCTATTGCCCTTTCCCTCGCCGCGGTGATGCTTGCGCCGGGCCAGCCGCGCTTGAGCGGGCTGGGCGCCTGCACCCGTTGCCCGCGCCTGGCTGGGTTCCTCAGCGAAAACCGGGCGCGCCACCCCGACTATTTCTGCCTGCCGGTGCCGCCCTTCGGCGACACAACCCCGCGACTGCTGGTGGTGGGGCTGGCGCCTGGGTTGCACGGAGCAAACCGCACCGGCCGGCCCTTTACGGGAGACTACGCAGGCGAGTTGCTCTACGACGCCTTGCACCGCTTCGGCTGGTCTACCGGGCCGCGATCCCTGCACGCGGAAGATGGCCTGCGCCTGGCGGGTTGCCGCATCACCAATGCGGTCAAGTGCGTTCCGCCGGCCAACAAGCCCGTCTCCGCCGAGATCCGCAACTGCAACAGCTGGCTCACGCAGGAGCTTGCAGCCCTCATGCCCGGCGCCGCCATCCTGGCCCTGGGCCGCATCGCCCATGACGCTGTGCTGCTGGGGCTCGGACTGAAGCCTTCGGCGGCCAGCTTCGCGCACGGCGCCCGCGCCAGCCTGCCTGGCGGATTGACCCTGTTCGATAGCTATCATTGCAGCCGATACAATCTGAACACCCGTCGCCTCAACCCCGAGATGTTTCTGGCGGTGCTCGAACGTGTGCAGCAGCACCTGGCGCGTCCCGCGATCATCCCATGATTCAGCCTGTGGCACTTTCCGAAACCGCAAACGCGGTTTTCAACCTCGAGGAGACAGTCTCCAACCTGCCGCACCGCCCCGGGGTGTACCGCATGCTGGGCGCCGGGGGCGAGGTTCTGTACGTGGGCAAGGCGCTCGATCTGCGCAAGCGCGTATCGTCGTACTTCCAGAAGTCTGGAGGCTTGTCCCCCCGTATCCAGGTGATGGTGGCCCAGGTGCGTGGCATCGAGACCACGGTGACGCGCTCCGAGAGCGAGGCGCTGCTGCTGGAGAACAACCTCATCAAGGGCCTCGCGCCGCGCTACAACATTCTGTATCGCGACGACAAGTCCTACCCCTACGTCATGCTCTCTGGGCACCGTTTCCCGCGGCTGGGTTTCCATCGCGGCGCGCTGGACAAGGCGAACCGCTATTTCGGGCCTTTCCCCCACGCCAGCAGCGTGCGCGAGAGCATGGCGCTGCTGCAGAAGGTGTTCCGGTTGCGCACCTGCGAGGACACGGTGTTCTCCAATCGGTCGAGGCCGTGCCTGCTGCACCAGATACGCCGCTGCACCGCGCCCTGCGTTGGGCTGGTGGACGAGGCAGCCTATGCCGCCGACGTGCGGGACGCCACCTTGTTCCTTCAGGGCCGGGAAGACGAGGTGCTGTCGGACATGCAGCGGCGCATGGCCGAGGCGGCGGAGACGCTCGACTATGAGCGGGCGGCGCTGTTCCGGGACCGTATCCGTAGCCTCCAGGCGATCCGCGAAACCCAATACGTGTCCAGCGCCAAGTCCCTCGATGCCGACGTGGTGGCGGTGGTGAACGAGTCGGGCCTGACGGCGGTGAACCTGGTGATGATCCGCGGCGGTGTGCATCGCGGCGACCGTACCCTGTTCCCCCAGAATGCCCGCGAGGCCGACGAGCGCGATGCGCTGGAAGCCTTTCTGTCGCAGCACTACCTGGAGCGTCCAGCGCCCTCGCTGGTGATTGTGAACCGGCCCGTGGAGGCACAGGCCTTGTCAGAGGCGCTAGGGGCGCAGTCGGGAACAAAGGTGCAAATCGTGCACAACCCCGTGGCGGAACGTCGTGTCTGGGTGGAAATGGCCGAGCAGAACGCGCGCCTCGCACTGCGCCAACGCCTGGCGACCCAGGCCACCCAGGAAGCACGGCTGGGCGCGCTGCAGCGCGCCCTGGGGCTCGCAGAGGGGGCGCAGCGCGTCGAGTGCTTTGACATCAGCCACACCATGGGCGAGGCCACCGTGGCCTCGTGCGTGGTGTACGACCGCGGCGCCATGCAAAACAGCGAGTATCGCAGGTACAACATCAACGGCATTTCGCCGGGCGACGACTATGCCGCCATGCGCCAGGCGCTTGAGCGGCGCTACCGGCGCCTGGTGGAAGGGGAGGGCCGTTTGCCCGACGTGCTGCTCATCGACGGCGGCCGCGGGCAGGTGAGCAGCGCCCTGCAAGTGCTGGCGGAGCTGGGCCTCTCCGGGCTGCCCGTCGTGGGCGTGGCCAAGGGAGAAGCGCGCAAGGCGGGGCTGGAGCAGTTGATCGTGGCCGAAACCGGTGAAGTGTTGCGCCTGCCGTCCGACGATCCGGCGCTGCACCTGATTCAACAAGTGCGCGACGAGGCGCATCGTTTCGCCATCACCGGCCACCGCAACCGCCGCGGCAAGGCCCGCACCGCCTCGTCCCTGGAGGATGTGCCTGGCATCGGCGCCACGCGCCGCCAGCGGTTGCTGGCGCGGTTTGGCGGCCTGAAGGGCGTGGTGGCCGCCGGCGTGGACGAGCTTGCCCAGGTGGAAGGCATCAGCCGCGCGCTGGCAGAGCGTGTCTACCAGCATCTGCACTGAGAGTTGGAGAGGGAGATCACCACGTGCCGATGAATGTACCGATCCTGCTTACCTGGGCACGGATCCTCATCATTCCGTTTTTTCTGGGGCTGTTCTACCTGCCCGAGTCGGCTCTGACAGGGCACGGCAAGAACATGCTGGCGGCGTTGCTGTTCCTGGCCGGGGCCATTACCGATTGGCTGGACGGCTGGCTGGCCCGGACCCTGAAGCAGACGTCGTCCTTCGGCGCTTTTCTCGACCCCGTGGCCGACAAGCTGCTGGTGGCGGCTGCGCTGGTGATGCTGGTACGCCTGGACCGCGCCGACGCCATTGTGGCGGTGATCATCATCGGCCGGGAAATCACCATCTCGGCCCTGCGCGAGTGGATGGCTCGGATCGGCGAAACCCGTTCCGTGGCCGTGTCCGCCCTGGGCAAGCTCAAGACCGCTTCGCAGATGACCGCCATCACCATCCTGCTGTGGCATGACCCCCTGTTCGGCCTGCTGGATCTGCGCCTGATCGGCACGGCGCTCATCTACGTGGCAGCGCTGCTCACCCTGTGGTCGATGGCCTACTACCTTCGCATGGCAATACCCAGGGCGCGGGCCAGGCAATGAGGCGGTCGCGGCGGCGTTCTTGACAGTGCCACGGCGAACCCTATAATTCGCGGCCTGTTTTCGCGGGAATAGCTCAGTTGGTAGAGCGCAACCTTGCCAAGGTTGAGGTCGCGAGTTCGAGACTCGTTTCCCGCTCCAGTTTCCCCAAGGGAAAGCGGTTCATGAACCGTTTTCCCTTTTTAGTTTTCCGCTGTCGCCGAAAACCCTGGCGGGGTGGCAGAGTGGTCATGCAGCGGCCTGCAAAGCCGTCCACAGCGGTTCGATTCCGCTCCCTGCCTCCACGGTCACCGCACGGCAGCCATCATGGTCGCCTGGCGGCCCCTGGCGCATTGCCCGGATGGCGAAACTGGTAGACGCAGGAGACTTAAAATCTCCCGGGCCCCTGGGCCCATGTCGGTTCGATTCCGACTCCGGGCACACCTTCCACGCGCGCAATTCCAATGCGGCAGGCGCCCCCCGCGCCGCGAAAGCCGTGCCCGGGCGGGCAGGAGCAATGCGCCGCTGCCTCTAAAGCTCGCCCGGCAAGATCCGTAAACGCAGGTAGCGCCTAGCGCGATACGAGCGGATTTCCCCGCCTCGTTGATCCGCGCTTCGCGATCCGACCAACCGGATTCCTGCCCATGACCGTTATCGTCGGTTACATCATCATTCTCGGTTCCGTGCTCGGCGGGTTCGTCCTCGCCGGCGGCCACGTGGGCTCGCTGGTGCAGCCCGTGGAGTTGATCATGATCGGCGGTTCGGCGGTGGGGGCTTTCGTGGTATCCAACAACAGCAAGGTGATCAAGGGCACGTTCCGCGCGCTGCCCACCACGCTGAAGGGCTCGAAGTTCACCAAGGCGCTGTATCTCGAATTGTTGTCGTTGCTCTACGAAGTCCTCGCCAAGGTTCGCAAGGAGGGCTTGATGTCCATCGAGAGCGACGTGGACACTCCGGAGCAGAGCCCGGTGTTCGCGAAGTATCCCGCCATCCTCGCCGATCACCATGCCATGGAGTTTCTCACCGACTATCTGCGCCTCATGGTGGGGGGGAACCTCAACGCCTTCGAGCTTGAAAACCTCATGGACGTGGAGATTGAGACCCACCACCACGAGGGTGAGGCGCCCATTCAGGCGGTCAGCAAACTCGCCGACGGCTTGCCAGCCTTCGGCATCGTGGCAGCGGTCATGGGGGTGGTTCACACCATGGAGTCGGTAGGCCTGCCGCCGGCAGAGCTGGGCAAACTTATCGCCGCAGCGCTGGTGGGCACATTCCTCGGCATATTGCTCTCCTACGGGTTCGTGGGGCCGCTTGCCACCCTCCTGGAGCAGAAGCTCAATGAAGGCACCAAGATGCTCCAGTGCATCAAGGTGACGCTGCTGGCCAGCCTCAACGGCTACTCGCCGCAGGTGGCGGTGGAATTCGGACGCAAGGTGCTCTATTCCACCGAGCGCCCAAGCTTCTCGGAGCTCGAACAGGAAGTGAAGAGCCGCAAGGGCAAATGAGCCTGCGCGAGCGGCCTCGGTCGACACCACCATGAGCGACGATTCCCAGCGGCCGATCATCGTCAAGAAGATCCGCAAGGGCGGCCACGGACACCACGGCGGTGCGTGGAAGATCGCCTACGCGGACTTCGTCACCGCGATGATGGCGTTCTTTCTGCTGATGTGGCTGCTTGGATCCACCAGCAAGGGCGATCTCCAAGGCATCGCCGAGTACTTCAAGAACCCGCTCAAGGTGTCGTTGTCCGGGGGCTCCGGGGCGGGTGACGCCAAAAGCGTCATCAAAGGCGGTGGCAGTGATCTGACCCGGGCCACCGGCCAGATGAACGAGCTCGTGCCAGGGCAGAAAAAGCGCGGCGCGACGGATCTGGAAGAGGTGAAGGGAGCACTGCATGCCATCGATGTGGAGTTGCTGCAATCCCTGAAGGACAAGCTGGACCGGGCGATCGACGAAAGCGAGACCTTGCGCCAGTTCCGCAACCAGCTGCTGGTGGACATCACCACCGAGGGTCTCAGGGTGCAGATCGTTGACGCGCGCAACCGGCCCATGTTCGCCATGGGCAGCAGCGCCCTGCAACCCTACACCCGCGACATCCTCCGGGAAGTGGGCAAGGTGCTCAATGCGGTTCCCAATGGAATCAGCCTGTCGGGGCACACCGATGCCGCGCCATATTCCGGCGGCGAACGCGGATACAGCAACTGGGAACTCTCGGCCGACCGCAGCAACGCCGCACGCCGCGAACTGCTCGCCGGCGGGATGGCGGAGGAGCGCATTGCGCGTGTGATCGGTCTTGGATCCGCTGTCCTGCTCGACAGTAACGACCCCCTCAATCCCATCAACCGTCGCGTCAGCATCATCGTGATGAACCGGGAAGCGGAGGAGGCGGCGCGACGGGATGGCGGTATCCTGCGGGCGGATTCGGCCGTGGCAGTCAAGGAGGGCATCGGTGTACAGCCACGCTGAAATCCCGCCGCGGGACCTGCTTGCCGGGGTGCCGGTCCTGCGCGCTGCCCTCGCTCAGGCCCTGGCTTGCGCTACGTTGCTCGCTATCGACGGTGGTCCCACGTTCGGGATTGTTGGGCAGGCGGTGATGGCGGCAGCCCTCGGCTTGCTGTTGCGCCTGCCGCCGTGGTGGATTCCCGTCAATCTGGCCTTTGTCCCGGCGGTGGCGGTGGCTTCCACATGGGCGGTTTCCCCTACGGCCTATCTGGCCGGCTTCCTGGCGCTGGCGGGCGTGTATGGAATCGCCTCACGCACCCGGGCGCCGCTGTACCTCACCGGCATCGGTGCCTGCCAGGCGCTGTCCACTCTCCTGCCAGCCAATCGTCCTTTCCGTTTCCTCGATGCTGGATGCGGCATCGGCACCACGGTGACGTGGCTGTCGGCACGCCACCTGGCGGGCACCTTCGAGGGTGTGGAACTGGCTCCGCTGCCCGCGGGGCTTGCATGGATACGCGCGCGTCTCTCAGGCGGCCTCTTCACTGTGCAGCGTGCGGATCTTTGGTCACTGTGCTTTACGGAGTACGACGTGGTGTATGCCTTCCTGTCGCCGGTGCCCATGGCAGCGCTTCTGGAGAAGGCGCGCCGGGAAATGCGTTCAGGCAGCCTGCTGGTGTCCAACACGTTCCTACCTGGCGGGCTGCCTCCTGACCTGTCGATTCCATTGGATGGCCGGGGCAGGATGCTTCACGCCTGGCGCTTCTGAGGGTTCATCGTGGACATGCCGGCCCTGGTGTCGGACTGGACCCAGCGCGAGATACCAGTCCTGGCCGGTACTGCGGCCGCCTTGCGGGAACTTGGCAAGGACGAGGACCGCACCAGCGCCCGGGACATCTCGCGCGTGGTGCTGCGCGATCCCCTCATGACCCTGCGCGTGCTGCGCCACGCCGAGATCAATCGCTCCTCGCGCCAACCCACCGACATCACCACCGTGGAGCACGCCGTGATGATGCGCGGCATCTCGCGATTCTTTCGAGACTTCGCGGAGCTGCCGGTCCTCGAGACGCAGCTGGCCAGCGATGGCGAAGCGCTGCACGGCGCCCTCACGGTCATCAGCCGCGCTCAGCATGCCGCGGTCTACGCGCGCGCCATGGCCTCCCATCGGGTGGACCTGGAAACCGGCGAAGTGATCATCGGGGCGCTGCTGCACGATCTGGCGGAACTGCTGCTTTGGTGCCACGAGCCGCGCAAGGCAGCGCTGATCCGCTATTTGCTCGAACATGCCCCGGGCGTTCGGAGCGCTGGCGTGCAATCGGTGGTGCTGGGCTTTTCCAACGTGGATCTCACCCTGGCGTTGGCCGATGCGTGGAGGTTGCCGCCCCTGTTGCGCCGCTTGATGGACGATCACCACGCGGCGCGCCCGCGGGTGGTGAACGTGGTGGTGGCGGCAGCGCTGGCGCGCCACACGGCCCAGGGCTGGAACGATCCGGCCATCCCCGACGATCTCAACGCCGTACGTTCGCTTACCGGTCTGAAGCCCGAGGCGAGCTACCGGCTCGTGCGTAACGCCTCATTGCAGGCCGCCGCTTGGTGGCGCTCCACAGGTGTGCGTCCTGCAGCGGCGCGTTTTCCCTCGATCGCCGACCCGGCCGCTTCAACGGCAGTCCCCGAGTCCCACGCCGAAGCCAGTATCCCCCGATTTCGTGAAGCACTGTCGAGCCTGAAGCAGGCTCCGCCAGGTACCGAACCCGCTGCTCTGGCGGCCATGACCTTGTATGCCCTGCACAAGGGCCTTGGCATGGAGCGTGCCGCCTGGGGCGAAGTGGATGAGCGGACAGGGCAGTTGCACATCCGCCTGGCGCTTGGCGACGTGCGTCCTGGTCTGCGCGGCTACCGTATGCCGTTGGATGACCGCCACCTGTTCGTTTTGCTGCTGCAGAAAACCCGCTGCGTCTTTGCCACCGGCGAGCGGCGCGAACGACTCGTCAGCCTGCTGGACGCGCAAGGGCGATCTACAATCGGCGCCAATGACTTCGTCGCCATGTCACTCGTCTTCCCCGGCCGACCTCGGGTACTGTTTCTCGCCGACCATCCCCGCTCGGGACAGGCCATCGACGAGAAGATGCTTCCGGCCTTCAGGGCTGCGTGTATCGCCTTTGCCCGCTGCGCGGCGAGTGCGCCGAATCGCTGAGGGGGCTTTCCGCGGAGGCGCTCCATGAGCGCCTCGGGTGGACTGGGCGGCGGCCTTTATGTGCGCAGCGGCGAGACGGTAACGGGGCCCTTTGCCCGAACCCTCGTGCTCCAACGCTTGGCGCTGGGGCGGATTCGCTCCGCAGATGAACTGAGTCATGATGCCTCGACCTGGGAGCAGGCGGAGGCGTACCGCGCCGAAGCGAACAGTTTGTGCCGCCTCGATCCGCTAACCGGGCAAGACATGATCCTCTGGGACCCGGAGCGGCGCGCGGCGTGGTGGCGCTGGATCGAGGAACGCGCAGGCCGGGACCGGCGCCAGGCGTTGAGGCCAGGACCGTTCCCCGCGCGCGGCCCTGATCGTCGGGTTTCTTCTGCAGCTGGACGCCGGGTGCTCTTTGCTCCCACGGGGCAGGCGCGGCGCTCCTTCTGGGTCGTGCCCCTGGGTGTGGTGGCCGTGGTTGCCACGCTGACTGCCGTGATGGGTTGGTGGATGCCGTCGGCCCCCATTGCGGTGCCTGATCTGGTCAGTCCCTCGTCCCGGCCGTTCCGGTGAAACGCGTCACGGCGACCGCCAATCCGCTTTTCAGACGGGTTCAGAACCTCATGGAGTCGGCTGCGGCGCGCCGCGAGGCTCGCATGGCAGTGCTCGAGGGCAACCACCTGCTGGAGAGCTGCGTGGCTGCCTGGGGTGCGGAAGCGGTGGATACCTTGATGCTTCGCGAGGATCTTCCTGAGGCGCTGGCACAACGCATGCACGGGCTGGCGCATGGCGCGACGCTGGTTTGCGTCGCCACTGCGGCCTTCGAGCGTCTCAGCCCCGTGGCTGGAGAAGGCGGCGTGCTCTCCTTGGTTCGCATTCCCGATGAGCGACCCATACGGCCCGGTGGACTGGAACTGTGGCTTGACGGGATACAGGATCCGGGAAACGCGGGTGGGATCGTCAGGACGGCTGCCGCTGCCGGAGCGCATGCCGTGGTTTTTGGGGCAGGCAGCGCAGATCCATGGTCAGCCAAATGCCTTCGCGGTGCCATGGGCGGACACTTTTTTTGCGCGGTCGTCCGCGATGAGGACCTGTCGGCCCGGGCCCGGAGTTACGAGGGTCGTCTGATGGCCGCGGTAGCCAGCGGTGGGAAGGATTTGTACGGCACGGATCTGTCGGGGCCACTGGCAATCCTTCTCGGCGCTGAGGGAAGAGGCTTGTCTCCCTCGCTCGCTTCGAAGGCGAGCCTGGCGGTGCAGATTCCCATGGCCGGGGGTACCGAGTCGCTGAATGTTGGGGCAGCGGCCGCGGTGCTGTGCTTTGAAAGGCTCAGGCAGCTGCGCGGGAGGCGCTAGTCAGGGGGAGGCACGCTCTCAGGGATAAGCATCATTAATACTTAACATAATAAGCATTATGCGGTTTTTACGTGTGATTCCCAGCGGCTGGTTCTAACGCTTCGCCTCCTGTCAGACCGCCCTTGCATCCCTGAACAGCCGGAAAAAGTTCGCCGTGGTGAGCCCCGCCAAGGCCTCGATGCCGATGCCGCGCACGCGCGCAACTTCCTCCGCCACGTGACGAACGAAGGCAGGTTCGTTGGTACGCCCTCGCAGCGGCACGGGTGCAAGGTAGGGCGAATCCGTCTCCACCAACAAACGCTCCGCAGGTACCCGCCGGGCAACCTCGCGCAGCTCAGTGGCGTTGCGAAAGGTCACGATGCCTGAAAAGGAGATGTAGAACCCCATCTCCATGGCTGCTTCCGCCACTTCCCAGGTTTCGGTGAAACAGTGCATCACGCCGCCAGCCACCTGAGCGTTTTCCTCGCGCATGACCCCCAGCGTGTCTTCGCTTGCGCTGCGGGTGTGCACGATGAGCGGCTTGCCCGCTTCCCGCGCTGCCCGGATATGCGCGCGAAACCGTGCGAGCTGGGCCTCGGCGCGCTCGGGATGCCGGTAGTAGTCAAGCCCCGTCTCGCCGATGGCCACCACCTTGGGATGGGCTGCCAGCGCCACCAGGCGCGCCACATCGGGCTCTTCGCCGCCTTCGTGGTCGGGATGAACCCCTACCGAGGCTGACAACTGGTCGAAGCGCTCCGCAAGATCCCGTACCCTCGGGAAATCCTCCATGTTCACCGCCACGCACAGGGCGTGTCCCACCCCGGCGTCCGCCATGCGCGCAGTCACGGCGTCGATATTCGAGTGCAGTTCCGGAAAATCCAGATGGCAATGGGAATCCACCAGCATGGAAATGCTCACAGCGTATGGGTGGGTCTGGCCGAGTTTCCATGGCCGCCCAGCAGGGTCTCGATACGGGCCCGAATCTGGCGGCCACCTTCGTCACCAGCCTTGAACTGCACACCCATGCCCTGAAGCTTGTTCATCTGGGCGCCCGGCGGCGTCACCCAGGCCACCGTGCCCACCACGGGGACGCGGTTGGGGTCGTTCATCAGTGAGATCAGCAGATAGACATCGTCGCCCAGCCGGTAGGGTTTGGTGGTGGGAACAAAGATGCCCCCGTTCTTGGCGAAGGGCATGTAGGCGGCGTGCAGGATCCCCAGGTCCTTGATGGAGAGAACCAGAGCGGTGGCACGCGCTGGCGCTGCCTTGTCAGAAAACTCACTCAAAGGGACTGGCTCTCCACGAGAATCTGCTCGGTCTGCAAGCGCACGTTGAGCGGATGCTCCACCAGGCGCCTCGCCTGGGCGAGCCGCTGCTCGAAGCGCGCAACAAACACCGGGTTCGCGCGTTTCGCAACCCCGCGGATGGCATCACCATGATCGGGATGATAGCGAAGCTCCAAACGGAAACGTGCTGCCATCACATCCCACGCCCACGTCTGGGCCACATGCACCACCGCCAGCCAGTCCGTGTCCTTCACATCCAGTCCAGCGAGCCCCGCTGACGGATTGCCCAACCGCGCAAGCAGGGTCTCTCGCACCCGCCAGTACCGCGCATCCAGGGCGGCGGCAGCCTCCGGCATTCCCGCCGTTTGGGCAAGCGCCAGTGCCGGGCTGCCCTGCCCCCTTGAACCCAGCCACGCGGCCGCCGCCTGGGTGGAAGGCCGAGGCAACACGAGCCGTACGCAGCGGCTGCGGATGGTGGGCAGCAATCTCCCCGGGGCATTGCTCACCAGGATGAAGCGCGCCGCGGACGGGGGCTCTTCCAGGTCCTTGAGCAGCGCGTTCGCGGCCACAGCGTTGAGGCTTTCTGCCGGGTGCAGCATGACAACGCGCGCGCGCTGGCGCACGGGCGCGAGACGGATGAAGGCTCCCGCAGTCCTGACCTGCCCCACGTCGATCTCGCGACGCCGGCGCCGCTCCTTGTCCGCCGCCGCTGGCTGCGCGCCTTCGCCGCCCTCGTCCTGCTCCTTGTCCGGGTCGAGCAGCAGGAAATCCGGATGGGCATTCGCCAAAAACCAACGGCAATCATCGCACTGGCCGCAGGGAAGCCCCTGGGGGTCCGCCTGCCTGCACAGCAGTGCCTGCGCCAGGGTGAGGGCGAAAGCCCTCTCTCCCGAACCGCGAGCAGCAACCAGCAGCAGCGACTGGGGCAACTCCGCGCCCTTCACACGGGTGCGCCAGAGATCGAGGTGCCACTGGAACATCATGGGGGGGGCGCTTCGGGCGCGGCCCCCGGAAGGGCAGACTGTCGCGCTGCTGAACCACCCGACAAGCGCAGGGCTTGCAGGGCTACCGATACCCGCAATCTAACCACATCGGCGCTGAGTCCGGCATCGATCACAACGACGCGCTCCGCGCACTGCTTCGCCCGTTGAAGATAGGCCTCTCGCACGCGTCCGTGAAAGGCCACCGCTTCAGACTCGAAGCGGTCGGGCTGTTCGCCGCGTTCACTGCGCCGCGCTCGACTCGTTGCGGGATCAATGTCGAACAGCAGCGTCAGGTCAGGCTGCAACCCTTGCTGCACCCAGTGCTCGAGAGCCGCGATGCGCTCCGTGGCGACACCCCGCCCGCCACCCTGGTAGGCATGGGTTGCATCGGTGAATCTGTCACAGAACACCCAGTGGCCATTGGCCAGCGCGGGCCGAATGACACGCGCGAGGTGCTCGCTGCGGGACGCGAACATCAGCAACAGCTCCGTATCCGGATCCATCCCAACGCTGGGGTCGAGGAGAATGCGGCGCAATGTCTCGCCCAGCGGTGTTCCACCGGGTTCCCGCGTCGCCACATGCGCGACGCCGTTTGACCGCGCCCAGTCAAGGGCGTGACCAAGCTGCGTGCTCTTGCCTGCGCCGTCGATGCCTTCGAAGGTGACGAATCGTCCTGGCATGGGCTTCAGCGCCGCCTTTGGTAGCGGTCAACCGCACGTTCGTGCTGCAGCAGCGATGGCGAGAACACCGAGGAACCGTCGCCACGCCCAACGAAGTACAGGGCATCCGACCGCGCTGGCTGACTGGCGGCTGCTAGCGCCGCCTCGCCCACCAGGGCGATGGGCGTGGGCGGCAAGCCTGCCCGCGTGTAGCTGTTGTACGGTGTATCCGCCTCCAGATCCACGCGCCGGAGGTTGCCGTCGAAGCGATCACCCAGGCCATAGATCACTGTCGGGTCGCTCTGCAGGCGCATGCCGCGCCGCAGGCGGTTGGCGAATACCGATGCCACCAGCGGCCGGTCGGCCGCGCTGCCTGTTTCCTTCTCCACCACCGAGGCAAGGATCAACAACTCGTAGGCCGATGTGAGGGGCAGCGCCGGATCGCGCCGCTCCCAAAAAAAGGCGAGCTGCTCGCGCAGCTTCTGATGGGCCTTGCGAAGCACCACCAAATCGCTGCTGCCAACGGCAAAACGGTAGGTGTCGGGAAACAGCAGGCCTTCCGGATGCCGCTCAACCGCGCCGAGCCCCTCGAGCAAGGCCGCGTCACTCCACTCCTGCGTGTCATGGCGCAATCCCGGATGGGCATTCAGGGCGGCGCGCGCCTGGCGCAGGGTCCACCCCTCGATGAAGCGGACCGTGTCCTGCAGCGATTCGCCCCGCGCCAACATCTGGACGATGCGCTCCGGCGTGAGCTCGGGCGTGATCTGGTACACGCCGGCCTGCAGACGATCGCCCTGCCCGCGCCAGCGGGCGAGAAGCACGAACGCCCATGACCACCGGATCACACCGCTGGACTGTAACTTACGGGCGATGCTCTTGAGGCCCATGCCGGGCTCCACCACCAGCCGCACAGCGGGTCCGTGGAAGCCGGTGGGGGAATCCATGAATCGTTTCGCCCCAACCACCGCCACGCTGCCCGCCAGCAATCCCAGACAGGCGAGCAGCAGAAGGATGTTCGCGCGGCCAAAGACGCTGCGTTGCATTGCGTCCCTCATGACGACCCGCCGGCACATCTCCATGCTCTGCGGGGATCAACCACGGCAGACGGGCTTCAGAGCGCGCGGAACACAAGCGAGCCGTTGGTACCGCCGAACCCAAAGGAATTGGACAGTGCCACGCGGATATTCATGGAGCGCGCTTCGTTGGGCACATAATCGAGGTCGCAGCCCTCGTCTGGCTCGTGGAGGTTGATGGTGGGCGGCGCCACCTGATGATGCAAGGCCAGGACGCTGAAAACCGCCTCCACACCGCCCGCCGCACCCAGCAAATGGCCCGTCATGGACTTGGTGGAGCTGACGGCCACGCGGCGGACGTGATCACCGAAGCAACGCTTGGTGGCCATGGTCTCCGCGAGATCGCCCAGGGGTGTGGAGGTGCCATGGGCATTGATGTAGTCAACCGAATCCGGTGTGATGCCACCGTCGCGCAGGGCATTGCGCATGCATCGAAGCGCTCCGTCGCCATCGGAGCAAGGCGCGGTGATGTGGTGGGCATCGGCGCTCATGCCAAAACCGGCCAGTTCGCAATAGATCCGCGCACCGCGGTCGCGCGCATGCTCGTATTCCTCCAGCACCAGGATGCCGGCGCCCTCACCCAGCACGAAACCGTCACGCCCCTTGTCCCACGGACGGCTGGCGCCCGCGGGGTCGTCGTTGCGCGTGGACAAAGCCCTCATGGCAGCGAATCCGCCAATGCCCAGCGGGCTGACGGTGGACTCCGCGCCACCAGCCACCATGGCATCGGCATCACCGTATCGGATCAGCCTCGCCGCTTCGCCAATGCTGTGCGTTGCCGAGGTGCAGGCGGTGACGATGGCAAGGTTGGGACCCTTGAACCCGTAATTGATGGACAGGAGGCCGGAGATCATGTTGATGATGCTTCCCGGCACGAAGAAAGGAGAAATCTTCCGCGCCCCGCCAGCCTCCATGGCATGGTGGGTCTGCTCGATCAGTGGCAGGCCGCCGATGCCGGAACCAATCACCACGCCAACGCGCTCGGCAGTTTCCTCGGTGACCGTCAGACCCGCGTCCCTGACTGCTTCGAAGGACGCTGCCAGTCCGTAATGAATGAAGGTATCGAGGCGCCGTGCTTCCTTGGCGTCGAGAACAGTGGAGGGATCAAAACCTCGAACCTCCCCTGCCATGCGCGACGCCAGCGATGACGCATCGAAGCGGCTGATGGGTCCGATGCCAGAGCGCCCCGCCACGATGCTGCTCCATGCGTCCGCCACGTTGTTGCCGGTGGGACAGACAATCCCAAGACCGGTGACGACTACCCTGCGTTTGGACAAGTGCGCCCTCTCCGTTGCGCCGCAAGAACTCGTCAGCCGAGGTGCGAGGAGATGTAATCGATGGCCTGCTGCACGGAGGTGATCTTCTCAGCCTCTTCGTCGGGAATCTCGCACTCGAATTCCTCTTCGAGAGCCATGACCAGTTCAACCGTGTCGAGGGAGTCAGCACCCAGATCGTCAACGAAGGTGGACTCATTCTTGATGTCGGCCTCGCTCACGCCCAGCTGCTCGGCCACGATCCGCTTCACACGCGGCTCAATATTGTCTGCCATGGTGTTTCCTTTTTGTTTATGTGGATGTAACGGGGTCCGGTTGCGCCGCACTGCCGTTTCCCGCACAGACCCAGCACCTGCCCCGCGGGACTGAGGCCCAGGAACCTTGTTTCAAGGAGCCCGGAGTTTACCAAAAGTCGCCTACGAAATGCCCCACCGAGGGGCTCAGTCCATGAACATGCCGCCGTTGACATGCAGCGTGCTGCCGGTGACGTACCCCGCCCCCTCCGAGGCCAGGTACGCAACCGCGGCGGCAATATCCTCAACGGCTCCGAAGCGGCCAAGAGGCACCTGTTGCAGCAGCGCCTGACCCTGGGCATCGGTGAGCGCGCGGGTCATGTCGGTGTCGATGAAGCCAGGCGCAATGCAATTCACGGTGATGTTCCGGCTGCCGATCTCCCGGGCCAATGACTTGCTGAAGCCCACCATGCCAGCTTTGGCGGCGGCATAGTTCGCTTGTCCTGCATTGCCCGTGAAGCCGACCACCGAGGTGATATTGATGATGCGGCCCCAGCGCGCCTTCATCATCGCGCGGACAACGAGGCGGGACAACACGAACACCGCCCGCAAATTGGTGGCAAACAATTCGTCCCACTCCTCGTCCTTCATGCGCAGCAGCAGGTTGTCCCGGGTGATGCCGGCGTTGTTGACGAGGATCGCCACCTCGCCGAAGCGCTCGCGTACCTTCGCGAGCAGTTGGTCACAGGCCGCTGAGTCCTTTACGTCGAGGGCCAGGCCGGCTCCCTGCACCCCCGCGGCCGACAGGTAGTCACCGATGGCTTGCGCGCCGGCGGGCGTGGTGGCGGTGCCTACCACCACATGGCCGGAACGACCCAGGTTTTCGGCCACGGCCCTGCCGATTCCCCGCGTTGCGCCAGTCACCAGTGCGACTTTCGATTCAGACATTACGGTTCTCCTCAGACGAGGGCGGAACGCGCCTCGACAATTGCCTGGGACGACGCCAGCGTCCAGGAAGGAATGTCCGGCGCTATGCGCTTGACGAGCCCCTGCAGAACTTTGCCCGGGCCGCATTCCAGGATGTGGGTGGTGCCTCGCACGCGCAGCTCGCCCACCACCTCGATCCATCGCACCGGGCTGTAGAGCTGCCGTACCAGCGCCTCGCGAATGCGCGCCGGATCGGCGGGCGCGGCCACATCGGCGTTGTTGACCACCGGGATGGCCGGCGAGCGCATGGACACGGCGTCCAGATGCCGCGCGAGCGCTTCAGCGGCGGGGCGCATCAGCGCGCAATGGGCCGGGACGCTCATGGGCAGCATCACGGCGCGTTTCGCGCCGCGGGCCTTGGCCGCGGCGATGGCCCGTTCCACCGCCGCGCGCGCGCCGGCGATCACCACCTGCCCGGGGGCGTTAAAGTTGGCGGGCTCCACCACGTCGCCATCCGATGCTTCCACGCACGAAGCGCGAACGCCATCCATGTCCAGCCCGAGAATCGCTGCGATGCCGCCCTGCCCCTCGGGCACCGCCTCCTGCATGGCGCGCGCGCGCAGGCGAACGATGCGCAGCGCGTCGGCGAATTCGAACACACCCGCCACCACCAACGCGGCGTACTCGCCGAGGCTGTGGCCAGCCAGCACATTGGCGTCGGGGCCTCCCTCGGCCCTCCAGGCGCGGTAGACGGCCACATCGCACGCAAGCATCACCGGCTGCGTGTTGACGGTACTTGCCAGGGCATCTTCGGGCCCATCGCGCACCAGTGCCACCAGGTCCTGTCCCAAGGCCTCCGAGGCTTCGACCAGCGTCTGCTCCACAACGGGATGGTCCGCGTACACCGTCAGCATGCCCACCGACTGGGACCCCTGACCGGGAAAAACGAATGCCAGATTCATATGCGTCTCTGCTCCTGTCACCAGCGCAGCAACACCGCGCCCCATGTGAAGCCGCCCCCCACGCCTTCGAGCAGGACATGCTGCCCGGGGCGGACCCGGCCGTCTCGCACCGCTTCGTCCAGGGCAAGCGGCACTGATGCCGCCGAGGTGTTTCCGTGGTGGTCCACCGTGACGATGACACGCTCGATGGGCAGCCCCAGCCGCCGCGCCGCCGCCTCGATGATGCGTACATTGGCCTGGTGCGGAATCAGCCAATCCACGTCGCCCGGCGACAAGCCCGCCTCCTGCAGCACTGCTTCACCGGCTTCCCCGAGTGCTCGAACGGCAAACTTGAACACCGCGCCGCCATCCATTTGCACAAACGGATGCCCAAACACCCTGCCGCCACTTACGTGGGCCGGCACGCACAAACTGTCCACTTGGTCGCCGTCCGCTTGCAGGCGGGTGGCCAGGATGCCGGGCGTTTCGCTGGCGGACAGCACCACCGCGCCGGCGCCATCGCCGAACAGCACGCAGGTGCCGCGATCAGCCCAGTCGAGCAATCGTGAAAAAACCTCCGTACCCACCACCAGCGCGTGGCGGCACTTGCCGGCACGTACGTACAACTCCGCCGTGGAAAGGGCGTAGACGAACCCGCTGCACACCGCCTGCACGTCGAAGGCAGCACAACCGTTCGCGCCGAGCTTGCGCTGCAGAATGCACGCCGTGCTGGGAAACATCATGTCTGGCGTGGTGGTCGCCACCACGATGAGCTCGATATCGGCCGGCACGAGCCCGGCGGCATCCAGAGCGCGCCGTGCGGCATGCAGCGCAAGATCGCTCGCGGACTCGCCCTCGCCGGCGATGTGCCGCGACCGGATGCCCGTGCGGGAAACGATCCACTCGTCGCTGGTGTCCACCGTCGCTTCCAGCTCGCGATTGTGGACAACGCGTTGCGGCAGATACGACCCGGTGCCGGAGATGCGCGCGAACAAGGGAGCGCCGGGGGGAGTCACGTGGCCTCCTGGGTGAGTTCTGCGGCGCTGTTGCCGCCGTTGACTCTCTCGCCCACCCGGCTGGCGATCAGGCGCGGAAGGTCGCTGCGTGCCGCCTCGTAGGCGCACCGGATTGCGTTGGCAAAGGCGGTGCTGTCGGCCGAGCCGTGGCTTTTCACCACGGTGCCGCGAAGGCCGAGAAGGCTCGCGCCGTTGTACTGCCTGGGATCGACGCGGCGCTTGAAAGCATTGATCACCGGCAACGCCACGAGCGCAGCCAGACGCCGGAACGCATTGCGGGTGAATTCCTCGCGCAGGTAAGCCGCCAGCATGTGGGCCAGCCCTTCCGATGTCTTCAAGGCCACGTTGCCCACGAAACCGTCGCATACCACCACGTCCGTGGTTCCCTTGTAGATGTCGTCACCTTCCACGTTGCCGGTGAAATTGAGTTCGCTGGCGCGCAGCAGTTCGGCGGCGCTCTTCACCACCTCGTTGCCCTTGATGTCTTCCTCGCCGATATTGAGCAGACCCACGGTGGGCTGGTCTATGCCGTCCATCACGCTGGCCAGCGCGGCGCCCATGAAAGCGAACTGCCGCAATTGTTCCGCAGAGCAATTGACATTGGCGCCCAGGTCGAGCATGAGCGTGTGGCCGCGCTGGGTGGGTATGGTGGAGGCGATGGCGGGGCGCTCGATGCCGGGAAGCGTCTTGAGGACGAATCGCGCCATGGCCATGAGTGCTCCGGTGTTTCCGGCGCTGACGCAGCAATGGGCCTCGCCGGCCTTCACCAGGTCGATTGCCCGCCGCATGGAGGAATCGCGCTTGTTGCGTAGCGCGCTCGCTGGCGGTTCGTCCATGGCGACCACGCCGGGAGCGTCCACCGTCTGCACCGCCGCCGACGCTCCCACGCCCGCCTTGCGCAACTCCGCGGCAATAGCGTCGCTCTGACCCACCAGGATCACCTGCGCATCCGGGTGCGTGCGCAAGAACGCGATCGAGGCGGGGACCGTCACACGGACGCCGTGATCGCCGCCCATGGCGTCGATGGCAATGCGAATGGTCACGACCGAACGCTGACCCGGGGGTACCGCAGGGGCGCCGAGAAGAGCGCTCGAATCACGGCGGGGGGAAGAAGCCGGTCACCAGGGAACGGCCCGTTGGGGCAGGCCGGCGTCGTGATTGCCGGCCAAGACCCTCGGTGGGCTATTCGCCCTTGGTCTTCAGGACCTTGCGGCCGCGGTAGTAGCCGCTCGGGCTGATGTGGTGACGCACATGGACCTCACCCGTGGAAGGTTCCACGGCCAGGGCCGGATTGACGAGAAAATCATGCGCCCGGTGCATTCCACGCTTGGACGGGGACTTCTTATTCTGTTGCACAGCCATTCTGTTCTCCTGGCGCGCCTGCCAACGGCACGCATTCAGTGTTTTATCGTTGCCTCGCGGCCAAAAAAATTGCCACACCTGGCACCCTGCGATTATCCCGGAACATCGGCCCGGCACTGACCCTGCTGATGACACGGCGCCATAGGCAGGCTGAGCAAGGCTTCTTCCTGCACCAGCGCCGACACATCGAAGCTGGCATCCGCGCCGACGAAATCGGTGTTCTCGCCCTCGTCTTCAAAATCCCGGGGCGGCGAAGCAAAAACCAGAATCCGCTGCGCGGACATTTCCGCTTCGAGATCGCCGAGACAACGCTGACACGTATGCCACAGGCGACCCCGCAAACTCACCCTGACCGCGGGCTTGCCGCCGAAGCGCAGTGGAACAATTTCGTAGGACAAACTACCGTCGGCTTTTGCGACCGCTTCACGCAACAGCGACAAATGGGCCACGGTAACTTGCCCCGCCAGCGCTTCGTCCCGGCCGCAAAATTCCACATCAACGACACTGGTCCGAGCGGACATAAGCCGCGCATAATATTAATGTTTCCACTTGGTGTCAAAGACACGCCCCGTGCGCGATCCGTCGTGTCCCGCCTGATCCTCGCCTCGTCTTCTCCCTACCGCCGCGCCCTGCTGGAACGGTTCGGTCTGCCGTTCGCCGTGGACGTGCCGGGTCTGGATGAATCGGCATTGCCCGGCGAAGAGCCCTCGGCCACGGCGGCGCGCCTTGCCTGCGCCAAGGCCCGCGCGGTGGCCCGGCGCCACCCCGGCGCCACGGTCATCGGGTCGGATCAGGTGGCCGACCTCGACGGCCTGCCCCTGGGCAAGCCAGGCAGCCGGGAACGCGCCGTGCAGCAACTGCTGCAGTCCAGCGGCCGCGAACTGGTGTTCCACACTGCCGTGTGCGTGATCGACGAGGATGGCCGCGAATCGGTGGCGCACTGCCCCACGCGTGTGCGCTACCGGGTGCTCGATCGCGCCACCATCGAGCGCTACGTGGACGCAGAGCAACCCTTCGACTGCGCCGGCAGCGCGCGTTGCGAAGCCATGGGGATCACGCTGCTGGAATACATCCGCGGCGATGATCCCACGGCGCTGGTGGGGTTGCCGCTCATTGCCCTCACCGGCCTTCTGGCGCGGGCGGGTATCCATGTGCCCTGAGGACGCAGGACACGGCAGCCTGGTGCTGGTTCCGGTGCCCATCGACCCCGGCGCCATCATGGCCACCGCGCTCACCGCCGTTGGCCTCCAGCGCGTCCGCGGCCTGCGGCACTTCGTTGCCGAAAACCCGCGCACCGCGCGCCGCTTCCTCGCGCCGGTGCTGGAGGCTCCAATCCAGCAGGTTGCATTCGCGGAGTTGAGCCAGCACACCCCTGAGTCCCAACTGGACCAACTGCTCGCCCCGCTGCTGGAAGGAATCGACTGCGGCCTCGTGTCCGAGGCGGGGTCTCCGGCAGTGGCCGATCCCGGCGCGGCGCTGGTGGCGCGCGCCCACGCAAGGGGCCTGCGGGTGGAACCGCTGGTGGGCGCCAGCGCCCTGCTGCTGGCCGTCATGGCCTCGGGCCTCAACGGCCAGGCTTTTCGCTTCGTGGGATACCTACCCCGTAATCCCGCCGCAAGAATCACCAGCCTGCACGCCCTTGAGACCGAATCGGCCCGGCGGCAGGAGTCGGTCTGGTTCATCGAAACGCCCTACCGGAACCTGGCCTTGTGGTCGGCCTTGCTGGAGACCCTGGCCCCGCAGACACGGATCGCGCTGTCCGCCGCGCTAGGCACCCCTGCGGCGCTGAGCCTCACCGCCAGCGTTGACCACTGGCGGCGCAAGCCAACCCCGGCCATTGACCGCTTGCCGGCGGTGTTCGGCGTGCAGGCGCCGCCGCTCAGCGCAGCCGCGCCCTCGTCTCCGAAGCGCCCGCGCTGAGCAGCGCCTGTGCCGTGGCGGCACCGAAGCGCTTGGCAAACCGCTCCGCCAGGTTCTCCCGGGGGGTGAAATCGACGATGTTCTCGGCCTTGATCACCTCGCGCGCCACGTAGGCCGCATCGCCGATGGCATCGGCCAGCCCCAGCTCCACGCTGCGCTCGCCGGTCCAGATGAGGCCCGAAAAGGTGTCTTGCGTTTCCTTCAGGCGCGTGCCCCGGCCGCTTCGCACCGCGTCGATGAACTGCTGGTGGATCTCGCCCAGCATGCGCTCGGCGTGGGCGCGTTGCTGCGGGTTGAGCGGCGAGAAGGGGTCGAGAAAGCCCTTGTTGGCGCCAGCCGTTAGCAAACGGCGCTCGACGCCCAGTTTTTCCATGGCGCCGGTAAACCCGAAGCCGTCCATGAGCACGCCGATGGAACCCACCAGGCTGCCCTTGCTCACGAAAATCTTGTCGGCCGCCACCGCCACGTAGTACCCGCCCGAGGCACAGATGTCGTCCACCACCACGTAAAGGGGAATCGCCGGGTGTTTGCCCCGCAGCCGCCGCATCTCGGCGTTGATGGAATCGGACTGCACCGGACTGCCCCCCGGGCTGTTGATGCGCACGATCACGCCCTCGGTGTTCTTGTCCTCGAAGGCCTCCTTGAGACCCGAGGCGACCACCTCTGCGCTGGCGGCGCCTTCCGCATCGATGACGCCATTGATCTGCACCAGCGCCGTGTGCTTGCCCGAGCGCGCCGCCTCGCGCTGTCCGATCCAGCCCAACGCCACGAACAGCACGACAAACAGGTAACCGAAGCCCAGAGACTTGAACAGGATTCCCCAGCGCCGGGCACGGCGCTGCTCGTCCAGGGCCGACTGCGCGAGCTTGCGCAGCGCCTCGCGCTCCCAGGGTTCGGCCTCGGGCGCGCCGTCGGGGGTTTCAGGTTGGGCCATCGGGACACTCCTCGCGCAGATAGACGGCCCCCTCGCGCTCGACCGCTTCGAGCGGCACTAGGCTATCGCCCTTGCAGGGGCCGGCCACGCAGCGTCCGGACTCGGGCTCGTAGGCCGCGCCATGGGTGGCACACACCAAGTATAGGCCGGAGAGGTCGAAAAACTCGCCCTCGTTCCAGTCCAGTTGCACGGACACGTGGGCGCAGCGGTTGAGGTAGGCGTACACCCGGCCTTCGAATCGCACCGCGAAGGCGGGTTCGGGTACGCCCCGGCGCAGCACCTCGAAGCGCACTCCCTTGCCGCCTTCGGCAAGATCCACGGCCGCGCAGATCAGGCGTTCGCGTGCAGCCATTCGAACAAGTCGGCGGGCGTGTCCAGGGCGGCCAGTGCGCCGGCATTGCGCAACGTGCCGGCCGGGTGGGCGCCGTAGGTGACCGCCAGAGAACTCACCCCCGCCGCCGCTGCCATCTCCAGGTCGTGGGTGGTGTCGCCGATCATGAGCGCACCCTCGGGCGCCACACCGAACACCTCCAGCAAACGCAGCAGCATGTCGGGGTGGGGCTTGGGAAATCCCTCGTCGGCGCACCGGGTGGCGTGGAAGACCGGCTCCAGCCCCGCCATGCCCAGGGCTCGGTCCAGGCCGCGTCGGCTCTTGCCCGTGGCCACGGCCAGCAAATGGCCCCGGCGGGACAACGCCGGCAATGCCTCTCCCACGCCGGGAAACAGCGCCACCGCCGATTCGCCGGACAGGTAATGGTAACGGTAGCGATCGGCCACGCGCGCCCAGCCATCGGCCGGCAGGTCCGGAAACAGTTGCGCCATGGCGTCGCCAAGCCCCAGGCCGATGATGTGGCGCGCCTGCGCATCGCTGGGCACCGGCAACTGCAGATCCACTGCCGCCTCGCGGATGCTGTGCACGATGTGGGCCGCCGAGTCCACCAAAGTTCCGTCCCAGTCGAACACCAGTAGTTCATAGCGCTTCATGGGCGCGACTCCCCGGGCGCTTGTTGGCCCGCCTGATCGAGGAATGCCCGCAGTTCCGGCGCCAAGGGGGCGCTCACCTCGAAGGGCTCCCCCGTGCCGGGGTGCCGGCACCCAAAGCGCTCCGCGTGCAGAAACATGCGCTTCAGGCCCTCGCGCGCCAGGCGGCGATTGAGCTCGAAGTCGCCGTACTTGTCGTCACCGGCGATGGGGTGGCCCACGTGGGCTAGGTGCACTCTTATCTGGTGTGTGCGGCCGGTGCCCAACCGGGCCTCCACGAGCGTCCAGCCAGGCAGGCGCGCGCGCACCCGGAAGTGCGTCACCGCCTCGCGGCCCTCTTCGCTCACGCTCACGCGACGATCACCCGAATCGAGCACATGGCGCTCAAGGGGTGCGCGCACCGTGCGCCCGCCGCCGCGCCACTCGCCCTTCACCAGAGCCAGGTAGCGCTTGTCCGTGCGGCCCTCGCGGATCTGGGCGTGCAGGTCCACCAGGGCAGAGCGCTTCAGGGCCATCAACAGCACCCCGGAGGTGTCCCGGTCGAGCCGGTGCACCAGCTCCATGAATCGCGCCTGCGGCCGTGCCACCCGCAACCGCTCAATCACGCCCTGCGCCACGCCCGAGCCGCCGTGCACGGCAAGCCCCGCCGGCTTGTTCAACACCAGCAGCCAGGCGTCTTCGTGCAGCACCTCGCCGAAGGGCAGCGCCCGGGCGGGCCCGGGCGCCGGCCGCGGGTTGTCCACCCGCACCGGCGGGACGCGCAACCGGTCGCCCGCATGCACCCGGTCGGTGGGCGCCGCGCGGCGACTGTTCAGGCGCACCTCGCCCGTGCGCAGGATGCGGTAGACGTGGCTCTTGGGAACGCCCTTGAGCGAGCGCATCAGGAAATTGTCGATGCGCTGGCCCTCGTGCTCTTCGCCCAAGGTAAGCCATGTGACTGAATCTTTGCTCAACTCTTTCACTCTGCGTATACTTTGCCTCGGACAAGCCATGTTGCCGATGGCATCAAAGCCATGCTGAGGTCCTGCGACCAGCACGGCACGATTCTTCGGGGCTTCGTTCTGGAGCGGGAGTCCACCCTGATTCGAACGCGCGAAGCAGCGCTTCCCAGGGATGGCCCCGAGCCGAGTCCGGCGCCATCACGGCCCGGGTCCGCAATAGAGTGTCCGGCGCGTGCTGGGCAACCGAAATCTGCGCGAGCCGCGTGTCTGGAAGCTGGAATCGTCTCTCGGGCCATCGCCCTTCCCGCCGGGTTAATTCGCTCACCCCGCAAAAGTAGCGACTGTACTTCATCAACGCGCTCGAAGCACATTCCGGATGCGGCCCCTGGCCAGCTCCGCCGGTCGTCGAGTAGCCGACCAGACAAACACGCCATCCACACGGCCCACGAGGCACGCGCATGACTCCCGATCCGCAGCACTGAAGTTTTCCATCTGGCACTGCGGCCAGGGTTTGTCGATCCCGTGACTGTCGAGCGCGGGAGAGCAACGAATGAAACGCATGCTGTTCAACGCGACGCATCCGGAAGAAATTCGCGTCGCCATCGTCGACGGCCAGAAGCTGATCGACCTGGATATCGAAACCACCGGCAAGGAACAACGCAAAGGCAACATCTACAAAGGCATCATCACCCGCGTCGAGCCCAGCCTCGAAGCGGCCTTCATCGATTACGGCGCCGACCGGCACGGTTTCCTGCCCTTCAAGGAAATCAGCCGCGAGTTCTTCGCCCCGGGTATGGACCCGGGTCGTGCCCGCATCCAGGATGCGGTGCGCGAGGGCCAGGAACTCATCGTCCAGGTCGACAAGGACGAGCGCGGCACCAAGGGTGCGGCCCTCACCACCTACGTGAGCCTTGCCGGACGCTACGTGGTGCTCATGCCCAACAACCCGCGCGGCGGCGGCGTGTCGCGGCGCGTGGAGGGTGAAGAGCGCAACGAACTGCGCGACACCCTCGCCCAGCTAGAAGTGCCCCAGGGCATGAGCCTCATCGCTCGCACCGCCGGCATCGGCCGTTCGGTGGAAGAGCTCAGCTGGGACCTCAACTACCTCATGCAGCTCTGGCGCGCCATTGACAGCGCCGCCCGCTCCCAGGGGGGCGCTTTCCTCATCTACCAGGAAAGCTCGCTGGTCATTCGCGCCATCCGCGACTACTTCCAGCCCGACATCGGCGAGTTGCTGGTGGACAGCGAATCCATCTTCGAACAGGCGCGCCAGTTCATGGGGCACGTGATGCCGCAGAACGTGGCCCGCGTGAAGCTCTACACCGACGACGTGCCGCTGTTCTCCCGCTTCCAAATCGAGCACCAGATCGAAAGCGCGTACGCTCGCACCGTGCCGCTGCCCTCCGGCGGCGCCGTGGTCATCGACCACACCGAGGCGCTGGTGTCGGTGGACGTCAACTCCGCCCGCGCCACCCGCGGACATGACATCGAAGCCACCGCGCTCAACACCAACCTTGAGGCCGCCGACGAAATCGCCCGCCAGCTTCGACTGCGCGACCTGGGCGGCCTGGTGGTGATCGACTTCATCGACATGGAGTCGGCCAAGAACCAGCGCGACGTGGAAAACCGCCTGCGCGACGCCCTGCGCTACGACCGCGCCCGGGTGCAAACCGGCAAGATCTCGCGCTTCGGGCTGCTGGAGCTGTCGCGCCAGCGGTTGCAGACCTCCCTGGGCGAAACCAGCCACATTCCCTGCCCGCGCTGCCATGGCGTGGGCCACATCCGCGGCATCGAATCCACCGCGCTGCACATCCTGCGCATCCTGCAGGAAGAGGCCATGAAGGAAAACACGGCCGCCGTGCACGCCCAGGTGCCCATCGAGGTGGCCACCTACCTGCTCAACGAAAAGCGGGCCGAGTTCCACTCCATGGAGGCGCGCCTCAAGGTGAGCATCGTGCTCATCCCCAACATGCACCTGGAGACGCCCAACTACACCGTCACCCGCCTGCGCCACGACGAGCTCAACCAGACCGGCCCCCTGCCCGCCAGCTACCAGATGGTTGAAGTGCCAGCTGAAGCCGAGCCCCAGGCGCCGGGCGCCAACGCCGAGCGCCCCAGCCGGCCCGAGGCCGCCGTGAAGGGCATCACCCCCGGGGCGCCCGCACCGCTCCCCACCCCGGCACCGGAGCCCTCCCCCGTTGTGGTGCGCGAGCCCTCGCTGCTGGCGAAGATTTTCGGATGGCTTGGCGGACGGCGCCCGGAGGCCACCCCCGAAGCTGCCCCCGCCGCCCGGCCGGCTGCCGGCGGGCGCGACGACTCGCGCCGCTCGCGCGGCGAACGCTCCCGCGGCGCGGATGGCCGTGTCGCCGGCCGGTCTGAGCGCGACGGCAGCCGGCGTCGCAGCGAAGGCACGGCCCGGGGCAACGGCGTCCAGCCCCAGGAAGACCGTTCCACCAGCGGCGAGGCGCGCGAACCGCGCGACCGCGGTGGCCGTGGCCGGGGCCGTGAGGCCCGCGAGGCGCGTGAACCCCAGGACACCCGCGATCCGCGCGAGGCCCGCGAGCCACGGGAGGCCCGCCCCCCGCGCGAAGCCCGGGAACCCCGCGAACCGCGCGAAGCCCGCGAGGGCCGTGAGGGACGCCCGGCCCGGCAACCCCGGGCCTCCCGCACCCCGCGCGAAGAGCAGCTCCCCGAAACCGAGCAGGCAATCGCCCTGACGGAAACGCCCGAGGGTGGCGCGCCCGAGGCGCCCGCAAGCACCGCCACCGAAACCGAAGGCGGCCGCGGCCGCCGCCGTCGCGGCCGGCGCGGCCGCCGCGGCGCCGAGGGGCGCGAACCGCGCGACGCCACGGGCGAGGCACAGGCGCCGGACGATGCCGATTCCGGTGATCTCGAAGACGACTTCACACCTGCGTCCACGACCCACACCGAGGCACCTGCCCCCAGCCCCGAAGCCCCAGCCCCGATGGTCGAAGTTGAGGCTGCGGCCCCCGCTGCGTTCAACGTGCCTGAAGCAGCCATACCCGTGGCCGCGAATGCGCCCGAATCCGCAGCACCCGTGGCAGCAGAAGCGGCACCCATCCCCGCCGCCTTCGTGCCGGTGCAGGCGCCCGTGGCTCCACCCCCACCCCCTGCCGCGCCACCCCCAGCGCCCGTCGCGGCGCGGCCTGCGCCACCGCCGGCAGCGCCCCTCGAACTGCCCCCCGGCATGGTGATGATCGAAACCCGCCATAGCGCCCCGCCCTCCACGGCCGCGCCGCAGGACAATTTGCCCCGCGGCCGCCCGCGCCCGGCGGCACCGCCCCCGTCGGCCAGCGAAGCCATGGTGCAGGTGGAAACCGGCAACAAATAAGCGGCGCCAGGAAGCGGCGCCAGGCGGTTGGTTTGTAAACGGTGGGCTCCAGAGCCCGCCGTTTTTTTCACGGGCGCGTGTGTCGCGAACCGCGCAGTGCTGCTCCATACTCGATCTGGGCGATCCCCCGTCCTTCACGCTCCCGGCTCTGCGCCACGTAAGCGGACTTACTGATCTCACGCTGCTTCACGCCGCTGGCGGAGTACTGCTCGGCCAGCGCCTTCTATGCCGTCGAGATTTGTTAGTCCAGCCGCGCGTGGCGTGCCAGACCCAGGAGGTAGTTACCTGCTGGCAGGTTCAGGACCGCGGGTCGCTCCAAGAACGCTTGCCACAGGCTTTCCCGCGCCTTTGCTCTGTGGCCAGTCCATCCATCCACAAAGGCCTGGGCGATCAGAACGTGGAAGCCGCTGTCCCCGCGGTCCAACTTGCCCTTCACCAGTGCTCCCGCTTCATCAGCGCGCCCCAGTTCGAAAAGCGAAGCCGTCATGTAGGGCGACGCGTAATTCATGGAGCGCTTCTATTGATAATCCGGTAAATGTATGACAACCGTTTTGTACCCTCGCGCGTTACGGCGACAGGTATCTTGTCGAGGGCGAGCGATGGCAACGAAGCGGAATCTGGAGGCGCTGGATGCGCGGCGCGTGAAGGGCGCGCGGATGCTCAAGCGTGGCGT
>Ga0209990_10000286_pt1 | contig 51721 bp, 61 predicted proteins | sample NOAtaG_6_FD_187304 | JGI IMG/M metagenome (GOLD analysis project Ga0209990, IMG submission 187304) | Freshwater lake microbial communities from Lake Erie, under a cyanobacterial bloom - NOAA_Erie_Diel5S_2200h metaG (SPAdes) (version 2) | ecosystem: Environmental > Aquatic > Freshwater > Lake ...
CGCGTGTTTTTTTAGTTATCCAGCGGTTAACCCACCCCGCCCCCGCCCCCCTTGTATGCGTTGGGACTCCGGCGTCGCGCTTCGCGCTGAGATTTTGCCGAACGATCCCCACGCGCAAAACGGCGCAACTAAAACTAGCAAGCGGAACATACGGCGGGGCGCAACTAAAACTAGCAAGCGGAACATACGGCGGGGCGCGCAAACAAAACCAACAACGGCAGGGCGAACAAAAATAAACTACGCACAACCAGCCCCACCCCCCTTAAATACAGAACCCCCCGGGGGAGGAGTCCCAAAATCCCCCTTGCAGGGCATAAAAATTCCGTATAGGATGAGGTGCATGATCGATTGCAACGCCGAATCGTTCGTCCCCCTGCCGACCCGAGCCCCTCTGCCAACGCTCACATACGAAGAGCTACGCAGGCGGGCCAAGGCTGCCTGTAACGCGGCCCTACTTCTTCAGGCGGAGGGCTGCGAAGACCAACCGAACATCGAATTTGTGCAAACTATCGCCCACAACGCTCTTCGTAAAGCTGCTGAAGGTAAAGATATCGTAACGGCAGAAGCAGCATCAGCCATGAGTACGCCTGAAGGTGCCCTATACGTCGAGCAAATCTTGTCCGCCTACGACATGGAAATAGTGCGGGACGCTAGGCGTCTGCGCAATTTTGTAACTAATAAGTTGATTGTAGAGTCCGAAAATATGGACGCGCGCATTCGTATGAAGGCGCTGGAACTGCTTGGCAAGATTAGTAACGTCGGACTGTTTACCGACCGTACCGAGATCACTGTTAATAACCGCTCTACAGTAGAACTCGAAGAATCTTTGCGAGATAAGATCCGTAAACTGGTGGATAAGCAAAACGTAGAAGATGCGAAAATTCTGATGCCTACTATCAAGAACACTCAGCTTCAGCCGGACAAAATCCCAGATGTGCGGCAGATTTTGGGTGGCTAAATATGGACCAGATGGAGTTGGAAGCCCTGGCTGCCAACATCAGCCAGTTTTCTCCCGAAGAACAGGCTCAGATCGTCACTATTATCGAAGAACTAGAGCGTCGTAATAACGCAAAACTGTGCCAAACCAGTCTTATTGAGTTTTGTAAGCACATGGATCCTACGTATATCGTAGCTCCACACCATAAAAAACTAGCAGAGCTTTTAACTCAGGTAGCTTTTGGTACCGAAGACCGTATTGCAGTATCCATACCCCCGAGACATGGTAAATCGCACCTAATTAGTACTCTTTTCCCCGCTTGGTTTCTGGGGCGTTTTCCAGACAAAAAAGTCCTAATGGTGTCGCATACTGGCGACTTGGCGGTAGACTTTGGCCGGAAGGTGCGAAATATCATCGCAGATCCGCGTTATGCTAGTATTTTTCCGGGGGTCACGCTCGCTGCCGACTCAAAAAGTGCGGGTAGATGGTCAACCAGTTACGGGGGCGAGTTCTACGCATGCGGAGTGGGCGCAGCTTTGGCGGGGCGCGGTGCCGACCTCCTGTTGGTGGACGACCCGCATTCGGAACAAGACCTGCTGTCGGGCAATTTTGACGAGCTAGAGAAGGCGTATCAGTGGTTTGCTTTTGGTGCCCGTACGCGCCTCATGTCAGGGGGGCGAATTGCGGTGGTCCACTGCATGACTGGGGACACTCCGGTTCTTATGGGCGACGGAAATGAAAAACCGCTGCGGGATGTGCGCCCCGGCGATGTGGTGGCGAGCCACAATGGAAGTCAGTTAGTGCCCGCTAAGGTCTTGAACTGGACCTCACAAGGCATTGATCGCATCTTTACAATCAAGACGACCTCAGGTAGAATCCTTCGGGCGAACTGGAAGCACCCGCTTCTGGCGCAAACCGAAGGGAAGCTGGAATGGACGAAGGTAAAAAACCTGAAGGTGGGTTCACGATTGATCGGGGTGTCGAAAACCCCACAAACCCCCTTGAACTATCTCCAAAACGGCAGCGTGTTTTCACTGCTGGTGCAGAAGCTCTTGGGCGGCCTAAGTGCAGTGCAGAAGAATGCACTGAACCGGCGTACGCACTCGGAAAGTGCAAATACCACTATCACAAAGATCGCCGAGAAGCTAAGGTGGTTCCTAGATCGGATCACTGGGGCAAATGGCGTGGCGTTGCATGCAGTGCAGAAGGCTGTTCTGAACCAGCCCATTCAAAGGGCATGTGCCAATCTCACTACAATAAACACATGTGGGCGTTGGGGAACCGCAAACGCAGCGCAGAAAAAAACCGCGATGCCCACCTCAAGCACCGGTATGGTATCAGTCTTGAGGAGTACAATAAACTTCTTGAGAAGCAAGACGGTAAATGCGCTATCTGTTTACGTCCCCCAGGACCAGACAACGTCCCGTCGAATTGGCATGGAAAATTGGGGGTCGACCATTGCCACAGCAAGGGATCAGTTCGGGCACTTCTCTGCAACAACTGTAACCTCATCGTCAGTAAAGACAACACCGAAGAGACACTACTTCGCGCCATTGAGTACATACGAACTCACAAGTGACGTTATCGTAGAGATCACTTCGGACGCGTATGAAGAAGTGTTTGATATTCAGGTAGAAGGCACGGAAAACTTCATTGCAAACGGGGTGATCAGCCATAATACACGATGGCATGAGTCGGATCTAATTGGGCACCTAATTAAGGACGGGGCAAACAACCCCAAAGCAGATCAATACAAGATTTTCGAGTTCCCAGCCATAATTACGACCAAAACAACTACTTCTGAAGGCGAAGAGAGGGTGGTTGAAAAGGCGTTGTGGCCTGAGAAGTTTGATTTAGAGGCCCTTGCACGTACAAAGGCGTCGATGCCGGCGTTCCAGTGGAACGCACAGTACATGCAGAATCCCACGGGGGAGCAAGGTGCCATCATCCAGCGCGACTGGTGGCGCTCGTGGAAGAAAGAAGATCCCCCCAAGTGCGAGTACGTTATAATGGCGCTCGATGCAGCGGCTGAGAAGACAAATCGCGCCGACTACACTGCTATACTGACTTTTGGTGTCTTTTCTGACGACGAACTTACTGACGGAAACCCGCATATCATACTTTTAAACGCCATAAACGTCCGCGTAGAGTTCCCAGAACTCAAAGATTTGGCGATTCAAGAGTGGAAAGAGTGGGAGCCTGACGCGTTTATTGTGGAAAAAAAGTCTAGCGGCATTCCGTTATACCAAGAACTGCGCCGTATGGGCATCCCAGTGCAAGAGTTCACGCCTAATAGGGGTACTGGGGATAAAATTGCTCGTTTGAACGCCGTTGCTGATATTATTCGCTCTGGCATGGTCTGGTACCCAGAAGGCCGCCGTTGGGCTGAAGAAGTGATTGAGCAGTCAGTTGCCTTTCCATACGGGACGCATGACGATTTAGTCGATTGTTTGTCGATGGCCCTATCCCGCTACCGTCAAGGCGGGTTCATAACCCTCCCATCTGACTACCGCGATCCCGAATACCTAAATCGGCCCCGCAGAGCGGCGTATTACTAAGGAAACACCATGATTGACAAGAATCTGATGCCGCAAGACGCGCTGGCGCTTTCTGACGAACCGGCGATCGAGGTCGAGGTTGCCTTAGAAGAACCTGCGGGTGCTGAAGTCACGCTTGAAGCTGAAGCCGAAGGACTCCCCGAAGAGTTCAGCGCCAATCTTGCGGAAACACTTGATGATTCTGTGCTCGAAGAACTTGCAAGTGAGCTTGTCGGGTTGGTCGATTCCGACATCAACTCCCGCAAAGAATGGGCGGAGATGTACATCGCCGGCTTGGAAGTGCTGGGGATGAAGTACGAGGAGCGCACCGAGCCCTGGTCCGGTGCTTGTGGGGTGTTCTCCCCCCTGCTGACCGAAGCGGCAGTGCGGTTTCAGAGCGAGATGATCATCGAGACGTTCCCGGCGCAAGGGCCGGTCAAGACGCAGATCATTGGCGCAATCGACAAGCTGAAGGAGGAGGCCGCGGCGCGCGTGCGCGACGACATGAACTACATGCTGACCGAGCGTATGGTGTCGTACCGCTCCGAGCATGAGCGACTGCTGTACTCGTTGGGGCTTGCTGGGTCGGCGTTCAAGAAAATCTACCCTGACCCGAACACGGAGCTGCCGGCTGCGCCGTTCGTGCCGGCAGAAGACCTGATCATTCCGTACGGGGCGTCGGACATCTACACCGCCGAGCGGGTCACGCACATCATGCGTAAGACCAAGAACGACATCAAGCGGCTACAGGCTGCGGGGTTCTACGTAGAGGCCGATCTGGGGGAGCCCACGCGCATCTTCTCCGACATCGAGAAGAAAAAGGCGGAAGAGCAAGGCTACTCACTCAACGACGATGAGCGGTACCAGTTGCTGGAGGTGCACGTTGATTGGGACCTGAAAGAAGATGACCGAGGGCTTGCGCTGCCATACGTCGTGACTATCGACCGGAGCACGCAGAAGGTGCTGGCGGTGCGGCGCAACTGGGAGGAGAACGACCCTAAGCGGCAGAAGCGGCAGCACTTCGTACAGTACACGTTCGTGCCGGGGTTCGGTGCATACGGCCTTGGATTCATCCACCTCATCGGTGGCTACGCCCGCGCGGGTACGTCGCTCATCCGCCAGCTTGTGGACGCCGGCTCGCTCGCCAACCTGCCCGGGGGGCTCAAGACCCGCGGCCTGCGGATCAAAGGGGATGACACTCCCATCGCACCGGGGGAGTTCCGCGACGTTGATGTGCCCAGTGGTTCGGTGCGTGACAACATCATGCCCCTGCCGTACAAGGAGCCCTCCCAGGTGCTTGCGGCGCTGCTGGAGCGCATCACGGAGGAGGGCAGGCGGCTGGCAGCCATCGCAGACCTCAAGGTCTCCGACATGTCCGCCCAGGCGCCCGTGGGCACCACGCTGGCCCTGCTGGAGCGCCAGTTGAAAACCATGAGTGCGGTACAGGCCCGCGCGCATGCGAGCCTCCGGATGGAGTTCCGGCTGCTCAAGGCGGTCATCCGCGACTTCGCGCCGGATGACTACGAATACACGCCCGAGAACGCGACCCCGCGTGCCAAACAGGCTGACTATGACGTAGTAGAGATCATCCCTGTCTCTGATCCTAACGCGGCAACAATGTCGCAGCGGATCATGCAGTACCAAGCTGCGTTGCAGCTTGCGCAAGGGGCTCCGCAGATTTACGATCTTCCGCAGTTGCACCGACAGATGCTGGAGGTGTTGGGGATCAAGAACGCGGCCAAACTGGTTCCGGTCGATGCCGACCAGAAGCCACGCGATCCGATAACGGAGAACATGAGCGTGCTCATGGGCAGGCCTATTAAGGCGTTCGCGTACCAAGACCACCAAGCGCACCTGATGGCGCACCAGTCGTTCATGCAAGACCCCAACATCGCGGCTACGTTGGGGCAGAACCCACAGGCGCAGCAGATGATGGCCGCGCTGATGGCGCACATTGCCGAGCACACGGCCTTTGCATACCGGGCCCAAGTGGAGATGGCGCTGGGCGCCCCGCTGCCCCCGCTGGACGACGAGAACGAGTCGCCGCTTGCGCCTGAGGACGAGAAGGCACTGGCACCGCTGATTGCTGCTGCGGCGCAGCAGACGATGATCCAGAACCGTGCGGCGATGGCCCAGCAGCAGGCGCAGCAGCAGGCGCAAGACCCCACCTTGCAGCTACAGGCCAAGGAGCTTGAACTGAAGGAACGTGACAGCGACCGTAAGGATCAAGACAGCTTGCGCGACTTCGAGATCGCTAGGGGCAAGCTTGCGTTGGAAGCGGCCAAGATCCGGAAAGACAACCCGCAGGCCAAGGCCGTCGCGGCGCAACAAGAGATCGTGCTCAAGGGCGCGAGAGCGCGGCAGGAAATGACACACAAAGATCAGATGCACCGGCTCAAGCTACAGCAACAGGCGGAGCAGCGCGCGGCGCGTTCGCAGCCTAAGGAGAAGTGATGGCCGAAGACGCAATGAAGCACACGTTTCGAGAGCTTGAGGAGCGACAAAATGCTCTTACGCAGGCTCTTATTACAGGTGCGGCAAAAGACTACGCAGAGTATCGACAAATGTGCGGGGAAATCCGAGGTCTTTCATTCGCGCATACCCATTTCAGCGACCTCGTGCGGAAACTTCAAGATGACGAATAATTTGCTTCTATCAGACGGAGAGAGCACTACGGTGCTGCCAGATACCGCGGAAGAAAAAGCGCGGCAGATTCCTGATCCAGCGACGTACCACCTTCTTTGTGTACTACCGAAGGCCGAGGAGGAGTACGAGAGCGGTCTGGTCAAAGCCGGCCAGACTATGCACTACGAAGAAGTGCTGAGCCCCGTGCTGTTTGTGATCAAGATGGGCCCAGACGCGTACGCCGACAAAACGCGGTTCCCGCATGGGCCGTCGTGCAAGGTGGGGGATTTTGTTCTAGTTCGCCCAAATACGGGCACTAGGATCAAGATTCACGGCGCTGAAATGCGCCTGATTAACGACGACTCTGTCGAAGCAACCGTGCAGGATCCGCGGGGGATTAAGCGGGCATGAAGACCTGTACAAAATGCAAACAAGAAAAGCCGTTTGTTTTGTTTAACTTAAATAGCAAAACCAAAGACGGCTACCAACACCATTGCAAGCAGTGCAAACTGGAGTACCAGCGCAACAACCCTAACCGCAAAGCCGTCTCTGCAAAATACCGCGAGGCAAACAAAGAGCTTTGTAGTGCCCGTTCAGTGGCTTCGCAGAAGAAAAAACGGGAATACTACAACGCACGAATGCGCGAGTGGGCCGCAGCAAATCATGCGCATCTACTTCAGCTTAGACGCGCTTGGTACGCAAAAAATTCTGCGGAAGACATTGCTCGCGTGCGCAGACGTACGGGAAAAATCCGCGAAGCGGAAAAACGGCTATCGCTGGCCGAACGGGTAGAAATCCAAGGTTTGTACGATTTTTGTCGTATTTTCCCTGGTTTCGAGGTGGATCACATCGTACCGCTAAACGGTAAAACCGTAAGTGGGCTCCATGTACCAGCCAATCTTCAAGTGTTGCCACGCTCTGTGAACAGGAGCAAAAGCAACAAGTTCGTGGCAGGAGCCACTGCGTAAGGAGTAACATGGACAAGTTTCAATTCCCCGATGAGACGACGGATGGTAAGCCCGAGGCCCTTGAAATCGAGGTCGAAGGCGGGGCTGGGTCTGAAATTGAAGTCGTAGACGACACGCCTGAGGCAGATCGTGACCGCGCGCCAATGGTTGACCCTCCGAATGAGGTCACTGACGAGGAGCTAGAAAAGTACACCGAGAGTGTCCGCACGCGCATCAAACACTTCTCCAAGGGCTACCACGAGGAGCGTCGGGCGAAGGAGGCGGCGCAGCGTGAGAAGGAGGAGGCGATCCGCCTTGCGCAGTCGTTGGTTGAGGAGAACAAGAAACTCCAGGGCAGCCTCGGGCAGGGTCAGCAGGTCATGCTGGAGCAGGCCAAAAAGGTCGCCGCCACCGAGGTAGAACAGGCCAAGCAGAAACTTAAGGCGGCGCATGAGGCGGGCGATACTGACGCGTTTGTTGCCGCGCAAGAAGAACTCACGGCGGCCAAGATCCGGGCGGAGCGGTTCAACACTATCAAGACTCTTGCGCCACCTGAAGAAAGTGTGGTACAACCCGAAGCGCAAGGCCGACCGCAGCCTGCGACCGTCACCCCCGACCCAGACGCACTTGCGTGGCAAAAGTCAAATTCGTGGTTTGGGACCAACCGTAGGATGACCGCAGTAGCGCTGGAGGTCCACCAAGAACTTGCGGAATCAGGCGTACGTGTAGGCTCTGAAGAGTATTACAAAAGGATCGACAAGGAAATGCGTGAGACTTTCCCTGGTGCATTTAAACCCCAGGAAGACAGGTCTGCAAAGAAACCTAGTGTCGTCGCGCCCGTATCGCGCAGCACAGCGCCTAAAAAGATCGTGCTGACGCAATCGCAAGTCAACATTGCCAAGCGGCTGGGACTGACGAATGAGCAGTACGCCCGCGCGGTAGCAGATGAGATGAGGAAGCAAAATGCCTGAACAACCAACCCGAGTCCCGCGAGAATTCGATACTCGTGCAAAGACCGAACGGCCCAAGAAGTGGATGCCTCCGCAGATGCTTCCGGACCCCAAGCCTGAGCCTGGGTACGCATTCCGTTGGATCCGCATCAGTACGCTGGGGGCTGGTGATCCGAGCAATGTTTCCGGTAAGTTCCAAGAGGGGTGGGAGCCCGTGAAGGCTTCAGAACACCCTGAAATCCAGCTTCTGGGTACTAGCTCCAATCGTTTCCCAGACAGCATTGAGATTGGCGGACTGCTTCTCTGCAAGACCCCTGTCGAATTCATGGAACAACGCGACACCTACTACCGGCAGCAAGCCGAGAACCAGATGGAAAGCGTTGACAATCACTTCATGCGCCAGAATGACTCCCGTGCGCCGCTGTTTAGAGAGCGTCGTACTGAGGTTAAGTTCGGGCGCGGTTCTAACTCTTAGGAGGCTTAAATGCCGTATCCTATCATTGATGCTCCTTACGGGCTACAGCCGGTGAATCTGCGCGGAGGTATTCCGTTTGCAGGTTCTACCCGGATGATCCCGATTGGTCAAGGCTACAACACCGGCATGTTCTATGGTGATGTGGTCGGTATTTCTAACGGTAACACGGTAATCACCCCGTACAACGCCAATACCCGCTCCGCCGCAACGGCAGGCGATATTGTTGGCGTGTTTCTCGGTGCCGAGTACACGGCTACGAGCGGCCCGCTTTTCGGTAAGCTTCGCAACGAGTTCTGGCCTGCGGGCACGAACGCCCCCGATGCGGTCGCTTACGTTGTGGATGACCCCAACGCGGTGTTCCGGTCGGTTGTGGTTGCTCAGAACCAAGGCACGGCTAACACCCAAGCCAATACGAGCACGAACATCGGCTACATGTCGCCGTCGTTCGTCGGCTCCAACGCGTTCCTCGTCGCAGGTAACGCTGGTAGCTCTATCAGTGGTAACTCGCTGATGGGTGTCTCTGGCGGCAACCCGACCGTGGCCTCTTCGGTCGCGGGCAATATTCGGCAGACTGTCGGTACGGGTGCGGGCACTTCGCCCTGCCTGCGCGTGATTCAGCTTGTTCCGGATACGGCGGTGACGGTCACGACCAACCTGACGTCCTCGCCTGCCGGTGGCACGACCTTTACGGTGGCGTCTACTGCCGGGCTTCAGCCGGGCATGCAGTGCATCATCGCTGGTGTGTCTGGTACTACGGCCGGTTCGCCGGGCTCTAACCTCACGGTTACGGGCGTGGTTACGGGCACTTCGACCATCACGGTCAGCGCCAACGTCACGGCGGCTAGCGGCACCTCGGTTACTTTCGTGGGCTACCCGGAAGTCATCGTGGGCTGGAACTTCGGTTTCCACAGCTATCTGTTGGCTGCGGGCGTCTAAGGAGCATAAATCATGGCAATTTCTCGTGCCCAACTACTCAAGGAACTGCTCCCTGGACTGAACGCGCTGTTCGGTCTGGAGTACGCGCGCTACGGCGAAGAGCACAAGGAAATCTACGAAACCGAGTCTTCGGATCGTAGTTTTGAGGAAGAAACCAAGCTTGCTGGTTTCAGTGCCGCCCCGGTGAAGAACGAAGGTCAAGCGCTTGAGTACCAAAATGCTCAAGAAGCGTGGACCGCTCGTTACAACCACGAGACCATCGCTATGGGTTTCTCCATCACCGAGGAGGCGATGGAAGACAACCTGTACGACAGTCTCTCCAGCCGGTACACCAAGGCTCTTGCCCGTGCAATGGCGTACACCAAGCAGGTCAAGGCGGCTTCGATCCTGAACAACGGCTTCTCTAGCGCCACCGTTTACGGCGACGGCCAGCCGTTGTTTTCGACCGCGCATCCGCTGACCAGCGGGGGTACCAACTCTAACCGGCCGGCTACGGCGGCGGACCTCAACGAGACTTCGCTTGAGGCGGCGGTCATTCAGATTGCTGGCTGGACGGATGAGAAGGGCCTGCTGATCGCGGCCAAGCCGCGTAAGCTGATTGTTCCGCCTGCGCTGATGTTCGTGGCTACCCGACTTCTGGAGACCTCTCTGCGGGTCGGTACCACGGACAACGACATCAACGCGCTGAAGAACAACGGCTCCATCCCCGAAGGGTACACGGTCAACCACTTCCTGACCGACACCAACACTTGGTTCCTCAAGACCGACGTGCCAAACGGCATGAAGCACTTCGTTCGCGTGTCGATGTCTACTGGTATGGACCAAGATTTTGACACTGGGAATAACCGCTATAAGGCGCGTGAGAGGTATTCGTTCGGGGTCAGCGATCCGTTGGGCGTGTTCGGATCGCCCGGTTCGTCCTGATCTTATACGGGTTTACCCCCACAAAAGGGTCCTTCGGGGCCCTTTTTCTTTGCCTGTTGACTTCTTGTGCGGGACCCGCTAGATTACCCGTATCGTAACTCACTAGGGCGGCTATGGACACGACCCGGATGCCAAAGACCCGCGCAGACGCGCAAGCGACAGGGACTAAGTACTACTTCACGGGCAAACCATGCAAATACGGGCACATAGCGCCGCGAAAAACAAAGGGCGCTTGCATTGAATGTTTGCGTGATGCGTGGAAGGCGGGGCTACAAACCCGCGCTGCGTATTTTGCAGAATACAACCGCTCTGAAGCAGGGCAGGAAGCTAAACGGCGTTACTATGAATCTAACAAAGATGCTGTAGTAGCGCGTGCTTTAGCGCGGCCCGATTCAGAAAAACAGCGGTATCGCAAAAAGTGGGCAGAGCAAAACACACTTTACACATACGCACTCACCAAAGCCAGGCGGCGTAAACACCGTATGGCAACACCAACTTGGCTGACTAAAAAACAAAAAGCAGAAATACGTGCGCTATACCAGATAGCCATCGTTATGAGCCGCACAACAGGCGAGCCATACGTTGTTGATCACATATACCCGTTGCAGTCAGATGTTGTCTGCGGGCTGCATGTTCCGTGGAATCTGCGGGTGACCACGCGGGCAGAGAATGCCCGTAAGTCCAACAGCCTGCCTCCCGAAGAAGACGCTTTGGCTTTTCGCTACACACCCCCTTGCCCTTCCCCGCCCCCTGTGCTATAACTCTCGCACCGGGGTCCACCCCGCACGCCGACTGCCCCGGCAGACTCTCCTCAAGGCGGCGTGCGCAACTGAGGACAAATGATGGGTTTCTCTACCTTCTCTGGGCCTATCCGTTCGGGCACGCAGCGCTTGGGTACGGTGGCCGAAGGCCGCAACACCGGCCTCGTGGTTCTCTCGCAGTCTGTTGACACGGGCGTCGTCACTGCGGGCGTCGGCAACGTCGATCTTCGCTTCGGGAACCTCCCTGCTGGCGCGCAGATCATCAACATCACGGTCGATCAGATCGTGGTCCCTGGTGGCTCGTCGACGGCCACGATCTCTGTCGGCAACGCGGCCGGTGGCGCTCAGTTTTTCCCGGCCACCGCCACTACTGGCGGCGGACGTTTCCCCACGACGGCAATCGCCAACATGCTCAACTGGGCTACGCTGCCGACCAACGCTGACACTCAGCTCTGGGTACGTTACGCGGTTGGTGTCGCGGCTGGTGTTGGCCGCGCGGTCATTAACGTCCAGTACGTTCAGCGTGCTTCTAATGGTGCGGCGGCTCCTACGACTTTTGAAGTCTAAGTAAGCCTTTTGTTTCCGCTCTGTAAGGAGATAAAATGGCACAGCCAGCCTACCTAACTGCGTCGGACACGAGCAGTTCAACGCTCTACGTGCCCAACCTGCACGTTACGCCATTCAACATCGGTCTTGGCGCAATCGTTGTCTCCGGTACGCCGACATACACGGTAGAACACACGTTCGACAACATTTTTGCGCCCGGCTTCAGCCCTGCAACAGCTACGTGGTTCCCCCACGCTAGCCTCGCTAACATCGTGAACCAGAATAGGGACGGCAACTACGCCTTTCCTATTCAGGCGTTACGTATTCGTGTTGCGGCTAGTACCGGCATTGTTCGGCTTGTTGTTCTCCAAGCGGGGATCAAGCAATGAGTAGTGGCGTCAGTATTACTGGTGGTAGTAGCGATTCTGTCTTGGAGAATCTTGCCATTTTGGCGGACCCTACCAAGTTTCAGGAGCGTCTGGGGCTGCTACAGAAGGCTACGTTGGACGCAACCGAGGCGTGGACGCGCATTCGCAAGGCGGAGACCGCGGAAGAGATGCTGAAGAACGCTACGCGCCAGCTTGCCGAGGCCAAAAAGACTTTGGCGGATGCCGCGGAAGAGTCGTCCCGGCTGCTCAAGGACGCTGAGCAAAGCGTTGAGCGTATGCTCAAGGCTGCGGAGAGTAAGGTTGAGATTGTGACTACCGCGGCTCAGGAGGATGCATCCCGCCTCAAGACGGTAGCGCTGGCTGCGCAGTCGGCCGCAGCGCTCAAAGAGAAGACTGCGGAGAATATGCTGACTAAAGCGCAGCTTCAGACCGCAGCACTCAATGAGCGCGAGGCGCAGTTGAAGGCTGCTCAGGAACAGCTTGAACGGGACCGCGCTTCCATTGAGCAGCGCGAGCAGGATCTTTCGCAAAAAGTCGCCGCTATCGCCTCGGTCACTGCCGCACTTGGGATTAAGTAGGGGGAATTATGGCGGTCGTCTTCAACAAATTCAATGCGTGGGCCGAGAACATGGTCGAGGTGGCGAACCTCGGCACTGATCAGTTCATAATTGCACTGACTAACACGGCTCCGGTGGCGGCTAACAGCGTGTTGGCCGACATCACGCAGATTAGCTACACGAATCTGTCGTCCCGTAACGTGACTACTACAAGCTCTTCTCAGACAGGCGGTACGTATACGTTGGTGCTGGCGGATCTTGTGATGACTGCTTCGGGCTCGGTGGGCCCGTTTCGTTATGTCGTTCTTTACGACGATACGCCTACTTCCCCAAACAAGCCGTTGGCGGGGTGGTGGGACTACGGATCGTCTATTACGATGGCGAACGGTGAGACGTTCACTGTAGACTTCACTGGTGCGGTGATTACATTGAGCTAAGGATAGGGAATGAGCGCTTCTTCACTTGGCTATACACCTGGCACAGGTGCGAGTGTAGCGACTGATCTTGATGGGGGCCTCCACCACCAGAAAACAGTTATTGAATCGCTGGTTGCAGGGGTTCCGACCCCTGCCAGTGTTGATAGCCCAGTGCCGGTGTCGGACGGCAATTCCGGCAACCTGCTTCTGCGCATCCTCCAGATGCTCATGGCCCCGCTGGGCTACGACAAGTCGCTGGGCAGGCAGCGGGGCACAGTGGTGGTTGAGAGCGGCACAGTTACGACCGTCACCACAGTCAGTACCGTAACCACTGTCAGTACCGTAACCACTGTCAGTTCGCTGGGCAATATCGCGGCTATCGGCGGTTACTCGGCGCAGATGCAGATTTTCGACACCAACCGCACGGCTTGGGCGCAATGCGTCCGCGCTCGGATCACTTGAGGATTACATGCCCAACACCTTCAAGAAGGTCATCGACCAACTCGTCTGGCGGCAGGTCAACCCAAGCCCGAACGCGCATGGGGCGGCGGCATCTATGGCATCGGACTTGCGCTCGGACTTGAGCCGCAACCCATTCACCTACAATCTACTGTCAGCCACAGTTCTGAACCGCTACAACATCGTCACCAAGGCGTGGCAGGCGATGACCTCGCCCGCTCTGGCGGGCACGTTCGGCGCAGGCTCCACGTCAGCTTTTGCCCCGTCTTTCGGTCTTGTCGGCACGATTGCGGCGGGTGCGACCACGACTTCGGTGGTTATCTCGACGGTCTTCCCGACGGCGGTCGGCCTCAACATGCTCGCCAATCGTGGCGGCTCGGGCGACAAGGGTTTCAAGCTCCGCATCACCGACACCACGGCAGGCAAGGTCGAAGAGCGCTGGATCGTCGGCAACACGGCGGGCACGACCCCGACCATCACCGTTGAGGCGGCTTTCACCTTCACGCCCGCGACCGGCGCTCGCTACGAAATCCTGTCCGGCCGCCTGTTCATGCTGAGTTCCGGCACACTGGCGTCCAACGCATGGCGGTCCTTCGAGGTCGCGTCGAACACTCTATCCACCGGCCTGTCAATTACCAACCTTCCCGCCGCCCTTTCCACTGACTCCAGCATCCTCGTTCTCGACGAGCAGTACACGCCCTTCGACATGAAGCCCGGAGAGGGTATGGTCAAAGGCTCGTTCACCTACGATACGGGCCTGACCTCGCTGACCGCCACGGCTGCTGGCGCGTCGACCTTGACCGGGCAGGCGACCGGCGGGGATGCAGTGGTTGCGGCCAACGAGTATCGAAATTTCCAAATCCGCGTTGTCCAGGATACGACCACCCCGGCGGCGGTGGGTCAGCGGCGCATTATCGCCTCGCACACGGCAGGAGCCTCGCCGGTTTATACCCTCGGTACGGCGTGGACGACTCAGCCTTCGGCTTCGGCCAAGTATGTGATCGAGTTGCCGAACCTGATGGTTTTGCGGACCACGGCCAACACCACGACCTACACGTGGAACTACAGCGATGCGACCGTGAATAACGGCACAAACAGCATCGCCTCCAACGCTTGGTCCGCGACCTACTTTGGCACGGCCCCCGCTGCAAACGGTGCGGGCTGCATGTGGGCTCCGTCCTTCGGTATCCAGCCTGATCCGGCGCGCAACGCCCGGCATAGCTTCAACTACTTCTTCCGTGGCGGCGCAGTAGTAACGCTTGACCTGCTGGATATTGCCGGGTCGATTACCGGCACCTGGACTGGCGCGATTGCCTATGACGGCAACACCACGACTATCGGCACGGGCTCGACGGGGTGTTACGCCCCCTTCGAGAACGAAGGCCGGATGTTCTATGTCAACGCTTATGTGGCGTCCGCGGCGAACCAGTTCTTCCGGTTCGACGTTCAGAACCGGGTATTCAGTCCCTACACCAACACTGACTTTATCCAGGTCGGCGGAGCTACTCTCGGCGGCCGGATGGCGGCGTACTGCGCAATTGATGGCACGGACACTTACGACGTGATTCTGCTTCAATCGCACCTTTCTGCCGTTTGTCAGGAACTCGTGGTCCTTGTATAACTGTCTCTGATCTTGTTCGCTTGACGTAGCCCCGACAAGGAGTGGTAGGTGCTCACAACACTGCTTTCGCAGCAGGGCGCGGCGGGCTCCTACACACTCGTAGCAGAAGGGGCGGTATACAGCTACTCAGGAAACAACGCCGATCTTGTCTATACCCCAGTTGGCGGGTTTACTCTTGTAGCAGACGGCGCGACGTACAGCTATTCCGGCAATAACGCTAACCTCCAGTATAACCGAGTTCTTGTAGCAGACGGCGCGACGTACAGCTACTCCGGCAATAACGCGGATCTTCGTCTTAACCGCATACTTATTGCCGATGGCGCGACATATAGTTACTCCGGCGATAACGCCGATCTAATCTACACTCCAGCCGGTGCATACACGCTTGCAGCAGACGGAGCAACGTACAGCTACTCCGGCGATAACGCCGATCTTGTATACACTCCGGTTGGCGGGTTTACTCTTGTAGCAGACGGAGCGACATATAGTTATTCGGGCGACAACGCAAATCTTTTGCTTGGCCGGGTGCTTGTCGCAGATGGCGTAACATACGGCTACACAGGTAATAACGCTAATTTCCCGTATAACCGGGTAATCAGACCGATTGGGGCGACGTACGTATATTTTGGTAACAACGCAACGCTTATCTACAGTGGCGGACCTCCACCAGTAATCGAAGTAATCGGTGTCAGCGGCCCGCAGGTCAATCAGGCGTTCCCCTTTGATGGTGTTACTGAACCCCCTTTCCCAGTTCAAAGAAGGACATCTTGATGGCTAAGTCTCCGGCGTGGCAGAGAAAAGAGGGCAAAAGCGAAAAGGGGGGCCTAAGCGCCAAAGGCCGTGCGTCTTATAACCGCGCTAACCCCGGTAAACCAGGACTTAAAGCGCCGCAGCCTGAGGGCGGCCCAAGAAGAGATTCTTTTTGCGCAAGAATGACAGGGATGAAAAAGAAGTTGACTTCGGAGAAGACAGCGAAAGATCCTAACTCGCGTATCAATAAATCTCTTAGGGCTTGGAACTGCTAACATGAAACATGAGCTTTCTGAGCACACAAAACAACTGGTAGACTTGGCATCTATCGTAACTGTCGTTGGTGCTCTCGTGGATTTTTTGCCATCTGTTGCAGCACTCTTTACCGTCATTTGGACAGGAATACGTATTTGGGAAACCGATACGGTCCAAGGTTGGTTTAAGAGGAAGTAATGCCGGCCAAGTCTGAAAAGCAGCGCCGGTTTATGTATGCGTCTTTGGCGGGCAAAACGAATGTCCCGCCTAGCGTAGCCAAGAAATTTGTCGGGCCTAAGGCCCATAACGACGGCGGGCCCGTTAAGGAGACTGATGTGGAATCTAAGAAGATGGTCAAACAGGAGCTTGCCTTCATGAAAAAGAAGGGTGCGCCTAAGTCAATGATCGCCCATGAGAAGAAGGAAGCCGGCATGAAAAAGGGCGGTACTGCTAAGTACGCTAAGGGCGGCGGCATCGAGGCTAAGGGCAAGACCAAGGGCAGCGTCGTCAAGATGAAGTACGGCGGTACTTGCTAGGAGATGGCTATGGATGCTCAGACTGACGCCGAACTTCGGCGTATCCGGGACACGGACGACCCAAAGAAGCGCAAGGCGCTGTTGGACGCGCTCAATACGCGTACTAGGCCCTATCGCGCCCCGCGGGGCCAACAGGCACCGGAGCCCCCTGCTCCCAGCCCTGCCCCCCATGCTGCCCCCCGTCCTACGTCGGAAACGGGGTATAAGCCGAAGCGTGTCGATCCTCGCGAAATCATTAAGCCGGAGATAACCACTAGGCGCCGTATGCGCGAAGCCGAAGAAAGCATGGGGTTCGCCAAAGGCGGGAAGGTTCGCGGCGATGGTTGTGCTCAGCGGGGCAAGACCAAGGGGACGATGCGTTGAGAAGCTCACGTGGCATGGGGGCGATTCGTGAAGACCTCAAGTTTGCTAAAGGTGGCGGGCTGTACGCAAACATCCACGCCAAGCGGCAGCGTATTGCCGCTGGATCAGGCGAAAAAATGCGCCCGCCCGGCGCTCCCGGCGCTCCTACGCCCCAAGCCTTCAAACGGTCCGCAAAAACTGTAAAAGGTCCGAGGAAGTAATATGCAGCGATACTTCGACGTTGTTCAAGACCGCAGCGGTAACGCTATCGCGGGCGCTTCGGTTTCTGTATACGTCGGTAGTACGTCTAACCTAGCGACTATCTATAGCGACAATGGTGTAACGCTGACCGCTAACCCGCTCACTACTAATGGTGACGGTGAATATGCTTTTTATGCGGCAAACGGTACTTACACCCTTACTATTGAAGCTACAAACTATAGCTCCGAAAACAAGCCTGGAACGGTTCTTTTTGACCCGGCGGATTCTGTATCACTTGCTACTGGCTCGGTCAACTACCTCAATGTGCTTGGCGGTAGCACCCTACAGCCCGCAGTTGTTAGCGCGCTTGGCGGGGACGCCAGCATCGGCTTGGCGCTGCGTCCGAAGGGTTCAGGCGCGATTCTGGCGCAGGATAGCGCGGGGCTCACTGTGGCCGAACTTGGTAGCACGGGTTCGCGGTTTCCACGCGTAGCGTACTCGCCGTTTGTCTCGCTCACCGATCAGGCGTCGATTCTGTTGAATGGCTCGCTGGGGAACAGTTTCATTGTGACCCTGGCCGGCAACCGTACGCTGGCGAACCCCAGCAACCTCACGGATGGGGCGGTGTATAACATCTGGATCAAACAAGACGCCACTGGGGGCCGCACGCTAACTTACGGCTCAAAGTTTAAATGGCCTGGGGGCGTGGCCCCATCACTAACTACTGCGGCTAATGCGCTTGATTTCATGTCTTGTCAATACAATCTGGCACAAGACATTCTTGTCTGCGTTATGCAAAACGATGTCAAGTAGGCTGGTACTATGACTGTTCTAAATAACAATGTAACACCAGTAAATAACGTATCTAACGCTGCGTTATTTAACCCAGACCTTAGCGAGATTGTTGAGGAAGCGTTTGAGCGCTGCGGCAGTGAGCTTCGCACAGGTTACGACCTGCGTACGGCGCGGCGGTCGATGAATCTGTTGTTCGCAGATTGGGCGAATCGAGGCATTAATCTATGGACCGTTGAGCAGGGGTCGCAAGTATTGACGGCCGGCACTGCTACGTATACGCTTCCAGTTGACACTGTAGACTTGATGGAGCATGTTATTCGTACGGGCGCAGGCAACGCCTCTACACAGACGGACCTCACCATTACGCGTATCAGTGTTTCTACGTACTCGTCCATCCCGAACAAGCTGCAACAAGCGCGACCGATCCAGGTTTACATTGACCGACAACAAGCTGCGCCGAAGTTCACTGTGTGGCCGGTGCCGGATAGTTCTCAGACGTACACTTTCGTCTATTGGCGGCTTCGCCGTATCGATGATGCTGGGTCTGGCGGGGCCAACACGCAGGATGTCCCGTTCCGGTTCCTGAACGCGCTCGTCGCGGGGCTTGCCTACTACCTAGCGCTGAAGATTCCTGGCGCGGCTGAACGCCTGCCGATTCTCAAACAACAGTATGACGAGGCGTGGGACTTGGCGAGCACTGAAGACCGCGACAAGAGCGCTATCCGGCTGGTCCCAAGGCAGATGTTTATTGGGTGACTCATGTTCACTGTAGGCCCTGCATTTTTCGGCACTGGGGTGCGGATAAGTTTTGTCGGAGTGGGGGCGCCTGATGATAATGTTACCTTGCCTACGATCGTACCAGCGCATAATGCGGGAGATATAATTGTTACGCTTGATGTTGGTAGTGCAGGCGTTGTTCCAAATTTAAGAGCGGGATACACTACGCTATGCACTAGTAACGGATCAATTATTGGTGGCGCGCGACTTTCAGCTATTGCCGATACAAGTAATAGTATTACAAGTCTTGCGGCGGCTGTTGGCGGTGCGATGCCGCCTTTAGTCTGTATATATCGTGGGGCGCAAGTAACCCCGGGATCGTTTGGGCAAGGATCAGAAACACTAGGGGGGACTAACCCACGTAACTGGCCGAATCTTGCTGCATTTGTCGGCAGTGGTTCGTGGGTTATCGGTATTCTGGGGACAAATAATCAGAATCCGGTCGTGCTAGGGCCCAGTGATACCCCCGGGATGGTGAAGAGAACTACTAAACCCACTACCTGGGGCGGTTCTACATATGAAATTTTTGATTCTAACGGCGTTCTAAGTAGTTTCACTGGATATACTTGGAATGCAAACAACCCCGGTAGCACCACAAACATTTCAGCCGCTGCCGAGTTGAGAAGGAACTAAAGCATGGCAAATCGCTTTGCTAATGGCGCTAAAGCGTTTGGGTTTTGCGACGTTTGTGGGTTCCGTTTCAACCTGAAGAAGCTGAAGAATCTTACCGTCAAGACAAAGCAGACACAGATTCGCGCGTGCCCGCAGTGCTGGGTGCCCGATCAGCCGCAACTGCAACTCGGCATGTATCCCGTCGCGGATCCTCAAGCGATTCGCGACCCGCGCCCTGATACGAACACATGGGTTGCTTCCGGTACGGGCGTTTCCGGGTTCCCTGGCGAAGGCAGTCGTGTTACTCAGTGGGGCTGGGCCCCCGTAGGCGGCCCCAACGCAGTTCTGGGCTCCGTCGTCCCCAACGCCTTGCTTGGACAAGGTGTTCTTGGTACAGTGACCTTCTAGGAGATTTTTATGGCTACAACCCCTGAAAAAGCTGTCCGTAAGCACGAGAAGCGGATGCACCCTGGCAAGACCCCTTCGTTTAAGAAGGGCGGGCCTACGACCGACGATTACAAGCGCCTCGGCCGTAACATGGCGCGTGCCATGAACCAGAAAGGCCGCTGAGATGAAGACCAAAACTACCAAGGCCCCAGCAGCCGGCCAAACGGCTCCAGGCATCGAGACGCTGAATGTCTCTGTCGCGAACGAGCGGGCCAAGCCGTACGGCGGCGCCAAGACTTCGGGCGTGCAGATGCGAGGTACAGGCGCGGCTACGAAAGGCAAGATGTCGCGCGGCCCGATGGGGTGATCTATGCCGATGACGTATACGCAGCTTCAAGCTGCGGTATCATACTACACCGAGAATACATTTTCGGCAGTAGACTTTGCTACTATGACTCGGCTTGCCGAGCAAAAAGTCTATAGTGTAGTCCAGCTTCCTACGCTTCGTAAGACGGCGACGCTGACGTTTAACGTTGGTGTTCAGACGATCAATCTACCTACAGATTTTTTGTCGTCGTATAGTTTTGCGGTGGTTCTGCCAACAGGCGAATACGCGTACATGCTGAATAAAGATGTCAACTTTATTCAGGAAGCATACCCAAGTCCTGTGTTCTCAGGCGTTCCCAAGTACTACGCGCTTGCTGGCACCGTGAGCAACCCATTGGTGCAAGTAGCAGTAGTTGGGCCTGCGCCCCAGCTTGGCTACGATACGGCACTCAATTACGCGGCGTACCCCGAAAGCATCACGGTTGCGACTACAGGCACTTCTTGGTTGGGTAACAACTTCGAGTCTGTACTATTCAACGGAGTGATGGTCGAAGCTGCCCGTGCCATGAAGCAAGAGCCCGATATTGTCGCCATGTATGAGAAGCAGTTCCAAGAGTCGTTGATGCTCGTTAAGGAACTCGGTGACGGGCGGAACCGCCGCGACGCATACCGCTCCGGCCAGACACGCTCTGGGGTGACCTGATGCCTATCATCCAAGGACTTGTTTCGTCGTTCAAGCTAGAGTCTTGGCAGGCGATCCACGACTTTCCAACAGATACACTCAAGTTTGCACTTTACACCGCCAATGCCTCGCTTAACCCCACTACAACGACATACGCCAGTGCTAACGAAGTCACTGCTGCGGGCTACACTGCTGGTGGCGTTGTGCTTTCTGGTGTCACTCTCACTCTAAATAACGGGGCCGCCTGTCTATCTTTTGATAACCCAACGTGGGCAGGTGTAAATTTTGTCTGCCGAGGCGCGTTGATTTATAACGCCAGCAAAGCCAATCGAGCAATTGCGGTGCTAGATTTTGGCGCGGACAAGACCGCCTCTGGTACTTTTGTTGTACCCATTCCAGCGAATACTTCTTCTACGGCGATTATCCGCTTCCAGTAAGGACAGTCATGCCTACTAGTTTCACCCCCCTGCTCGGTCTCGCGCTACCTGCTACAGGCGAATTGTCGGGCACCTGGGGCGATACGGTTAACAACTCCATTACGTCTTTGGTTGAAAGCGCTGTAGCTGGCACTACAACGTTAAATACTGATGCAGATGTTACGCTAACGACTAACACGGGTGCTAGCAACCAAGCGCGGCAGGCTGTATTGCTCTGCACGGGCGCGCGTACGGCGCAAAGAACAATTACCGCCCCGGCGCAATCAAAGACGTACATTGTCGTAAATAATACTACGGGCGGGTTTTCTGTAAAGCTTGTTGGGTCAGGCCCTACAGCAGGTGTTACTGTTGATAGTGGGGAACGTGCGCTAGTTGTGTGGAATGGGTCCGATTTCGTCAAGCTAGGCTACGCGAGCGGGGTAGGGGTGTTCACCAGTGTTGTCGCTGGTTCGGGCACAGCGGCGCTGCCTTCGTACTCCTTCGTAGGAGACACCGATACGGGAATGTTCTGGCCGGCCGCCAATACGCTGGCCTGGAGCGCAGGCGGGACGGAGGGCGTGCGGCTGGACTCCAGCGGGAACCTTGGGATTGGGACGAGTTCGCCCGCAACCAAGTTACATATCAACACCGGAGCGGCGGGATATGGGGTCACCATAGCGGCGTCTAGTCAGACTGGTATTACGTACCAGCTCGGCATTGACTCAAATAGCAATCTTGCAATCTACGACACAAGCGCAGCGGCGCAGCGTCTTGTTTTGTCTCCGACTGGACTTCTCCAGCTAGCAGCCGGTAACACTGGTGGTGGCGTTGCACTCAATAACGCAGCTAATACGTCGCCTACTGTTCTTGATTGGTACGAAGAGGGCACGTTCACCCCAACGCTCACGGGTATCGGCACACCAACATACACTACACAGTCAGGCTCTTATACACGGATCGGGAACGTAGTCCACTTCAATATCACGCTTAACTGGACTGGCGGGACAAACGGCGCCGGTATCACCGTGGCTAGTCTCCCGTTCACGGCCGCTGGGGTCAATACACCAGTAAGTGTCAGTGTTAACTACCTAGGTAATGCGAGTTTCACGTGGACAGGCGTGGTTAAGGCATACGTTAGTGGCGGGACGGCGAATATCGCCCTGGTCGTAGAAAGTTCTGGCGCTTCCAATGGGGCGCTGCTAAACCCTAGCGCGGGCACTAAAGACGTGATTATCTCTGGTACTTACAGGGTGGCATAATGAAGCTTCCAATTTTTCCACAAGACAAAGCGAACCATTTTATTTATGGCGCCGCAGTCACTTCCCTGGTAGCTTTGTTCAGCGTTGTAGCAGCGATAATTGTATGTGTAGTCGTCGCAGTTGGAAGGGAGGTATACAACAAAATCTACGGCGGTGAGGCGACCTTGGCGGATATCGGATGGACGCTTGCAGGGGGGGGCGTAGTACTGTTTCCGTCTCTCCGGCAACAAATCTCCTCTATTTTTTGATAACTACGGTTTATTGAGCTATGCCACTTCCTGCATTTCTTGCCCCACTACTGGCCCAAGGGCTCAGTCTTCTTAGTAATGCTGCGCTCGTTAAAGGCAAAGAGTGGGTCGAACAGAAGACGGGCGTCAGCCTCGATCAACCGTTGTCGTCAGAAGATGTACTGAAGCTTCGTCAGTATGAGATGGATCACGAGGAGGAGCTTATCAGGCTTCGGCAGGAAGACGATAAGCTTAAAGCGACGCTGGAGCTTGCGTATCTTGAAGATGTACAAAATGCGCGAGATCTACAGAAAGCCGCTCTGGCGCAGAACGATTTGTTTGCAAAGCGCTTCATCTACTACCTCGCGATCTTCTGGAGTGTCGCAGCGGTTCTCTACATCGGATTTATCACGTTTGCGGAGATCCCCGAAGCGAATGTACGTTTTGCTGACACAATTCTTGGTTTCTTGTTGGGCACATTGATCGCTACCATCATGAACTTCTTCTACGGCTCTAGTCGCGGCAGTGCAACTAAGGGGCAGGTACTTGAGGATGTTGTGTCTAAGGTTGCGGGGGACAAGCAATGAGCCTTGTGCCAGAACAAGCAGCGTTCCTGCTCGATGTGTGCCGCCTGATCCAATATGCTACTTCACAGGGCTGGACGATCACAGGCGGGGAGTTGTACCGCACGCTTGAGCAGCAGCAGATCCATGTAAAGGCAGGTCGTTCAAAGACGATGAACAGCAACCATCTCAGGCGTCTTGCAATCGATCTTAACTTCTTCAAAGACGGTAAGTTGGTCTGGGACAAGAACACAATCGCCCCTCTAGGCTCGTATTGGGAGACGCTTCACCCTAAGAATCGTTGGGGCGGCAATTTTAGGTCGCTCGTCGATGTACCGCATTTTGAACGAAATGTGTAGTCATGCCGCTTAAGACGATTAGGTTTAAGCCTGGGATTAACCGCGAGAATACTAGATATCTTGCGGAAGGGAAGTGGTATGACTGCGAAAAAGTCCGTTTCCGCCAAGGAACACCTGAGAAGATCGGCGGCTGGGCACGTATCTCAAACAATACCTACCTTGGTGTTGCGCGGTCTCTCTGGCCGTGGGCGGCGTCAGCCGGGGCGTTGTATCTTGGCGTCGGCACCCACCTGAAGTATTACATTTCTTCGGGCGGAACGTATTACGACATTACACCCCTGCGTGTCACGACTACACTTCCAAACAACCCATTCACCGCAAACGGCACAAGCACTATCTCAGTAAACGCCCCCACACACGGGGCTGTTGCTGGGGATTTTGTTACGTATAGTGGGGCGACAGCATTCAGTGGCGCGACGATTGTTGGCGAGTATCAGGTCGTCTCTGTTACAGACGCGAATACGTACACGATCGATTTTGGTTCTAATGTCGCCGCCGGTTCAGGTGGCGGCGCGGCTGTTTCCGCAGCGTACCAAATCAATATTGGCGCAGCCACGCAACTGCCATTGGTCGGATGGGGGGCGGGAGGATGGGGCCAAGGGACTTGGGGCCAAGGCGCGATGGGGACAACGCAGATCCGTATTTGGAACAACCAGAACTTCGGGTTTGACCTACTCTACGGGCCGAAAGGCGGGGCCCTGTACTACTGGAATAACACAACCGGACCCAGTACGCGCGGCGCCGCACTTACAAGCCTGCCAGGAGCATCTGATGTACCTACGCTCCACAATCACATGATTGTGTCAGACGCGTCCAGGTTTGTTCTAGTTTTTGGCTGTAACGATTACGGTAATACGTCTATCGATCCGATGCTGATTCGGTGGTCTGACCAAGAGACTGCGGTTAATTGGACCCCAGCAGCGACGAACCAAGCCGGGAGTTTACGTCTTTCTCGTGGTTCTAAGATTAGCGCCGTACTCCAAGTCCGACAAGAAATCCTTGTGTGGACAGATATTGCGTTGTATTCTTTGCAGTATCTAGGCCCCCCTGTTGTTTGGGGCTCTCAGATTCTGGGAGACAACATCTCTATCGTCAGTGATAGAGCGGTAATGGTGGCGGCCGGTACTGCGTATTGGATGGGTGAAGAGAAGTTTTATGTCTATGACGGCCGATTGAACACACTTACTTGCGATGTCCGCCAGTATGTGTTCGGAGATTTTAATTTTAACGAAGCACAACAAGTGTTCGCTGGTAGTGTAGAGGAATTCAACGAGGTCTGGTGGTTCTATTGTTCTGCGGGGTCTACTACAATTGATCGTTACGTTGTTTACAATTACCTAGAACAAGCTTGGTACTACGGCCGTATGGCAAGAACGGCCTGGATTGACGATAGCCTTGTTAGTACTTACCCGATAGCCGCTACGTATTCAAACGTATTGGTGTATCATGAACTGGGAGTGAATGACGCTGAAGGCCCAACCGCCCAACCAGTCACTGCGTACATTACATCCGCTGAGTTCGATATTGAAGACGGGCACAACTTTGGGTTCATCTGGCGCGTACTGCCAGACGTAAAGTTTGATGGCTCAGATGCGCAAAATCCGTCTGTGACGATGACACTCCTGCCGTTGCAGAATTCTGGTTCGGGATATAACGTACCGCCATCTGTTGGCGGCGCTGACTCGGGCGCTATTGTCCGATCGGCCACAGTCCCGGTGGAGCAGTTCACGGGACAGATTAACGTGCGCGTGCGCGGGCGACAAATGGCATTTAAGGTGCAGTCAGACTCGCTCGGTACCCATTGGCAGCTTGGCGCGCCTAGAATCGATATTCGTTCTGACGGCAGGAAATCCTGATGTCTGTATGGAGCAATCTCGTAAAGCGCTTTCGCGCCCCCGCACTGCCAAAGCCGGGGCCGACGTACACGCAGACGTACATGGACAACCTGCTGAATGTCCTGCGTTTGTACTTCAACCAGCTTGACGAACTTCTGGCGAATATCTTGGCTGCTCAACCCGTAAACGTCCGTTTTTTCGGGACCGCACTTGATGCGTTTGGTCGTACGCGTATTAGCCAGCCGTACACCCTGTTTGACTCTCAGAACCGCTACGAGAAGAACGACCTCTTCGATGAAACTACTGCTACAGGCGGTACGGTTACGTATACGGCCAACGAAAGCACGGTCAATCTAAACGTAACCACCAGCAGCGGGTCAAGCGTCACCCGTCAAAGCTACCGCTCATTTGCCTACCAACCCGGTAAGGGCTTGATGGTGATGAACACGTTTGTCATGGGTCCGCCCCAGACGAACATGCGGATGCGCGTTGGTTACTTTAACGCAGAAAACGGCGTGTTTCTTGAGCGGGACGGCGCTACGGTCTACATTGTCCGCCGTACGTTCGTCTCCGGTGCCGCAGTCGATACGCGTGTGGCGCAAACTGACTGGAACGGTGATAGGCTCAACGGTACCGGCGCGTCCACACTGACGCTCGACCTTACAAAGGCCCAGATCCTCTGGATGGACTTCGAGTGGCTGGGCGTAGGTTCCGTCCGGGTTGGGTTCGTGATCGATGGGCAGCCCGTTATCTGCCACACGTTTAACAACGCCAACAACCTCACAACGGTCTATATGACGACGGCGATCCTGCCGGTGCGTTATGAAGTGACTAACACCGGGGCTGTCGCAGCCGCAGCTACACTGAAGCAAATCTGCTCTACGGTTATTTCTGAAGGCGGCTACGAAAAGAAGGTGGCTACGTTTGTCGCACGTATGACGGCGGCCAATGCATCTATAAGCACTACGTTCGTTCCGCTAGTGTCTATTCGTCTTGCTTCCGGCCGCACCGGGGCGGTTGTGGTTCCTGATAGTTACGCAGTTCTTCCTACAGCGGGGGCGGCAACTACATTCGAGATTGTACTAGTAAAGAATCCTACACTCACGGGCGCAGCTTGGGGGGCGACGGACTCTAATAATGTGCAGCGAGATATTAGTGCTACGTCTTTTACTGGCGGGACTATTATCGAATCGCAGTATGTTCTATCCTCTTTTTTATCCCAAGGCATGTCGTCTGGTGGCGGGGACTATAATTGGGATCTACAACTCGGCGCCACGATCGTCGGCACTAGCGACATCTATACTGTTGCTGCGCGTACATTAAGTGGCACGCAAACTGCGATTGCAAGCATGTCGTTTTGGGATCTGACATGAATAAAAACGACCCTTACGCCGGGATTAGAAACCTGAAGTTTCGCGGGGTAGACGAGGTTTTCACTCCGGTATCCCAGGATGAACTATCTCAGTTCTACGTTGATACGGACGAGGGTCGGCGAGTTGACCAACAGCGCGCCATTGCGGCCGGATTCGCGCCGAACGCAGTGTCTGTCGGGGGGTCCGAGTACGGTGGAGAGAACTTCACCTGGGGGCGCCCCACTGGGCAATTTCGGAGTTGGGCCCCAGATTGGGAGTCGCTGAAGTCACTCGGGCTCCAGTCTAAATACAATCAATCAGACGACATCACCAGCCAGCTCTCTGAAGCCCAACGTACGGCTTTGGGGGGTGACAGACTCTTTAAAACTACGCTGCAACAGCCAGGCAAACATAAATACGATACTCAAGAGGCTTTTTACCGCGTCAACCCACAAGGCGACGCCGTACTACTCGGCACGCCAACAGCGTCACGGCAGCAGTCTAGTTCAAAGCAGTTCCGTGACACACTATTCAAGGAGATGCTTCCGGTCGCTGCGCAGATTGCTACGTTCGCTGGCGGCCTGCCCGGACTCTCGTCAACCACTTTTGGTGGCGGGCTACTCGGCGCTGCGGGCGCGGGTGCGGCTAATAGTGCTATCGGCACGCTACTTCGCGGTGGTGGTCTAGATGACATTCTGAAGAGTGCGGTAACTGGTGGGGTCACGGGCGGCGTGATGCCCACGATCTCATCGGCTATTTCTGACATTATTCCTAGAGAGGGCGTTGGGTCACTATTCAACCGTGCCACTACAGATGTTGCGCAGTCGGGCCTTCGCTCCTTGTTGTCGGGGAGAGACTTCGATCTCGGCGAGGTCCTTAAGGGGTCCGCGCTGAACCAACTCACAGCGGGCTTGACCGACAACTTGGGGATCCCTAAGGGTCTGGCTTCGCTGGGCGTAAGGCTGGCTGGAGGACAGCAGGCGCGACCTTCGGACATCCTGGGGCTGGTTCGCGGCTTCGGTGGGCCTGACAACGCACTTGCTCAAGTTGGGCGAATCGCGGATACTGTGGCTGGGAGAAAAACTCGCCTACCCATGTCGTCCACGCCCCCCGAAGCTCTGACCCAGGCACGTGCCACGGACGACGCATTTGCGCCGCTTGCCCTGATGAGTCTGCTCGGACAGCCCGCGCGTAGCGCCCCGGCCCCAGAGTACGAGGTAGCGCAAATCAACGCGCGTTCGCCGTTCGGCAGCGTCTTTGACCGCAACCGAAACGAAGATACAAGCCAGCTTCTTAGAGGTCGGTATGGATAGTTTTTTCGACTATTTTGAACCGGGGGCGATCGGGTACGACTTCGATACCACACTGTCTCCGTATAACGAAGACTTTGGCGCCAGCTATTTTTTGCCGAGTAGCGGGGACGAGGGCGGCGCCGTACCGCAAGACAACGAGTGGATGAAGTTTTTGCGGCAGCAAGAGACCGCCCAAAGCGGCGAATCCCCGTTGGGCGGGATCGGCCCTAACGCAGAAAGCCTTCCACTAGTTAACACCAACACTAACCTACTCTCCAAACTCTTCGGTAGTCTCAAGAGTGGTGGACAACAGGTAGCGAATGCCGCGGTGTCTCCTGGCGGACTGATGGGGATCCTAGGTGCATTGCTGGCGAATAAGTTCGACAAGGCCCCCGCTCAAGGGGGTGGTGTAGGTGCGGCGTACGCAGGGGCAAAACCAATTACTCGCACAATCGAACAGGGCAAGTACGGCCCTATTGCTCGTTACGCGGCTGATGGCGGTATCATGAATGCCTACGCGTATGGCGGCTCCGTCTCCCCCTTTCCTATGCAGGATGGGGGGTTTGTGATGACCAAAAAAGCAGTAGATGGCGCGGGTGGCGCGGGGGGCATCAAGCGAATTCTCCCGGGCGCGCGTATGATCGGCGGTCCTCCCGACCCTACTGGTCGGCGCGACCTGACGCCTGCGGTCATTCATGGCCCTCGTGGGCAAACTCCGGCACGGGTGTCAAACGGCGAAGCGTACGTCCCCCCCGGCCGCGACACCAAGGGCCTCTACGCCCTGATGAAACATCTTGAAGGGAAGGCCGCATGATCACCGCAGCGCCTGAGATGCCCACCAGCCTGCCGGTCACTACGCAGGCTACACAGTCCACCCCGCTCGGGGGCGCGCAAACGACGCCGATCAACTCGTCGCAGTCCACCCTCGCGCCCAATTTCGCCAGCTACATCTACAACCTGCTCGGTAGGGGCGAGGGGCTGGCCAATCTGCCGTTCCAAGAGTTCACCGGGCAGCGGTTCGCCGGCACATCGCCGCTTCAGCAGCAGGCATTCACAGGCCTCGGTAGCTTGGGGCCCAGCCAAGCAACCGGCGCAGGCATCACGGCCACACAGCAGGCGCTTACTGGCCTACAGGGGTTGCTGCCGTACAAGGTCGGCTCCGTGTCGGAATACATGAGCCCCTACATGCAGAATGTAGTGGACATTCAAGCGAGGGAAGCACGGCGACAAGCAGACATTGGACGTACCGCAGAACAGGCGCGACTCACGCAAGCTGGGGCCTATGGCGGTTCGCGGCAGGCTATTATGGAGGCGGAGCGCCAACGCAATCTCAACGAACAGATTGGCGACATCCAGGCCAAGGGGCTCCAGTCAGCGTACGACCGTGCGGTTGAACAGCGGCTTAAGGAGGGGGATCTCGGTATCCGCGGCTTGACGGGGCAACTACAAGGTGCGCAGACGCTCGGCACCCTCGGCCAAAGCCAGTTCGGACAGGGACTTCAAGCACTGCAAGAGCAGCGGCTCGCCGGCAAGGAACAGCGCCAGATCGAGCAGGAACCGCTCGATTTCGGCTACCAGCAGTTCCAAGAATCGCTTAAGTACCCGTATCAACAAACTACGTTCATGCAGAGCCTTCTGCAAGGGCTCCCCCTGGCGACGCAACAACCCTACCAAGCCGGCGATTCCACATTTGGGACTATGACGCAGGGCGGACTGACAGGACTGGCGCTGTACAAGCTTCTGACTGAGGGTAAGTGATGGTGTCGCAACCGCAACCGCAACCGCAACCGCAACCGCAACCGCAGATGGCCCCGGGGCAGGCGGCTATGCCCACACCCACCCCTGTTCAGACGACGCAGACCGCCTCGCCGCAGACGCCATCGTTGATGCAGATGGATAGCAACGCACTGCGGCAGTTGTTTATGCAAGTCATGAACAACGCGGGCCCCAAGTTGCCCCCGGCGCTTATTCTTGGTGCGCTAGGTAAAGTCATGCAGCGCGAGAACATGGCCGAGGCGGCGCAAGGCCAAATGGCTATGGCTCAGGCTAACCAGCCCACGGTCGCGCAGCAGCTTATGGGTACGCGCCAGATGGCTGAAGGTGGGGTTGTGTCTTTGAGTGGTGGCGGCGACCCGACCATTGAAGCAATTCTCCGTAAAGGCCCTGCGGCGCGAACGGCCGAAGAGAATGAGCTTCTGAAGAGCGCGGGTTTCCAGATGCTTGAACGTAAAATACCTTCGGACTCAGGCATCGCACGCCTTAACCGCTGGCTTGAGGATGCGCTTGGTACAGGCAAACCAAAAGCGTCGTTGGGGTTTTCATCCACGGGTTTCCCCTCGTCCGCCCCCGTGAAACAGGACGACATCGCAAAGATGTTGTTTGCTATGGACTTGGCGAAGCCGTATCAGTCTGAAGTACCTCCCCCTACCCCCACTGCTCCCGCCGCCCGCGGCGGTTCTGGGATCCCCGCCCCCGCCGCACCCAGAAAGCCGACGACTTCTCCGCTCACTGACGCTTTGGTGGACATCGAGAAGCAAATCGCTGACGCGATTCGTACGCAAGGTGTTGTCCCCACAGAGCTTCTGGCCGAAAGAGAGCGTATCCAACGACTTGCAGCGGAGCAGATTGAGGCTCGGAAAGGGCGTAGTGCGGAGGCGCTGAAAGAAGGAGAGGAGCGACTTGGACAGGTCATGTCTCGTGGCATCGGCGCGCAAGACCTCCTTAAGATGGCTGCTGGGATCGATAAGCGTAAAGGCAAAGTGGCCGGCTCTATCGCTGGCGGGATTGCTGGCGCTCTAGGCGAGCAAGAAGCAAGACGGGAAGCGGCGCGTAAAGAGTTTATGCAGGTCAAGGCCGCTGAGCGTACGGAGACTAATCTCATCGAACAGATGCAGATGCAGGAACTCGTCCGTCAGAACGCTCTGAAGACCGGCGACGTTGCAGCAGCGCAGGCAGCCACGGCCAAGCTCGCAGAACTTAAGCGGGTGATGAATGAGCTTCGCTACAGCCGCGAGCAGCAAGCCTTCAAAAACCTTCTCGATGAGCGCAAAGTTGCGGCTGATGAGATGTCCGCCCGAGCGCAGATGGTCAGCGCCCAAGCGCGTGGTAGTGGTGCGACTGCCCCCGCAACACTGAATCCAAACCAGCGGGCGGTACTCCTTGAGAAGGCGGTGGATAATGTCAGGCAAGATCCGCAAACCAACGTGCGCCTAGCAAGGGCACAACAAGAAGCGATCAAGAGCAAAGTACCGTTTGACCGCCAAGCCTTTATCGACCGGCTTGTCCAAGCGCAATTTGAGCAAATGCTGGCCGCTGCCGAAGGTCGCCAACCTGCTGTAGCTGCCCCGCCTCCAGGGCGCGTTATCGATTTCTCAAGCATTAAGTGATATGGCTTACGCTATCCGTTTGCCTGACGGTACGCTTGTCCAGAATATTCCTGACGAGGTAACACCGCAGGAAGCGAAGCGGCGAATCCTTGCCGCTGGTTTGTATAAACCGCCCACCCCCGAAACTACTGTCCTTGGCGAAGCAAAAGAGCTGTTCAAGGGATTGGTCCCGGGAGCAGTCGGACTGATTGAAAGCGCCGCAACTGGTGCGTCTGCGCTACTGTCAGAACAGACTGAGAAAGCTGCTCGGGAAAAGATCGCCAGCATCGCGGGTACTGCCAAAGCCCCGTTTGCTGCTGCGCCGGGGTATGAAGAGGCCGTAGGCCGCAAGCTGGGCGAAGCCATTGGTTCCACGGCCCCGTTTCTTGCAGCGGGGCCTCTCGGGCTGGCGGGTAAGGTCGGCGCAGTCGGTCTTGGTGTTGGTGCCGGTGCGGGGGAGGCGCGCGTGCGCGCTGAGAAGGAAGGCGCGACTACCGAACAGAGAAGCACAGCCACGGCGCTGGGCGTCATCCCCGGTGCGATGGAGGTTTTTGCGCCTTTCCGTATCTTGTCCCGTATTCCTGAGTCTGCAAAAGCTCAGGGCGTCCAGTTGGTTAAACGGGCACTTGTTGCTGGTGGGGAGGAAGCCGCACAGGAAGCCGCGTCAGGTTTCGCTCAGAATCTCATCGCCAAGGGTGTCTACAAGCCCGAGCAGGAACTGATCGAGGGTCTGGGTGAACAGGCCGCCTACGGCGGGGCCACTGGTGCGATTGTGCAGGGGCTGATGGACCTTGCCTTGGGGCGGCGCGCACGCGCTGCGAGGACTGCGCCTGAGGAAAGCCCAATCGAGCGCGCCGAACGTGAGGCGACTGCGAAAGCCGCCGCTGCGCCCCCTGCACCGCCTGCCGAAGAGCCCACGCCCCCTGCGGTGGAGGCCCCCGCACCGCCCGTCGAAGAGCCCGTGGTTAGGAAGTCCGGGGAGCCTCCCGCTGGCGGTATGCAGCCTGCTGAGATCGAGGCGCTGGGTATTGCGAAACGTCAGCCTATCTATCGCCGCCTGCTCGGTAAGGATATGAACGACCCCGCGCAGCGTGATGCGGTGCTGGCAGACATCGAGAAGTACCTCACCCGGGGGAATGGTAGCGAGGAATCGCGGGCGAAACTGACAGAGTTCAAAGAACGCTTCGCTCCCCCTGCTGCTGAAACCCCCACGCCCCCTGCCGCCGAAGCGGCCCCCCCGGCACCAACGGAGACCACAAGTGCTACAGGAACTGTCGAACCATCAAGTGGAGCAGGCGTTGCAGTGGCTGGCGAGCCCGGTGCAGGAGCCGCCCCCGGAGGGGTTGAAGTCACTGAACCAACTGGAGTGGTTCCTTCTGTCGCGGATGTTGGAGAGCCTGCTGCTGGAGAAGGAGCAGAGCCCGGTGCAGTAGCAGCCGCACCGGCTCCCAAGCCCACACCTGTCACCCCCGAGTACACCGAGGAAGACATTGACCGGGCAGTGAACACCGGGCTCCTGACCGAGGAGCAAGCAGAGGTGTACCGCGCAGAACTGCGAGCGGAAGAAGCACCCCCCACTGTGATGGGCGCGGCTTTCCAGAAGCAGATTGACGGCATCAGGGCGCAGATGGACGCACTGCGCCAGAAGAACGGCAAGCCTCCGGCTAAGAAGTCACCCGCCCGTGCCAAGTACGATGAGTTGCAAGCGCAGCTTGACGCGTTGGCACCCAAGGAAGAGGGTGATCTCGCGGCGCGGCTTGAGAAAATGGGGGCTTCTGGTGTTGTCGGGTCTATCGGCGCACGACCCACGATTGACCTTGCTGCTGTACGTGAGAACCTGACCAAAGCCCGTGCCGCGCCCAAGATGTACGAGGCGATGCTGAACTACATCGGTGTGGATAAGGACGGTGACTACCTTCCTACCACGTACTCATCCGATGAGGCGGCGGAACTGGTAGGACTCAACCGTAGCTCTGGTGCCAACGTACGGCGTGCCGCAGAGGCGATGGGTATTACGGCTGATGTTATCAGTCGATTCCACGCTGGGCAGACTGATAAAGTCGGTATCGATAAGAACGTATCTGAGTCAGGTACAGGACTCACTGATGTACAGCCCAAACGCGGTGTGCTGTACGAAGCGCCGAAGAAGAACCAGCCCGGAAAAGCCGCTGGGTTTCTGCGCGGTGCGCTGACTTCTGACGGGAAGCTCGACTTCACAGGGCTCGACAACAAGCAGATTGCTGAGATCTACGCCCGTGCGTCGAACTACGACCCAAAGCGTGGCGGCAACCTAGAGGTCATCAAGAAGCTCAACGCTGAGATTGCTGCACGTACCAAGGCAGATCGTAAAGGCATGCAGTCGGCGCTCGACCGTGCCTATCGTGTTGTCCGTGCAGAGGAAGAGACTGCGGCGGAGCAGACTGAGACCGACCGCGTTGCTGAAGAGGGTGTTGAGGCAGAAGAAGTCGAAACAGAGGACAAGACGCGTCGGTTGAGTGACGAAGATATCGAATATCGCACCATCCCGCAGAGCCCTGTGGTCACCAACCGTGCGTCACATACGGAGCTTGAGAAAGTCGTTACCGACATCGGGAAGATGCTCGGCGGTAAGGTTGACGTCACTATCCTCGATGATGTAACTGATGTAGACGCTAAGCAGAAACCTGGGTCTCGTGCTGGTGCGACTATCAAGGGGGGTATCTATCTCTTCCGCAGCGGCATCGCCAAGGGGCTCGAAGGACAGAAGACTGTCTTCCATGAACTGTTTCACAAGGGACTGAAGAGCCTCTTGCCCGAAGCTGAATACCGGGCGACGATGAACAGGTTCTATAGCCAAAGCGCGGACATTCGTGCGATGGCTGACGCTTATCTTGCGTCAGACGCAGGTAAACAGGATACAAAGAATCTCAGCCCGCAAGACGCTCGGGTGTTGGCAGTCAAAGAGTCGCTTGCCGAGGTGGCGGAGCAGACCGATCTCAATCCCACGTTGGTCCGGCAGGTCGGGGGCTTCCTCGCCAGAGTCGCTGACCGTCTGGGTATGCCGCAGCTCGCCCGTGCCATTCGCACGATGGGGCTGAACGAGCAGGAGAAGTTCATCCGCGATGCGCTCCAAGCTGGGCTGGGGTCGACGACCGGCGAAGGGGCTACGCGGTTCCGTACGACCATCACCCCCGAGGCCGAAGCTACCGCCAAGGAACTCGACGCCATTGGTGGGCGCAAACAGCGTGGTGTGGTCCAGAAAATCGGCAAGCAACTAGAAGGCCGTGTACCTCTTCGTATCCGCGAAAAGTTGGTGGATTCTCTGGCCCCTATGGAGGATTGGTTTGTCAACGCCTATGGCGGGCAAATCCGCACTGCTAGCGGGCGACTGAACCCGATGGTGCTACTCTCGCGCGCCCTTGATGCGCTTCGTATAAGCAAAGCTGCGCAGATTGAAGGCGGACTTAGCCGAGAAGACGGACTTATCGTTGCCACGGAGCTAAAAGACGCAGACGGGCGTTTTGTCAGCTATTCTGGGGTACTTAATCGTATTGCCGATGCCGCTAAAGCAGAGGGCAAGACCTATGAGGACTACCGTAATACGATTGACAATATTCTGTACGGACACCGCGAATTTTACTTGCGCCAAAAAAACCGTGAAATTGAGCAACAAGCACAAGCCCTAGATGACGCCGGGAAGGCAGACAAAGCGAAAACGCTCCGTGAAGGCATCGTAGAGTTGTACCTTACCGACGAACAGATCGATAGGGCGGAGACGGCGTTCCAACAAGACGACTTCATCAAAGGTGTTCTGTCCGATCTTGATACTGTCCGGTTTAATATGCTAGATATGCTGGTGGAAACTAGTCGTATCAGTAAAGAGCAAGCGCAAGACTACAAAGATAACCTAGGCTATATCCCATTTGAGCGCATCGGTGAGTACGAAAACCAATGGACACAGGCGACTCGGGGGGCCAACCGTGGCGTTGCCGCACTCAGGAAGCTCAGGCAGCTAGAAGGTAGCAAGCGGAAGTCCACGTCGGTCGTCGAAAACTTCTCCGGGTTCATGGATTGGGCTACCAAGGAGGCGATGAAGAACGAAGCGGCTAGACGTGCCCTGGGGGACATGGAACTGCTCGGCGCTGCCCAACGCCGTGAACAGCCCCCCGCTACGGACTCCCCAGGTGGCATGGTCGATGTCTACGAAGACGGGCAGAAGGCTAGGTTCTACGTACCCGACCCGGCGCATCTGGTCACTTTTAGTCTTGCTGACCCCCAACTGTCCAACATCATCAAGGGGCTTTCGCAGGCCACGCGCCTACTCCGCGCGGGCGTGACTTCGATGCCGCCGTTTGCTATCAAGCAGATTTTCGACGATGTGGTCCGTGCCTATACCTACGCTGGAGTCAAGGACAATAAAACGCTTGTTAAGAACGTACTGTCGAACTTTCTTAAGCTGTGGCCTAGCGAACTTCGCAACCAGAAAACCTCTGGTATCCGAGAACTAGAAAACCTCGGTATTGTTGGTACATACGACATCACTCAGCACACCAATCTTAAAGATATTCTGAAAGAGTCAGGTGCGGAAAAGGAAGGGCTTGGCAGTGCCATCCTGCGTGTGATGGAGGCTGGTGCCAAAGCGTCTGACCTCGCCGTGCGTAAAGCGATCTACGACCAAGTACTGACGGAAACTGGCGATACGGCGCAAGCCGAGTCCGCAGCGCGAGAGATCATCAACTTCAGCCGTCGTGGATCATCGCGCATGATGAACATGATGATCAGCGTCATCCCCTTCTTCAACGCCTATGCGCAAGGCATGGACAAGCTGGCGTCTGCTGCCGCTGGCGGGCTTGTAGGTAAGAAAACGGGCACCGCACGGAGCATGTTCTACAAGCGCATGATGGTGCTGACTGCTATGGGCACGGCTTATGCGTTGTTGATGTCAGACGACGAGGAATACGAAAAACTCCCTGACCACGTGCGGGATACCAACTGGGTGCTACCTTACGGCAAGGCGCTCGGGTTCACCCCCGCCATCCCCATCCCGGCGGAACTTGCGTTCTTTTTCAAAGCGATCCCCGAACGAGTTCTGCGGTATTATAAGTACCAGGGTACTGAAGACGAGCGCGCCGCTATTGATGTGCTAAAAGAGTTGACAAAGCGCGGGGTTGATGTTTTCTCGTCTCCGAATTTGATGGCCCAAGGTATTCGGCCGCTTGTGGAGAACTTGATCAACTACTCGTTCTTCCTTGGTCGACCGCTAGAGAGTCAGTCTCAGCTTGCTCTGCGTCCGTTTGAACGCTACGGTACCGGCACGTCCGAGAGTATGAAGGCAGTCGGTAGCTTGCTCGAAGACGCAGCCAACGCAACTGGTATGGAGACCTTCGCCATCTCTCCGATCAAATTGGAGAACGCGCTGCGAGGACTTTTTGGCACTTCAATGGGGCTCGCGCTGTCTGTCAGTGACGCACTGCTTTATCCGAACCGTACAGACCGCCCGCTTCATCAGCAAATCGGGTCGCAAATCACTGGCGTAAGCGCTGTGATGAAAGACCCAGTAGGTACGCGATTCATGGATGAGATTTACGACCTAGAAAAGCGGACTGCGCAAGTCTACGGGACATACAACCGTATGCTCAAGACTAAGCCCGAAGAAGCCGAGGCGTTCCTTCTGGATAACATCGGCATGTATTCGATCCGGCCGCAGGTTCAGTCTTTGATGGAGACCATCCGCGTGATGAACGAATCGACGCAGGCCATCAACCGAGACACCTCGCTCAGCCCCGAGGAGCGCCGCAAGCTCATCGATGACTTGCGGGCGGAGCAGAACGACATCGCTCGTCAGGTTTGGCAGTTGCGCCGGGAGGCGCGGAGCATCCAACTGGGGCTGGCGGCCCCGTCCTCGTAAAAAAGCCCCGGGCCGGACAGCAGCCGTAACCCGGGGCGAATAGGAGGAGAAACGCTGGCAACTGCACCGCCAGCGGGGCCGATCATACAACGCGCCAGACTCGGATGCCAAGCATCCCGGACTCGATTCTTTCGACGTAAGTCATCCTGTATTTCTTTTTAGAGTAGTACCGGGAAACTGCGGTGAAAGCTTTTTTTGGTGTCAAAGTAGGCAAGAAAAAACTATCGTTTACCGCCATATTATCTGGTACTCGATAGTTAACACCGCTTATTTTAAGCGGTTTCTGTACTACTGGCGGCTGTAGCATCGTCTGTTAGCCCAAGCACTTGAGCGGCATCTTTAATGCAGTACGCACTGACTGGACCAAAGTCGGTGTCCCACCCTGCCCCCATACGCTTTTTGATTAGCTCAACTTCGCGTCCGGTCTCTTCGTTAAAGAGAACGCGGATTTCTTTGGCGTTGATGTAGTTATCCGCGCACCAACGCGTAAAGTCTTTCTGGACAATAAACAGGGTCTTAGTGTCCGGCTCGTACCGCACCACCAACCTGCCTTTAGGCTTCATATACGGCTCGTTCTGCAACCCGTTGCTGCGCTGTTTAGAGTCGATAGTCAGCATGTTGTTGATGTTGTTGTTGATGAACGCAGCAAAAGTCTCGACAGCCCTAGTAGACTGCGACTGCATATCTGCGCCAGATTTTTTGACAACTGCAAGAATGCGCGCGGCGATTCTCGATATGTTGAAAGAAGTCAGTTCCAAAGTGTTAGTTATCACGCCCGCCGCCAGCGCGCAAACCACTTGGTTCAGCTTATACCGTTCTGTCTGAGTCCACGTGTGCTCCAGATAGACCCAATCGCGAGTCTCCTCCCATACTCGCTGTACATACTCAATGTTCGAGACTACGAACGATATGAACAGTGGCCCTGCGTGTCCGTAGTTGTCCTCAAGCTGGTTAAATACTTTCTGCGCACCGAGAACGTCATCAGGAACGGGTGTCCGAAGATGGATCTCAATAACACGGGCCATCTCCCCTTGCGGATCGAACTTGATTATCCCAAGTCTATCTTCAATACTTGTGTTGCTTGACCAGATGCTGTTGCCCTTCCACGTGATGTCATTATGCCGCTCAGCGTTTTCCCCAGCCTTCATACGATCCCGCGCTCGACCTTGGGTACTGCCGTAGAGAAGTACCGACATTTCCTCTGGCTTTGTGTTGGTCATCTCATCGAGGGTCATAGCGATACCGTTCAAAACCCCCATTCTATGAACCTTGGATAGATGTGTGTCTTGTGCGTCTTTCATCATCGCAGACGGGTTAGCGAAGATGGAGTTGATCATTTTTAGAATAGTGGTTTTACCGGTGCCACTCTTCTTAGAGAAGTAGTTCAACACCCCGCCGTTCTCCGGCGAGAAATGCATCAACATACTGCCAAACCCAGTGAGCAGTCCGTAGGCGTGCAGATCACACTCAGGGCGGTTGTACATATCCACGACCCGCTTCCAGCCCTCCAGCGTGCCTTTCGGCCTGAACCAATCTAGATATCTATCAAGTGAGCGCGCTGCTGGAGTGTACTTAATACCCTTGTCTGTGTACTCCCTATCACCGGCGATGAATGTGTTGTGCTTTGTCCAGCCGAACCTCGCGTGTATAGCGTCTGCCTTGGTAGAAAGCTGCAAATCCTGAATAGAACGGGCAAAATAGTGTTGTAGCTGCTGTAGTTGCTTTTGGTTATAGGTGGTGACACCTTGCTCGTTCAGCTTGTCCCGAAGTTTTTCAGGGGCAGCGAACTCTTTCTGACTCATCATGAAGTCACGAACACCGTCATTCGGTAAATGGTGCCTCAACCACAGTACGTCCCCCAGCTCCGAGTCGCGCATCCGCTTATAGATGTACAGGTCGTGCGGGTACACCAGTTCGTATTCTTCTGGTGTGTCACTGTCGTCGTCCCCCGACTTTTCCTTGTGTTTGACCATATACACGCCCCCATGCTTACCGCGAAGGTAAGGCCACGGGTACGCGGGGATGTCGTAACGCCTCCCCCCTGCTTCAACAAAAGGCTTTTCTTCTACTCTCTGTAGGGCGATGGTGGCGCCAAGCTGGATAGGTGATGTGATCTTCCCTCCATGCGGGCAGCCAACGCAAAGCTCGGGACGGTCTAGAGACTGAAACGTCTCACAGGTATAGGGGCCCTTCGTAAGAGCAGCTTTCCTCTCTGTCTCTTCGGGGCTGTAGTCAGGATGCCCCTTAGACACTTCGTGGATCGCCCAATCGCGGTCGTCGCACTGTTCGGCGATAGACAGCACCCCGCGCCAGCAAGGCTCCGTGACATTCTCTGGATGCTTGATGGCTTCAGCAATCTGCGCGCAGCCTTGGCCTTTGATGGACTTGATCCAGATAGTCTCAAATTTACTAACCCGGTTATCCCACCCAGCCAGTGTCTTAGTAATACTACTTAGCTTAGGTCTGTTTACCGTAGCGACAGGCGTAGGCGGTACTGCTACGTTGTTGAGGACACCGATCAGCTTATCAAAGCTGTAATGGGCAACATCTGTCAGTAGAACTACTTGTGCGCCATTTTTTTGGTTGATCGTATCAGGGATGCGTAGTACACGAGCGACGTCCGCAGTACAGCCACCGTCTACGCTAAATCTTTCTACTTTGCACAGCGCTTTCAATTGCTCGGCTGCTCTAGTCCATTGGTGGACCGGCACCGCATCAGTAAATATCCAATGAGCGTGGTAGCCATTACCAGAATCGACGATTGTTGGTTTCGGTAGTTTTACCTTTTTGCAGAACTCTTTTAGAGCCTGCATTGCTTCTGTTTTGTTGCTGTACGGCTTACGGTCGCCGCAATCAACGTCTATGTATAGTTCTCTCTTAGCTACAGCGTTTGTAGCTTCGGCAGTTGTACCAGACCCAAACCCCGCCGTTGCGTAGTACACGTCAACATCTTTTGGTAGCCCTTGCTTGATGTTTTCCATCATCTCTGAAGGACTGTTAAAAAATCGATTGAACGCGGTCTTGGTCTTCCTGTTTACGAATCTAAGAGAGTACCGTCCCCTTTCTGGGAGAATGCCTTGTAGGAAATCCAATTGGGACATGACGACACGGGGTTAGCCGCGCAGGCGCAGCGGGGCAGGCAATCAAGCCGGGGGGAGCCGCGAACGATAGTACGCCGCGACCTTGAGGCGCAAGTGCTTTCCCACCTCTCGTTTGCCCGAGAACCACTGATAGACAGCAGCCTTGCAGACATCAAGGTCAAGGCAGACCTGGGTCACAGGAATCTGCCTGGAGATACACAAGCGCCCCAAGGAGACCCCGAGACGTTCGGGGTCAGCCTCCGCATTCAGCCTGACGATCTTGGCTGAATACGGCATCTCAATCGTCAGAGTCGGCGGCCCACTCGCTCAGGATCGACTGCACGTTCACGGGTGCAGCGGTGGCCTTGGATTCCTTGACGGTGGGCTCGTCAGGACCTACTGCGGCGACGAGCGGCTTCACCTTGGCCCTCACAACGCCCGCTGCGGGCGTTTGGGCGGCTGCCTTGGGCTGCATGAACACAGGCTGTTCGGCGGGCGCAGCGGGTGCAACGGACGCCTCGGGGGTGCCATCAATTTCCGCCACCGTCATAGTGACTGCATCGATAGCTGCCTGATCGTCCATACGAGCGATGACCCGTGCCCACTCGGCTTCTTCCAACGGGCGCACAGCAGAGAAAACGAGCTTCATGTTCGCCGAAGTATCAAAACGCATCTCCGTGACAACCGCGTTGACTTCGATCCCATGCCCGCCAAGGAACCGCGCATACTGCTGGAGTCCCATCTTACGCCCTTCGCCTTGTGCAAAAAGACTGCTAGCGTTGATGTTCATGGAGAAAATGTCGCCCTCCATATCCGATGCAAGCAGCACAGCCAGACGCCGGCTATAACGGCACGCTTTGGACTCGCCTTGCCCAGAGCCCTTGATATCCTGCGGGCAACCATTGCAGGTCTTGTGCTGCGGAGTCTTGACGTTCTCGTGCGGTTTGACGCTATCGTTGGACCAGCAGACAGGGGGCGTCTTCACGCCTTTTTCGTACTGCCCCCCGTAGTAAGTGCGGGCGCTGGCCTCGGCAGCGCGAACAATCACGACGTTCATTGCGCGGTCTTCGTTGACAGCCACGGGCTTGCCGCCGACCATCATGGTGAAGACGTTGTTCTCAATACTGATCCGCTTACTGTTCCCGCCCCCCATGAGGGACTTAGTAAGATCGCTCAGTTGCCCACGACGCAGATGCGGAGGCAGGACATTACCGGATTGAAACAGGGTGAGTTCAGACGACATATTAAGACCTTCTAACGGTTACAGTGTACTTCGACTCGACGTTCATGCCTTTTGGCATCTTGTCAGGGTTAGACTTTAGGAATTCACTCATCGCGCGTTGCGCGATGCGCCGTTCAAGCAAATCTAGCGCGTTGTTCTCCTCGATAAACTTATGCATCGCCTCCCAATCAGATGTCCAGTAGCGGGTAGACACCCCACGAATAACTACACCAACACCGGGGATACTGACGTTACCCCCCGCGCGCTTGCAGGTTTCAAGTAGGAATCCCTCTACCGCTTCCATCTGGTCTTTGATCTTCTTATCTTCTTCTTCATATTTTGCCGACAGAGCACTACGTGCTTCTCGCATCTTTAAATACGCTTTGACCAGTACTGGTGTCGGCGGCAGTTCGCTTTGCGTCTCTTGCATTGGGGCCTCCTAGACAGGCTCGTAGTTTACATGAAAACTTTTAGGCGTCAAGTACCTCCTTGTACAGGTTCAGAAGCGAATCGAGGCTGGCGGTCTTGGACTCCAGCGCTTCATACTGCTTACGCTCGACCGGGGAGCCGCAGAGCTTGACCACCAAGCAGGGGTTTTTCTGGCCCGCCCGGTGGACGCGAGCGTTGGCTTGGTGCCAGATTTCGTTAGAGGTCACAGGCCCCCACCACACGACAGTGTTGGCCGCGTGCAACGTCACACCATGCGAAGCAGCGGCGGGCTGAATCAACAGAATGCGTGGATCAGGTTCAGTCTGAAACGCCTTAAATATTTCTGTACGTTTATGAGCAGCTACACCACCATGAACTACTTCTACTGTATATCCGTCTTTTTTCAGTTGGTTCTCTAGATGGTCTATTGCGTGCCGGAAAGGGACGAAGACAAGAACTTTGTGTGTGCTTTCTTCTATCGCTTCTAGTAAAACATTATACCGATGTGTCATGTCGAACACTACGGTATTACCGTCGTCAGTATACACGCACCCGCAAGCTACCTGTAAGAGCTTGTTAAGATTAGTAGCCGCGTTAACCGACGTTACGGTTTCTCCAGCGGCAGTCATTATAAACTGCTCTTTGAGGAGCTTGTAGTACTTAGACTGCTGCGGTGTGAGTGGGGCTTCGCGCGTGGTATACAGCAATTCCGGCAGGTCTAAGCATTCATCTTTCGTAAATCTGATCGCTGGCTGTAGTATTTTGTTAATCGTTTCGGCTGCATCAGTCTTAGGTTTCCACCTAAACTGTGTGAGTTTATACATCACTCTATCGCGGAATGTATAGAAATTTGATGGTACCGATCCCGGGTCCATCATTTTAGCTAGGCCATAAGCGTCAGTAGGACTTTGCGAGGCAGGGGTGCCGGTCAACATCCACAGCCACGTATTCGGCTGAATTAATGAGTTGATCGCTCTCCATCTTTTGGTGGTGGCGGTTTTTACTGCGTTGGCTTCGTCGATTATTACCAAATCGAAACCGCTATCTTTCAGGTCTGGTAGGACTGTTTCGACGCCATCAAAATTTATGATGACAAACTCAGCATCGGACTGTATGACTTTAGTACGTTTCTGTCTGCTACCGTGAGCAATATCTACCCTGCGGTGCATGACCGTTTTGAACAGGTCAGCGCGCCATGCCGAGTTCATAATCGACAGTGGGCAGATCACCAAGACGCGTTTGACATGTCCCGTACGCAACAAGTAGTCCGCTGCCCACGCTACGCTCGCGGTCTTGGCGGTGCCCGGGTCGTTGAAACAATACGCTCTACGATGGAGCGTGAGAAACGAGGCGGTAGTCCGCTGGTGTGCGAATGGCGTATATATTCCCGGCCAGTTGTAGTGCTTTTCTATTGGCGATGGTACCTTCTTGACGCCTAGGTTCTTTAGTACTTGGGACTCATCTAGGCCCCAATAGACCAATACCATGCCATCCGCTAGTTGTTTGGAACGGGGGATCGTTGCGAGCACCCGCTCGGGGTGCCGCAACTTAAGAAGCAAAGCTTTGTTCTCTACTATCTGCATTAACGCAACTCAAACTTACAAGCCGCCGCGCGTTCGATAAGGTCAAGGGCCTGTGTCGTAGCATCATCAAGAGCGTTGTGCGGTACCCCTACGTTTTGCTTCTTTTCTTTCGTACCGAACATGGCCCGGATAGTCCGGTAGCAGCGGTCGTTCCAAAAATGCCAAGGAGTATCCATCTTCGTGAGACGGTAGGCAGCGGCAAGCAGTGCATTATCAAAGTTTGCGCCGTTGCCCCAAACCACTGCTACGTCTTGCGGAGGCATCCACATAGCGAACTTAATGAGCGCGAGGTCGATTCTAAGCGTACCAGAAAATGCAGCAGTTCTGGCTTCTTCTGACTGTTTAGACCACCACTCCAAAGTACTCTTTTGCGCGCGGAATCCGGCTTCTTTACAGGACTCCGAGTCGATTGCAACATAGAATTTTTCGGTGATCCCTTTTTCGGCACTAAATTTCACTGCGCCGATAGATAGGATCGTATCCCCTGGTCTTGTGCCCAGGGTCTCAAGATCAACCATTACATGCTTAAGCTCGCTGTCCATTTCTTCTCCTGAATACCAAGATCGTTCGGTGAGGGGATCTCACCGAACCGTAGACCCCAATCTTGTTGGGGATTAAACCCGCTCTAAGCGGTATCAGGCCCCGCTTCGCGGGCTCTTGTAGTTTTTTGCGCTGTTGGCGCTAAAAGACTTAAGCCGGACATTCCCCGGCTTGCTTTTCCCGCCGTCTTTGATGGGCTTGATGTGGTCTAGGGCTTTCCCTTCCCGGGAAGCTCGCCCGTGCTCTTTATCCCAAGCGCGTCTAGCTCGCTGTCTTTCCGACTGCTTAGCCCGCCCACCATTTGCAAGGAAGTCTCTGTACTCCGCGGAATGATCACGGTCTTTTTTGTTTGCGTAAGGCATTCGTTATCTCCAAAATCCAATTCCAACTGGACCCAGTTCATGTATTAGCTCCATTATGGGGACAGGTAGTAACGACGCAATGGCGACGGCAAAGCCCCGACGGATTAGGGTTCCATACGTTTGTGCGGATTGCGGTTTCCAGTCGTTGGATATCTTGCATCCATTGCCGCCAGTAGACTTTTTCACGTTCTACTGTGTATTCAGCGGGCTTGAAGTGGTTCGCTAATACGAACAGCAGCCCACCCTTGACTCTACGCACTGAGGGGAAGTGTTTGAAGACCAGCAAGGCCATCAACTCCAACTGTGCTGTGTCTGCGTATTTGGCAGACCGGTTCGTCTTGTAGTCCACGACCCGGGCGGAGCCTTTGTCCTCGTTGACGATCAGGAGGTCCACGACCCCCCGGCACCATACATCAGGCGCGTCAAACGCGCAAGGGTGCAGATCCTTGGTCAGGCCCATCTTGTGCTCGCACAGCTTGGTCCCAGGGATGTTTCGCAGGGCATCGAGGTGGGGCTTGACGTAGCCGAAGATCTCAGGCAGGGGGGTGCCGTCTCGCACGTAAGTCTCGGCTGCTTCGTGGAAACTCGTGCCGTATAGCGTAGCCTCTGTGAACGGGGGCTCCACAAAGTTGCGGAAGACTTTTACCTCTGCATACTGTCTCGGACAAGTCTTAAACTTTTTTAGGCTACTAAACGACCACGCTTTCATCGCTTATTTTCTTCCATTATCGAAAGAGTATGCTGGAGCAGCCGCCCTTCGACACAAAGGCTCTCGGCCTTCAACCGCGCTTTTTCATATTCGTGACTCAGACAAAGATGGTGAATCTCTTTCGCAAGCTTTTCGATCTGTATTAGCGGCATTGCGTAGTCAACAATCTCGTCATTCTTCATCAGCCATTTCCCCGTAATTATAGCCCCATTTGGACTCACAGTTGATCGGCAGCCCCGCTGCCCAGGGAGGTACCCAACGCATGCAGGACTCGATGTAAGCCCGCGCCTCGCCTAGCTCGGCCTCGCGCACTACGGCCAGAATACTATCATGGACGGTCAAGGCCACACGGTACTTCTTTGCAATGCGCAGCAATTGCGACATCACAATAATACGGGCGAGTGCCTGAGTGCAGTTCTCAACCAATTTCCCGCCGTATATATCTACCAGTCCTGTGTCGTCTTTATACTGCCACCGCATTACTTGTCGGTTCGGGTCATGTGCCCGGTGCAGTTGCGGGTAGCTGACGTACAACCCGCTGGGCAGGCGCGCGCCTTTCTTCCCTTCGATGAGCAGTACACCCTCTCGCCCGAGCCACCGGGTCTTGTTGGCGTGCATGGACTCGATGCACTGCTCGGCCTCGTACCACAGATTTTTGATACGGCTATTAGTCATGCGATAAACGTCAATGATCCGCTGGCACTCTTGAATATCAAGATCCATTGGCGGGTTTGCGGTCTTTAGCGTAGCCTGTAGTTTGAAAGCCCCGGTTTGGTAACCGCACCCGACGACCACTGTTTTTCCTAGGAATCTTTCGCTCTTGTTAGCCTTCGTAATTGGACGGCCGTAGATACGACTCGCCATTTTGCAATACACATCGACTCCGTTGGCGAAATCCTCAACAAGATCGTCCTGCCTCGCCAGCCACGCCAGTACCCGAGCTTCGATGTTGGACGAATCAGAATCGACCAGAACGTACCCAGGCGGGGCTTCAATACATGCTTTAAGTTCTGTACCCCCTCGTGCAGGTAGGTTTTGAAGATTAATATTATCGCCGCCGCTCGTCCTTTTTGTTCTTGCGTAGCTATACTTGAGAGGGACTGGTAGTACTGAATTACGCTTAACGATGTCGATAAACGTACTCGTGCGGGTCTCCTCCAGCGTGCTTTTGGTCCCCAGGCGCGCAGCTACAGCGGTCTGCACCCGCTCATCAGGATGGTCCAGCAGGGCTTTAAGTTCGGGGTCGGTCTTAGCGAATGCGAACGTCGGTTTCCCCGTCGTCTTGCTGATCTTTATGGGTGGCTCGACACCCAGTTCCTTCAGTACCTCGGCAAACTGCGGGTTCGACGATAGCCGCTCCTTACTGAACTCTGTCTTACTCAGAAGCTCTTCCTTGCGCTTGATCACCCCTGCGAGGTGCGCTTCCAGCTTCTCCTTGTTCAGCCGCAGCACAGGTTCCGAGAACATCCTGATATGCCGGTCGATGAGCCGCAACTCCTCCAGGGGGTAGTTGTCCCGCTTGTCGAACTCCTCGATGTTGTACCAGCCCTCGGACATCGTGTGCCACATGTCGTAGCAAAGCTTAACGTCATGCAGGCAGTAGGCTGCGTATCGGCTGAACTCCTCGGGGGTGAAGTCTTCTCTACGCTTGCCCATCGCGTTCTGCACCTCGGTGCCCTTGTCCTCGAAGCCGTACCGCTTGGCGAGCATGGCGAGAGAGTTGTTCCGGGAACCGAACATGGCACGGGCCATAGACAGGGTGTCTAGCCACGCGCGGGGGTTAACGTCAAAGAGCCACGAGAAGATAGCTGAGTCGAACATCGTGTTGTGGCACAGCACGGCGTACTTACCCCAGTCTACCGCGTCCAGTCTATATTTGATGTCCGCGTGGGTGCCAGTGACCACTTCTGTAGTGCCATCGGGCCACCGAAGCCCGAGCATTATAACTTCAAATCGTGGGTCACGTACATACGCCTCAGTAGTTAGTTTTGTGAGGCTGTATTCTTTGTCGTAGTACGTTTCAAAGTCCGCGGTGATTATTTCCATATGTCTCTCTAAACCACTGCTCAAGTAGATCGAGCGTATCTTCGCGGACCACCATTGCAGCACCGCCAGCTTTATGGATAGCGGTGATTTCGCGCTCTTGCAGAGCGGTGGGTTTGTTATATCCGGCCTTGCATTCTACTGCAAGAAACCTGCCTCGGTAGCAGATAATGATGTCGGGTATACCAGCACGACCGTAACCGTTTTGCGCGGGGAAAAAATACCACGCACCATAGCGCGTGATAAGCTCTACGCACTTACGTTTGACTTTGCTTTCAGGTGTGGTCATTTTATTCTGCTTGTTTCAAAGCAAGCATATAACTCAACCAAAACGGCCAAGCAAGCGCTTTGAGTCCTCCGGCTAGAGCCGGCGGGGATGGAATTTGGCAGATACGTCTCGTGCTGATGTCATCGGGGAAATCGACCGCACACTTTGCACTGACCAAAGCCTGCGCGCGTTCCGATTCTACGGTGGCGGGGCCAAAACAAATGACCACCCCTGCTAAATACGCCGCCCCAAAACAAACTTGGATAGATAGTTTCATTTTCTAGCTCCTTCTATGAGAAAAATGGCTACAAGCAGCCCCCGTATCAACAGTGCGTCGTGCATACAAAACCTCTAGATTTCGTCTAAAACGCGTTAGGCCCTCTCAGGCGCTCTTCAGCATCTGCATCGCTTCCATGATCTTCCGGCAGGCGTACTGCGCAGGCACGGCCTGGGCTTCTTCTTCCTCGTCCTCAAAGTCGTCGATGTCGCTGTCTGCCGTGGCTTCCAGCGCATCAAACGCTTGTTGCAGCAGGGTCAGGGCTTTGTCTTTGGTGCTCATACGTTTCCTCGGTTGCAAGCAGCGGGCCTAACCCGTCGCTCAAGTTGACCCCACGCGGCTGGCTTCAGCGCGCTCCGGGGCGGGTTGTTCGGCGTGGGGCAACTTAGCTCCCACGTTAGGCCCAGTTGCCCGTGCCAGCTTCTCCCGGGCGATGTTGATCCACTCGCGCTGCTCGGCCTCGCACTCCGGGCTCATGCACGGGCTGCACTGAAGCAGCGCTCCCTGAGCGAACCGCAGCGCCTCGCGAAGCCGCTCGTTCTCGTCGCGCAGTTGAACCAGACAAGTCGGGCAGGCCCACACGCGCGTCTGTGCCGGTCCATGCTCTCGGCACTGCTCCCAGGGCCTAACTGACGGTTCGAGCCGACCCACAACGGCCGGCAATGCTTGTTCGCTCATCGTTGCTCCTGTTCGGGCCGTTGTGGTCGGCTCAACCTAGCGTTAGGCGCTATCGGTAAGGCTGCGGCAGCGGTCCAGCCCACCAGCCTGCCGGCTCGTCGCCCAAGTCGCAGTTGAAGGTCGTCCCCCATGATCCGGCCGTGGTCAGTGTTTCGCAATGGAACCCTTCGCGGTTCCTGTACTTGCTAACCTGCACGACACGCACGGCATCGTCGCTATGGCTTCTCAGCAGGCCGTCTTGCCAGTAGTAGATGCCGCCCTCTGCCGGCCGCTTTTCTGTCCATCGCATGCTTATATTTCCTCGCTCCGGCGCCGCGCGCCTAACGGTCACTCAAGCGGACGCCCGGAGGCATCCGCGCCCTTCGGCACCGCCGTGCAGGCGCCGCTTAGTTCCACGTTAGGCCCCAAGGAGTGCGCGAGCATCCTTGAAGGCCGCAATCGCCGAATCCTTGGACGAGTGCCAAGTCAGCGGGTAGTGAATGGAGTCCGGCGCTTCAATGGCAAGTCGCGGCAAGTCGAAAACGCCAGCCGCTGCGGCGCAGGGCGTCGTTTGACTGCGGTCGATCCTGGCGCCTCTCCAGGCAAATTGATGCCAACGCCTAGCCTCAAGAATCCATTGATCGTTTGCAAGCTGTCGCACTCTCAGTTTCATGTGGTTTTCTCGCTTCGGTTGCGGGGGTTAGGCCCCGTCACAGAGCAACTCGATATCTCGGTCAATGTTCGGGTGCGCCCGAAACGCCTTGTCCCGCCACAAGCGCAACTCGCGCAGTTCGTCTATTGCCATCCAGGCGTGCATGACGTCCACGCCGTCATAGTCGCCGATCTTCAGCTTCGTGCGCAGGAAGTCTAGTTCGTCATCATCCAGTGCTACAGGCATTTGCTCGCTCCGGCCCCGTGGGGCCTAACATGGCAGTCAACCGGACAAGCCCCGGCAGGCTATCTCGCTCCGGCAGCACCACGCGGGGGCTTGCCGGTTACTTCTACGTTGGGCGTCTTCAGGTTCGCCCGCAGCGTGGTCAGCGCGTCAACGATTCCTTGGTCATGCCCGCGCGCATAGCTGCCAGGCCGTCCGGCTGGCTTCAGCGGGTCAACCATCTGCCATGTCTTGCGAACAGCTTCTTCCCAGTCCTTCAGGGTCTCGCGCAGGCGCGCAACTTCTGCGGTCAGTGCGTCAATGCGCCGCTGCCTGTCGATCAACGCCCCATTCAGTGGCAGCACTGCGTCAGCAATCGGGCCGCGCCGCGTGCCTGCAACTTCGCGCCGAAACTCGTCCTGCAGTCGTTGCGGCATAGCCTGCAGCGCTGGGTCAACTTGTATTGCCATCGTCGTTTCCTTTGCTTAGTTCACCGCCGCCCAACCTGCCACTCAAGCGGACCCGCCGGGGGCGGGCCGCTTACTGGCGGCGTTAGGCCGCTTGTCAGCGCACAGAATCGCCTGCACATGGTCCCAGCCCCACGAGAACATGCCGTGCTTGGCAAGCATGCCGTCGTGCTCCGGCGAGCGCACAACCCTGAAGTCACTCCACTTCAGGCCATAGCCAACGTCCTGCGCGCTGGCCAAGTTGCGGGCAATCGCCCGGCCTCGCGTGCGGGCCATCGTCACGCCCTGCGGCGCATCGCCCCAGCCTCGCACAAAAACCTTCCATGCCCGCATTGGTGCGAGCGGCCTAACACTTCGCTCAACTTGACCCGCCACGGCACCGTGGCTCTCGTCTGTCTTCGCGTCCATCGTCACTCCTGTTGCGCCCGCGTGGCGGGCAAGTTAGCTCGGGCGTTGGGCGTCTTCAGGTTCGCCACTGCCCAGGCCCGCATGCGCTCCCAGCGCTCACGCGGGTGGTTCTCGTTCGGCACGCGCACTGAGCGCTCGTGCTTCTTGTGCCCGTAGGGTGCAAAGTGGTAAGGCGGCATGGGTCCGCAGATCACCACGTCCACCCACTTCCACACGTCCACCGCGTACTCGTCGTTCAGGTACATGATTTCGGCCGCCATCGCAGGGGCAATGCCGAATCGCTGGCCTACCTGCGCGGGTTCGCAGTCTTCCTCGTCGCCCAGGTCGTCCATCTTCACGCCGCGCTTCGCGCCGAGCACGCCGAGCGTGCAGAACTCGCCTTCGGGTGTAGCGAAGCTGCCCGGGTACAGGCGCTTGTCTTCCATCGCGTCCAGTGCTGCCACCAGCTCGCGCAACAGTGCCTGCCCGCGCTTGCCTTCAAGCGCCCGCTTCACGGCCTGCCGCCAGCGCCCATGCGCCAGCGGGTCTTCGTTGTCGTCTATGTATCCGCTCCGGCTCATCGCGCTCCACCTTTCTTTGCTCCGTCCACCGGCCGCCCAACACGCAATTCAAGCCGACGCCTGACGGCGCGGCTTAATTGCAACGTTAGGCCCCAAAGCCTCATCAGCCACCCGGGCCAGATACGACAGTTCGGCGGTGTCGCCGCCAACGTCGCATTCCTCGTCTTCGGTCAGGCTTGCATACGCCGGGTGACCCTTAATGCGGTCGCGCAGTTCTGTCAGTGCGGTGCGGAGCGATTCAGCCGTGTCAGCATCAACCATCTTCGCAACCCGGTATGGCCCGTTTTGCGGCCAGGCCACCCAGCTCTCGGCGGCCACCTCTTTGGCGTCTTCCTCGTCTGCGCACAGCGTTGCCATGCCCTCGCGGCTCAGGCAATACCAGCGCGCTTCGGCACCTGGCCTAACCATTCGCTCAACCGGACCCCCAACAGCGGGCCGGTGGCATTCATCCTGCGGTGTGTTTTCGTTGCTCATGTAGTCCTCGCGCTGTAGGGGTCCGGTTAGCTCAAACGTTAGGCCCCAATGCCATGCGCCCGCTCAACGGCCGCGGCAAACATCACCATTGCGCTGTACTCGCCGTCTGTCAACTCAGAGCCGCCGACGTGCGCTTCGATCAGCTTGTCCAGTTGCTGCGCCGTCAGCGGCTTCCTTGCGCACCGCTCGCGCTCTGCGGCCACGGCGGCGTCCACAAGAGCCTTGAGCAAGCCGCGAGGCATCAGAGGGAACTCGCCCCGTGCCACGGCACCAAAGCTGTGCGCCTCACACAGCGTGTTGAACTCATCGTCGTTCACGGTACTCTCCAATCTGTCGGGGCCTAACCACTCGCTCAACTCGGACCCATCGGGGCCGGCTACATCGTCTCGCATCGTCTACTCCTGTTCGGCCCCGCTGGGCCGCTTACTGGCGGCGTTAGGCATCACACCAGCGCCGCGCGCCTAACGGT
>Ga0209990_10000288_pt1 | contig 51592 bp, 36 predicted proteins | sample NOAtaG_6_FD_187304 | JGI IMG/M metagenome (GOLD analysis project Ga0209990, IMG submission 187304) | Freshwater lake microbial communities from Lake Erie, under a cyanobacterial bloom - NOAA_Erie_Diel5S_2200h metaG (SPAdes) (version 2) | ecosystem: Environmental > Aquatic > Freshwater > Lake ...
GCTCGCCCGATTCGCGAACTGCTCGCAAATTCCTAGCCCGAGGGCCACCACGGTCCCTGTTATGGCAGCAACGGCAACAGTTCGTCGATGCTGCTGAAGACCACAAAGTCTGCATCATCGGGCAGGAAGTCCTTCCACGACGATGCCGATGTGACGACGGCTGAGGCTGCGGTTGACAAAACGGCTTCCGTGTCTGATGTGATACTTTGAACACGATAGATCTGGCTGTTAATCCAGATGTCTGTGCCGACAGCCAGTTCTGACGTGAAGGCAGATCCGCTGCCCGACAGCAGGGGGCTGCCGGCCTGCAGCGAGACCGTTCCCGTCAGTTGAGTTCCTGTGGGCGGTGCCTTGGTCAGCGGAACTTCTCCGAGTGCTCCATTGCTGTAAACACTTTTCAGGTCATAGGTCGTCAGATTATTGATCTGATCAACAACCGACATGCCATTGCCGAGGACGCGGCCAAACACCGTGTACTTACCCTCGTCGAGGAACGTGTTATCGGCAACATTGATGAACCACTGACTGCTGCCGCTGTTGATATTGCCTGACACCATCGCCATGGCGAGGGTGCCGCGCAGATTTGAGTTTGCTGCCAGGAACTCGTTCTGAATTGGTGGATTGGTCTGCACACTGCTGATCCGACTGTCACTCAGAGTGAAGCCACCACCCTGAATGACAAAGTTCGGGACACTGCGATGTACGATCAGGCCCGAGTAAGCCGGGGATGCCTGATAGCTGAGGAAGTTTGCAACAGTCACGGGGGCATCGGCGTCCAGCAGTTCAACGTCAAATGTTCCTGACGTGGTGTTGAATCGCACCAGTGTCCCTGTGGCATAGTGAACGTAGATTGACTGATCAGCGACTCCGGCGGCCGCTGTCGCCCTGATCATGAGGCGATGGTCTCCCTGGTCCTGCCCGTCGGCAGTCAGCGGAACACTGAGACTATAGATACCGGAAGAATTGGCAGTTGCCACTGCATCGTCGTACTGTCCATCGCCATCGCTGTCGACGGCAAGTGTGGCATTCGGAGCGGTAACGCCATTCACCGTGAAGCTGCTGTCGCGTGTGAGCAGGATACCGCTGGACTGCTCAACCAGGTTGGAAGAAACGTCGGTGGTGAGACTGAAGCTGTCACCATCCTGGACGAGAACCGCAGCGGAATCGGTGGCTGCCGTGCCGGCAATTGACGCGGTGACAGTGCCAGTACGAGTGCCTTCGGGGACAGAACCAGCGACGACAATCAATTGGATGACAGCAGACGTCTGCCCGGCGGGAATGGTGACCGCAGCCGGTCCGGAGAGCAGGTCTGGCTGGGCATATGCGAGGCTGACCACGACGTCAGCGTCCGCGGCTTTTCCGAGGCTGACAGTGGTGCTGACGGAGCCGATCAATTCATTGACAGACGGAATCGCGGGGTCAATCGACAGTGAGAAGATATCGTCCTCTGTAATACTCAGTGACGCCTGTCCCGCATCAAAACTGCCTGCCGTTACGAAAACAGTCGCGGTATCTGCGAGGCTGACGATCTGGTCATTGACATCGGCTACGGAAAACTCGACCTGCCTTTGTCCTGCCGGTATGACAATTGTCGAGGGGAATGAGATTCGCGGGGAACTGGATGCGAGTGAAACGGTGAGGGGACTGGAAATGTCAGCCGTATTGCGTGACACGGTCAGGCGAGCATCGGTGGTGGAGCCTTCAGTCAGACCGGACTGAGCGGGGGTCAGTGACAGCGATGGAACTTCATCATCCTGAACTGTCAGGGAAATGGTCACCTGACTAAATCCAACAGCGTTTGCGGTGGCGATCAGTGTAATGTCACCCTGAGCAATATCGTCATTCAGCGGCACAAGCACCACATCCACAGATGTCTGCCCGGCGGGAATAGTGGCCGAGGCGGGAACAGTCAGTGCACCGGAATCGGCATCCAGGGTCACCTGCAAGGGCTGCGAAACATCAAGTGCATTTCGAGAGACAGTCAGAACGATACCATCACTGGAATCTTCGACGACGGAAGTGCTGCTGGCGGACAATCCCAGCGCAGCGGTCTCGTTGTCAGTCACAGTCAGCGAGACGACACCTGGATCGAAACCAGCGGCCGACACTGAGACCTGCATAGTGGCTGTGCCATCAAGCACCAAATTATCGACAGCATTCAGTGCGAAGGTGACTGATGGCTGTCCCGCAGGAATCTCAACCGTCGCTGGTCCTGTGGCTCGGTCGGATCCGATTGCTATGAAAACGGTGATAGCCTGGTCGAGGTTTTCTGTATTTCTGGAGACAGTCGCTGTGACTGCAGCAGCACCCTCCGGCACAGTGGTGGAGGACAATTCGAGGGTCAAAGTTGCCGACTCGTCGTCGGTCACGGTAACTGAACCGGCTCCCGAGGTGAAGCCCGTTGCGGTGGCGGCCAGTGCCTGGCTGCCGGGCAGGTTCACGATCTGGTCGTTGACTGGTACTGCGGTGAAATTAATCGAAGCGGCCCCGGCGGGGATCGTGACGGACGCTGGAACATTCAGTCGGCCGCCTGACGACGACAGAGTGACGGTCAGGGGCTGCGAGTTGTCTGCGGAATCGCGGGCCACCGTCACTTCAACTCCAGAAGCCGCATTTTCGGCCACAGAACTGGCTGATGGAGTCAGAGTCAGAGTCTGCGACTGCACTGCAGTGTCGTCGTCAGTAATCGTGAACGAGGTTGAGCCAGCGGAGAACCCGGTGGCTGCCACTGTCAGCTGGACCGTGGCAGTACCGTCGGTCGTGGAATTGTTGGTGATGGCAATCCCGGCAGTGGCAGACTGGCTGCCTGCCGGGATGGTCAGGGTGGCTGGCAGCGTAAAGCGACCGGAAGCCGGGGCAGACAGCTGCACTGTGAGCGGCTGTGCGAAGGAGCCTGAGCGATTCACCGTGAGAACGGCAGTGCCGGCAGTTTCCGCGACGGAGGCCGGATTGACTGCAGCGGTCAGTACAGGAGCAGCCTGATTGACAGCGGCGGCTGCCTTTGCGAAGGCCCCGGTAACAGTTGCTGTAATCCGATCTTTCTGAGCAATGTCTGCGACGCTGCCGGGACGCCCAAGCCTGCGAACGACACCCGTGGTGGCGGTGCCAGCAACTTCGAGCCGATCGGAACCCAGCAGGGCACCAACGATCAGCCTGCGAGACAGTACTGTCTGTCCCTGCAGAATGATGCTGTCATCTCCCTGACGCATCCAGAGTGACGCTGGGCCCGTGACTTGTGTGCCATCCAGCAGCACAACATCCCTTCCGCGGCCTGCATCGACGTACAGAGAACTGCGAAGTATCGAATTCTGAAACGCAATGTTGTCGTCACCGCGACCTGTGAGCAGCACCACGCTGCCATTGATGGTCGAGCCGGTCACAACCAGCGAATCGGCACCAGAGCTGGTCTGTATCGACAGGGAACGGTTCAGTGTGGTGTCGGCCATCGCGAACTGCAGTGCACCCTCGGCTTCCACATCCAGTGCGCCACCCGCGGTGATGCGGCTGAACACCACGGTGTCACTGCCGATACCGGTATTGACCGACAGGAGTCTGTCAAAGGCAGTCCCAGTGAAGCTGAGTGTGTCATCACCGGATTCACCCAGCACCTGAACACGGCGACTGAAACGCACGTCGCTGCCGACCGAGAAAACGTCGTTGCCGGCGCCTAAACGAACGAGCAGAGGGCGATCGAGAGCTGTGCTGGTTGAACTGATGGCGAAGGTGGCCTGAGTTCCATTGATGGTTGTGCCGCTGCGGCCGCGAAGTGTCAGCGTACCGGGAGCAGCAACCAGTTCGAGATCGTTGGCGAGGCTGTCTCCCGTGACAATCACGGCCGCATCTGACAATGAGACCGTGACGTTTCCGGCCAGCAGACAGCGAGTTTCCAGTCGTTCCGGGCGGGCGCGATCCGAACGATGGCAGCGGCGACTGCGGACAGCAGATGACGAACCTGACCGGAGCTGATTCCAGACTTTCCTGATCCACTGTGCTGTCATGTGCTGATTCCAACAATTTGCCATGCGGACGCGCGGCTGCTGTGACGTCAAATTACACCCAGACACCCTATATTACCCGATGAAGACGCGGAATGAGGGGTTTTCTTACCCAAAAATCGGGGAAATCCTGTTGCCTGCGGGAGTGATGCATTGCGGTCATCGAGGCTGCCGCGTTCCCTGGACCAGGAGGCAGCGCCAGCTCGCATGAGAGCGAATGACCCCGCGAGTCTCTTTCGGGCGTGCCTGAGCAGCGTTTCCGTGCGGCGCTGGTTTCAGGATTTTCGGCGTCGAGTGTTTTTTTGCCGGGGCGGCCGCCATGGCGGCAAATCGAGCTGCAGCAGGTGTTCCAGATCCATGTTGAGCAGTTCTTCCGTGAGATCGCTCATTTTGTCGTTGACGGCATCGCGTTTGTCGGAGGTCTGGCCGGAGGGATTCTGACGGTCCTGAGTTCTCTGCGGTCGCGTGGATGGTTTTTGTCGATTCTGGGGATTTTGTGGAATCGGGATATCAGTCAGTCGCCCAGGTCCGGACTCGAGCAGCGCCAGGAACTGCTCACTGTCGATGCCTCTGGCCCCCCGGCGACTGGCGGCACGGTGCAGGCGGTGATCGCCGGAGACGACAAGTACCTGTCGGGGGCTGCTGTGCGAACTCAGCAACCTTTCGATCTCATCGTCAGCAGACTGCGTGCCGGAGGAGAAGGTCACGGAGAATGGCCATTGGGCAGCCGGAGTCGGGGACTGTTCCTGCTGGTGCCGACCATCAGCATCCGCTGCTGCGTCGAACACGACAACGGTGTCGCGACAGACATCATCTGACAATTCGGCTGCCAGTTTCTGCAGCAGTTTTGTGCGTGCAAGTTCGAGGCCGCCGCGGGAGAATCGACGACGACCAAGACCGGCCGCATGCAGCAGGTTATAGCCGTCGATCAGCAGGAAAATTCGAGCCATGCCGGATCTTCTTCATGTGTCGAGGCATTTGACGTAAATGATTTTGGAGTCTCCTGGAGCGTAAAAATCGGGGAGCTCTGCGGCAATCGAGTACTGGCAGCGATCGTAGAAAGTGCGAGTGGGCAGGTAGTCAGGGCGTCCGGAGGTTTCCAGATAGATGCGGCGCCCGGCGAGTTTTTGAATCCGCGATTCGGCGAGCAGCATCAGCTGGCGTCCGAGGCCTTGCCCCTGGCATTCTTTGCGGACTGCGATCCAGTACACGTCATAGCTGCCACGGGTGCATGGAATTTCTCCGAAGCAGACGTAACCTTCAGTCACCCCATTGCGATCTGCAAACAGAAACTCATACCCGGAAGCGACCCCTTTTGACAATCGTTCCTCAGCCAGTTCCACGGCGATGTCCACTTCCCAGGGGTGGAAGAATCCGGTGGAGTTCACGATAGCGCGGATAATCTGCGGGTCATGCGGCAGCACTTCGTCTCGCACGATGCCTGCGACTGTCGCGGGTATCTGGTTCTGGCTGCTCATGTCTGAGTCCCCGGTTTTCGCTGTCATGAGTTTCGTGGGCGGAGTGCGTCATCGAGGATGGCCTGGACGGCCTGGTCCCACGAGATACCGCTGCGTTCGAGTGCAGCAGCGAAGCCGGCATCCGGTGAGAGGCAGGGGTTGGCATTGATTTCAAGGACCCATGGCTGTCCGTCCGCATCCACTCGAAAGTCAACTCGAGCGTAACCGTTGAGTTCGAATGCCGACCAGCAGCTGCGAGCAAGAGCTCCGAGTTCATCGAGCAGCGGCTGATCCGCGGGGCTGTAGCTGAAAGTGCGAACGGTGCGGTGGTATTCGGGGGAGTTTTCGTTCCATTTGGCTTCCGCTCCGAGAATTCGCGGGCGATCTTCGGAGTAGCCTTCGAAGCGAATCTCAGCGGGGAACAGCACCTGTGGTTCCTGGGCGCCTCCGAGCAGGCTCAGATTAAATTCTCTGCCGTGAATGTATTCTTCGGCGAAGAAGGGGGTACCGAACTGTGCGCTGGCGGTGTCCATACTGTTTCGCAGGCTGCTGAAACACAGTGAGCTGCGGCAGTCAACAACACTGCTTTCGCTTAAGCCCAGTGACGCGTGTTCGGAGGCGGCTTTGACGAGTGCTTTGAGTGGAGCATTGCGTCCTGGTGTCAGGCCGCGCCAGGCTGTATCAGCGGGCAGCAGCCAGGCGGGTGTCGGCAGTCGCAGTTCGATCAGCCTTTGTTTGGCGAGTGGTTTGCGGGTGGTCAGCTGCAGGGCCAGCGACGAGGAGCCGGTGAACGGAATTCTGAGGGATTCCAGCAGCAGGGTGGCGAGCCCCATGAGCTGATCGGTCCCGCCCAGGGCTTCGACAAGATTGAAGACAATGTCGGGCTGGAATTCCAGCAGGCTTTGCCGAGTGGCAGCGAGGTCCAGTGTGCAGGCCAGCCGTCGGACGCGATGGCCCAGTCGCAGCAGACTGGATTCGACTGCTGAGCACTGCCTCAGCACATCCAGTTCGCTGGCGGTATCCCTTGCGGAAACCTGGTTGAACAGCAGTACCACCGTGGCCATCGGAAACTCTTTATTCAAAACAGCCGTGGGGGATTTCAGCAGGTCGGGCGAATGCGAGCCGCGGCGGAATCCACGATGCCGCCGATCAATTGCTGGTAGGTGATTCCGGCTTTTGCTGCCAGCATGGGGAGGTCGGAATAGTCGGGATTCAGTCCGGCCAGGGGGTTCGCTTCGATGAAGGCTGGCTGACCGAGTTCATCTGAACGGATATCAATGCGTCCGGCATCCCGACCGTTCAGGACGAGCCACGACTGCAGGGCCAGTTCTGCGGCGGCTGCAGCTTCCGGATCCTGATCCGTCTGAATAAGAGTGTATCTGACGCGATCCTGCCAGTGTTCCTTGTTTTCCAGCGAGTAGCAGCCCTGTTCGGCTGTGGGCAGCAGTTCCACTTCCATGGTGCCGATGACACGTGCTGCCGAGCCGGTGCCGAGGACACCGACGGTGAATTCCCGTCCCGGCAGGTATCGTTCGACGAGTACGGGCTGCCGGAATCTGTGCAGCAGGTGCTGGCAGGCTTCTTCGAGTTCGGCGGGCGACCGGACAACGGACGCCGCAGAGACTCCTTTCCCCGTGCCTTCGGCAACGGGTTTTACGAACAGTGGCCACGGGAGTGACACTCGGGAGATGTCGGCCGCGGATTCGACGACCTGGAAGGCGGCGGTTGCGAGGCCGGCGCGTTCAAGGATGGCTTTTGTCAGTCCCTTGTGCAGGCAGACGGCCATGGTGAATGAGTCGGAGAAGGTGCAGGGGATCTGCCAGCCTTCAAGGAGTGCGGGTACCTGGGATTCGCGGCCGAGGCCGTGCATACCTTCACAGATGTTGAAGACGAGGTCCCAGCGGTCACCGGCGGCGAGGCGTGCAGTGAGCTGACGCAGGTGTCCGATGCGGTCCGTCTGGTGGCCCAGCAGCTGCAGGGTCTGATCGATGGCGGCGACGGTCGCCTCGCTGTCCAGTTCGGCAGTGGCTTCGTGGTCGTATCCGAGTGCGAGGTACTCGGAACGCAGGTCGTAAGTCAGCCCGATTCTCAAGGAAACTCCCGGCATTGCAGAGGGCGTTGATGTTTTGGTTACGGAGTGGAAGTTGTGCGGCGGACCTTATCCAAACCACGGGAAAGCTCAACCGTCCGGATGTTTTTTTGCGGGCTGGCGGAGGCGGCAGATTTTGCCGCAGCGTGTGCCATCCGGGATCAGCCACGGGGGTGATTTCAAGGGAAAACGGCCGCAAAATCTGCGGAAACAGCCTGATTTCCCAGGTACGACCCGAAAAACAGCTACGTACGGAACAATCGTTACAGTTTCTCAAATTGCCTGACCGATACCTTTGATAATGCCGTTCTGAGTGCGCGGTCAGTGCAGCTTTGCTGCCGGCGGCCGTGGAATTCAGACGGAGACCATGAGAGAGCAGTGCATCACTGCAGCTTTTCCAGGGATGGATCAATGCGGATTCGGCATTCATTCAAGGCGTTTGTGCCATTTCTTCTGATGCTGGCGGCCGGGCGGAACGCTGCGGGCCAGCAGGGGGCTCCGCCGTCGAGCGTCCCGGCCGGCTATCTGCCCGCCTATGGCTCACCCTACACGGGTGGATCGCCGTATGACCCGATGTTTGAGCAGACTTACAACGACAACGGGACGTGGTTCAGTGATCAGCGGAGTGGTTTCGGGGCGTTCTCGAAGCCCCGCAAGTTCTTCCTGAACATGGACTATACGAACACGAAAACGCGGAAGCTGCATGGCATTTTCGGCAGTCCGACGTCACAGTCGTACTACCAGCAGAATGACCCTGACAGTGATGAAATCATTGATGATCTGTCGTTTTATCGTTATTTCGACGCGGCAGGGGGCAGCCTGATCCCGAATCTGACGAACCATGGTCTGCGAGCCAGTGGCGGATTCTGGAATGTGGACGGGACTGGCCTGTTACTGGACTTTGGCTGGCAGGTGGATGACTCGGAAACATTTGACGGCCGAGCTGTGGAAACCTCGAAAAGGATGGACACTGCTACGGCACTGGCGTTGAGTTCGAGTGGCGGGAATGTTCTCAACCGTCCCTTCATTACCAACGGTCAGAGCGACTATGACATCACTGTGGGCCAGATTCTGGCTCCGGGCACGCCCTTTGACGATCAGGATGCCAACGATTACGGAGCATTTGGATCGACGTTTGATGTGCTGGACAGAGCGCTGCTGAACCTTTACAGCGTACCGATTGACGATGGCAGCCTGCTGGGGGCCTCGGTACCTTATGACATTCAATTCCTGATGAAGCACAGTCTGAGCACTCTGGGGTCATCCGGAGCCATAGCCTTTGCTCCGGTTTACGATCACGGTGGTATCCGTGTGAATCCGATCGTTGGTGGTCGCTACCAGAAAGTCAAGGAACAGTTTTCGTTTCTGGGTATCGATTCGGGGCTGGCGTATCTTGGCAGTGGCGACGATGACACTCCGGACAACGCAAAGGTGGTTCCGCCGAACGACGGACTGGATGACGATGACGATTTCATAGCCGACAATCTGGCTGAGGATGATGATCCGGACTTCGTCCAGATCAACTCCTACGATCCTGTACTTGTACGAGCCACGCACATGGCTGAAGTGACGAGCAATCTGGCGGGGCCGGAGTTCGGTTTTCACTACACACTTGGCGACGACAAGGGAATCGCTCTGACCGGGGCTTCCCGTCTGGCAGCGATGTTCAACAATGAGCAGATCCGCATCAGTGGGGACAATCTGTTCAACCACATGGCGGTTTCGGACACCCCTGACCCCGTAACCGGGCTGTTTCCGCCGACGGATGGCTTTGATACGAACAATTTAAATGGTCCGTCAGCAAACGCGTATGCGGGCAGTTACAGCACTGTCCATCTGTCACCGCTGTTTGAACAGTCGCTGGCGGCCGAGATTCCGATCTTCTCGCGGGTGCCCGTACTGTCCAACATGCGGTTGCTGGAGGATGCGAAGTTTCGGATTGGCTATTCGTTCCTGTTCATCGGTGAGGTCGCCGATCCGATGCAGTCGGTGTTGTACACCTCCAACCCGCAGTTGAACATGTTTCCCAGCATCAAGCCGGACCGACACAGTTTCACTCAGCACACCATCAGTGTCGGTGTGAACTGGAACTACTGAACTTTCTGATGAAGCGATCAGCAACAACCGGCCCGGCTGGGTTTTCCAGCTCGGGCCTTTTTGCTTATTCTGTGGTCGCGGACGGGATGCAATCGCATATTTCGCCTCTGAACTCGGGACGTTCCTGCCATGACACTCGACGAACTGCAGCAAATGATTTCCCGCATGTATTCCCGCAAGGACAGTGCTCGGGGAATTGAAGGGACCTTCATGTGGCTGATGGAGGAGGTCGGGGAACTGGCGACAGCACTGCGTGAGGGTGCGTCGAAGGAGGAGACGGCGAAGGAGTTTGCTGACGTGCTGGCGTGGCTGGCAACGATTGCGAATGTCGCGGGGATCAGTCTGACCGAGGCGATCGAGCTGAAGTATGGCAGGGGCTGTCCGGGCTGCGGTCAGATGGTTTGCGGCTGCGCGGATTCTGAGAAGCCGTGACTGCTACTCAAGCGGCGCGGAGATTTCCAGCAGATCGATGGCAGGAGATCCGTTGCAGAAGATTGTGGCCAGCCGACCCCAGGTAACAGCTTCCTCGGGCATTTGCAGCCAGCGGGCCAGTCCGGGGCCAGCGGTAAACTGCAGGATGGCTCCCAGTTCCACATGGCGGAAGACATTGTGCTGAATCAGGATTCTGCCCAGCGGAATTTTTTCCGCGAGGATTTCACTGCGGACCTGTTCGGTGACCAGTTCCAGGTTGAAGCGAACGTAACCGAACTGGACAGCGCGGCTTGTTCCGCTTTTCAGCAGTCGAATTTTCCGCAGGTAAAGTCCATCCTGAAACCGCGATTCCAGAACTTCAACATCGACTGAACAGCGATGCCAGCTTTCCATGCTGATGGTCATGTGATGCTCATGAACCAGCATGGTGCGGTAGGGTTCCGGGGTAGCCTCACGTGCCACATGGCGGGCGTGCCGGAACAGCGGAGCATCAGCAGGTTCCGGAAACAGGCTTGCGAGGTCCTGGAGTTCTTTGAGTGGGTTCACAGGCCGGAGGCTCCGTCAGGTGAAATCGAAAGCAACGCCGACTACCACCGGAAATATAGTCAGTCAGCGTATTGGAAGGAACTGTGATGGCCCGGAGTGATTGCGGGTTCCAGCCTGTGGACTCCGGCCTGGAATCTGCGATACTGAGCGAGCACTTTGTGTGAGGACATTGACTGTTGGGGGGCCGGATTCGCGAATGCTGTTCTGCGGCATCCGGTGGTGTGTCGCGATCGGAACTGGAGCTGCCATGCGCTTTTTAAGGGGTCTCTTTTCCGTTGCGGTGCTGATGCTGACTTTGCTGCAGCACCGTGTTGACGGATTTCAGAGTGTGAAAACTCAGGGTGCTGTGACAGATGAGTCCGCCCCAAGTGTCCCGGTGACAACTGCGCCGGTCTGGAAACTGCAGGCGGGTGACAGTTTTGTCGTGCTGTCCCGCCTGTATCGCAGGACGCTGGTTAATTTTCCCGACCAGCCAGCAGCTCCGCTGGAAACGGAGGATCGGCAGCAGTTGCGATATACCGTCGATACGATCTCGCCGACCGGGGATGCGGTGTTCATTATTGAGATTGAGGAGTCGCGGCGGCAGTCCGTGGGACAGGCATCGCGAGCCTGGAAGGCCGGTGCAATCGATCTGCAGAGACTGAATGGATTCCGGCTGTGGCTGCAGGTGGACCCTGAGGGCCGGGCATCACTGCTGCCGGGGGACAGTTATCGAAGCAGTCTGCAGAAACTGGCTGGCGGTGACGACGACTATGCCGAGTTTCTGCGGGTCGCCTGTCCGGAGGAGCTGATTGTGTCGTGGTTTGAACGACCGTTCTGGCTGCCGCGTCGCAACATGATTCAGGCGGAGATGCAGGAACGGACCGTTGGCGTGGTGGAGAATGCTGGTCCTTTTGGTCTGCTGAGGTGCGACGCGGTGCTGCGAGTTCAGCAGGAACCGGAGAGCAGCGAAGCAGAGGTGCAGCCTTCCCAGCCTGCCGCTCCGTCGCGTGAACCATCCACAGCCGCGACTGTCAGCCTGCAGATCTCAGGAACACCCAGATTTCTGCCTTTACCCCTAAGTCATGGTGCAACGACACCGGCGGCAAAGGTGAATCTGCCGGTGACGGACATCCGCATCACCGAAGCGAATCTGACCGGCCTGATCAAACCGCCGGCGATTCGGTCGGCGAATGCGAGGCCTCCGTTTGAGAGTCTCCTGACGAATGTCTCGGCAAAGGGAACATTGAAGCTGGCTGCGACATCTGCCAACGCGGCTGCCGGAACAGAGCTGTCGTTTGAACTGCAGCAGCAGCGGGAAACTCGGATTACCAGTTTCATCTTCGCGGAGAACAGGACGGAACGTCTGCTGCGGGTTCCGGTGCTGCCACCGGAACCGCAGTGAACGTCGGGTGCCTGTTGCGGGATCAACGAGGTCAGTTTGCAGCACGCTCGCAGGATTGAAATCCGCACGACTTGTGTGCTCCGTCGCAGAACGGGCGGTTGGCCGAAACGCCGCAGCGACACAGTGCAAAAGTCTCCTTGCCTTTGAGGTCAAACACGTTCCCGGCGGCGTCGGTGACTTTGCAGGGACCGGTGATCAGAAAGGGACCATTGTCACGAACCTGAATCAGCATTTCACTCATAACTGCTTCCTGAAATTGTCCTGGTAAATACCTGCCGGGAATCATACGGAAGTCTGAACAGCGGGGCAAACCGCGTCAGGGCTGGTTTTCGAGATCGGGTTTTGGTCATCCAGCAATTGCCAGCACATCCACAGTGCGCGGGGATGATGAAAAAAGCTTTTCCAGAGATTTCCTTTCAGCGTGGATGAGGGGGTCCCATCGCGATGCAGGTAGCCGAACCATTCCCCGTGTTCCGGGTCGGCGAATCTGGAGCAGGCCCAGTTGAAGACGTCACAGTGTCGTTCCAGGAATCGCTGCTGTCCGGTCAGTCGCCATGCCAGCAGTGTGGCGATGAGGGCTTCGTCGTGTGGCCACCAGAACTTCATGTCGTGCCAGTATTCCTGGACAGGTTTTCCGAATACATCGCGAAAGTAGAACAGGCCTCCGAACTGCGGATCCCAGCCTCGCAGCCACATACAGTCCAGCATCCGGCAGCCCAGTTGAATCAATCGCTCATCATTGCGAACTCGTCCTTCCTCCAGAATAAACCAGGCACCTTCAATGGCGTGTCCGGGATTGAGCAGTCGGCCGTCGAAGTGGTCGGACATCTGACCGTCGGGCTGTACGGTTTCGAGGACGCAGTCGAGATCGGGGCGGTAGAACAGGGTTTCAATTTCGTGGATGCAGCGGTCGATCCATTCGTGCAGCAGCGAGTGTGTGCCCAGTCTGCGGCGCATTTCCTGAGCGGTTACGAGGGTGATCATGCGGGGGGCCAGACCGATGAGCGGTCGGGTTTCCGTGAATTTCGGCGGCATGGCCCCGGGCGTGAAATTGACTCGAGTGAACGTGCGAAACAGGTCCCAGGCGATCTGTGAGGATTCTTCGGAACGCGACCATTCGGCGTGAGCTGCGAACGCGATGCAGGCGAAGGCTTCGCTGTAAACGTAGCGACGTCGGCGAATGGGTCGACCCTCGCGGGTGACGTGGAAGTACATCTGTCCGGCCGGTTCATCGAAGCAATGTCGCCGCAGAAAGTTCAGTCCGGATTCGGCCCAGCTGCGCCAGTCGTCGCGACGGGGATCGTTCTGCAGCTGCGGAGTCGCAGCGAGGGCCTGCAGCATCCAGCTCATACGCCCCTGAGCCCAGACGGATTTGTCGGAATCGACGAGTGTGCCATCGCGGTCGAGGCAATGCAGGAAGCCGCCGTGCTGGTGATCAAGGCAACGGGGAAACCAGAACGGCAGACAATCTTCGAGCAGCAGCCGACGATACATGTCAGCGACTTCGCGGCGACCGGCGGGTTGCATCAGCAGGGCGGCGGACAATTGCGGTGGGGTCATAGAAAGTTTTCAGTTTTCAGTTTTCAGTTGGTGAGTGCGGGGTTCGGCCATGGTCCAGGTCAGTACGGCTCCGGCACCAACGATCACAGCGACGGCGATGAACGGGAGTTCGTGTCCGACCCAGTCCACAAGGCCACCGATCAGCGGTGACGCGAGGAACGGCAGGGCCATGCAAAGGTTGAGCGTGCTGATGTATTCGGGGTGTCGTTGTCGGGAGGTGATTTCGATGGCGTAGTTGACCTGCATGCGGAGCGTCACGGGCACCAGTCCGATCCAGAAGAATGTGATCCAGTACCAGCCTGGTGGGGCGAATCTGGCGAGTGCGGCGGCGAGCAGTGGGGCGCAGGCGGCACAGGGCAGCAGCAGTCTGAGTGCCGAGCGGACTCCGGTGCGATCGGCGAGGAATCCGGAGGCTGCGCTGAAACAGACGGCTCCGATGTGCTGCGCGACAACCCAGTGCATCAGGACGGTGCGTGAGCGACCTGAGCGGGCCAGTCCGATGGACTGGTAATGGGGAAAGATGGTTTGAGAAAAGATGAACAGGACGGCGACAAGACACAGTCTCCGCAGCACGGGGTCGTCTTTGAGCAGCCGGCAGGTTCTGCGGAAGGCGGTGGAAGCGGGCTGGGGGACAGCAGTCGCAGTCAGGTCAGGGGGTTCTCTGAGCAGGCGTGAGGAGATTCCGGCGAGCATCATGACGGAGCCGACGAAGCAGAAGATCTGCTGAAAGGGGGCCTGTCCGGGTGGCTGCAGCCAGCGACTGAGCAGCAGCAGTGCCAGCGACACGGCGGCCGTGGTACCGATGGCGCTGGCGGCTGCCTGCAGTCGTCCGCGCTGAGTCGCAGCAATCAGTTTGCCCAGCACGGTGCTGGCGGTCATTTCATTGATGCCGTGCATGCAGAAGAACACGACGTAGGCGGTCAGGAAGACGAAGGCGAAGGCGGGTGGCAGTTGAGCATTGCCGAGCCAGATGCAGGCGGACAGGAACAGAAAGGGGGCTCCCATCAGAAACGTGGTGCGGCTGAGCCACAGTTTTTTGAGGGGTGTTCGGGACAGTTGCTGTGCCAGCAGGAGCGGCGCCAGTGACTGTCCGGCTCGATTCAGCAACGGGAGTGCTCCGCGAATCAGCCCGGATTCCGAGATGGTATCGAGGAACGCGGGCATAATGACGCTCTCGGTCTTGAAGATCCAGGCGACGCGGAACAGAGCCTGGTGAATCAACAGGGCAGCGCGATTCCAGAGCTGATCGCTGTGGCTGGCCGAATTTGGCGGGGGATCTCCCACTGGTGATTTTCCGAGGCCTGGCGGTTGGTTGGCTGGTTTGACGGGTTCGGTATTCTGTCAGGAATCGGCCTGTAATGCGAACCTGAAATGCCGCAGCGGGGGGCAGTTTGCCATGCTCCGGCCGTGCCTATCAAAGGCGGAGTTTTCCCCGAATTCGTGTTTGAAATGCGGGCCCGCATGTTGACCGTGCAGCCGGCATGCCCGATAATTCAGGCGCGAACGGAGATCGCGTATCTGTCAGGCGGGCCCAGGTTCTGCGGATGCGATTCACATGTCAGATCACCATCAGGCACAGTTGATTCTTCCGACCAGATTCGGCTGGTTTCGTGAACGCGCGCGGCGTTTTCTGGGCTGCTGGTGCTTTTGCTGCCTGACTGCCGCCTTGTCTGCTCCCGTGGTGGCTCAGACGGTCCCCGGCGACTCCTCCGCCAGGGTGGCTCCGCTCAACGCACTGGCGACTCACCGTCACGACCCGATCATCGTGCGTTCGAAACCTGTGATAGAGCGTTTGCCGGTGAAGGTGATTCAGCCGGTAGATCTGCAGGTCACCTCAGACGGTCGAATTCTCGTTGCGGATGTGCAGGCTCGCTGTGTCTTCCGACTGGACTCGGACGGCCAGGTCAGTCTTGCAGTTCGCGATCTTGCGGATATTCGACGCATCCAGGCAGACCGTGATGGTTCATTGTACGTGCTGACCGGCACGGGTGGCGAATCCAGTCTGTATCAGTCAACTCCGGATGGTCAGACGGTGCATCTGCACACGCTGCATTTTCCGGTAATCTGCTTCACCAGGAACTCGGTGGGCGAATTCCTGGCAGGTCATCAGCGGCAGTTGTGGAAAGTTGGCAACGATGGTCAGCAGACGCTGGTGGCTCGATTACCGGCACCGCTGGTGGATCTGTGCCTGAATGCGGCAGACGCACCTGTGGCTTTGCTGCAGGATGGGCTTGTGTATCAGGTGAACGCGGATTTCAGTCTGAAGTGTGTTGGACGTGCGCAACCGGGCTCGCAGCGACTGCTGTTGGGTGCCGGCGGGCGTTTTGTGACACTGGCCAATTCGGTATCGGGTGGCCTGCCGCTGTCGGCATCCGGTCGCGGTTTGTATCACGTGGCGGATGTGACTGAGGACGGTCGCACTGCAGCAGCCGATGTCAGCAGCCTGTTGGCCCTGGTGCCCGAGGGAACGGAAGCGGCCGGTTTGGACCCGCTGGGCAATCTGTGTCTGGCCAATCCGGATCTGCGAGCAGTGACGAAGGCGACCAGCAGATTTAAGATTGCCTGTCCGCACTGTGGCCAGCAGACCCTGATGATTTTTGATCCGGCAGCAGTTGATGCGGACGGTGCCAGTCGGTTTTAGCAGGCCCCGGATGCAAGGGCCTGCTTGCGCACTCTGTTCAGGTACTTGGGCTGCCGTGATAAACTGAACAGGGCGTCAAAAGTTCCGTTGTCCCGAAGGGTCAGCCTTCCGGCAGCGAGCGTTCGCAATATTCCAGCAGTCCGAGGTCTGCGAGGGTTTCGCCAACACGATTTCGGTCTGAAGTCCCGATCCATTCTGCAGTTTCTTTGATGATGGCCTGAGCGTATGCGTCGCGAGCTCTTTTGCGGATGGCGCGGGCGTTTTCTTCCGTGGTATTGAGAGCATTGGCGATTTCTGAAGATCGGGGCTGTTTTTTTCCATTCTGTTCGGCCTCGATCTGCAACTGCAGTACGAGAAAGAAGCGTTCCTCGGTTTCCTTCAGGCTGGCCAGTGCTCGCTGCAGCATTCCGCTGCGAAAGTGACTGTCGAATTCTTCGCTGGCCGAGCGGTGTTCGCGGTCTTCAGGCTCAAAATCCGAGTCCAGCCGTTCCTGACCGAGTCTGGCATCCCTGGCACGTCCCCGCAGATACCCACGCACCTCGTTTCTTAGTACCTCCTTGAAGAAGATGCGAAACGAAAAGGAACGATCGTAGGTGCTGAGGCGTCCTTCGAGCCATTTGAGGACGATTCGGTCCCAGACCTCGGTAACTCCCTGTTGGTCTCCTCGGAGCATACTGCGAATATACGCAAGTCCTGCATTCTGATAACGTTTGATCTGTCGCTCGCGTTCTGTTCTTTGGGCAAGGCGCGCCGCGCGAAGTGCTTCAGCCTCATCGGGGCTTTCTGCAGCCTGTGGGTTCTCGGGCCGACCGATCGCCCTGACAATCCTCGTTCGCTCACTGGGGATATCGCTGAAATGTTTGTAACCGAAAGAATCTGCCTTTTCCGGTTCCCCTTTTTCATTACTCATGGCTGGTCCTTGCTTGCCTGCATGTGCTTTGACATCGTGTTTTAAGAGATACAGACCAATGATACCCGACGACTACTGTTTGTTTTCGGCGGCCAGTTCGGCTTCCCGCAGCAGGATCTGCAGTTGCAGTGCGCGGTCCCACTGCAGATTCTGCTGATTCAGTTCCAGCTGCACGGCTTCGCGACCCGCCCTGAGCATCATATCTGCGGCGGATGCATCACCCGTGCGTCGGAGTGCCATTGACAACACCAGTTTCACAGTCGGAGCCGGGTCTTCCGAAGCCTGCTGGAGCCTGGCCTGAAGGGCTGGTACCGCTTTGGCAAAGTCACCACTTCGATAAACCGCCAGAGCAGCAACGATCTGGGTGCTGGAATCAGGCTGCAGGCGCACAGCTGTCTCCGACATCCGTCGCACTGCAGCCCAGTCAGTCACCGGGCCCGGGAGTGTAACAGCGGACAGTGCAGCGTGATAACACAGGCGGAGTTCTTCTGCATTTTCTGCTTCCAGCAGCAACTGGGACATTCCCTCGGTCAATACTTCCGTATTCCCAAGATGTGCGGCCAGCAGCAGCCGACGATACTGCTGCTGTGCATCCACAGGAGACTGGAATGCCAGCGAGTCGTCAAAGGCCTGATCATACGCTTTGGCTGCCTCTTCATAACGACCTGTGGCAGCGAGGCAGAACGCCAGATCCATGCGAGAATCAAAGGACACAAGAAGATTGGGAATAGCCTTTTCAAGTGCAGGGATGGCTTCGGCGAAACGGTTGAACTGCATCAGAAGATCTCCGTGAAGTGCATCCGCGCGTCCCGGTGCAGAGCCTGCCCGCAGAGCCTGTTCCACGGCATCGAGGGCTTCCTGCAAGCGGTCCTGCTTGTTGAGCTGCGTGGCAAGTTCATACCATGGCAATCCGGCGGCATCAGGAAACTGTCCGGCCTCCCGATACAATTGCTCGCGTTTTGCGAGTGACTGCCTTTCATCTGTGTTATCAGGAGTTGCGGCCAGCAGCCTGGCTGCCCTGATCAAAGCCGCCCACCGATTGAATCGTCCTGCGAGCAGCTCAAGGTTCTCGGATTCGCGTTTTGGCGACAGCGGTTCTGATTCTCCAGTGTCACTCATCGTTATGCCACTCTGAATTTCTGCAAGTGCCAGCGCATTGCGGGCGGTGACGCTGTCGTCGTCCGGCACTTCGTACACGAATTCACGCAGTGCACTGCCAAGCATACGCCCTAAAAACACTCCGCCGGCCTTGGAGTCACTTTCCAGATGTGTGGCAACCAGCGTCTGAATCTCGTTGGGATTTTTCAACAGGGCCGGAGTTCCGACGAAGCTTGAGAATCCCGCGATCAGCCTCGAACCATTCTTTGAAAATCGCAATTTTCGGCAGAGTTGATCCTCGGTATTATCGGACTTCAGTCTGAATGGCGTGGTGACACTGAGTCCGGTGTTACTGTCCCAGATTCTGATCAGCGCAGCCTCATCAACGGTTGCGAGGAGGGTGTTATCAGGACTGAAAACACAGTCAACCAGGTATGACGTGCTGGTTCGGATGGATGTTGAAGGTACCCAAAGCCCTTGTTTTTCATCTGCGCCGGGCTTGAACAGATGCACCGTTCCATCGGCCAGCCAGACAGCCAGTGCTGTTGCCGCGGGCTGATCATTTTCAGGATTTGCAAAACAAACCCCCTCAATATCAGGTGGGAAATTGAGTCGTTGTCCTACGGATTTCCACGACTGAGTATTCCAGACGCTGACGTCTTCGCCGTTGTTAATCGCCAGCAGTGTTCCCTCCGAGTTTATGATCAGGTTGCGGTAAATCTGACGGTCATCGGTGACAGGCGTAATTGACGGCTGGAGTTGTGGAGGTCTCAATTCGTAGAGCCTGCCATTGCGGCAACCGGCATACAACACTGACGGCTCCTTTGGATGCCAGACAAACTGATCGGGACGTTCCAGTTGCAGCAACTGCAAAACGCCGGTTGTCACGTCGAGCAGGTGGAGTTGATTGCCTTTGGGGCGAGTGGTGTGCACCGCCAGCCAGCGGCCGTCCGGGCTGAAGCGTACATCCGTGGGCCAGCCATCGAACTGCGGGGTCGTGCTTAGGATCTCGCCATCCTGCAGGCGAATCAGTGTCAGTCTTCCCCCGTCAGACTGATCGTAACCTGCCACAGCCAACAGATTTTCCTGTGGTGAAAAACGCAGCAGATGCACCGGGTGGGACGGGCTCAGCGTCACTGGTGCGGTATCGCCCCCGGCCCCTGGCACAATTTTCAGAGTGTTGTCGGGCAGCCGAGCCACACTCCAGGCTTCACCGGGACTGAGTTGGCTGCAAACACCGTCAGCGTGGAGTGGTCGCAGTTTATCCTGGTCGGAAAGTGCCCAGATCGCCGCAGTGCCGGCGTTATCAGCGATCAGCAACTCTGATTTGCCGGGCAGGAAATGGAGCGTGGTTGCTGTGTTGCGAATTCTGATGTCCTGCCCGGAGTTCCTGCCGGACGGCATGTTCCAGATGCTGCATCGTCCGCCGCTGTCGGAGACCGCCAGATACGCGCCGTCGTCCCGAAAACCAAGACCGGTGACGGTGTGACTCACCGTCATTCCGGGCCCTTTCAGCAGGCCAGTTTCCGTGTCCCAGCACTGCACCGACAGATCACCGGCGGCTGTTGCGAAATACTTTCCGTCGGGAGAAAAAAGCCCAAATCCCAGCTGCCGACCGAATTCATCCACAGCACTGCTGGTCAGTGCCGGCTGTCGCGGTGTCCCGACAAAGCTGCCGGATGTCGTATCGAGGACGGCGTGTGATCCAAGTGACGAAGCCAGCAGGACACGTTTTCCATCGGTGCTGAAGTGAAGATCCGAGTACAGAGCCGTGGGCAAGTCAGGTGAGGTCCATAGCGGCTTCAAGGACTCTGTCAGCCAGCATGTGGCGACCGACTTTGTCACATTGGCGTCCACGGCGGCCGCGATAATCCGACTGCCATCAGGTGAGAATCTCAGAATCGAAGTCCCTGCGGGAGCCTCGACGGCGTGCAACTCTTCCAGCGTTTCAGCATTCAGGAGTTCCAGTGTTCCGTTCTCGTAGCTGACGGCCAGCAGACGGCCGTCGGGAGACAGTTGCTGTTTCAGCGGTACCCCCAGTTGGTTGACGGCAAAGGGCATTTTTCGGCTGGCGATGCGAGTTCCGTCCAACAGGTTGAAGACTTCCACGAAAATTCCAAACTCGCGAGGCGTGACAGTGGCAGCCAAACGCGTCCCTGCGGCATCGAGCGAAAAATGTGTGATTCGTCCGGATGGTGTAGTGGGTCCGCCCCCGCTCATGACGGCGCCGCTTGCAGGGTCAAACACTCGTACAGTACCGTTGAAGCTGACCACGGTCCGTTTACCGTCAGGTGTGGTTTCCGACTGGAGTATTGGCTGGGGTTCGCGTGAACCGGGCAGAAACCTGAGCAGAGACGGAGCACTGCGAACGGCAGACTGAAAGCGAACGCGGTGTGGTCGCAGTTCCCGTGGTGACGGCCTGCGACCTGTATAGTCTTCAATCGACTGCCATGCCGCGGCCCACGCCAGTGCAGCGTTGCTCATTTCGCCTGCATTTGCTGACGTCTGACCGACATTGACGAGGGTATTGACAGCCCGCGACTGGATCTGGTCATTTTGCACTTCCAGTTCCGTATTCTTCTTCTGCACTTCGTTGTTGAGCGAGCCCAGCTGTTCATTTTTCTCTGACAGCTGACGATTGTATTCCAGCGATCTCACATAGATGAACAGCAACAGACCAAAGGCCAGTACTGAACTCACCATCAGCAAAACACGAAAAGGGCGGGCTTTGACAGGCAGGTAGATTTGTTCATTCCAGAATTTAGTTGCCCAGCCTTCTCCTACGGCCTGACCGTCGAGCCAGCGTTCGAGGTCCATTCTGAGTTCGCTGACAGAGCGATAGCGGATGGCAGGATCAGGTCTGAGGCATTTGAGGCAGATGAATTCGAGGCCTCTGACGTGCAGCGGTCCCCTTGAACTTGGTGGTTCCACCGGTGCTGGCAGTTCGCGACGACGCAGGCTGATGACGAGGTCCCGTATGCGATCACGTTCTGCGGCATCACGACGGTGTCGTTGAAAAGGTCTCAGATCGCAGAGCACTACGTAGAGCATGACCCCGATGGCATATTGGTCGGATGCGGGAGTGGCGTTTTGAACTCCGAGCAGGAGTTCCGGTGCCATATATGCCAGAGTTCCGAAGACCTCGCCGGTCACCGTCAGTCGTGAGACACCGGTATCACCGGACAGTTCGAGGCTTGGGACTGAGATACTGCCACTGCGTTCCGCCGCGAGCGCTTCGTTGAAGACTCCAGCAAGTCCAAAGTCACCGAGTTTTGGGTTGCCCTGTTCATCGAGGAGAATATTTTCAGGTTTGAGGTCGCGGTGCACGATCCCGGACTGATGCAGGTATTCGAGTCCGCGACAGATCTGTATCAGTTTTTCCACGGCTTCGCGAAGGCTGGGATCAGTTGCTTTGGTGCGAGGATGAGCGGCAAGCCAGCCGGAAAAATCACCTCCTGAAAGGTACTCTGTGGCCAGAAAATGAGACGGCAGACCTGTTTTCCGCTGGACGATGCCGGTATCCAGTACCTGTACGACATGCATGTGCCGATTTCTGGCGGCGGTGCGAACTTCCTGAGCAAAGCGGCGCACGACATCAGATTTTTGCAGAACTTCTGGCCGCAGAACCTTGATTGCAACTGTGGCGTCAAGTTTTGCGGAGTGTGCTCGGTAGACACTGCCGAAGCCTCCACCACCGAGGTATTCGAGGATGAGGTAACCCTCAATTTCCGGCCAGTGCGCCGGATCATTTGGGTCGATTTCGACTTCGGCTGGCAGCCACGCCGGTGGCGGGGACTGCGAATTCTGTTGGGTGCCGGGTATGGATCCCGAGCCTGGGTCCGGCGTTGGATTGCGCGGAGCCGGTGGCGTGAAAGATGTGGAATCGTAATCTGAATCGGGGCGTTCGCTATCGGACGAAGCGTTCGGATCCTGACCTGCCATATCTTTCGTTCCTGCTGCAGCGGATGGTGATTTCCGTAGTGAGTTGGGTCGCCAGTGTCACTGAATCCGAGAGGATTCAGGTGCCGGTATGCTTGAGCATCCGACACGTGACAAAAAATAAAAAAATTTCACCGCAGGTCAGGGACGCAGAGGACTGTCCTGAGTGGGAATTGAGTCCTGCAACTGTCGAAGCCGTGGGCTCTGGAGCAGGAAATTTGCGGCATTTGCGGCAAGTCGATCGATATCCGAAATGGCGGCGTCGATCGAATCCTGATTGGGAGATCGATCGTTGGCACTGAGACCAGCCATTGCCAGGCGACGACCAATCAGAGCCCCCGCTGCATTGAGGCTGTTTCCGGGCTCCAACTGATCGAACGACTTTTCCGGAGGCAGTCGGGTGAGTGCGACGGCCTCCAGGAAGGCCTGCAAAGCGGTCGATCTCTGGTTGAGAAGGCCGGCTACAACAGTCTGTCGTAACAATTGAATTGCGGCATCATCACGCGCTCTGCTGCGTCCAGGATCCCTCTGCAGCACTGTACGAAAGGCCTCTGCCGATTGCTGCAGGTTCTGCAGCGTTTCCGGCAACACCTGCTGTTCGCCCTGATTGACAAATATCATGAGCAGGGTTTCTGCCTGGTTGCCGTAACCTCGGCCAAGTTCCTGTTGATGTCTCAGCACTAGTGGCTGGCTCTTGATCTGATCCCGGCAGTACTGCAGGCCTTTGTGACCCAGTTCAAGGGCCTGCTGTACTTCTCCCACGGAGCGGAGCGGCATCACTCCATTGAAGCAGACACGAATCAGCTGCTGCCTTGCATCATCGGCAACAGACGGATCGCCAAGGATGGATTCCAGTTCCCTGATTGTCTCTTCCTGAATTTCGATCGATCGTCGAGCATCTCCCCCTTTGTAGTGAAACAGCGAAAGCGTTGCGAGGGTACTGCAAAGTTCCACGGTGGCGTGCCCTGAGGGTTGCCGTTGCCGCACACTGCGGCGGAGGGGCAGTTCCTGCTGCGCGATCTCTGCAGCTTTGATGATAGCCAGCTTCCGCTGGTCCGTCGCCGTTACCTTTTGCGAGTTCTGATATTGCAGACTGCCCAATCGGCGAAAGTAATCAGCGCGCCAGCTTTCGAGCTTTTCCGGATTCTTCGACACTACAGCAAGTTGCCTGTTGAGCTGCTGCAGATAATTCTCGGCCTTTTCCAGGTGCTGCAGGTCCAGTTCAGTATCAGCCAACAGCAGCAGAATCGCCAGATGTTCGCGAACCTGAGGTGCTTCGAGATCTGTAAAATCGGTGATGCAGGCTTCTGAGATTTGCAGCAACTGAGTACAAACCTCGCTGGCCTGGCTGAGTTCGCCGGTGCGATACAACAGTCTCGCGAGATCGGACAATCCGGCATCCAGCAGTACTTGTTTCTCGAGTCGTGTTTTTGCGGATTTCAGGGCGTTGATGCAGTCAGCCCCCAGTTGACTAAGCAGCCTGTTTCTCAGTTCGAACACTGTTTCCGAGGCCAGATCCTGTTCGAGTGTGAGTTCAGCGACCGTTTTCAGAGTGCCGATGAACAGCTGCAGTTGATGTCGCAATTGTGTCAGCGCATCGTTCAGTTCCTGATTTTTGCGATTTCGTTCTTCAACAATTTCGTTCAGCCGTCGATTGTTGGCTTCGGCCACAGATTGGCCATTCAGGGCATTTGCGGCCAGCAGCATCAACAGCATGCAAAAGAGAGCTGCGGTGACGGCCGCAAGATGTCGAAATGGATGCCTGCGTACCGGACGATAGATTCTGGTATTCCAGAACTCCGACAGACGTCCTCCGGCTGGGCGCTCGCCGTTCAGCCAGCGTTCGAGGTCTTCACCCAGTGCAGCGATGTCGGCATAGCGAGTGGTGGGATCAGTTCGCAGACAGCGGAGGCAGATGCGCTGCAGTCCCTGGTTGCGCACGCTGCCACGAGATGCTGGGGGAATCACTGGCGTGGGCTGTTTACCCTGTCGCAACAACTCCACATCTTCCTGAATTCGCAGTCGCTCTTCCGGATCTTTGCGCTGCCGCTGACGCGGTCGCAGGCCACAAATCAGCTCGTAGAGAATCACCCCAACCGCATATTGATCTGACGCAGGAGCAGCCAGCTGACTGTTGAGCAGTACTTCCGGACTCATATAGCACGGTGTTCCAAGTAAATCACCGTCACGTGTCAGCCGCGACTTTTCAGTATCCTCATCGCCAAAATTCACGGTCGCAGCCGAAGTATTCCCCTGAGCGTCGCAGGAAAAAATGCTGCACAGCCCAAAGTCACCAAGCTTGGGGTTGCCAAACTGATCGAGCATGATGTTCTCGGGCTTAATGTCGCGATGCACAATGCCATGGGCATGCAGGGACTGCAGACCGGAGCAGAGTTGCCTGATTTTTTGGACTCCTGCCACCAGCCTCGGACACGCTCCGGAACCGCGGGGATTTCGATAAAGCCACTCCTGCAGAGTGCCTCCCGCAAGGAATTCTGTCACCAGAAAGGAAAATCGGGGCACACCCACATCGAACACAGTATCAGAGTCCAACACCTGCACGACATTGGGATGTCGATTGCGAGCGGCAGTTGATACTTCCTGGCCAAATCTTCGCGATAACTCCACCCAGCCGGTCCCTGCAGGACGCAGGATTTTGATGGCGACGGTGGCATTGAGTCGGATCGAGTGGGCACGATAGACACTGCCAAACCCACCCTCACCCAGATGCTGCTGAATCACGTATCCGGGAATTTCCGGCCAGTGCTCAGGCAGCGAATAATCCGGAGACTGGTCGATTTGCAGAGACTGGATGACTGCCGCGGGAACGGGGATCGGCCACGCCGAGCCCGGAGATCCCAGGGGAGTCAGCGTCGATATCGAGTTGTCCTCGGAATTCTGGCGAGAACTGTTGTCAGCGCTGTCAGTCATATCTGTCTCTTGCCCCTGAAATCCAAATCGATTCGCCGGCTTACGGACGCATTATGGCGGTATAGACTGGTGATGTCACGCTCGACACTGAAGAGCTGACGTCTAAAGTCACCAGGGACGGAGGCACCCGGTACCTGTACTCCAGATCAGGTTTTTTTGCCAAAATATTCCGAGATTCTCTGTCACGCCGCAGGTTGCTGTGACTAGAGGTGGGCAGACACGGCAGTGAATCACGCTGACCGACAATCACTGATGATTTTTCAGGAGTCCCGTTATGCATCGTTTTATCATCGCAACTGCAGCCTCAATCGTTCTGACATTTGGCATCGACACTGACGCAGAGGCACAGTTGTTTGGCCGCCGATCTCAGCCCAGTCGGCCCGCCGCATCGCGTTCCGACAATTCCTCCTCACTCCCTCAGCACTTGCAGCGCATTTACAACCCCAACAATGTGCGACTCAATCGGTTACAGGAACGGCGGATTGAGCGGACTGCGGAGAAGGACCAGCAGGAGGCGGCGAAGAAAGGAATCAGTGTGCAGGACGTCGTGGATCGGCGTATGCAGCGGGCCCAGACATTTGCGGCGATAGCGCGGGGCCTGAGCGGCGGCCTGTCAGCAGCATCGGCAGCGGCTTACAGCTACCAGGCGACGGCACCTGCCACTCCGGCTCGCTCAACCGGTTCAGGAGAAACCCGCAATCAGTGGCTCTGGAAACAGTACAACCGGAACTACACAAATGAGTCGAAGTATTATTACCTGAACCAAATGCGATGAGATGTTTGATGAACCTGAACCTGTGAGCAGTAACTGCTGCAGGCCACTCGTGGAGACTCGAGTGGCCTGTTTTGCATAATTTCGCGGTCGTAAAATGTTTGTGATTCTGTGGTATTCATGGTGGTTCCCGACAGTCTGTCGATCAGGGAGTCTGAGGACAGGCCGACGGTCAGCCCTGTCAAAGGCAGTCCTGCAGCGCGCAGCCAGTATTCGTCAGGATTTTGATGGCCGGACTGCCAATGATCGACCGGCGCCAGTGCGTTCACTGGATGTGGATTCGAATGACGGTCTGGCGACGGCTGGCAGTGTGGGGCAATGACCTGCGGCAGAACCCAGGTGCTGGCGGCCAGCCTGATTCTTGCCTCGTGGATCCAACGTCAGCTTGTTGCGGACCGGCAGGCAGCCCGCCGGCCGCCAGACTCGCAAAAACGGATGCTGGATGTATCGCTGAGGAATACCGGTGGAAAGACACTGCAGACAATGAAGATTGAAATGAGCGGGGTGGCAGCTGTCGCGTGTCCGTGAAGGCTCAGCGAATCGAGGTTCCGGTGTTGTCGGGCAGTCTGCCGCCGTGATGGGACTGGCGGGACATCTGAACAGGACGTCAATCGGGAGTCAGTGACAGGTTTTATTGCTGCGCTGGTGACTGCATGGGTACGAGTCTTAATCACCATATCCTGATGCTCGACGTGGCCGGGTTTTGAACCTGTGCGATATCGGTTTGCATCTCGAATCCCGACGGTATTCGTCCTGTGCAGGTGACCTGTTTCAATTTCGACGCTGTGTTTTGACTTTTCAAAAGGGGCGTATTTTTTTGTCACGGCTGTGTTTCCCGAGACTAGCGGGAGGTGTGCGGTCAGCAGGTGATGCTGGTCGGAAATGGAAAAGAAAGTCTACAGGAGAGCTTAGATGAAAACGGTACGCGAACTTTGTCAGTCCCTGCGATCTCTCTGCAGCAGTCCTCACCGTCGGCGGGGGGCTCGTCGACTCAGTCAGTCTGGTGATGGTCTCGAGTCGCGGCAGTTGATGACAGCCCTGATCGGCGGATTTTATGAGAATGAGAGCAACAATTCGGCATCACAGGCGAATGATCTCGAAGTTGCTCAGAGTGAACTGCTGAATTCCGTGTGGAGCAGAGTCGAGGGCCAGATTGGCGGAACGGATACTCAGGACTTCTTCCGTCTTCAACTGGATCAGATGGTAACTGATGCCAGAATCAGTCTGTACAATCTGTCGGCGGATCTTGATGTCCAGCTCCGCAACTCGTCTGGGCGACTTCTGGCTTCGGGCACTCGCAGCAATTTCGCCAGCGAGCTGCTCAGCATTCCGAGTCTTCCCGCCGGTACGTACTACATCCGCGTATATCGAGGCGTTACCTCAGCGCGAAGCATGTACTCGGCTGCGTTTTCAGCCACACCGTCGAACAGTCCGGTGACTCCTCCGACACCGGTGACCCCGCCTGTATTGACGGGTGATGCTGAACCGAACGGGAGCCGCGAGACAGCTGGCAGTGTGGGTCAGTTGACATCCGGTGTGGCCAATAACGTGTACGGCAGTCTGACAGGCAGTGATCAGGAAGACTGGTACCGAGTGCCGGTGGGAGCCAGTGGCACGCTGCAGATTGACCTGACGGGCATGTCGGCGGATCTTGATGTTGATATCAGGGACAGCAGCGGGAACATCGTGGGATCTTCGGATGCGGCACTTTCTGCTGACGAACAGATTCGCCTGACGGGTCTGTCTGCCGGGAACTATTTCGTCCGCGTGTATCGCTACTCCGATGCCGGGTCCAGCTATCGGCTGTCTGCGCTGGTCAACGACGGTGCTCCGGTGACGCCGCCGGCTCCGACGCCTCCACCGGTGGTAGTTGGTGTGGATGCCGAGCCGAACAATGACCGTTTGTCGGCATCGCCTTTTGGAACGATGCAGTCTGGTGTAACCACCAGTGTGTCCGGCAGCCTGGCCTCAGCGGAAAGCTACGACTGGTTCCAGCTGAACATCAGCGATGCGTCTTCAATGACCGTGGAACTGACCCTGCGTAATTGGCAAAATGGTCGCGGGACGATGAACCGCTGTGACATTGTGACGCACGTCCAGTTGTGCGACGCCGCGGGAAATGTCCTGCGTGACAGCACTCCGGCTTTTGGCACGGCTCCTCGAGGTGGCATCCGTCGGTTTGAGCTGAGCTCACTGTCTGCCGGCACGTATTACCTGCGAGTTTTCCGAACTCGAACTGGAATGGCATCGCCTTACACGCTGACGGCAACTCCCCGGGCACTGTGAAGTGTTTGAAACAGCGACAACCGGATGGTCATGATCCGCAGGTTCATGACTGGCAGCAGATCACCCGCAGCAATGCGGGTGATTTTTTGTTGTCAGCAGTCGACTGCGGGTCTCCCGGGCTATCGCAGAAAATGCTGTCACAGCAGGGGGTGGTGGGTGTAGTGCAGATGACAGGCGAATGTCAGTAACGGTGAACACATTCATGAGGACGCTGAACCATGCAATCCATGATCGAACTGCTGCAAAGTATGCGTGAGTTGATCGCAGGGCCCAAACGTCGACGAGGGCTGAAGCGGTTCAGCGGCATGTGTGATGGTCTGGAGGCAAGGCAACTGATGACAGCGATTGTACCGGGTGGCTTTGAGACGGAGCCCAACAACAGTTTGGGTCAGCATGATGAGATTTGCGTGGCAGTTTCCGGTACGGCGGTCAGCAGCCGGGTCAACGGGGTTCTGAGCGTTGTCGGCGACCCGCAGGATGTATACCGTCTGGATTTGCTAGATGCGGTCAAGAGCGGCACATTCAAGTTGAGCGGACTCAGAGCCAACCTGAATCTGCAGATTCTGGATTCCGAGGGCCGTGTGCTGGCCACTGCCAGGCGAGGGGGCAGGCAGGCGGAGCGACTGGAACTTGGCGACCTCGCAGCGGGATCGTACTTCATCAGGGTCTTCAGAGGGACGGCCGATGCTTCCAGCGTTTACACCTGCACATTCAGCGGGATTCGGCCGACCATTTCGCGATTACCTGGTGCCATCTCAGCACAGGCGACGGGCGACCGTGAGCCGAACGACAGTCGCCTGCAGGCCAGCAGTCCGGGAGTCCTGAGTGAAGGTGGCAAGGTGGAAGTTAGTGGCAGTCTGACAAAAAGAGATCCGCACGACTGGTACTGTATCTCCCTGCCGACCGATGGGACCGTGACTGTCGAGTTGCAGAACCTTGTGGCGGATCTGGACGTGGAGATGCAGGATGCCAGTGGCACAAGGCTTGCGATTTCCGACTATGGCGGCACGACTGCAGAGCAGATTCTTTTACAGAATCTGCCGGCAGGCAATTACTACATCCGCGTTCATCAATTCGGTCGGAGTTTTTCCAGCTACAAGCTGTCAGTTGCCATGCAGGGAGCAGTACCAGCCCATGATGTTCAGGCAAACGACAGTCAAAGTGAGGCTCAAAGCCTTGTGGGGTTGCAGCATGGTGCGGCCACCCTGACTCACGGCAGCATTTCTGCGGTCGACCGTCAGGACTGGTATAAAATCTCGGTGCCGACCGGCGGGGCAATTACAGCCGAATTGTCGGGATTGACGGATGATCTCGATATGGAAGTTCGTGACAGCGCCGGACGGATCGTTGGCATATCCAACAATGGTGGTGCGATCGGCGAAAAAATTTCGCTGCAGACGCTGTCTCCGGGGGATTATTTTGTCCGAATTTACGGTTATGGGCGAGCCAGTTCGCCGTGGCAGTTATCCACGCGGGTTGTGCCGACGGACTTTCTGGACGTGGAACCCAACAATCGTCGAATTCATGCGGCCAGCGTGGGTATCATCAACGGCCAGCCGGCGGCAGCAGCCACTGTGGCGGCAGCAACGCTGGCCCAAACACCCGTGCCGGCAACTCCTGCCGCCCGGGTCATTGAAGGCAGCCTGAAAGCAGACCCAGTCGACTGGTATCAGTTCCAGCTTTCAGAAGAGGCAGTGGTCACGGCGGACCTGTCCAGCGGATCGTCGGGAGTTGCTCAACTGAAGTCCAACAGGCTGACCGCAGGCGTCTACTGCCTGCAGGTTGCACGAGATGAGACAGGAGCCAACTTCGTACTGATTTTGACCGACAGTCGGGCCCGAGAATTGACCCGAGTACAGAAGGCGGCAAATGCAGAAGCCAACTACAGCATTGCCCTGAACGTGTTATCAGAGTCAGGAATAACTGCAGCACAAACCTGATGCTGCTGATTCCGCATGCCACACCCCCAGAGGGGGGCAAGTAACCGATACGATGTATGAAAGGGTGGCTAACCGGGTTCGAACCGGCGACTTCCAGAACCACAATCTGGCGCTCTAACCAACTGAGCTATAGCCACCATGAGCTTTGACAAATGTAGCCTGAAGCAGGGCACTGTTCAAGCTTCCGGAACGTTTGCGGGTGCGATTCCCGCCGGAGAAATGAGCCGGGACAGAAAATTCCGCAAAGTTTCGCTGGTTCAGGACACGGGAATACTGCTGGAGGTTCGGGGAAATCGGGGCATTGCGGCCTCCTGACGCCTTAGTTGCCCAGTTGCAGCAGCTCTTTCGGCAAGGCGAAGTGCACATGTTCTTCACGCAGCGTCACTTCCTGCACCTCCGCTCCGTACTTCTGTTCCAGCAACCGGATACATTCCTGCACGACAATCTCCGGAGCACTGGCTCCGGCTGTGACCACCACCGTCTCCACTCCGGAAAACCACTGGTCCTGAATTTCCGCCACACCGTCAATCAAATAGGATCCGATGCCGCAATTCAGGCCGATTTCCATCAGTCGTCGACTGTTTGAACTGTTCTGACTGCCCAGCACAAGCAGCAGGTCGGCCCGACCAATCAGCGCCTTGACAGCTTCCTGACGATTTGTGGTGGCGTAGCAGATGTCTTCCTTTTTGGGGTGTTCGATCTGCGGGAATCGTCGTTTGAGTGCGTCGATGACGGCGCCGGCTTCATCCACGCTGAGCGTGGTCTGAGTCAGATAGGCCAGTCGATCTGCAGGGCTGAATGGCAGGCTGTCCACCTCCTCAGGCGTTTCCACCAGTGTGATGCTCTCCGGAGCTTCCCCCATGGTCCCGATGACCTCATCGTGCCCGTCATGGCCAATCAGGATGATGTTGTAACCGTCGTTTGCGTAGCGGATGGCTTCGAGATGAACTTTGGTCACCAGCGGGCAGGTGGCATCAACGGTCTGCAGGCTGCGTTCGCGGGCCAGTCTGCGAATCTCGGGACTGACTCCGTGTGCGCTGAAAAGCAGGATGGATCCTGCGGGGACCTCATCCGGTGAGTCGACAAACCGGACACCGAGCCTGGTGAACCGATCGACCACGTGTTTGTTATGGACAATCTCGTGGTAGACGTAAATGTTCGGGCCGACACGGCGAATGGCCTCTTCGAGGCATTCGATGGCCATGTTGACACCGGCACAGAAACCTCGGGGGTTGGCAAGCAGGACTTTCATCAGACCGGGCCCTTCAGGAAACCAGTTCCCTGGTAATCACCAGTTTGTTCAGCTGCGGTCCAGTCGCTGCCGTTCCAGCAGCTCCGCAATCTGTTCCACGACACCAGCCAGAAAGCGATCCGAATGCTCAGCGGCCGCCACGGCGCGCTGTCGCCACTGATTGAGTTCTGAGGCTTTGGAAAACCGCCCCAGCAGTCCGCCAAGTGCAGCTCCTGCAGATCGGCTGTCAGCTCGAAAGACCATTCCGGCAGATGCCGACGGGACGGATTCCTCCGGGCCGTCGATAATACTGCGAATGGCGAGAAACCGTACATTTCGCTCGTAGCAGATCTGGGCTGGTGCGAGGCAGCAGGTGTCCACAGCCAGCGCCTGCGAGGACTGTGCGAGCGCCGTTTTGCCTGCTGCATCATCCGGATGGCTGTCGGCGACCACCAGCCGTCCGACATGAATTCGCCCGCCAGGTTTCAAGGTGCACTTCACGGGCATGGTATTGCCGTGAGTATCCACGATTTCGCTGGCCAGCACGAGATCTCCGGGGTGCACGACAGGTGTCAGGGAACTGCTGAATCCCACTGCCAGCATCCATGCGGGTTTGTGAGTTTCCACGAGCCAGTGAGCGGCCTGGCGATGTCTGGCGAAACCGGGGCCCACTTCGGCAACCACAATCCGTACAGTCTCGCGCAGAAAACCGCCGCGAACCGTCAGGGATCCTTCCGAGTAGCTGCGCTGGCGATCCAGCCGCTTCAGAAACGGACGCAGCTCGCCCTTGTGAGTACAGACGAGCGCGATGTCTGCTGTCGATCGATCGGATACCGCGTCCTTCGATGCACTCATCAGCCCGCTGCCTCAAAATCCTTCAGAAACTGAACCAGTGCCGTCACGCCTTCCGGCGGGAACGCATTGTAAATGCTGGCACGCATGCCGCCCACACTGCGATGCCCTTTGAGCCCGCTGAAACCGGCAGCTTCCGCTTTTTTCACAAAGGCATTATCGCGTTCTTCACTGCCGGTGACAAACGTAACGTTCATCAGCGATCGACTGTCCGGGCGAGCCGTGGGGCGGAACAGCGCACTGCTGTCGAGGTAATCGTACAGGACCCTCGCCTTCGCCTCATTGTGCTGCTGCATGGCTGCCAGTCCGCCCTGCTGTTTAATCCAGCGGAAGACCAGCATCATCAGATAGATGCCGAAGGTTGGTGGGGTGTTGTACATGGACTCGTTGTCCGCATGTGTTCGATACTGCAGCATTGTCGCCGGAGTCCTGGTGGCAGCTGCCACCAGATCCTTTCGCATGATCACGAGGGTAACGCCGCTGGGGCCCAGATTCTTCTGAGCACCGGCGTAGATCATCCCGTATTTCCGCACGTCAATCGGTCGACTGAAAATATCGCTGCTGGCATCACAGGCCAGAAATGCTCCGGCCGGGATCGCCGTCGGCTCAGCACGAAACTGGGTGCCAAAAATGGTGTTGTTCGACGTGAAATGGACGTACACAGGAGCATCACTGTAGCTGGCTGAATCCGGGATATACGAGAAATTCCGATCCTTGCTGCTGCAGGCTTCGTGAGTACGACCGAAGGCTTTGGCCTCTTTCACGGCCTTTTCGGACCACATGCCGGTGATCAGGTAATCAGCAGTTTTGTCCGGGGTGAGGAAGTTTTGGGGCAGCATGGAAAACTGCAGCGATGCTCCGCCCTGCAGGAACAGCACGGCGTAATCATCCGGGATGCCGGCCAGCTCACGACACAGAGATTCGGCTTCGGCAGCGACCGCCATAAACGGCTTGCCCCGATGAGAATGTTCACAGATCCCGATCCCGGTATTACCCAGCGACAGCAGGTTTTCCCGAGCTTCCTGAAGCACTGTTTCCGGCAACACCGCCGGCCCCGCTGAAAAATTCCAGATTCTGCTCATTTTGTGGTCACTTTCCCCGATTTTCTGCAGCTTCCGATGAAGCGTGTGCGAGCCAGCCGCCGGCCCTGTCTGGATTCTAGGCGGGCGGCCCGTGGGTCTCAAACCCCGTCGCGCCCCCGCCCGCAGGCGGGAAAGCCGGAATATTCCACACCCTAACCGCAAATCCAGCGGCAGAATCCCGGCAATCGCCCCAAACTTCCCAGACATTTCATTTTTCGCAGTTGCAGTTCACAACCTTGCGGTTTAGCATGATAATTCCGATGCAATGGCGTGCAGAGAAGGATTCTTCCGGATCAGGTTTGCCAGGTCTCAGGACTCCCAAGTTCTGCTGTTTTGGCGCCGATCTGACTGGATACGGTGCAGCCTGTGGACTGTCGGGTCGCGTACCGCACGCCAGCGTGCGTACTCATGCGTCCCAGCGGCTGCTCGTTGACTCACCAGGCAGAGCGTTCTGCCAAAAGTTCCCTGACGTTTTTCTGTCATCCTGCAAGTTCGGCGGACAACCGCTCTGCGGCTGATTCCGGAGCCATTCGATGAATGCATATCTTCGGGGCACCCTGTTCTTCCTCGTCCTTGCAGGGCTTGGTACGGAATTCTACTTCGGCGGTCGCGTGCTGAAGCGCCGGTTCGATATCGAAGCGGCCATGCTGAAGGCGCAGGCGGAAAGCCACAAGGCTGAGGAGGCCTACGAGAAGGCTCGCGTTGAGAATGTGGCTGCCAGGTCGGCGCTGGCGTCAGTCAAACTGGGCTGGGGGTATGAATGGGTCTTTCAGCCTGGTGGCAACATCGGCAACATTCAGTCTGACGCCTTTGGTGTACTGACCGTCAATGGTCTGGGCCGCGACAATGGCCTCGTGCCGGTTCCGGCGCCCGGGGGCACTGGTGAGGTTGAGCCCATCGTGCACGTGTTCATTCCGGTGGATGAGAACACAACTCGCTACATCGGTGAATTCAAAGCTCGATCAGGTGACCTGCAGGGCGGGTCGTGCAGGCTTGAGCCAAACTGGAGACTGGTCAACGGCGAAACAGCGACCTGGAACTTCACAAATGGGGCTCGCCTGCGTGCTCAGGTGCCGCCAGGCCAGCGGAACTCTGTATCCAGTCTCAATCAAACGATGATTCGATTGTTCGAGCAGAACTTCCTGACCGAGGCGCATATTGCGAACCAGAAAGAGCTCAACACGAAAGCCCAGGCAGGTCTGGATGCTCGTAAACGCGAACTGTCCGGTGATCCGGACGGTGCTGACGTAGCGGATCATCCTGAGTACCGCGTGGGGCTGGTGTCAGCAATCAAGGATCTGGAAGAAGAGCGAAACAGCATTCAGAACGATGTGGATGCCCTGCGACGCGGACTGAAAACCGCCACAGAAGCTCGCCAGACACTTTTGCAGACAATTCGCCAGCAGGACGGCAGCACCAGCGCTGATGCTCAGGTATCGCAGGCTGAATAGAGTTGTCAGTGGTCAGTTGCAGGCGCAACGATTCAGCATGGATAGAGCGTGCTGGCTGTGGCTTTTGACCGGGTGCAAACCACGGTTCTGCTGCGGCAATGGGGACGGCTGCAGGACCATGCGGGGCCATTCAGGGGTGTTTGTCTCTCAGGCCAGGACCCCATATCAGGCCACGAGTGCAGGGTTGCGGTTGGCAAAACCCGCGGTTTGATCACCGCGATTCGTCTTCCGCTTTTCTCAGAGTTCCGCGTCGGTAGGCTCCTGCCATGGCCCGCGGGACTTCCGCTTCAGACAGCACCACTTGTGCCTGGTTTTCCTGCGTCAGGGCTCGCATTTCCTGTTCATGAGCAACAGCGGCGGCGCGACGTTCCTCGGCATGCGCCCGGGCGATCCGCATATCGGCCTCGGCCTGGTCGGCCTGCAGCCGGGCGCCGACGTTGTCTCCCACGTCGATGTCGGCAATATCGATGGAAACGATTTCGTAGGCGGTCTGGGAATCCAGACCTTTGGCCAGCACAGCTTTGGCGATCAGCATGGGATTCGCCAGGACTTCCTTGTGCGTTTCACAGGAACCGATTGCTGAAACAATGCCCTCACCGACGCGGGCAATCACGGTTTCCTCCGTGGCGCCGCCGATCAGTTGCGAGATATTGGTGCGGACGGTGACACGAGCCTTGGCTTTCAGCTGAATTCCGTCTTTGGCGATGCCATCGAGCGTTGGGCGGGCACTGCGGGCCGGGTCGGGGCAATCGATGACCTTGGTGCGGACACTGGTCTGGACCGCTTCCAGCACGTTACGTCCGGCGAGGTCGATGGCTGCCGCGGTGTTCCAGTCCAGTTCAATCTGTGCTCGATGTGCGGCAATCATGGCTCTGACCACCAGTGGTACCCGACCACCGGCCAGCATGTGCGATTCCATGGCCATTGTGGACATGTCGCCGGCCAGTCCGGCCTGCACGGCGTTGATGCGGCAGTCCACGATCACTTCGGGATTGATCCGCTTCAGTTTCATGACCACGAGGTGCACAGGCCCAATCGAGGCCCCCGACATCCAGGCTCGAAACCAGAGCTGTGCGACAGTGGCGAACATCACCACGAAAACCAGCAGAATCAGGCCGAAAATTGCGGCCAGCGAGATCATCAGCACGCTGCTGAAGCTCATGGGTTCCGCCCCTGCCTGTGCCAGCATCAACCAGTGAAAGACTGCCGTCATCGTCAACTCCTGTGCCTGCTGCCGGAAACCGCCCGATCGTCACGCGACTGACACTGCATGCGACTGCCAGTGCAGGTGGCAGTCGCCGTGCTGTATTCCGAGATTTCTCAGGGCGTCGGCTGTGGTGAGTAATCAGTCAGCTTCATGTAGACAGACTCGACCTTGTCCACCAGTTTGCCGTTTCGCTGAGTCTCTTCCGCCACCTTTTTCCATTCCGGATCGTTGCGGAAGGCTGCCCATGAGGCATCTGCTGCGGCTTTGTCCTTGTGAGCAATCACGTAGATCAGCGTGTTCGGTTTGTCTGTTGGAGTCCAGTACATGATGTTTTTCATGCCATGCTTTTCGAACAGCTTCATGGTGTGCTGGCGAAAACGATTGTTCAGTTCTTCCAGTTTGCCTTCCGGCGCGTAGTAAGTTCGCAGTTCGTACAGCATGCCTTCCCCTTTTGCCTTTTCATCTGCTGCCTGAGCTGAGAGCAGCAGACCGCTGCCGGCGATGACAGCAGAGACACCCAGAATCACACCCGCTCGGAATGACTGCCCCGCAACCACTCCCGACCACCACGAACGCGCCATGACAGGAACTCCGTAACTGAATTTCGCTGAATTCTTCGGTACTGTTTCGTTTTCCGAACCGGCGGGCAATCCGTTCGAACGGCAGGCCGTTCGGCTGGCTGTCCTGACATATGGTAGCAGCTTTGGGGGCAATGTCAGTTGAGTGGCAGCCGAAAACCGGCCTGTCGCAAAAAGCTAGGCTCGTGGCACCGGCGGGGCATCCGTCAAAAAGCCTCGCGTTTCAGCCGCCAGAAAAATCGAGCCAGTGACGACTACGACACCATCCTGATCAGCAAGGCGTTTGGCTGCCTGCACGGCGGCGTCAGCGGATTCCGTCAGTTGCAGTGGCGGGACGTGCAGTCCGGCTGCAGCCATTTCAGCGGCCAGCCGGGCCAGCAGCTCCGGTGCCACGCTGCGTGGATTGATGCGGAACTTTGTCAGCACGACCTGGTCAAAATGCGGCAGGATTTCCTGCAGCATGCTGCGGTAGTCCTTATCGGAGGACACGGCAAACACCAGGACTCGTCGTCGCTGTCGCCATTCGGTCGCGGTCAGAACCTGTGCGAGCGCGCGGAGGGAATCTGTGTTGTGGGCGGCATCCAGCACCACAGTCGGATGTCCCTCGAGGACTTCGAATCGGAGTGGCCAGCGGGTATCGCCGAGACCGGCGATGATCGCCTGCTGGTCAATCCGGGGCCAGCGGGAGGACGCCAGTTCAGCGGCCATGACGGCAAGACTGGCATTGTGTGCCTGGTGTTTTCCCAGCAGTGGCAGCGTTGCAGAACGACAGGCTCCGCGGGGCGTCCAGAAATCCAGCAGTTGCGAGCGTCTGCGGACGTGACGGGCATCAGCGAATTCGTCCTCGGTCCACGTGAAGTCTGTGCCGCAGACATAGCGACGACACCCCAGCTCGGCGGCGCGGGCAGCCACCACGGCATCGGCCTCGGCAGGCAGCAGACCCTGCACGACCGGGACTGCGGCCTTCAGAATCCCGGCTTTTTCCCAGGCGATACGGTCAAGGGTGCTGCCCAGAATTGCCATGTGATCGAACCCAATGCTGGTGATCACTGTGACGAGGGGGTTGCAGACATTGGTGCAGTCGAGGCGTCCCCCCAGACCGGTTTCCAGGACTGCCAGCTGCACCTGCTGCTCATCGAACAGCATCCATGCCAGCAGTGTGGCAGCTTCGAAGAATGTGGGCATACGATCGGCATCATCGACATCGGCAGATTCCAGCAGGCTCCGCAGCTGCTGCACCAGCCGCGTCAGCGTCTCGGGGGACGGCATGTGGCTGTTGACCCGCATGCGTTCTTCGAACTGTTCAATATGCGGAGAGGTGAACAATCCTGTGCGAATTCCGGCATGGCGAGCGATGGATTCAATCATCGCCGCTGTTGACCCTTTACCCTTGGTTCCGGCAATGTGGATGGCGGGAATTCGCAGGTGCGGAGAACCAATCAGTGTGAGCAAACGCTGGATGCGTTCCAGTCGGAACGGTTCCTGGCTGACTGGTCGCGTGCGTTCATAGTCGATGCGGTCATACAGCCATGCGATGGCTGTGCTGTAGTCGTTGTCGGCAGCAGAAGCGGGCTCCGGCAGGCTCATTCCTGAGGTTCCGAGTGGCAAACGGGTGTGGCTGTGTACGCAGGGTGTTCGCTCGCGATGGTCGGAATTCTAGCAGCGCAGGTGAGTTCCCCAAACGGCTTTTCCCGGGTGCCGCAGTTCGAATGCTGCAAAATTCTGACACGTCAGTCCGTTATTCTGCTTCATCCGATCCCGGAATCGCTGCCATGGATTTCACTGGCAGTTTGCAAAACACCCCGTTCTCACTAGGATTCAGCGTGCAGCAGCAGCGCTGCGAGCCTGCCACAAAATTCTTCCAGACGCAGACCATGCCCGCGGTCACAGGACCCTGGCACAGGTCTTCAGGATATCTTTCATGAATCACGCTGAACGAGCCGCCGGATATCTGCCGCAGATTGAAGCATCCAGCCCGGCCAGCCGGCCAGCCGGAACGACTCCCGGCAGCTTTTCCCGGGCTCCGCGAATTTCTGCCGGTCGGGCTGGTGCCCTGACGTATGCCTCCCCTGATACACCCGGGATGCCGGCTCCTTCCGAAAAGACGGCCTGGGATTTCATGCCGGCAGACTGGACGCTGCGTTCTGGTTTTGAGACGGATTACGAGCGTCCGGAGGCCTGGCAGGCTCCGGCCGGGTTTCAGCCGTGCACTCAGCTGGAATTTGCCCGCCTCGGAGTAATCACTCCGCAGATGCAGCGGGTTGCGGATCGCGAACCGCATTTGACGGCCCGGCAGGTGCGGGACGAAGTGGCGGCCGGGCGAATGGTGATCCCGGCCAACCGCAATCATCTGCAGTATCAGCTGGATCCGATGTGCATAGGTCGTGCATCGCGGACCAAGATCAACGCCAACATGGGAGCGTCTCCGGTTTCTTCGGGAACGGATGAAGAGGTAGAGAAGCTGCGGTGGGCGGAACGCTGGGGCGCCGACACGGTCATGGATTTGTCCACCGGCGGTGATCTGGATGCCTGCCGTGACGCAATCATTCGGAACAGCACTGTACCGATCGGCACAGTGCCAATTTATTCGATGATCATCGGCCGTCGCATTGAGCAGCTGAACATAGCGATCGTGCTGGAAAGTCTGGAGCATCAGGCTCAGCAGGGTGTGGACTACTTCACGATCCATGCGGGGGTTTTGCAGGAGCATCTGCCGCTGGTGAAGGACCGTTTGATCGGCATCGTCAGTCGTGGCGGTTCACTGCTGGCCAAGTGGATGATCGAGCACAATGCTCAGAACCTGATGTACACTCACTGGGAAGATATCTGCGACGTGCTGCGTCGTCATGATGTGACCTTCAGCATCGGCGATGGACTGCGACCGGGTGGCCTGGCGGACGCCACCGATGCGGCTCAGCTGGCCGAGCTGTCCACACTGGGTGAGCTGACGGAGCGGGCATGGCGGAAGGGTGTGCAGGTGATGATTGAAGGTCCGGGGCATGTGCCGCTGGATCAGATTGAATTCAATATGAAGCTGCAGCGGCGTCTGTGTCACGGCGCCCCGTTCTACGTGCTGGGCCCGCTGGTGACGGACATGTTCCCGGGTTATGACCATATCACCAGCTGCATCGGGGCTACCAGTGCGGCGTGGCACGGGGCCAGCATGCTGTGCTATGTGACTCCCAAGGAACACCTGGGACTGCCGAAGAAGGACGATGTGAAGCAGGGTTGCATCGCGTACAAAATTGCGGCCCATGCCGCTGACGTGGCTCTCGGAATTCCAGGCAGTCGTGATCGCGACGACGAACTGACTCGGGCTCGCGCTGCCCTCAACTGGGAACGCCATTTTGAGCTCAGTTTTGATCCGGACACAGCCCGGGCCTATCATGACGAAGATCTCGATGTGGACACCGACTTCTGTGCGATGTGCGGGCATGACTGGTGCAGTGTGCGAATCAGCAAGGAGATCCAGCTTTTTGCCAGCGGCAAGGCCGAGCATCTGCAGTGGGAGAAGGCGAAGGTGTCAGCGGCGCTGACGACTGAGCAGCAGGAGATTCTGGAGAAGCGCGGTGTGTTGTCTCCGGAAGACATTCATCGTCTGGCCAGCAAAACGCGTCGCACTGTCGGTGCTGATGCTGGTAAGGCGAACTGCCACAGTGACTATGTGGACGGCGAGGATGCTCGGAAGATTCAACTGGTGCAGCTGAACGGTTCGGCAACACTGCCCTAGGCGTCTGCCGGGCATTTGTACCCGCTGCAGCGGTCTCGAGTGTCACACTGTTACGGCAACTCCCTGGAATTTCCCGGTCCGCTGACCAAAAAACGGCCACCGATTTTGATTTCCCACCGGAAATGACTACTCTGGGGGCACTCGAGTGGTTCTCTGCTGAACCGCTCATCGCTGAACGCACGCACAGCAAATACGTTCATGGCTGATCTCAAGCAAGACTCATCCGATCTTTCCACGATACCAATTCGCGTCCTGATAGTGGACGACGACGAGGGCCATGCGCAGGCTGTGGCTGAGGCTCTGGAGCGGATCAACTGTGACTGTCGTGTGGCGGGTTCGGGCGAGCGTGGTGCGCAGCTGATCCATGCGGAATCGTGGGATGTGATCGTAACGGACCTGCGAATGGAGGACGTGGACGGTCTGGAGATCCTGCGGATAGCGAAGGAGGAGTTGCCTGAGGCCGAAGTGATTGTGCTGACGGGTCACGGGTCGATTCATTCGGCAGTGACGGCGATGCAGCATGGTGCGTACACGTATCTGACGAAGCCACTGGACATTACTGAGCTGCGATCGGCTGTTGAAAAAGCATCGGCGCGGCTGCGACTGATTCGTCGCAATGCTGAACTGCGTCGTTCACTGGACGAGCGTTTTGGGTTTGAGGGGGTGATTGGCACCAGTCCTCAGATGCACGCGATTGTGGAAATTCTGAAGCATGTGGCACCGACGGACATTACGGTGCTGATTCAGGGTGAGAACGGTACGGGCAAGGAGCTGGTGGCCCGTGCGCTGCATCAGAACAGTCCGCGCAAGAACAAGCCTTTTGTGCCGCTGAACATTTCCGCGTTGCCGGACAGTATCCTTGAGAGCGAGTTGTTTGGTCACGAGGCGGGAGCCTTCACGGGTGCTCAGGGGCGTCGGATCGGCAAGTTTGAGCATGCGAATGGTGGCACGTTGTTTCTGGACGAAGTGGGTGAGATGCCTCTGGACACGCAGGTGAAGCTGCTGCGGGTTCTTGAGGACCGCCGGATTACTCGGCTGGGCGCCAACGACGAGCTGTCGATCAATGTGCGGCTGGTGGCTGCGACGAATGCGGACCTGCAGAAGAACGTGGCGGACGGGAAATTCCGTGAAGACCTGTATTACCGTCTGAACGTGGTCAGTATTTATCTGCCGCCGCTGCGTGAGCGTCAGGGCGACATACCGCTGCTGATGGAGCATTTTCTGCGTGAAATGTCGCGGCGGATGGGGCGTGAGGTGCAGGGTTTTTCGCGGGCTGCTCGCAAGGCTTTGCTGGCATACCACTGGCCGGGCAATATCCGGCAGTTGCGGAATGTGATTGAGCGAATGCTGGTGCTGGATTCGGACGGCATTTTGGACATTGACGGTTTGCCGCCGGAGATTGCAACTCTGGTGCGTGACCAGCTTCCTGAACCCGACGTGGATGCTCCGACCGGTGCTGACGCTCTGATTGGCAAACCGATGACGGAGGTTGAGAAGTATTACATTCTGCGGGCCCTGGATCTGGCGGACGGTAACCGCGAAGAGGCGGCGCGGATGCTGGATATCGGTGAGCGAACGCTGTATCGGAAGATCAAGGAATACGATCTGACCAAGTAGGACTGGTGGCGGGGACATGAGGATTCTGTTTCTGTCATCCGGTCCGCTGGTGCCTTCATCGCGATTTCGCATCCAGCCGTGGGTGCAGCGCCTGCGTCAGGATGGGCATCGGGCGGTGGTGCTGCACAGTTTTCCCCGCAAGTACGACTACTTTCCGTGGATGGGTTTTCGTCCCAGTCAGTTGCTGAAGCGCAGCATCCGCTGGTGGCACTGGCTGCGAACGCGGCTGCAGCGTTTCGATCTGGTTTTCATCGATCGGGAGATTTTTGACAACGAGACGCTGGACATGGAGCAGCGTTTTCGTGAGTCGTGTGGTCGTTTGGTGCTGGATCTGGATGACGCGGTGTTTCTGCGTTATCCGCAGAAGTTTGCGCGGCTGGTGCCGCTGGCGGATTTGGTGGTCTGTGGCAATCGGTATCTGGAGGAGTGGGCGCGTCCGCTGAATTCTCGCCTGCTGCGAATTCCGACCTGTGTGGAACTGTCACGCTATGAATTGCGTTCGTGGTCGGCAGCCGAAGCGGTTTTGGGCGGCGACTGTCCGGTGATTGGGTGGATGGGGACCACGGTGAATCTGCAGTATCTGTCCGAGGCGGCTCCGGCATTGAAGCTGCTGGCTGCTGAGCGTCGATTTGAGCTGCGGCTGGTGGTTCCGGACGCCAGTGCGGCGCGGGCGATGGATTTGGGTCGGGTGCACATGACTGCTCGCCCCTGGCAGGCTGCCACTGAGATATCGGACCTGCAGCAGTTCGATATTGGACTGATGCCGTTGTCGGATCGCGAGCAGTGGGCGGTGTACAAGTGCGGTCTGAAGCTGATTCAGTATCTGGCAGTGGGTGTCCCTGGGGTGGCTTCGGCGGTTGGTGTGAATGCGGAGATTCTGGAGGGCAATCGAGGTGGCTTCGCTGTGAGGACGTGTGAGGAGTGGCTGGTGGCCCTGCGGCGGCTGCTGGATTCGCGTGAGCTGCGTCAGCAGCAGGGACTGGCGGGGCGTCGTTTGGTGGAGCAGCAGTATGCGGTCGAGGCCTGTTATCCGCGTCTGCGAGATGCTTTGCTGCAGCTGGTGTCAGCGAATGCGCGGGCAGGTGTACCGTGAGTCAGGGAAAGTTTGGCTTCGCTGAAACTCCTGAGTGGGAGCAGGCAGCGCAGGACGACGTGCTGGTGGCGGAGGTGGTGTTTAATCTGCCGCTGGAGAAGCCGTATACGTATGCGGTGCCGGAGGGGCTGCGGGATTTGCTGCGTCCAGGCCAGCGTGTGCGGGCTCCTTTGGGGCGATCGAATCGCCTGGTAACCGGCTACTGCGTGGGGGTGGCTCCGGGCGAGCGTGGTCAGCGTTCACTGAAGGAACTGGAGAGTCTGCTGGACCGTGATCCGCTGGTTGACGATTCGATGCTCAGACTGACTCGCTGGATTGGCGAGCGTTATCTGTGTGGCTGGGGTCAGGTGCTGGACAGTGTGATCCCGGCGGGTGTGCGGAACAAAAGCGGGACTCGTGAGGTTCAGTATTTTCAGCTTTCGGAGCAGGCGCTGGTTTTGCTGGCCGGTCAGGAAACCGGCAGTCGACTCAGTGCGCAGCAGCGATCTTTGCTGCAGTCACTGCAGCAGTCGGGGCAGCCCATGACGGCGGCTGACCTGTGTGCCGCGGCGGGCTGTGGTCCGGCTTCGTTGTCGGGCTTGCGGAGGAAGGGGCTGGTGGTGCCCATGAAGCTGCGGTCTGAGCTGGATGCGGAGGCTGGTCCGCTGGGTCAGACGGAGGCTGACCTGCAGATGAATGATCAGCAGCAGCAGGCGTTGGAGGCGATACTGAAGCCGATCCGGGAAGCTCGCCATGAAACTCTGCTGCTGCACGGTGTGACGGGCAGTGGTAAGACGGAGGTCTATATTCAGGCGATTCGCGAAGTGGTCAGTTATGGTCGTCAGGCGATCGTACTGGTTCCGGAAATCAGTCTGACTCCGCAGACGATACGGCGATTTCGCAGTCGATTTGGTTCGGTGGCGGTGCTGCACAGTCACATGTCGGATACTGAGCGTCACCGGCAGTGGCAGAACATTGCGGCGGGTGGTGTGCAGGTGGTGGTGGGAGCACGCAGTGCGGTGTTTGCTCCGGTGCCGCATCCAGGGTTGATAGTGATTGACGAGGAGCATGAGCCATCGTTCAAGCAGGACAGTACTCCCCGCTATCATGCTCGGGAGGTCGCCCGGCGTCGTTGTGAAGAGGCGCGGGTGCCGCTGGTGCTGGGTTCGGCGACGCCGACACTGGAATCGTGGCTGCGAGCGGCGCGTCGGCAGGACCGACTGGTGTCGATGCCGCAGCGCGTGGCGGATCGTCCGCTGCCGCCGGTACTGATTGTGGATGTGCGGACAGACCCGAGGATTTCGCGAGGTTCATCGATTGGGCGGGCCTTGCATCAGGCGATTTCGCGGGCTTTGCAGGAGCGTGGTCAGACGATTCTGTTTTTGAATCTGCGCGGTTATTCGCCGGTGGTGTGGTGTCGCAGCTGTGGTACCGGTGTGAAGTGTCCGGCCTGCGACATTACTCTGACATGGCATCGCGATCGCCAGGCGGTGATTTGTCACAGCTGTGGCTGGACGTCGGATCCGCCGCTGGCCTGTCCCTCGTGTCAGAGTGCGGCCGTGCGTTATCTGGGGGCTGGGACGCAGAAGCTGGACGAGGAGGTGAGTGCATTGTTTCCGCAGGCGCGGGTGCTGCGGATGGACAGTGACTCGATGAATAAACCGGGCAGTCATGATGAGGCACTGGGACGATTCCGTCGTGGCGAGGTGGATATCCTGCTGGGGACCCAGATGATCGCCAAGGGCCTGGATTTTCCGAATGTGACGCTGGTGGGAGTGGTTGATGCGGACACGATGCTGCGGCAGCCGGACATGCGTGCGGCGGAACGCACGTTTCAGTTGATTGCGCAGGTCGCGGGGCGTACGGGGCGCGGTGAACGCAGTGGTCGAGTGCTGGTGCAGACGACGTGTCCGGACGATCCGGCGGTGCGATTTGCGGCGAAGCATGACTACATTGGGTTTGCGGGGCATGAACTGGCGGAGCGGCGGGATACTCAGGCACCGCCATTTTCCTGTGCTGCGCGGGTGATTTTTCGTGGACTGGACGAACGTCGGACTCGCGAAGCGGCAATTGCCGTGGCGGATCGGCTGCGAGCGGCGTGCAGCGGTGAGCTGCAGTCGGTGCGGGTTCTGGGAGCGGCACCGGCGCCGATCGTCAGGCTGCGAAACTTCTGGAGATTTCATCTGCAGATTTGTGCAGCCACGGTTGAGCAGGTGCGGGGTGTCTGGCAGGCCGTGGAGCGGACTTTGGAACTGCCTGAGGACGTGGAGTTTGCAGTGGATGTGGATCCCATCAACAGCCGTTAGTCAGGGTGCAGTTGCAGATGAGTGTGCAGCGAGAGGACAGTTCAATGGACGGATGCACTGACGCTGTTGCAAAGGCGTGGTCGGCGGAGGAGTTTGGCGCAGCGGCGGGGGAGTGGCAGCGGCTGCTGACGGAGCATCTGCGTGAAGTGATGGCGGGGCGGACGAAAGTGCTGAACTGGTCTGACCCGCAGCAGTCTGCTCAGGCGGCGGCAGCGTGGCTGGAGCATCCGCTGGCGGCTGGTCCCGACGGTGTGGCCGGTGGTATGCGACAACTGCTGCAGCAGATGCTGTCGGCCGGCCAGAACCTGCATCATCCGCACTATATCGGGCATCAGGTGCCGGCATCGTCACCGCTGGCCGGGCTGCTGGATGGAGCCGCAGCGATTACGAATCAGGTGATGGCAGTTTACGAAATGGGACCGTGGGCTACGGCGGTTGAGCAGGCGCTGGTGAGTCGTTTGTGCGGTCTGACTGGCTGGGATCCGAGTACCAGTTCGGGAATTTTGACGCATGGCGGTTCGCTGGCGAACCTGACAGCACTGCTGACGGCTCGCAACGTGGTGTTACCGCAGTCCTGGCGGGACGGTGTGCCGGCGGGAACGACGATGGTGGCCAATGCGGACGTGCACTACTGCATTACGCGGGCGGCCGGAATCCTGGGGCTGGGGGCAGCGGCTGTGCAGAAGGTGCCGCTGGATGCTCGACGCAGGATGGACGTGCAGCGGCTGGATGATGTACTGATTGAGCTGCGACGGGGCAATCGCCCGGTGATAGCGGTTTCCGCCTGTGCCGGAGCGACTCCGACCGGGGCCATCGATGATTTGTCGGCAGTCGCGGACGTTTGCCGGCGACATGAAGTGTGGATGCATGTGGATGCAGCGCACGGCGGATCGCTGCTGTTCAGTCGCCGTTATCGTGACCGGCTGAAGGGGATTGCCGCGGCCGACAGTGTGGTTTGGGATGCCCATAAGATGCTGTTTGTGCCGGCACTTTGTACGGCGGTGCTGTATCGTCGCCGCGAGGTGCGGTTTGAAACTTTTCAGCAGGATGCTCCGTATCTGTTCGATCCGTCCGCTCCGGGAATGGCCGATATCGATGTGGGGATGCGGACGGTGGAGTGCACCAAGCGGGCGACGGGTTTTGGGCTGTGGGGGTTGTGGGCGTTATTTGGTGCCGAGCTGTTTGAGCAGCTGGTGGACAGAATGCTGCAGCTGACGATGCGATTTCGGGAATTGCTGAATTCCGAGGCTGATTTTGAAGCCCTGCACGAGCCGGAATGCAACATTTTGGCATTTCGCCACCTGCCGGCGGAAGTGCGTCTGCTGTCGCTGGCTGAGCAGAACCGGTTTCAGCGGGAATTAAGGACTCAGTTGATTCGCGAGGGCAGTTTTTACATTGTGCAGACTACGCTGGACGGCATGGCGGCTCTGCGGGCAACGGTGATCAATCCGCTGACCACGGAGCAGGACCTGCGGGACCTGCTGACGGCGGTGCGGCAGTGCGGGCAGCGCGTGTGGAATCTGTGAATGGTCTGGAAAAGTCTGCCGGTTCTTGATTTCTCAGTTACAGATTCGGTGGCAATTGGGTGTTTCCGTGGCGGAAACCTTCTTGCCAGTCCGGCAAATGCAGTGCAGAATTCAGCCTGAGCAATCAACTGCATAAATCGGGGAAGCGCACAATGACCGGCCAACGTAAACGCATGCTGGTGTTTGGACGCGGATCTGAATCGATCCCGCATTTCTCGCTGGCGGACGACCCTGTGGACGTCGTGCGTGCCGGGGAGGTTCATGTTCCGGACGCTGTGGCTGACTATGTGCTGGTAGCTGGCTGCGAGCCGCAGCAGCTGTCGGACGTGCAGGTCGGAGCGTTGGGTGTGTTCCATGCTCTGCCCGATGCTGTTGTCCTGCTGGATGATGCCTTAACGGTGCTGTGGCACAATCAGACATTTCAGACGATTCTGCAGTCTGAGCCTGCCGTGAGACTGGTGGGATGTCCGCTGCAGGACGTGATCTCCCCGATGGATGGCACGGACCTGACGCGTGTGGCCATGCCAGCGAATGGTGGTGCGGTCGAGCTGCAGGTGCGTCGTGAAAACCGCTCGGTGCTGTCTTTACGACTGTCCCGCCGGCCGATCAATCTGGGTGATGGCAAGCAGTGTGCGGTCATTCTGACAGTTCGTGATGTGACTGCCCTGATTCATGAGAAGCAGAAGCAGGATGCGATTTATCGCGCGGGGCTTGAGCTGGGCAATCTGTCTCCGGACGAAGTGACCGGGATGACTCCGGATGAGCGTGTTGCGATTCTGAAGGAACAAATACTGCAGCTCACTCAGGAGGTTCTGGGTTATGATCGTTTCGAGATTCGCCTGCTGAATACGGAAACGAATGAACTGCAGCCGCTGCTGGAATTCGGCATGGCTCCTGAGGCTGCCAGCCGTCGCTTGTATGCTGAAGCCACCGGCAACGGTGTGACGGGATTTGTTGCCTGGAGCAAGCGCAGTTATCTGTGCGTGGACACCAAATCGGACAAGTTGTATCTGTGTGGTGCTGCCGATGCTCGCAGTTCCTTGACAGTGCCGCTGATGATCCGGGATGTCCTGCTGGGGACATTCAATGTGGAGGGCCCGGGGACCAAGTCCTTCAGTGAGAGGGATCTGGAGTTTCTGGTGCTGTTTGGCCGAGTGGTGGCCAGTTCGCTGAATCAGTTGCAGTTGCTGGAGGCAGAGAAGGCGACCGTCACGACAGAGAATGCCGATCGACTGCGGCGTGAAGTGGCCGAGCCATCGGATGAGATTTTGAAGGCAGCGACGTGGATTCTGGATCGTTATGTGGGGCACGATCCGGACCTTGCTGACCGTCTTGACGTGATCACTCGCAAGGTTCGCAAGATTCGCCTCGATGTGGGTGCCGTTGTGGGGCTGGATGCCAGCCCGGGGCTCAGCAGTCCGGCGATCCCGCGGCCGCCTCGGTCAGCACTGCGGAACCGTCGCGTTCTGGTGACTGACGAGGACGCCAGAACTCGCGAGGAAGCCCATACACTGCTTGAGCAGATGGGGTGTGAGGTGGATGCGGTGACAACGGCCGGTGAGGCCTGTTCGATGCTGCGAAACCATGCGTATGACGTTGTGCTGATCGATATTCGGCTCAGTGATGCGAACGGCTACGAGTGTTTCCGGCGTCTGCGGGAGATCAACACGGCCGTCCCGATCATCATGATGACCAGCTTCGGCTACGATTCGACGCATTCCATCGTCAAGGCACGTCAGGAGGGTCTGCGAGCGGTGCTGTACAAGCCGTTCCGCCGAGCCCAGATGCTGGATGAGATTGAAAAAGCAGTGGCTTCGCAGGCTCGCTGAAGGAAATGTTTCGCGAAGCGACCGGGCACTGTCATACCCGGCCGATTCGTTGATGTGGCTACCGGGGCTTCTGCAGTCTTTCCCGCACCAGTTCCGGCAGGTACTTCATGGGTACGGAACCGTGATCCAGCACGGCCTCGTGATAACGTCCCAGGCTGAACGCCGGGCCCTGCTCACGCTGAATCTCCTGACGCAGGCGGTAATGTGCCATGCGTCCCGTGAAGTAAGTGCTCAGTTGCGTTGAGCTCTGCTTGGCTCGAATCACCTTCAGCCGAGCTTCGCCCTCGGACTGGTAGGCCTGCACCGTCAGCAGCTCCATCGCCTGCTCGTCCGTCATCTCCGTGCAGTGCATGCGATGGTCCAGAATCGCATTCACAACCGCACGCAGATAGAACTTGAGCTGATTCAGTCGCAGCTGCAGACTGCCCTCGCCGTAACCCTGATCCAGCATCATCTGTTCGGTGTACACGGCCCAGCCTTCGATAAACACACCGGACTGCAGTACCCGGCGAATCAGCGACGGGCAGCGATTCGAATACTCCAGCTGCACGTAATGTCCCGGATACGCTTCGTGAATCGTCAGAATCTGCAGCATGTGCGAATTGTACTCTTCCAAAAAACTGCGTACGCGTTCGGAACCCCAGTCGGTCGGTGGCGGGCTGACCGCGTACGAACTGATACCGCCCGGATCCAGTGGCAGCGCCGGATCCAGATAGGCCAGCGAATTTCCGCGGCGGAATTCCGGCATCTCAATCACCTGACAGCGATCGGGATCCGGCAGTCGCAGGATGTCCTGACGTCGAATGAAATCCTGAATCTGACCGACGGATGATCGAGCATCAGCGACCAGTGTTTCCGGGGCGCCGTGTTCCTGACTGACTGCGGCGATGACCTTCGTCACCGTTTCGCGGCGACCGGCAGCATCGTCCGGTGGCAGAACCGACTGCGGAAAGTAACGGCTCCACAACTGCCGCGAAACCACATACAGCTCGTCCTGGACTCGCAGGAATTCCGCTTCCGCATCCGCCAGAACCTGCTGAGCAGACACGCCGGCGTTCAGCACCAGCTTCAGCTTCTCGGCAAACAGGTCGGGACCCAGACGCCAGTTCCCATTGGCCCGCAGGCGACGACTGTCTTCCAGAAATGTCTGGTGTTCACGGAGAGCCTGCAAAGCCGGAGCAGCGGCGGTACGCAGCTCGTCCAGCTGAGCCGAGGCTCCGATCAGTTCGTAGATGCCCTTTTCATAAAACCCAATCGCTCCGCGGTTCTGCAGTATCGCAGTCTCGAGAATCGTTGGTGGAGAATCCCGCAGGGTTTCACGAGCGGTACGCACAATCCGGGGAATCTGCCGGATGCGGGCAATCGCGTTGCGAATGTTCGTTTCTCGTGGCAGTGTCGACTGCACCAGCAGCGAATACACGCTGTCGCTGATGTAACTGCCGTAGGTGCGGGGATCTTCTTCAAACGGACGAGTATTTTCAGCCAGCCAGATATTGCGGATCAGCTCATCCCGCAGGATTTCATAATCCACCTGGCCACCGCGCGTCAGCTGCTGCCGCGGAATCTGCTGCTCCAGTCGCTGCAGCTGGCTGCGGTAGTGCTGCAGCCAGCGCTGCCTGGCTTCTGCAGAGATGTCATCCAGCTGGTCATCAAACCGATGGTCGCCCAGCATCGTGGCTTCCAGCGGACGCATTTTGAAACACTCTTCCAGATGATTTTTGAAGAATGCTTCCAGCTGCCGATCGGCTGTCTGAGCCCTGAGCGGGGATATGTTGACTGTAGTGATCAGCACCAGTATGCAGCAGGCCCAGACCGTCTTCATCGGAATTCTCCAGCACGTTTTTGTCACTGCTGCGGTACCGTCAGAACAGCACCAGCACAGCCAGCAGAATGTTGAACAGATTGAACAGGAAATGGACCAGGACACATGTCAGGTAGCTGCGACGACGCTGCCAGGTGTAGCACAGTGCGGCCGTCAGAGGTACCAGTGCAATACAGTCGGGAAAACCGTGCGCCAGAGTGAACATGGTGGACGACAGCAGTACTGCCAGTCGGGGAAATCCTGCCTGCTGCAGCCCCCCCAAAAGCACCACTCGAAACTGCAGCTCTTCCGCAATCGGAGCCACCACGACTGCCGTGAACACTATCAGCAGCAGCAGCAGCGGGCCGGTTTCTGAATTCAGGATTTCCAGCAGCGGATTTCGATCGGGAACGCTGCCGGTCAGTTGCGTCACCACCAGCACCAGCAGAAATCTGAGCATCATGGAGGGCAGGACGACGGCCAGAAAGATCTGCAGTGCATACCGCAGCTCGGTCGGCACATGCAGCGGTTCGGCAGTCCGCAAAGCGGCTGGTTGGGGGACCGCAGCCAGAGAAACCGGCTGTGCGTGCAGCGACTGCTGAGCTGCGGTCCGGTTCGCATCTTCGAAGTTCAAATTACCCCATGCGGAAAGTTCTCGCACCCCAGCCGGCTGGTCAAAAACGGCAGCCGCCTGTGTTTCGGCAGCAGCGTTGTCCAACAGACGTCGCTTCACTGTGTAACGCCAGACGACCAGTCCGAGGACCAGCACCAGCAGGGCGTTGAAAAAAATTCCATTCAGCACTATACCGACCTGCCGACGCTGCAGTTCGGCGGGGGGCAGCGGAGTTGCAGATTCTGCCGGCTGCGCTGACTCACTGTCGGGCTCAGGGGGTGCCGGACCTGACTCTGTGTCCCTCGCCGGTGGTGTGTCCCCTGCTGGTGGTGTATCCCCTGCTGGTGGTGTATCCCCTGCTGGTGGTGTATCCCCTGCTGGTGGTGTGTCCCCTGCTGGTGGTGTGTCCCCTGCTGGCGGTGTGTCCCCGGTTGGTGGTGTGTCCCCGGGCGGTGGTGTGTCCCCGGCTGGTGGTGTGTCCCCGGCTGGTGGTGTGTCCCCGGCTGGTGGTGTGTCCCCGGCTGGTGGTGTGTCCCCGGCCGGTGGTGTGTCCCCGGCTGGTGGTGTGTCCCCGGGCGGTGGTGTGACCCCGGCTGGTGGCGTGTCCCCGGCTGGAGGTG
>Ga0209990_10000289_pt1 | contig 51572 bp, 35 predicted proteins | sample NOAtaG_6_FD_187304 | JGI IMG/M metagenome (GOLD analysis project Ga0209990, IMG submission 187304) | Freshwater lake microbial communities from Lake Erie, under a cyanobacterial bloom - NOAA_Erie_Diel5S_2200h metaG (SPAdes) (version 2) | ecosystem: Environmental > Aquatic > Freshwater > Lake ...
CTGGATCGTGACCTTCGCGTGCGCCGCGTACAACCTGGTACGGCTGCGCCGTCTCATACCGGGCTGACCCCAGGCCGGAGGCAGCTTCACGCGCCCCGAACACGGCGCGGAGGCCACCAAACCGAGGCCGCGAGGCCTCACATTCCCCCCGTGTTCGCCTCGAATCGGCGATCAAGCTCGACGACCGCACCAATTCGCTCGAATAACACCGGCTTTCTCAGCACCCTGCTAGAGGGACGTAGTGTCTCGGGATCACCCCACCACCCCCCGCGTCCTCGCCAACTCCTCCGGAAACCGCGAGAACCACGAGGTCAAGAGCAGCAGTTCATCCACCTCGTGCGTCGGCACCCCCCCCGCGTCGCCGCCGAGGCCGGACGCGAACACCGCCTCGCACGCCGCCTCCAACTCGGCCGCGTCCGGGGCATCGAGTTCCCGCCGAACGCGCCCGCGGCGGATCAGGTACACGCGCTCGCCACCGTCCGCCCCCGGCACGTGATAGCTGAACGTCAGCGACTCCACGGCGAATCGCAGCCGTTCGAACTGCGCGCGCACCCCCTCGAGGCGCGCATGCTTGTCCCGCCAGTACGCCGCGCGCTCGAAGGCGAGCGCCTCGGCGGCCTCCGCCATCCGCGCGGCGAGTCCGGCCAGCGGCGCGTCCCCCGTGCCGTCGAGGAACGCCAGCGCCAGCGCGAGCCGCTCGCGGTACTCCGCCGCCGTCGGCGCGGCGACGCACGGCCCGAGGCAGCGCCCGATCTCGTGCCGGATGCACCCCGGCGTCCGCGGCGGCGGCGGCCAGATCTCCCCCTGGTCACTGAAGCGCATGCGCCCGTCGTGCGTGCAGTCCCGCAGCCCGAGCGCGTCGGACAGTTCGCGCACCGCCTCGCGCATCCGCTCTGCCCCGAGGAACGGGCCGAAGTACCGCCCGCCGTCGGCGCTCCCGGCGCCGCGGACGACCAGCAGCCGAGGCGCCGGCCCCTGCGTCACCTTGATGAAGCAGTAGTGCCGCGCATCGCGCTTCATCGCGACGTTGAACCGCGGGCGCAGCCGCTTGATCTGCCGCAGTTCGCTCAGCGTCGCGGCGAACTCGCTCGGTTCGGGCGTCCATTCGAGTCGCGCCGAGTCGCGCAGGATGCGCGCCCCCTTCTCCTTCGGGAACGCCGCGCGGAAGTAGCTCAGCAACCGCGTCCTGAGCGACTTCGCCTTCCCCACGTACAGCACCGTCCCCGCGTCCCCGAGGAACCGGTACGTCCCGGGCCCCTTCGGGGCCTCCGCGCGCACCTGCACGAGCAGGTCAGCCACCCGCGCCTCGACCTCGGCCGTCGTCCCCCGCACCCGGCGCCGCGCGCGCGGACTCACGATGGCCTCATGCCTGGCAGCCCGGGCAGAACACCGTCATGCGGCCGTCCACGGCGTGCGTCCCGACGAGCCGCCGGCCGCAGCGCGCGCACGGGGCACCGGCCCGCCCATAGGCCTGCAATCGGGCGGCGAAGCCGCCGCGCCCGCCGTACGCGTCGCGGAAGTCCCGGAAGGTCGTCCCGCGGGCGGCGATGCTCTCGCGGAGCACACCGACGAGCCCCTCGTGCAGGCGCGCGACGGCGGCATCGTCCGCGGCGACGCGACGCGCCTCGCGCGACGGGTCGAGGCCGGCGCGCCAGCACGCCTCCGTGGCGTAGATGTTCCCCACCCCGGCGATCCGCCGCTGGTCCATGAGCACCGCCTTCACCACCTGTCGGGACCCCCGAAGAATGGCCGAAAGGCGCGCAGGTGTGAAGGCCGCATCGAGAGGTTCCGGGCCGAGCGCCGCGTCGGCGGTGGTCCAGCCGGATGCATCCAGCAGGGACAGCGTCCCGAGCCGACGCACGTCACGGTAGGCGAGCGCGCGGCCATCGGCGAGATGCAGGGTCACGCACGTGAACGGGTCGTCGGCCCGACCGACCGCGTCGTGCTGGCCGGTCGGTGGCGGCGCGTTGGCCGCGACTCCGGCCGCTGCCACCAGCACGAGCGCCCCGGTGAAGCGCGGCTGGGCGACGAGCCGGTCCCCGGAGTCGAGGTCCAGCACGACCTGCTTGGCGCGCCGCCAGACGCCCTCGATACCCGCGCCGGCGAGCCGCGCAGCGAAGGCCGCGGGCCCGGCACCGCGGCGGAACGCGGCGGGGCGCAGGACGTCGGCCCGGCGCACCACGGCCGACGCGATCACCGCCCCGGCGACCTCGGCATGCAGGTCGCGGGCGATCGTCTCGGTCTCGGGGAGTTCCGGCACCGCCCGCGGGCTGGGCGGTCAGTCGCGGCGCGGTGCGCGCCCCGCCTCGCGCCAACCGATGTCGCGCCGGAAGAACGCGCCGTCGAAGCGCACCTCGGCCGCGGCGGCGGTGCTGCGCGCCTGCGCCTGCGCGAACGTCGGGGCGAGACCCACGACCGTGGCCACGCGTCCCCCGCTCACGACGAGGGTCCCGGTGGCATCGCGCGCGGTGCCGGCGTGGAAGACCAGCAGGTCGTCGGCGTCGGCCGGCAGCACCAGCGGCATCCCCGTGCGCGGCGTCTCGGGATACGGCGCGGCCGCGACCACCGTCCCGACCGCCGCGAGGTCGTGCTGGCGAGGGAAGGGGACCCCGGCGAGCGAGTCGCCCCGGGCGACGGCGAGGATCATCTCGCCAAGGTTCGCCGAGAGCAGCGGCAGCACGACCTGCGTCTCCGGGTCGCCGAAGCGGCAGTTGAACTCCACCACCTTGGGCCCGTCGGGGGTGAGCATCAGTCCGGCGTAGAGCAGCCCGGTGAATGGCGTGCCCCGCGCGCGCATGGCGGCGAGCAGCGGCTCGGCGACGCGGTCGATCGCCGCGCGCACGATCTCCGGCGTGGCGATCGTCACCGGGGCGTAGGCCCCCATGCCGCCGGTGTTGGGGCCGGTGTCCCCCTCGCCGACACGCTTGTGGTCTTGCGCGGCCGGCAGTGGCAGCGCGCGCGTGCCATCGGTCAGCAGGAAGAGCGAGAGCTCCTCGCCGCTCATGAAGGCCTCGACCAGGATCTCCGCCCCGGCCGCGCCGAACTCGCCACCGACCAGCATCGCGTCGATCGCAGCGTCGGCCTCGGCCATGGACTGGGCGATGATCACCCCCTTGCCGGCCGCGAGCCCCGACGCCTTGATCACCACCGGCGCGCCGAGCGCGCGCGCCGCGGCCTTGGCCGATGCCGCGTCGGCGTGCCGGGTGGCGTGTGCCGTCGGGACGCCGGCCTCGCGCATGACCTGCTTGGCGAAGGCCTTCGAGGTCTCGAGCTGCGCGGCGGCCTGCGTCGGGCCGAAGGCGGGGATGCCATGCTCGCGGAGCCGGTCCACGAGGCCCGCCGCCAGCGGCGCCTCCGGCCCCACCACCACGAACGTCGCCCGTTCGGCCTGCGCGAGCGCCACCAGACCGGCGACGTCGTGGGCCGCGGTGGGGACGCAGCGCGCCAGCCGCGCGATGCCGGGGTTGCCCGGCGCGGCGACGAGCGAGGCCCCCGGGAAGTCGCGCGCCAGCCGCCACGCGAGCGCGTGCTCGCGCCCGCCGCCGCCCACGAGCAGGATCGTCATCGCGAACCGGTGGCCCCGCGGAACGCGTCTTCGAAGGCGCGCTTGGCGCGGTCGATGGTCTCGCCCATTCCCGCCATGGCGGAGCGCACCTGGTCGCCGTAGTAGCCCGCGGCCGCGGCGACGTCGTCCTCGAGCGGGGGACGCGGGTCGCCGCGCTTCACGTACGCGCCCTCGAGGATCCGCGGGTACTCCGCGCCCTGGGCCCAGCGCTGCAGTTCGGCCGCGCGGATGGTGGCGAACGGGTGGTCGCGGAAGGCGGTGTTGAGCGCCTTGAGCACGGCGTCCCAGGCGTTGCCCTGCGTCTCGTACTCGGCCGCCTGCGCGAGGAAGGCGTCGATGTCGATGGGGTCGTCGCCGCCGCCCCCGCCGGCGAACTTGAGCATCGTCCCCGCGGCCGGCCGGAGGTCCTGGGTGCCGAGGAGGCCGGCGCGGTCGGCCGAGAACTCGGCCTTGCGGTACCACTCGAGCAGGGCGAGCTGGAACGGCAGCAGGGCCACGCCGGCGAGGAACGGCAGGCCGCCGAGGCCGAGCTGCAGGAGCAGCAGGGCGATCGTCGTGTACGTGGTATGACCGCTCAGCACATGGCCGACCTCGTGCGCGAGCACGAAGCGCTGCTCGTCGCGGTCGAGCAGCGCGAGGGTGCCGCTGTTGACCACGATGAACGGCCGGTCGAAGCCCACCGCGGCGGCGTTGGCGAAGGGCGTCTGCGTCACGTACAGCTCGGGGCGGTCGCTGACGTCGAAGGTCGCCAGCACCTCGGTGTAGAGGGCGTCGAGTTTCGGCCGCTGCTGCGGACCGACGCGGACGGCGTTCGCGAGGAACAGGTGGCGGATCCCCCGCTCGCCGAAGGCGCCGAGCACCTTCCGGACGACCTCGTCGAAGCCGGGCAGGGCCCGCATTGCGTTGAGTGCGGCGCGGTCGGCGGGATGCTCCCAGGAGCGGGAGTCGATGGCGGGGAACGAGCGCATGGGTGCCTCGGGGGAAAGGGACTCGGGATCCTACGCGGCGGGGGCGGGCCGCGTTTCCGCGGCACCGCCCGTGCGCACCCGCCGGGCGGCGCGCCGCGCCGCCGGCGCGGTCACAGCCCGTCGCATGCCTGCGACAGGTCGGCGATCAGGTCGGCGACGTCCTCGACCCCGCAGGACAGGCGCACGAGGCCGTCCGAGATGCCGAGCATCGCCTTCCGCTCGGCCGGCACGCTGGCGTGCGTCATCGTCGCCGGGTGCGAGATGAGCGACTCGACCCCGCCGAGCGACTCGGCCAGCGAGAAGACCCGCACGCGGTCGAGCAGGTGCTTCGCGCGCGCCTTCGAGCCGAGCTCGATCGAGATCATGCCGCTGAACCCCTGCATCTGGCGCATCGCCAGCGCGTGCTGCGGGTGCGAGGGGAGGCCGGGGCAGACGACCGCCGCCTCGCCGAGCCGCCGCTCGAGCCACTGCGCGACGGCGAGGCCGTTCTCGTGGTGGCGCGGCATGCGGAGGTGCAGTGTCTTGGTGCCGCGCAGGGCCAGCCAGCTGTCGAACGGGCCCGGCACCGCGCCGGCCGCGTTCTGGATGAACTGCAGCCGGGCGGCGAGTTCGTCGTCGCGCACGACCGCGATGCCGCCGATCATGTCGGAATGCCCGTTCAGGTACTTGGTGGTGCTGTGATACACCACGTCGGCCCCGAAGTCGAAGGGCCGCTGGAAGAAGGGCGTGGCGAAGGTGTTGTCAACGATCAGCAGCGCCCGCGCCGCCCGGGCGATCTCGGCCATCGCCGCGAGGTCGGTGATGCGCATCATCGGGTTCGACGGCGTCTCGCACACGATCGCGACGGTCCGCGCCGTGACCGCCGCGCGGACCGCCGACGGGTCGCGCGTGTCCACGAACGAGAACGACAGGCCGAGGGGCTGCAGGAGGCGGTCGAACAGCCGGTACGTCCCCCCATAGACGTTCTCGGCGCAGATCACGTGGTCGCCGGCCCGGAAGAGCTTCATCAGGCTGTCGGTGGTCGCCACGCCGCTGGCGAAGGCGAAGCCGTGGGTCGCTCCCTCGAGAGCGGCGACGTTGCGCTCGAGCGCCTCGCGGGTCGGGTTCTTTCCCCGCGCGTACTCGTATCCCTTGTGGACCCCCATCGCCTCCTGCACGTACGTGGAGGTCTGGTAGATGGGCGTCATGATCGCGCCCGACATGGGGTCCGGGCGCTGGCCCGCGTGGATGGCACGGGTCCCGAACCCGGCCTCGAGGTCTTCGGCGTTGATGCGCGTCACGTCACCGTCCGATATTGTGTAGGGGTGGGCGAAAGCTAGCGGCGGAGTCTCGCCGCGGGCGGCGGCCCCGGGCGGTGGGAGGCCGGGTGACGAACGGGAAAGCCGCGGCGGTGCTGCCGCGATGCGTGGTCGTGGACGACGAACTGGGGCTCCGTCAGGTGCTGGGCCGCATCATGGAAGCCGACGGCTTCGCGGCCCGAGAGGCGGCGTCCGGGCGCGAGGCGCTCGAGCTCCTCGATGCCGAGCCGGCGGACCTGCTGCTGAGCGACATGCGCATGCCGGGCATGGACGGCATCGAGCTCCTCAAGGCGGTGCGCGAGCGGCATCCGGATACGGCGGTCGTGCTCGTCACGGCCGTCGCCGACGTCGAGGTCGCGATGAGCTGTCTCGCCCTCGGTGCGATGGACTACCTCACCAAGCCGTTCCACCTCGAGGAGGTCCGCGCCCGTGTCTCCCAGGTCATGGACCGCCGGCGCCTTGCACAGGAGCTCCGCGACTACCAACTGCACCTCGAGGTCCGCGTCGCCGAGCAGGCCCGCCGCCTCGAGGAGGTCTTCCTCGCCGGCGTGCAGGCCGTCGCCGAGGCCCTCGACGCCAAGGACTCCTCCACCCGCGGCCACTCGGTGCGCGTGGCGCAGTACGCGATGGTCCTCGCGCGCGAGCTGGGCCTCGACGAGCGCACGGTCGCCGAGATCGAGCTCGGCGGCCACGTCCATGACATCGGCAAGATCGGCGTCCGCGAGGCGGTGCTGCACAAGCCCGGGGCTCTCACGCCCGAGGAGTACGCCCACATCATGACGCATCCGGTGACCGGGTGGCGCATCCTCGCGCCCCTCCTGCGCGACCACCAGATCGCGCTCGAGGTCGTGCGCTCCCACCACGAGCGCTTCGACGGCCATGGGCTGCCCGACCGGCTGGCCGGCAGCGCGATTCCGCTCGCTGCGCGCATCGCCGCCGTGGCGGACACCTTCGACGCGATGACGTCGAACCGGCCGTACCGGCCGGCGCGCGACTTCACCGATGCCGTCGCCGAGGTCGCGCGCCACGCGGGAACGCAGTTCGACCCGGTCGTGGCGGATGCCCTCGCGCGCGCCGTCGCCGCCGGTCGGCTGCTGCCGCGGCCGCCCCAGCCGGCGTGAACGCGCCTCAGCGCGCGACGCGCCGGATCGCCGTCGGCTGCTTGTAGCTCGCCAGCCGCACCTCGCACCACGCCCGGACCTCGTCGTCGGTGGCTTCGCCAGCGATCTCGACGACGATCTCGTGCTCGTGCGTCGGGTGCGGCACCCCCGCGACGCGCGCGCCCGCGATCCGGGGGTGCTCCAGCAGCGCCGCCTCGAGTTCCCGCGGGTAGATGTTGAACCCGTTGCGCGTGAACATCGCCTTGGCGAGCCCCACGAAGGTGAGCGCGCCGTCGGCCTCGCGCCGCGCGAGGTCGCCCGTGTAGAGCCAGCCGTCGGGGCGCGGCAGCCCCTGCGCGCCGCCGCCGAGGTACCCCGGGCTCACGTGGTCGCCGCGCACGCAGAGCTCGCCCACGGTGCCGTCGGGGACCTCCGGCGTCAGCGGCGCCGCCAGCGCGTCGGCGTCCGGCCGGTGCGAGTACGGGATGCGCACGCTCGCCTCGGTGCCGGGGAAGGGGATCCCCAGGACGCCGTGGCGGTTCGGTCGGTCCACCGGGTTGATCAGGCACACCGGTGACGCTTCGGTGAGGCCATAGCCCTGATGCAGCTCAACGCCGGACGCGCGCGTCCACGCGTCCTGCAGGGTGACCGGCACGGCGGCGCCGCCCACGATGCACCGCCGCAGCGCCCGGGGCCGGAGCGGCCCGCCGCGGCGGGCCAGCGCCCCCAGAATCGCCAGGTACACCGCAGGGACGCCGGCGAGGACGGTCACGTCGTCCCCCTCGAGGAGTTCGACGACCCGCTGCGGCGAGAAGCGCGCCATCGTCGTCACCCGTCCCCCGGCCAGCAGCGGCGCGGCGAGGGTCACCGTCAGCCCGAAGAGGTGCGCGAACGGCAGCAGCGCGAGGGTGTGGTCGAGCGGCGCAAGGCCTGCGGCCGCGCGCACTGCGCGCGCGTTGTGGAGCAGGTTCCGGTGCGTCGCGATCGAGCCCAGCGGCCGCCCTGCCATTCCCGACGTGTACACGACCGCGGCCTCTTCGTCGCGGCCGGGCGCGCCCGCATCGTCGTCGAGCCGGAGGCCGGCGGGCATCGCCAGCGGTACGACCGACTCGCGGCCGTCGAGCCGCACGATCGCCTGCCGTGGCGCGTCGTCGAGCAGCACCGTCGCCACCCCGGGAGGGACGCGGCCCGCGAGCTCGGCGACGGTGAAGACGGCGCCGACCCCGGCGTCCGTGCACTGCATCGCGACCTCGAGCGGCGCCGCCAGCGGGTTGACGAGCACCGCCCCCCGCCCCTCGCTCGCCGCCAGCGCCACGAGGAACGCCGGCGACGGCGGGCAGAGGATCGCGCTCCGCCGGCCCGTGAGCCGCCGGACGAGCGGGGCGTGCCCGCGGAGCAGGGCGAGGCCGGCCGCCACGAGCGCCGACGCCTCGTGCCCGTCCACGCGCCCGCCGCCGGCGGCGAGCGCGTACGGGAGCACGCCGAGCGCGCTCACCGCGCGCTCACCGCGTGCGCGTCGCGCGCGTCGTGCGCGTCGTGCGCGTCGTGCGCGTCGTGCGCACCGCGGGTACCGGCGCGGTGCTCACAGCTCGAACCGCGTGAGGGCCCCCTTGAGCCGGTTGGCGATGTCGGCGAGGTGCTGGCTGCTCTCGGTGACGTGCTGCATGGATGCGCCCTGTTCCTCGACGACGGCGCTGACCTGTGCGCTCGTGCCGGCATTCGCCCGGGCCGACCGGGCGACGGAGTCGATCGACGCGACGAGACTCGTGGCCTCGTCGAGCTGGGCCGTCGCCGTCTCCACGATGCGCGCGACGGCCTCGCGGCTGCCGGCCATTTCGTCCCCGATGCGCGAGAGGGCCTCGGCCGACGACCGGATGACGCGCTCCCCCGACGCGACGCGGTCGGCCATGGTGCCGATGCGTTCCCCCGTCGCCTGCGCGGCCGCGCGCATCTCGGCGGCGAGACCGCGGATCTGCTCGAGCGCGCGCGCGCTTTCGGCGGCGAGCTTGCGGACCTCGTCGGCCACCACGGCGAAGCCCTTGCCGTGCTCGCCGGCCCGCGCCGCCTCGATCGACGCGTTGAGCGCGAGCAGGTTCGTCTGCTTCGCAATCGCGCCGATCGAGTCGGTGATCGTGCCGATCCGGCGCGACTTGTCCGCCAGCGCCTCGACGGCGGGGACCACGCCACGCGTCACCTCCGCGATCGCCGCCATGGATGTCAGCGCCTGGTCGGCGCTGGCCGTCCCCCGACCGACCGATTCCTGCACCCGCTCGGCGACCTCCAGCGCCGCCCGCGCGTTGCGCGCGTTGGCCTCGGCCCGCTCCGCCACCAGGTGCGACGCAGAGGCGATGGCGGCGATGCCCTGCGTCTGCGTGACGGCGGCGTCCGCGATGCGCTGCGCCGCCCCCGACACCTCGTGCGTGGAGGCCGTCATTTCCTGCGCCCCGGCCGCCAGCTGTTCGGCCGTCGCCGCCACCTCCCCGGCGTTCGCATCCACGTCGCGCAGGAGCTGCCGCAGCGACCCGGTCATGCGCCGGAACGCGTCGGCCAACTGGCCCACCTCGTCGTCCGAGAAGTAGGCGACGTCGCGGCGCAGCGAGCCCCCGGCGACGTCCTCGGCGTGTCGCGCGACCGCCTCGATGCCGCGCGTCAGGCGACCGGCGAGCGAGAAGGACAGCGCAATGGCCAGCCCGAGCAGGACCGGCAGGAAGGCGGCGAACCGCAGCACCTGCCCCTGCACCTCGCCGAGGAAGGTGTTCGCGCGCAGTGTGGTGACCACGAAGCCCGCGGCCTGGTCGCCCCGTCGCCCCACCGGCGCAATCGCCGTCAGTTGCTGCGACCCGGCGGCCCCGTAGAGCGCCGATACGCCGTCGTCCCCGGCCGTCATGATGCCCGACACGCTCGCGGGCACCTCCCATGCGGCGGCGTATTCCGCGCGGCCGGCCGACCACTGCGAATGCACCAGGATGCGCGCCGCCGGGACGCCGGTGCGCACGACGTAGAGCCCGCCGGCGAGGTCGGTCCCGGACCCGCCGTTGGCCATCCAGACGCGGGTCAGCGTGCCCCGGACGCGTTCGAACGCGGGTGAGCCCGGCGCGGCCGCTGCCGAGTCGAGGTCGGCCGGTTCGAGCAGTGCGGCGGCGCTCCGGACGACGGTCAGCAGGCGTTGGCCCTGCAGTTGCGTCACGTCCTGCCGGGTCTGGACATAGACCGGCACGAGCAGGACCAGCACGGTCGCGAGCACGACAGCCGACGCTGCGGCGGCCAGCTTCCAGCGGAACGGGAGCGGCGCTCGGGGGCGGCTTTGCGGAAGAGCGGGAACGGTCACGGGACGGGGAAGGACGCGTTGGAAACGTACCGGCGACCGCCGAGGTCGCAAGCGACGCAACCGATTGATTTGCAAGGAGTTCGACCTACTTTTCGCCTATCGATGACTTCGTCGTCCCTGATGGTCAGTGTCTCGGGCATTCGCGGCCGCGTCGGCGAGTCGCTCACCCCCGAAATCGTCGCCACATACGCCGCCGGCTTCGGGGCGTGGAGTCTCGCCCGCAGTCCGTCGCGCGACATCGTCGTCGGGCGAGACAGTCGGGTCTCCGGCCCGATGTTCCACCGCATCGTGGTCGGCGCCCTGCAGTCGGTCGGGGCCCGGGTCATCGATCTGGGCATGGCACCTACACCGACGATCCAACTGGCCGTCGAGCATCATCACGCCGCCGGCGGGCTGGGGATCACGGCCAGCCACAACCCCGTCGAGTGGAACGCCCTCAAGTTCATCGGGGCCAGCGGGCTGTTCCTCGATGGGGACGAAGCGGCGGCCATGCGTGCGTTCACCGCCGCCGGCATTCCCCGGGCCGAGTGGGACGCGCTCGGGACGGTCGTCGCGGACGATGCGGCGGTTGCACGGCACCTCGAGGCCGTGTTGGCCTTGCCGTTCCTCGACGTGGCGGCGATCCGTCGACGCGCCTTCCGCGTGGCCCTCGACACCTGTCGCGGGGCCGGCAGCGTCATCATGCCCGCGTTGCTGGACCGGCTCGGCTGCCGCGTCACGCACATCGAAGCGGAGCCCGACGGACGCTTCCCGCGGTCACCGGAGCCGGTGGCCGAGAACCTCGGGGCGCTCTCGGCCCTTGTGCGCGACACCGGTGCCGACGTGGGGTTCGCGACCGATCCGGACGTGGACCGGCTGGCGATCGTCTCGGATGCCGGCGTGCCGATCGGCGAGGACCTGACGCTCGCGCTGGCCGCTCGGCTGGTCCTGCGGACTCGGCCGGGCGTGGTGGTGACCAACCTCTCGACCAGCCGGCTCGTGGATGACGTCGCCGAGGCGGCCGGCCAGCGGGTGGAACGGGCGCCCGTGGGCGAGGTGAACGTGGCCGTCGCGATGCGGCGCCTCGGCTCCCCGGTCGGAGGCGAGGGCAACGGCGGCGTGATCCTGCCCGCGCTGCATCTGGGCCGCGACGCCCCGGTGGCGGCCGCGCTGCTGCTCCAGCTCCTCGTCGAGGACGCGCAACCGCTGTCGGCGATCGTGGCGTCCCTGCCACGGTATGCGATCGTCAAGGACAAGCTGCCGCGGCCGGACCAGCCGCTGGATGCCGTCTACGACGCCCTCCGCGCGGCCTTTCCCGGGGCGATGGTGGATACGCAGGATGGGTTGCGCCTCGCGTGGCCGGATCGCTGGCTGCACGTGCGGCCGAGCGGCACCGAGCCGATCGTGCGCGTGATCGCCGAAGCCCCCACGGATGCCGACGCCCGCGCCCTCGTGGCGGGGGCGCGGACGCCCCTCGACGCCTTGGCCACCGCCTGAGGCGGCCTCCTTCCGACCGGATTCTCCCATGTGCGGCATTGTCGGCTACGTCGGTTCCCGCAACTCCGTCCCGCTGCTGATCGAGGGGCTCAAGCGCCTCGAGTACCGCGGCTACGATTCCGCTGGCGTCGCCGTGCTCAACGGTCACGGCCTCGAGACGCGTCGTGCCGAGGGGAAGATCGCGAAGCTCGAGCAGGTCCTCGCCGTCACGCCGGCCGAGGGCGGGCTGGGGATCGGCCATACGCGCTGGGCGACCCACGGGCCGCCGGCCGAGCGCAACGCGCACCCCCACCTGTCGAACGACGGGACGATCGCGCTGGTGCACAACGGGATCATCGAGAACTACGCGGAACTCAAGCAGGGGCTGAAGGCGCAGGGATACGTCTTCCACAGCGACACCGATACCGAGGTACTGACCAACCTCGTGCAGGAGCTCTACGGCGGCCGCCTGGAGGACGCGGTGCTCGCGGCGCTGGAGCGGGTCGAGGGCACGTACGGCATCGCGGTCGTCTCGACGCGCGACCCGGGCAAGATCGTCGCCGCCCGCAAGGGCTCGCCGCTGCTGGTGGGTCTGGGCGACGGCGAGCACTTCATCGCGTCCGACGCCTCGGCGATCCTCGCGCACACGCGCGAGGTGGTTTACCTCAACGACGGCGACCTCGCGGTCGTCCGGAAGGACGGTTACCGCGTCTTCGACATGAAGGCGACGACCCTCGACCGGCCGGTCGCGAAGATCGACTGGGAGCTCGCGCAGATCGAGCGCGGCGGGTACGACCACTTCATGCTCAAGGAGATCTTCGAGCAGCCGCAGACGCTCGAGAACACGATGCGCGGGCGCGTCGTGCTCGAGGACGGCATGTCGAAGCTCGGCGGCATCAACCTGTCGCACGACGAGCTGCTGACGATCGACCAGGTCATCATCACCGCCTGCGGCACCTCGTGGCATTCGGCGCTGATCGGCGAGATGCTCATCGAGGACCTCGCGCGCATCCCGGTCGAGGTCGAGTACGCGTCCGAGTTCCGCTACCGCAACCCGATCGTCACGCCGAACACGCTGTGCATCGTCATCTCGCAGTCGGGCGAGACGGCCGACACGCTGGCGGCGATGCGCGAAGCGAAGCGGCGCGGGGCGAAGACCCTCGGCCTCGTCAACGTCGTCGGCTCGACGATCGCCCGCGAGGACGACGGCGGCATCTACCTGCACGCCGGCCCCGAGATCGGCGTCGCCTCGACCAAGGCGTTCACCAGCCAGGTGGTCGCCCTGGCCCTGCTCGCCCTCAAGCTGGGCCGCAAGCGCCAGCTCTCCTCCGTCCGCGGCCGCGAGATCGCGCAGGCCCTGCTCGACCTGCCCGCGCAGGTGAAGCAGATCCTCGACCGCGCCCCCGAGATCGAGGCGCTGGCCGAGCGCTACAAGGACGCGCAGAACTTCCTCTACCTCGGACGCGGCTACAACTTCCCGACCGCGCTCGAGGGTGCCCTCAAGCTCAAGGAGATCAGCTACATCCACGCCGAGGGCTACCCCGCCGCCGAGATGAAGCACGGGCCCATCGCGCTGATCGACGAGAACATGCCGGTGGTCTTCATCGCCCCGCACGACGCGGTGTTCGACAAGGTCGTCTCGAACATCCAGGAGGTGAAGGCACGGCGCGGGCGGATCATCTGCCTCACGTCCCGCGAGGAGCACATGCTCGAGGGGCTGGTGGACCACGAGATCCGCATCCCGCCCACGCTCGACATGCTGACGCCCGTGCTGGCGTCCGTGCCGCTGCAGCTCCTGGCCTACTACATCGCCGTCAAGCGCGGCGCCAACGTGGACCAGCCCCGCAACCTCGCGAAGTCGGTCACCGTCGAGTAGCGCGCGGTGCGGGTCCTCCTGCAGCGTGTCTCGCGGGCGGAGGTGCGCGTCCGCGACGAGGGCGGCGCGCGCGTCGCCGGCCGCATCGGCCGCGGGTTCTGCCTCCTCGTCGGCTTCACCCACGCCGACACCGGCGAGCAGGTGCGCTGGATGGCCGAGAAGGTCGCCGGGCTCCGGCTCTTCGCCGACGCCGACGACCGGCTCGACCTCGCGCTCGGCGACGTCGGCGGTGCCGTGCTCGTCGTCTCCCAGTTCACCCTCTACGGCGACGCGCGGAAAGGGCGCCGCCCCTCGTTCGTTGACGCGGCGCGACCCGAGGTCGCGGCGCCGCTCTACGAGGCGTTCGTCGCGGCGCTCCGCGGACTCGGCCTCGAGGTGGCCACCGGCTCGTTCGGGGCGACGATGGACGTCGAGATCGTCAACGACGGGCCGGTGACGCTGTGGCTCGAGCGATGACCCCCCCGGAGACGATCCCGGCGCTCGTGCTCGCCTCGGCCTCCCCGCGCCGCACGGAACTGCTCGCCCGCATCGGGCTCCCGCACCGGGTGGACCCGGCGCACGTGGACGAATCCGTGCGCCCCGGCGAGCCGGCCATCGCCTACGTGCGCCGCCTCGCGGAGGCCAAGGCCCGCGCCGTCGCGGACCGGCATCCCGGCGCCGTGGTCGTCGCCGCCGACACCACCGTGATCCTCGATGGCGAGATCCTCGGCAAGCCCGCCGACGCCGCGGACGCGCGGGCGATGCTCGAGCGGCTCGCCGGCCGCTCGCATGTCGTCGCCACCGCCGTGGCCGTCGCGCGCGGGGACCGCGTGGTGGCGGCCGTGGACGAAGCCACCGTGCACATGCGCGCGGCCGGGCCGGAGGCGATCGCGGCGTACGTCGCCACCGGCGAGCCGCTCGACAAGGCGGGGGCCTACGGCATCCAGGGCTTCGGCGGCACGCTCGTTGACGGCATCGCCGGCGACTACCACGCGGTGATGGGGCTCGGGCTCGCCACGACCGTCCGCCTTCTCGGCGAGGTCGGGCTGGCGTACCACTTCGCCGCCGGCCTCCGCGAACGGTGACGCCCGGGGGCTAGACCTCGATGCCCATCGCAGGGAGGTCCACCGACCACACCGGCACGGGCTGGCTCTTCCCCTTGAGCTCCATCGGGTCGTGCTGGTTCACCGGCACGGCATCGCGCATCGCGCGCTGGAACGGCTCCGACATGAGGATCTCCCCGCCCTCGGCCGCGCCGCACAGGCGGCTGGCGGTGTTGACCACGTCGCCGATGACCGTGAATTCGAGGCGCCGCTCCGAGCCGATGTTGCCGGCGAAGGCCTCGCCGCAGTTGAGCCCGATGCCGATCGCGAGCTCCGGGCGGCCCTGATCGCGCCACCGCCGGTTGAGCGCGGCCAGCGAGCGCATCATGTCCAGCGCCGCCCGCATCGCGCGGTCGGCGTCGTCCGGCTCGCCGAGCGGCGCCCCCCACTGCGCCATCACGGCGTCGCCGATGAACTTGTCGAGGGTCCCGCCGTGCCGGAAGACGCAATCGACCATCTCGGTGAAGTACTCGGAGAGCAGGCGCGCCATGTCGTCCGGGTTCATCGTCTCGGACAGCGCCGTGAAGCCCCGGATGTCCGAGAAGAGCACCGCGACCATCCGCTTGTCGCCGCCGAGCTTCACCGCATCGGGCGACTGCGCGATCCGTTCCGCCAGCGCCGGAGTGAAGAAACGCTCGAGGTTCGAGCGCGCGAGCGTCTCCTTGCGGATGCGCTCGGCAAACTGCGAGTTCTCGAGCGCCACCGCCGCGATCCCGGAGAAGGCCACGAGGTAGTCGAGGTCCCCCTCCTCGAAGCGGTGGGTCGCCAGCACCGAATCCACGTAGATCACGCCGAGCGCCCGGTTCTCGCTGCCGACGAGCGGCGCGCAGATCGCCGAGCGCACCTGCTGCATCACGATCGACTGGCCCTGGAAGCGCTGGTCCTCGGCGGCGTTCTCGGAGAGGATCGCCTGCTTCTCGTCGAAAGACGCGCGGGCGATCGACTGCGGCACCATCGCCCCGAGCGCCTGGCCCTTGCGGTCGGTCGCCAGTTTCGCCTGGAGGTTCCCCTCGGCGTCCGCGAGCAGGATCGCCACGCGGTCCACCATGAAGATGCGCGTGCACTTGTCCGCGATCGTCTGCAGCAGCGCGTCCACGGAGACCTGCTTGGTCAGTTCGGTCGAGACCTCGAGCAGCGTCGTCAGCCGCTCCTGCGCGCGCTCCGACGGCGACAGCTCGGCCGGCGTGCCGTCCGGCGTGACCCGCCGCTGCGGCCCCGAACGCAGCGCGGCCGCGAGCCCCTCCTTGAGGTCCACCGGGAGCGACCGCACGATCGTCGCGCCGGGGTTGAAGCCCGGGCCGGGAGACGGGGGCGACGCCCGCGCGACCGACGCGGTCCGCAGTGTGAAGACGACCTTTCCGAACGTGACGGTCTCGCCGGGCCGCACGATCACCTGCTCGGCGCCGACCGGGGCCTGATCGTGGTACGTCCCGTTGCTCGATCCGAGGTCGCGCACGAGCGCCACCCCGTCCCGCGCCAGCACTTCGGCGTGACGGCGCGAGATCGTGGGGTCCGGGACGGGGAGGTCGCTGGACAGCCCGCGCCCGACGACCATCGGCGACCCTTCGCGCAGATCGAACGTCTGCGAGGCGTCGGCTCCGACGAGGGAAAGCTTCGTCACCTCCACAACTTACGGTATCGCCCGACGGCCGCCTACCTGGCCCGACGCGGGCGGACGGCACCGCGCCGAGAGGGCGGTCCCGGTGGAGCCCGCCAGCCCCGGGCCTGCGCCGGACGGGGGGCGAGTCCCGCCGTGCGGCTCCCGGGAATGGAACGTCCCCAGCGCCGGCCGGCGCGGCCCGCGGCCGTAGTGACGGGGCCCCGGTGTCCGGCTAGCTTGACCGGGTGTCCGAGACCGCCGGGGGGGGCTGATGGCCGCGCAGGCCGTCCGCGACGAATGGCTGCTGCCGACGCTGGAGGCGATCCTCCCGCCGGACGCGTACGCACAGCTCACCACGACGCCGGTCCCCGACTCGTATTGGGAGACCGCCGTCCGCAAGCGCCTCACGTCGGACGACGAGATCCTGACCGCGCTCGCCTCGCGCTTCCGCATGAAGCTGGCGAACCTCGCGCAGGTGACCCAGCAAGCCAAGGACCTCGTGCCGGAGGCGCTGGCGCGGAAGTACCACATCGTCCCCCTCGCGGTCAGCGACTCCGCGGTTGACATCGCCACCGCCGACCCCCACGACCTCGACTGCGAGCGCACCCTCGCCTTCGCACTCGGCCGCACGGTGCGGATGTCGCTCGCCTCGCCGTCGCGGATCGCCGAGCGCATCGATGAGCTCTACCGCCCGGAGAACGCGGTCGAGAAGATCCTCGAGGGCGTCCAGTCGAACTACGACGTCCAGGAGATCGCCGAGGAGTACGCGGACGACGAGTTCGAGATCAGCGCGAACAAGGCGGCCGAGCGACCGATCATCCGGCTGGTGGACCATATCGTCGCCGAGGGGATCACCAGCCGCGCGTCCGACATCCACATCGAGCCCGAGGAAGCGGGCGTGGCGGTGCGGTACCGCATTGACGGCGTGCTGCGGCAGGTCATGGCGCTGCCGCGCGCGGCGGGCATCCCGCTCGTCTCGCGCATCAAGATCATGGGCGGCCTCGACATCGCCGACCGACTCCGCCCGCAGGACGGCCGCGCCCGCGTGGCGGTCAACGGCGTCCGGATCGACCTGCGCGTCTCGACGCTGCCCGCCTCGAACGGCGAGAAGGTCGTCATCCGCATCCTCGACTCGCGGGCGACCGTCCTGTCGCTCGACCAGATGGGGTTGCATCCCGACGAAGTCACGCGGATGAAGGCCCTGAACGACCTGCGCGAGGGGCTGGTGCTCGTCACCGGCCCCACCGGCTCGGGCAAGACGACGACGCTGTACTCGGGCATCCGCCACGTCCAGCAGCGGCCCCTCAACATCGTCACGATCGAGGACCCGGTCGAGTACAAGCTGCAGGGCATCGTCCAGGTGCAGGTCAACGAGAAGGCCGGCGTCACGTTCGCCGCCGCCCTGCGCTCGATCCTGCGGCAGGACCCCGACGTCGTCCTCGTCGGCGAGATCCGCGACAAGGAGGCGGCGCAGATCGCGGTGCAGGCGTCGCTCACCGGCCACCTCGTGCTCTCGACGCTCCACACGATCGACGCGCCGAGCGCGATCACGCGCCTGCTCGACGTCGGCGTCGAATCGTACAAGATCGCGACCGCCCTCAAGGGCGTCATCGCGCAGCGGCTCATTCGCCGCCTCTGCACGACCTGCCGCGAGCTGTGGATGGAGCCCGTCCCCGAGCGCCTGCGCCGCTGGATCCCGGAGGGCACGGCCCTCTACCGCCCGGTCGGCTGCGACGACTGCGCGCAGACCGGCTACCGCGGGCGGCTCGCGATCACCGAAGTCCTCGTCGTCACCCCAGAGGTCGAGCGGCGCATCGCCGCCGGCGAGTCGGGCGACCGCATCGCCGACGCCGCGCGGGAAGGCGGGATGAAGTCCCTCTGGGAGTCGGGCGTCGGCCACGTCAAGGCGGGGGTCACCGCGCTCGAGGAGTTGCTGCGGGTCGTCGAGGTGCCCATGGAGGGCGGACGCGTCGCGGGTCGCGTCGTCGCGCCCGTGGAGCCGCCGCCCGAGCCGGCGATCGAGCCCCCGCGCTCCCGCACGCCCACCCACTCGCCGGCCGTGCCCGCCGTGCGCGTGCCGGGCGTCCCCTTCCGCTCGACCCCGCGCCAGGTGCCGGCGGCTGGGGTGCCCTTCGATGAAGGCGCGTTCCAGCTGCTCGAGGAGGCCGCGACGACCATCCCGGCCGCCCGCCGCACCGCATACCAGCCGCGCGTACTGCTCGTCGAGGACGAGGAGGCGCTGCGCCGCGTCGTGAAGGACCTCCTCGAACGCGAGGGCTTCGTCGTCTCCGAAGCCGCCGATGGCGTCGGGGCGCTCGACGAGATCGACCGATCCGCCCCCGACATCGTGGTGCTCGACCTCAACCTCCCCCGCCTCGACGGCTATGGCGTGCTGAGCCACCTCCGGGCCCGGCAGGCCACGGCGAACCTCCCCGTCCTCGTGCTCACCGCGAAGGGCGACGAGGACAGCGAGGTGCGCGTCTTCGAGTTCGGCGCCAACGACTACCTCACGAAGCCCTTCCGGCCGCGCGCGCTCTCGGCGCGGCTGCATGCCCTGCTGAAGCGGCAAGGGTGAGCCCCCGCCCGACAGGGTCATGACCGACCTCGCGGTCGGCGTCGTGGACGTGTACGTCGTGCGGCACCGGGGAGGCGACTGGCGCGTGCTCTGCCTCCGGCGCGCCCCCGGCCGCTCGCGCGCCGGCGCATGGGAGATGGTCACCGGCCGCATCGACCCCGGCGAGGCCCCAGGCGCCGCCGCCAGGCGCGAAGTGCGCGAGGAAACCGGCCTCGACCTGCTCGACCTCTGGACGGTCGGCGTCGAGAGCTTCTGGCTGCCCGCCGCCGACCGGGTCCATCACGCGCTGCTCTTCGTCGGGCGCGTCGATGACCGCGCGCAGAGCGTCCTCACCGGCCACGAGCACGACGCCGCCGAGTGGCTCTCGCTCGACGACGCCTGCGAGCGCCTCACCTGGCCCTGGAGCCGCCGCCGCCTGCGCGAGGCGTACGCGCTCCTCGCTCACGGCGACGCAGGACCCGTGGACGACGTGACCCGCGTCCCCTGACGCCGTCGGCCGCGACGGTCAGCGGCCGACGACGAGCCCCGCGACGACCACGCGGCCGTCCCCCGGAACCAGCCCCGGCCCGGGGTACCCGGTGGCGCGGCGCGTGGCGTACCGGGCGTCCAGCAGGTTGTGCACGCTTCCCTCGAAGGCGACCCCGCGCACGAGCGGCACCCGCACCGACGCGTCCACCACGCGGTACGCGGGGATCCAGCCCTGCACGCCGTCGGCGCGGAAGCGCGTATTCGCCGCGTCCGACCAGACACCGTCCACGTAGCTCCCCTGCAGCGACACGTGCGCCCCCGGCGCGCGCCAGCTCAAGCCGCTGCGTACGATCCAGCCGGGCGCGTACTCGACCTGCCGCCCCCGCAGCGGGCCGCCGGTGAAGCTGGCCACCGTGCGACTCGTCGCCGTCCACCACGACACCGACCCGCCCGCCAGCCGAGCCCCGCCGGCGAGCGCCGAGAGGTCCAGTTCTCCGAACGCCTCGAGTCCGTAGTGCGTGCTCTGGCCGACGTTGCGGCGCAGGCCCGCCGGGAAGCGGAGCGAATCGGCGCCGAGGGCGGCACCGGAGACCACGCCGATGCGGTCGGCGTACCGCAGCCAGAAGGCGCTCACGTCGAACGTGAGCGTCCGCGACACGGCGCGCCGCACGCCGAGGTCGGCGTTGACGCCCCGCGCGGGGGCGAGCGCCGGATCCACCGCCACGAGGTCGTTCGGGAACTGCTCCGCGAACGTCACCGGCCGGAATGCCTGCGCCACGTTGCCGTACACCTCGAGTCCCGCCGGCGCCCGCCACGAGAGGCCCAGGCCACCCAGCGCCACCGTCGAAGTGCGAGCCCCCGTCGCCGGACGCGCCGGCCCCGTCACCAGGAACGTCGTCCCCGACGCCGGTGCCCACTGGCCCGCGCCGGTCATGGCGATGCGCTCGACGCGCAGCCCCGGCGACAGCAGGAAGCCCGGTGCCACCTCCAGCGACAGCTCGGCGAAGGCGGCGGCGTTGCGCGTGTCGAAGACGAGATCGAGCGAACGCGGGGCCGCCTCGTCGAGCACGAACGACCCGCCCTCGGCGCCGCGGGCGCGCATGCGCGTCGTGCGCCCGGTCGAGGCGCGGAGCCCGGCGACGAGGGCCGCGCTCCGCCCGGCGACCGTGGTGCCGTGGACCACACGCGCCTCGAGCCCCGCGTTCCGGTACGCATCCCGATCCACGCGGCGCGGGTTCGTCCCGCTGTCCGCGATGGCGGGGCCGGCGATGACGCCGATGCTGTTGCGCTCGCCGTAGAGCCCGAAGCCCGACACGTGCAGGTGCGTGGCCGGCCCCAGCCGGTGTTCGAGCGTCAGGTGGGGGATGGTCCACGGGGCGCCGAACCAGTCGCGCGGCCGGCGGCCCTGCCGCGCGTCGGCGGCGAACTGGGCCTCGCTGAGCCCGCCCGGCTGGCGGAGCACGTAGTCCATCCGCGTCGCCGACGCCCGGAGCGTCGTGCGCTCGGAGACCGCGAGGTCCGCACGGACCGCCGCCGTGCCCTGGCGGAACTCCCCGAGCTGTCGCCAGCCGTCGCCCTGCCGCCCGTTGAAGAACGCGTACCAGTTGAGCCGGCCGGCCTGCCCGCCGGCCCCGACGTGGGCCGTGTAGAGGCCGCCGGTCCCGCCGCGCTGCGCCACGTCGAGGGCGAAGGGCGCATCGGCGCGGCCGCGCCGCATGACGTAGTTGAGCATTCCGCCCAACTGCGGACCGTGCTGCAGCGACGCGGCGCCGCGGATGAACTCGATCCGGTCCACGGCCTCGAGGGGCGGCGTGTAGTACGCCTCGGGGTATCCGAACGGGTCGGAGGCGATGTCGGCCCCGTCCTGCCGCGTGTTGAGCTCCCACGACCGGTTGGGGCTGAGGCCGCGCACCGCGACGCTCGACTGGACGCCCGACATGTCCTGCTCCCACACCATGACGCCGGGCGAGCGGGCGAAGGCCTGGCGTGTGTTGTTGAGCACCGGGGTGCCCGCGAGCGAAGGATCGATCACCTCGGTGCGTCGGCCGACCCGGGTGCCGCTGGCGTCAATCTGCTGGAGGGTCGGGAGCGGCCCCAGTCGCGTGGCGGTGACGCGAACCGTCGCCAGACTGTCGCGACGCGAGACGGCCGTGTCTCGCGCTTGGGCGACCACGACGGCGTTCAGGAGCGGCGATACGGCAAGCGCAATCGAAAGCCGGAATGCGCAGCGGAACGCGTGCGAAGGGCAGGGAGCTTTCACTTGACGCAGATGAGAATCCTTCTCACGGCTACATGAGAATGTCTCTCAAGTAGAGACGACTAATCCTCGCCCAAGTCAACTAATCCGTCAAGTCTTGTCGGAAATGGGTTCTCCGTGAACGGCCGTACGCCACGACGGGGGCCGCGACACCAGCTCGGCGATCGCACCGGCCAGTTCGTCCCGACCCTCCCCGGTCACGCTGGAAAAGCAGATCAGGTCGGACGCCTCCACCCCCGTCACGGCGGCGATCGCCGCCAGCCGCGCCTCCCGCTCCCGGGGGCCGACCTTGTCCACCTTCGTGACCACGAAGAGCGTCGGCACCCCGATCTCGCCCAGCAGGTCGAGCATCGTGACGTCCTCCGGCGTGGGCTCGCGGCGAACGTCGAGCAGTTGCACGAGCCCGGCCAGGTTCGGTGACGCGCGCAGGAACCCCTCGATCAGCGGCACCCACTCCGCCCGCCGCTCCTTGGAGATACGGGCGTAGCCGTAGCCCGGGAGGTCCACGACCGTGAAAGCATCGTTCACCCCGAAGAAGTGGATCTCGCGGGTGCGGCCGGGCGTGTGGCTGACGCGCGCGAATCCCTTCCGGCGAAGCAGCCGGTTGATCAACGACGACTTGCCGACGTTCGACCGTCCGGCGATCGCCACCTCGGGGCGCGTGGATTGCGGCCGCCAGCCGTCGGCTGTCGCCATAGGCCCGAGGTACTCGAGCGACCGGATGACGAGCGGATCCGGTCCGCCTGGCGCCCGGCTCACGGGCGCCCCCGCAGACGCCGCGACAGGGGGTCGGTCAATGGGTGACCGTCGCGCCGCGTCGCTCGCTGCGCCCGCTCCGGCGCGGGGCGGCCGGCCCGTCCGTCGGGACCATCGGCGGCTTCACCAGCGCGTGCGCGAGCACGTCGTCCATGGACTCCACGACATGGAACGTCACCCCGGCCTTCACGTCCCCCGGAAGTTCCTCGAGGTCGCGCACGTTCCCCTTGGGGACGAGCACGTGCCGCACGCCCTCGCGCAGCGCCGCGACGCTCTTCTCCTTGAGCCCCCCGATCGGCAGCACCCGCCCGCGCAGCGTCACCTCGCCGGTCATCGCCGTGTCGCCGCGCGCCGGGATCCCCGTCAGCGCACTGACGATCGCCGTCGCGAGCGCGATGCCCGCCGAGGGCCCGTCCTTCGGCGTCGCCCCGTCCGGGATGTGCACGTGCAGGTCGGTCGTGCGCGGGAAGTCCGGCGCGATGCCGAGCGCCTCGGCGCGCGAGCGTGCATAGGAGATGGCCGCGCTCGCCGATTCCTTCATGACGTCGCCCAGCGTGCCGGTGAGCTGCACGCGGCCGCGGCCGGCGACCGCCATCACCTCGATCTCGAGCACCTCGCCCCCGACGGACGTGTAGGCGAGGCCGTTGGCGACGCCGGCGCGATCGGCCCGCGGCGTGCGCTCGTCGTCGAAGGGGGCGGGGCCGAGCAGCCCGCGCAGGTCCGCGAGCCGCACCGTCAGCGCCTTGCGCGGCGTTTCGGCCCGCCGCCGCGCCAGCTTGCGGGCGAGCTTCGCCAGCCGACGGTCGAGCTCCCGCACGCCGGCCTCACGCGTATAGCGCCGGAGCAGTGCCGGCCAGACGGCGTCCGCCACCATCACCCGGGCTTCGCCCAGCCCGTGTGCCGCGAGCTGCCGCGGCCACAGGAACCGGCGCGCGATCTCGAGCTTCTCCGTGTCCAGGTAACCGGCGAGGCGCACGATCTCCATGCGGTCGCGCAGCGGCTCGGGGATGCCGGCGAGCGAATTGGCCGTCGTCAGGAACAGCACCTGCGACAGGTCGTAGTCGAGCTCGAGGTAGTGATCGTTGAACGCCGTGTGCTGTTCCGGGTCGAGCACCTCGAGCAGCGCCGCGGAGGGGTCGCCCCGCCAGTCGGCACCGAGCTTGTCCACCTCGTCGAGCAGCACGACCGGATTGACCGTCCCCGCCTTGCGCATCGCCTGCAGGATCCGGCCGGGCAGCGCGCCGATGTAGGTGCGCCGATGACCGCGAATCTCCGCCTCGTCGCGCACCCCCCCCAGCGACATGCGCACGAACTTCCGGCCGAGGGCGGTGGCGATCGAGCGGCCGAGCGAGGTCTTCCCGACGCCGGGGGGGCCGACGAGGCACAGCACCGGGCCGGCCACTCTGCCCACCGCCTTGAGCACGGCGATGTGGTCCACGATGCGCTCCTTGACGTCCTCGAGGCCGAAGTGATCGGCGTCGAGGACGGCCTTCGCGTGGGCGACATCGAGCACGTCCTCGCTGCGCTCGCTCCACGGCAGCGCGAGCGCCCACTCGATCCACGAGCGGCTGACGGCGGCTTCCGGCGACATCGGCGACAGCCGCTTGAGCCGCTTGAGCTCGCGCTCGACCCGCTCGCGCGCCGCCGTCGGCAGCCCGCGCGAGGCCGCCTGGCGCTCGAGCTCCGCGAGGTCGTCGTCGTCCGTGCCCAGCTCGCGGTGGATCGCCTTGAGCTGCTCCTGCAGCCAGAACTCCCGCTGGTTCTGCACCAGCGCACCGCGCACGTCGTCCTCGAGCTTGCGCTCGAGCCGCAGCAGGTCGAGCTCGCCGCCGAGCAGGTCGGCGACGAGGGTGCAGAGGGCGTCGAGTGTCGGTGCCTCGAGCAGCCGCTGGCGGGCGTCGAGCCGCAGGGCGACGTGGGCGGCGAGTGCGTAGGCCTGCCGCTCGCCCGCGGGGGTCGCCTGGACCATCGCCAGCACTTCGCCCGGCATGCGGCGGTGCAGCCCGACGTACTCCTCGAAAAGCCCGAGCGCGCGGCGCAGCGGCACTTCGCTCGTCGCGAGGTCGCCGGCCAGCGGGAGCGGAACCGCCCGCGCCGCGAGCCCGCTTCCCGCGACCTCCACGCGCGTGACGGCGCAGCGTTCCTCGGCCTCGACGAGGATCTTCCGCGCGCCGTTGGGGAGTGTCTGCTGCTGCAGGATGCGCGCGATGGTCCCCACCGCGTGCAGGTCGTCCGGGCCCGGGTCGCTGACGTCCGCCGCCCGCTGGGCGACGACGACCAGCCGCTGGTCGTCCCCCAGCGCCGCCTCGACCGCCGCCAGCGACCCTGCGCGGCCGACGAGGAGGGGCATCGAGACGTGGGGAAAGACCACGACGTCCCGGAGCGGGAGGACGGGGAGGCGAGCGGGGGCGGGACGGCGCATGCCCGCAATCTAGCGCCGGGGCTCGATGGGCGTCCGCGCGCGCGGCGTCACCGCCGCGCGCGGACGACCGGCTCAGGCCTCCTTCTTCTTCCGCGGCGCGGGGGCGATCTCGAGCAGCGGCGGCGTGTCGTTGACGATGCACGCCTCCGTCACCTTCACCTCGACGACGTCCTCGCGGCTCGGCAGCTCGAACATCACGTGGAGCAGCTTCTCCTCGAGGATCGCCCGCAGCCCGCGCGCCCCCGTGCCGCGCTTGAGCGCCTTCCGCGCGATCGCCCGCAGGGCCCCCTCGTCGAAGGTGATCTTCACCTCCTCGAGGTCGAAGAGCTTGGTGTACTGCTTGGTGAGCGCGTTCTTCGGCTCGCGGAGGATCTGCACCAGCGTGTCCTCGTCGAGCGGGTCGAGCGCGACCGTCACCGGCATGCGGCCGACCAGCTCGGGGATGAGCCCGAAGCGGAGCAGGTCGTCCGGCTCGACCTCCCGGAAGACGTTGCGCTTCTTCTTCGGCTCGCCGGCGGCGCTCGCGGCCTGCGCGGCCTGCGCGGCCTGCGCGGTCGGGAGCACCGACACACCGGGGGGCGTCGCCGGGGGCGCCGCGTCCGGGTCCGGCCGCGAGAAGCCGATCGCCTTCCGGCCGGTGCGCGACTCGATGATCTTCTCGAGGCCGTCGAACGCGCCGCCGCAGATGAACAGGATGTCCTTGGTGTTGATCTGGATGTATTCCTGCTGCGGGTGCTTGCGCCCGCCCTGCGGCGGGACGCTTGCGACGGTGCCCTCGAGGATCTTGAGCAGCGCCTGCTGGACCCCCTCGCCCGAGACGTCGCGGGTGATCGAGGGGTTCTCCGACTTGCGGGCGATCTTGTCGATCTCGTCGAGGTACACGATGCCGCGCTCGCAGTCGGCGACGTTGAACTCCCCCGCCTGCAGCAGCCGCACGAGGATGTTCTCGACGTCCTCGCCCACGTAGCCGGCCTCGGTGAGCGTCGTCGCGTCGGCGATCGTGAAGGGCACGTCGAGGATCCGTGCGAGCGTCTGCGCCAGCAGCGTCTTGCCGGTGCCGGTCGGCCCGATCAGCAGGATGTTCGACTTGTCGAGCTCGATGTCGTCCTCGCGGGACGACGTCGCGTTGACGCGCTTGTAGTGGTTGTACACCGCGACCGCCAGCGCCTTCTTCGCCTGCTCCTGGCCGATCACGTACTGGTCGAGCGTGTCCTTGATCTCCTGCGGCGTCGGGACCTGCGTGATCGCCTCGGCGACCTCGCGCTCCTCGTCCTCCGCCAGGATCTCGTTGCACAGCGCGATGCACTCGTTGCAGATGTACACGGACGGGCCGGAGATGAACTTCCGGACCGAGTCCTTGGACTTTCCGCAGAACGAACAGCGCAGGTGCTTGTCTTGGGACATGGCGGGGCGGGGGGGACGCGGGGACGCCGGGACACGCCCGGGGGCCTGCTAGGACCCTACGGGCGGGACCGGGGACGGTCAATCCACAGGACGACCGAGGGGCCTATCCGGTGACGGAGGGCTGGGCCGTCTCGGCGACGATCTCGCCCCGGTGCTGCACGATCTGGTCGATGATGCCGTACGCCTTGGCGTCCTCGGCCGACAGGTAGAAGTCGCGGTCGAAGTCGCGCTCGATCTGCTCGACCGGCTTGCCGGTGTTGGCCGCCATGAGGTCGTTCATCTTGCCGCGGAGGAACAGGATCTCCTTCGCCTGGATCTCGATGTCCGCCGCCGTGCCCCCGGTGCCCCCCGAGGGCTGGTGCATCATGATGCGGGCGTGCGGCAGCGCCATGCGCTTTCCCTTCGCCCCGCCCGCCAGCAGGAAGCAGCCCATCGAGGCCGCCATGCCCATGCAGATCGTGCTCACCGGCGAGGTGAGCCAGCGCATCGTGTCGTAGATCGCCAGCCCCGCCGAGACCGAGCCGCCCGGCGAGTTGATGTACAGGTGGATGTCCCGCCCGGGGTTGTCCGCCTCGAGGAACAGGAGCTGCGCGATGACGATGTTCGCGACGTCGTCGTTGATCGGCGTTCCGAGGAAGATGATCCGGTCCATGAGCAGCCGCGAGAACACGTCGTACGTGCGCTCGCCGCGGCTCGACCGTTCGATGACGTAAGGGGCGTAGATGCTGGGCATGGGTCCGTGCTCCGGCGTGGGTTTGGGCCGCCGGTCGGGCCGAGATCGGGATGCTCCCGAGTATCGGCCCGTCCGGTCCCGGGGGTTACTGGGCCTGCTCCACCGTGTTCTGCGACAGGAGCCAGGTGAACACCCGCTCCTCCATGATCTCGCGCTCCAGCGCCGGCAGCCGTCCCGCCTTCTGCAGGGACGCGTAGAGCTGGCCCGCCGGCACGCCGCGTTCGGTCGCCAGCTGCTGCACCCGCTCGTCCACGTCCGCCTCCTTCGGGACGAACTGCTGCCGCTCGGCGATCAGCTCGATCACCACGTCGCGGCGCACCTGCCGTTCGGCCACCGGGCGGAACTCCTCGGCGAACTTCTCGGCCTCTTCCTTGGGGACCTGGTAGGCCTCGAGGTAGCGGCCGACGACGTCGTTCACCCAGCTCGGCGGCAGGTCGAACGGGTTGGCGGCGATGACCTGCTCCATGAGCGCGGCCCGCACCGACGACTCGGCGTCCTGCCGCGCGTGCCGCTCGAGGTCGGCGCGCACGGTCGTCCGCAGCGCCTCGACGGTGTCGAAGTCGCCGACCGAGCGCGCGAACGCGTCGTCGAGCGCCGGCGCGTCCTTGCTCTTCACGTCCTTCACGGTCACGCGCACCATCTTGGTCTTCCCGCGGGAGGCCTCGTCGGGGAAGTCGTCCGGCCACTTGACCGGACGCTCGGTCGTCTGGCCCGGCGCGGTCTCGAGGACGAGCTCCTCGACCCCGGCGATCGCCTGACCCTCCCCGATCACCAGACGGTATTCCTTCCCCTCCGGGATGGTTCCGTCATCCCCGGCGGCGGCGAGGTCCACCGTGACCATGTCGCCCGGATTCGCCTTGCCGTCCCGCGGCGACCACGTGGCCCGCTGGTCGCGCATCCGGTCGAGCTGCGCCTCGACGTCTGCGTCGGTCACCGCCGCCGACGGCTTGGTCACCCGGAAGCCCGACAGCCGGTCGAGCGGCACCTCGGGCCGCACCTCGAGGTGCAGCTCGAAGGTCATCGCCGACCCGTCGTGCCAGTGCAGGTGATGGATGTGCGGCTGCGCGACGACCTTGAGCTGCTCGCGCTCCAGCACGACCTGGTACGCCTCGCGGACGACCGCCTCGATGGTCTCCTGACGGATCGCCTCGGCGAAGCGCTTCTTGACGACCGGGGTCGGCGCCTTGCCGGGGCGGAACCCCGGGAGGCGGGCCTGCGACGCATACCGGCGGGTCGCCTTGGCCTCGAGGGCCGCCACGTCCTTCGGCGACACCGAGACTTCGATCCGGCGCTCGACGCCGTCGGTCTTCTTGGGGGTCAGCGTGATGTCCATAGACCGCGAAAGATAGCACCGGACCGGGGCGGACGGCGGTGCCGCGCCGCCCGCCCCCACAGGGCGGACGGCGGTACTGCGCCGCCCGCCCCACGGAACGGACGGCCTACTTGACCGAGAGCGCCAGGTCGCCCGGGGGGTCGTCGCGTCCCGGCGGCGTGACGGTCGCCGGCAGGCCGGCGGCGCCCGCGCGCCAGGCGAGGACCGTGGGTCCGTACATCAGCAGCGCCCCGGGCACCACCGCCCACCACATCCCGTGCTTGATGCAGATCGCGAGCGGCATGATGCCGCCGACGGCGTACACCAGCAGCGGCAGGCGCGACGGGGCCACCCGGTCCCGCACGACGCTCGGTGGCATGAAGGCCAGCATGAGGCGCGCGACCAGGATCCCCGTCACTACCCAGCCGATCCAGTTCGACAGCGGCATGCCGTAGAAGAACGGGGCCTTCACGAACCCGGGCACCCAGGCGGGGAACTTGTCGAAGTCCCACTCCCAGTGGTGCGGCTGCACCGCCGTCATGGCCGGATCCTGCGGGATGTCCCAGAAGGTGAGCAGGAACCCCGCCGCGACGGCCCACTTCCACTTGGTCGTCCCCGAGTCGTCCGTGGTCATCAGGCGCGCGCAGATCGCCAGGCAGCCGTAGAGCATGTAGAACCACGACACCGGGATCGGCGGCGGAACGTCGCCGAGGATCTTCCAGCCGAGCATGTCGGTGTAGTGATAGGGGCCGAAGGGCAGCCCGATGTTCGTGCCACCGAGCTCGCTGGCGAGCGCGAGGCCCGAGGCCGCGACGAACATCGCCAGCGCGCGGCCCGCCCCGAGGCGCGGGAGCGTGTGCAGCAGCGCGGCGATCGCCCCCAGGTACACCGTCGTCAGCGGGGCGTAGGCGAGCGAGTACTGGTACACCTTGGCGGTGTACGGGCCGACGAGCAGCTGCGGGGTGTCGCCCGAGAGCACCGTGGCGTAGGCGATCGCGCCGAAGGTGCTCAGGCCGGCGTAGCCCCAGAACGCCGCCCATGCCGTCCGCTCGATGCCGGACATTCGCGCCGCGCTCACCGGGCCGCCCGCTTGCGCCGCGGCGCCGGGTCCACCGCGGGCGGCATCACGCTGCGGCTGGCGACCGCCGAGCCGTCCGCACGGCCGATCAGGTCGGCGACGATCTTCCCCGAGCTGAGCACGCCGGGGACGCCGGCCCCCGGGTGCGTGCCGGCGCCGACGAAGTAGAGGTTCGGCACGTCCTCGCTGCGGTTGTGCGGCCGCATCCAGGCGCTCTGCGTGAGCGTCGGTTCGACCGAGAAGGCGCTGCCGAGGAACGAGTTGAGCGTGTCGCGGAAGTAGCGCGGGTCCACGGCGAGCTCCGAGACGATGTGCCGGGAGAGTCCCGGCATGTAGCGCTGCTCGAGGTACTGCACGATCGCGTCGCGGTAGGGCCGCTGCATCGTCGCCCAGTCGGTGCCGCTCGCCAGGTGCGGCACCGGCGAGAGCACGTACCAGCAGTCGTGGCCGGGCGGCGCCAGCGACGGATCGGTGGCCGTCGGGCGGTGCAGATAGAGCGAGAAGTCGGACGCGAGCTTCTTCGTCTCGAAGATGTCCTTGAGCAGTCCGCGGTAGCGGGGGCCCATGAGGATCTCGTGGTGCGCGATGTCCGGGTACTGCACGTCGGTCCCGAAGTAGAGCACGAACAGCGACATCGAGTAGCGCTGCTTCTTGACCTTGGCGTCCGTCCACTTCCTCCGGAAGCGCTTGGGCACCAGCGACAGGTAGGCCTGCGCCACGTCGCCGTTGCAGACGACCGCGTCGGCGGCGATCACCTCGCCCGACGCGAGTTCCACGCCGGTCGTACGCCCCGAGAGGTCGTCCATCGCCAGCGACCGCACTTCCGACGAGAGCCGGATCGTGCCGCCGATGTCGGTGAACAGCCGCGTGAGCCCCTGCACCAGCGCGCCGGTGCCGCCCATCGCGAACCACACCCCCCACTTCTGCTCGAGCCGGTGGATGAGCGTGTAGATGCTCGTCGTCTGGAACGGGTTGCCGCCGACGAGCAGCGGGTGGAACGAGAACACCTGCCGCAGCCGCTCGTCGGAGATGTACTCGTTGACGAACTTCGCGACCGACTTGTCGCTCCGGAGCCGCACCAGCTCCGGCAGCACCTTGAGCATGGCGCCGACCTTGTGGAACGGCTTGTCGATCAGCCCGAAGCCGGTCTCGAAGATGTCGTCGGTCTCGTGGTAGAAGCGCTCGTACCCGTCCACGTCGGCCGGGTTGAAGCGCCGCACCTCCTCGCGGACCTGGTCGCGGTCGCCGGTGTAGCGGAAGACCGAACCGTCCTCGAAGCGGATGTTGTAGAACGGGTTCACCGGCACGATCCGCACGTAGTCGTCGGTCTGCTTGCCGGCGAGCTCGAAGAGGTCGTGGATCAGCCACGGGGCGGTGATGATCGTCGGGCCGGCGTCGAAGGTGAAGCCGTCCTGCCGGAAGACGTAGGCGCGTCCCCCGGGCTGATCGCGCTTCTCGACGATCGTGACGTCGTGGCCCTGCGCCCGGAGGCGGATCGCGGCGGCGAGGCCGCCGAACCCGGAACCGATGACGATGAGCTTCATGGAGTCGGGTGGGTGAGGGTCAGGCGATGCGCGCGACGCCGGGGGCCGCCAGAGGGGCGTCCTCCCAGCCGCGAACCGGCTCGCCACCGAAGGCCATCGCCTCGTCGGCCGGCCGTCCGGCTTCGCGCCAGATGCGGAAGAGCAGCGCGGCGCGCTTCCACTGCGGGACGCGCGCGCGGGCGGTGATCGTGTCGTAGCCGCGGGCCTCGATCGCGTCGAGGATCCCCGCGTAGCCCACTGCGCAGGCGGTGGCGCACCGCTGCGCGTCCGGCGCGAGCAGGGCGATGCCGGGACGCGCCATCTCGTAGAGCGTGCGGGCCCGGCCGATCTGGAAGGCCATGAACGGCGCCCAGCGCTCGTCGCGCGCGAGCGCGCGGTCCTGCAGGATCTCCCCGCGGCTCAGGCCGAAGGCGACGAGGTCGTCGTCCGGGAAGTAGCACCGGCCGCGCCCGGCATCCTCGCCGACGTCGCGCAGGATGTTCGTCAGCTGCATCGCCACGCCGAGGGTTCGGGCATACTGGAGCGCCCGCTCGCGCGCCGCCGGACCGGCGGGGACGCCGAAGACGTACGTGCACATCTCGCCGACGGTGCTGGCGACCCCCTCGCAGTACCGCGCCAGCTCGGCCCACGTGCCGTAGCGCACCGGCTCGAGGTCACGCGCGACGCCGGCGACCAGCTCGTGCAGCACCCGCACGGGCACGCCGTACGTCCGGACCGCCCACTGCAGCTCCCGGAAGACCGCATCGGAGCCGGGACGTCCGTCGTGGACGGTGGACGTCAGCATCCGGTCGTAGTCGGCGAGCTTGCCGGCGATGGACGCGTCGCCGGAGGCCTTCGCCTCGTCCACCATGTCGTCGGCCACGCGGCAGAAGGCGTACAGCGCGTAGGCGGCCCGCCGCTTCTCGGGCGGCAGGAACCGGCTCGCCAGATGGAACGTCCGGGCGTGCCGGCGCACGATGTCGGCGCAGGCACGAGCGTCGTCCGGGACGGCGCGAGACACGGCGGGGTCGGTCATGAAGGAGGGGCGGGGTTGACCGGGCACTCGGACCAAAGCGTCCGAACATGTCTAGTAACGCGACCCGGCGCCGCTGGTTCCCCGCGGCGCCGGCATCCACAGCGGGAATCTCGCCCCGGCCGGCGGATCGGGAAAGGGTGACCGCCGCGATGTCGGCAGTGGGGGTCGAACCCACACTCCTTTCGGAACAGGATCCTAAGTCCTGCGCGTCTGCCAGTTCCGCCATGCCGACGACGCCGCGCAATCTAGCCCGTTCACCGACCGCGGACGGGCCGTCGGCCGCCTCCCCCTAGCGATTCCCCCGACGCGCGCGTAATCCCATGCGTCCTCCCACCACACGGAGCCTTCCCCGATGCACGTCCCCCTCCGCCTCGCGCTGTGCGTCGCCGCCCTGCCGCTCGCCGTGCCCGGCCTCGCCGCCGCGCAGCGTCGCCCGGCCGCGGCCGCGCCGGCTGCCCCCGCCGCGGCCGTCACCCCCGATTCGGTCCTCGCCCAGCTCCCCTTCCGGGCGATCGGGCCGATCAACATGCACGGCCGCGCCACCGACGTCGAAGCCGTGCCCGGCCACGCCGACATCGCCTATGTGGGCACCGCCGCCGGCGGCCTCTGGAAGACCACCAACGGGGGCACGACGTGGAAGGCCCTCTTCGACGGCCAGGCCACGCTTTCCATCGGCGACCTCGCGCTCGACCCCACCAACCACGACGTCATCCACGTCGGCACCGGCGAGGCCAACCTCCGGAACTCCGTCTCCTTCGGCCGCGGCATGTACAAGAGCACCGACGGCGGCCTGACCTGGCGGTTCACCGGCCTCGGCGACACCCGGCACATCGCGCGCGTCGTGGTGAACCCGAAGGACCCGCGCCTCGTCTATGCCTGCGCCACCGGCCACATGTCCGGCCCCAACGCCGAGCGCGGCGTCTTCCGCAGCACCGACGCCGGCGAGACGTGGACCAAGGTGCTCTACACCGACGACCGGCACGGCTGCTCCGACCTCGACATCGACCCGGCGAATCCCAACCTCCTCTACGCCGGCATGTGGTACTTCGACCGCAAGCAGTGGAAGCACACCTCGGGCGACACCCTGGGCGGCGTCTGGCGCTCGGCCGACGGCGGCGCCACGTGGACCAGGGTGACCCGGGGGCTCCCGAAGCTGCAGGGCCGCATCGGCATCAAGGTCGCCGCGTCGCAGCCCAACACCGTGTACGCCGCGATCGAGAGCAACGAGGCCATCCTCTACCGCAGCGACGACCACGGGCAGAGCTGGGTCGGCGTGAACCGCGAGAAGAACCTGATGTGCCGCGGCTTCTACTATGCCGACCTGCGCGTGGATCCGACCAACGCCGACCGCGTGTGGATGATCGGCTGCGCCCTGTCGTGGAGCATCGACGGCGGCCGCACCTTCCGCCGAGTGCCCGGCAACGTCCATGGCGACCACCACGGCGTCTGGCAGGATCCCACCGACCCCAGGCGCGTCTGGCAGGTCAACGACGGCGGCGTCTATGCCTCGAAGGACGGCGGCCTTTCGTGGGAACACGCCAACGGCTTCCCGCTGAGCCAGCTCTACCAGCTCCACGCCGACAACCGCGAGCCCTTCTACCACCTCACCATGGGGCTCCAGGACAACGGCAACTGGACCGGCCCCAGCCGCACCAAGGAACCCGCCGGCATCCTCGCCGACGACTGGCGCATCGTGAGCTACGGCGACGGCTACTACAGCGTCTCGCATCCCGACGACCCCGACGTCTTCCTCACCGACCAGCAGGGCGGGTGGATCTACCGCACCAACATGCGGACGATGGACCAGCAGGACGTCTCGCCGCAGCCCCGCCGCGCCGACGGCGCGCCGGTGAACGCCCTGCAGTACCGCTTCAACTGGAACGCACCGATCTACCAGTCGCCCCACGACGGCAAGGTGGTGTACTTCGGCGCGCAGGTGCTCTTCCGCTCGAAGGACTTCGGCTCGACATGGGAGATCATCTCGCCCGACCTCTCGAAGGACGACAAGTCGCGGCAGGGCGAGGCCGGCGGCGCCGTGTGGAAGGAGAACACCACGGCCGAGTACTACGCCAACATCTATGAAATCGCCGAGTCGCCGGTGGCCAAGGGCGTGCTGTGGGTGGGCACCGACGACGGCAACCTGCAGGTCAGCGAGAACGACGGCCGGACCTGGACCAACGTCGCCGGCAACCTGCCCGGCCTCGGCCCGGACGCGGTCATCAGCGCGCTCGAGCCGAGCCGCACCGCACGGTGCACCGCCTACGCGGGCGCCGAGCGGCACTTCATGGACGACTACCGGCCTTACGTCTTCAAGACCACCGACTGCGGCCGGACGTGGCGCGCGATCGCCGCGAACCTGCCGGAGATGGCCTACGTGCAGGTGATCCGCGAGGACCGGAAGAACCCGAACGTGCTCTACGTCGGCACCGAGATCGGGCTCTACGTCTCGTTCGACGGTGGCCAGCGCTGGTGGGCCGCCGCCGGCAAGTCGCTGCCGGCGGTGCCGGTCCACGAGGTCCTCGTGCACCCGCGCGAGAACGACCTCCTCGTCGCCACGCACGGGCGGGGCGTGTTCATCCTCGACGACGCGAGCGCGGTCCAGCAGCTCTCGCCGGAGGTGATGGCGAGGCCGGCGCACCTCTTCGGCCTGCGCACCGCCACGCGCGTCACCATGAAGGGGACCAAGGGGAACATCGGCGACCGGGTCTTCCGCGGCCCGAACCCGCCGATGGGCGCCCTGATCACCTACTGGCTCTCGCAGGCGCCGGATACCGCGGCGACGGTCCGGCTCGACATCCTCGACGCCGAGCGCGCGGTCATCCGCACGATGCCGCGGATCCCGCGCGGCAAGGGGCTGCAGCGCGTGGCGTGGGGTCTCGACGAGAACGGTCCGCGCCCGCGCAACAGCCGCCCGTCGGACGGGGAGGAGTTCTTCGGCCCGGTCACGGGGCCGCGCGTGCTGCCGGGGACCTACACCGTGCGACTCATCGTCGGCACGGACACGATGACGCAGCCGGTGACGGTGCGGCTCGACCCGACGGTGCCCGCCACCGAGGCGAACCTGCGCCGCCAGCTCGCCGCGGCGCGCCAGTTGCGGGACATGCAGACCGCGGTCAACGACACCCTCCGGGCCCTCGACGGCTTCAAGGCGCAGCTCGAGGCGCGCAAGCGCGCGGCCGACGCGCAGCCGAACGGGGAAGGGCGCGAACAGTCCCGGGCCCTCGCCGCGATCCTCGCCGAGGTCGGCAAGGTGATCGACGAGACGGCCAAGCCGACCGACGTCCCCTTTTACAGCGAGGGGCCGCGGGTGGCCGACCGGATCGGCGGCCTGCTGCGCAGTCTGGGCTCGACCTTCGACGCGCCGACCGGCCCGCAGCTCAAGCTGGTGCAGGAGTTGGAGGTCGAACTGAAGCAGGCGCTGCAGAAGGCCGCACAAGTGCTCGGCAAACCGACAATGTGAGTCGGGCTTCCGCCCCGGTTGCGGAGTCCAATCACGACGAACCCCCACCCGAATGGGTGGGGGTTCGTCGCATTCCGACGATTTTCTCTTGACGTTGCGCGGTTCGGGCGTGATCGTGGGGGTTCGTGATTCCCCAAACAATCGTCAGGGGAATCGTGGGCGCACGCGTCCGGGCCCGGCCCGGCGCTTCGCGCAGACGCGGCACCGCAGGACGCGGCGGGCACAGGGTCCCCGCGGAGATACCACCGAGCGGGACGGCGGTTCCATGGGAGCCGCCGTCCCAGCGTACCGGAGGGGAGATGCGCCTGTTTGTCCGACGCAGCACACTCGTGGGCGCGCTGGCGGCACTGGCCGCCATCGTGACGCCCCCGACGTCCTTGGCCGCACAGGCCACGGGGACGATCGAGGGCAAGGTGTTCGACGCGACCAGCCAGAAGCCGCTGGCCGGAGCCCAGATCGGCCTCGTGGGGGCGCCGTACGGCGCGACCTCGAACGAGGCGGGCGAGTACCGCATCAGCGGCGTGCCGGCGCGGCAGTGGCAGATGCGCCTGCGGCTGATCGGGTACACCCCGAAGACGGTGCTGATCACCGTCACCGGCGGCGGCACGCTCAAGCAGGACTTCCCGCTCAACCCCTCCGCCCTGTCGCTCGACCGCGTGGTCGTGACGGGCACGGGCCAGCAGGTCGAGGTGAAGAAGCTCGGCAACACGGTCGCCACCGTGAAGCCGCCGGAGGGGGCGCTCGTGACGAGCATCTCCGACGTGCTCACCGGCCGCGAGCCGGGCGTCAACGCCCTGACCTCGGGCGGCCTGACGGGCGAAGGGGCGCGCATCCGCATCCGCGGCAACGCGTCGCTCTCGCAGTCGAACGAGCCGATCGTCTTCCTCGACGGCGTGCGCATCAACTCCGACGGCGGCATGCTGGTCGGCACGGGCGGCGGCGGTTCGCCGTCGCGCATTGACGACATCGACCCGACGTCCATTGACCGCATCGAGGTGCTCAAGGGCGCCGCGGCGGCCACGCTCTACGGGTCGGAAGCGTCGAACGGCGTGATCCAGATCTTCACCAAGAAGGGCACGCAGGGGGCGCCCCGCTGGAACTTCACGCTCCAGCAGGACGCGATCTCGTGGGGCGAGGGGCAGTTCTTCCCGAACTCGGGCTTCGCGCGCACCCAGGCCGACGCGGACCGCCTCGCGACGTACTGGGGCAAGCCGGGCCTCCAGCCGTACCAGGTGTTCGAGAACGACGTCTTCGCGAACAACTTCCGCGAGCTGGGCCGCGCGACAACGGCGGCGGCGCAGGTGACGGGCGGCGGCGGCAACATCCAGTACTTCGGCAACCTGCGCTATCAGGCCGAGAACGGGCCGCTCGGCGGCACCGACCTGCTGAATGGAACGGGGCTCACGGCGGCACAGGACCGCGCCCGCCGCATCCAGGCCGGCCTGAACGTGACGTGGATCCCGATGACGTCGCTGCGCGTCACGGCGCGCAACTCGTTCTTCAACGTCCTCAACACGACGCCCGAGAACGCGAACAACATCTTCGGCATCAACTCGCTCGCCTATATGGCGCGGCCCGAGCAGGCGAACTGCAATCTGTCGTCCGTTCGGACTTCGGGCGACAAGCCCCGTTGTCTCGGCGCCGGCAACCCGTTCGGCAACCAGGCGTTCATGACCCCTCGTGAGGCCCTGGCGCAAACCAATGAATTGCAGACGAACCGCTTCAACGGCGCGTTCGACGCGGTGTGGACGCCCAACAGCGAACTCACCCTGAACGGCACGTTCGGCTACGACATCACCAACCAGCTCGCCGTTGGCTTCTCGCCGTTCGGCTACAACGTCGACCTCCTCACCCTGACCGACCCGAACGGCGCGCGCAATTCCGTCACCGGCCGGACCCGTGTGCTGACGGGTGACCTCAAGGCGGCCTGGAATCGCAACTTCACGTCTAGCATCTCGTCGTCGTTCACGACGGGCCTGCAGGTTTTCAACACCGAGAGCGTCATCAACAGCACGGTAGGCACCAACTTCCCGGGCCCGGGCATCGAGGTGGTCGGCGCGGCCGGCAGCAACCGCGATCTGTCCGAGAGCCGCCTGCTGCAGGTCACCGGGGGCTACTACGCTCAAGAGCAGGTCGGTTTCAACGACTGGGTCTTCGCGACCATCGGCGGTCGCTACGACTTCTCGTCGGCCTTCGGTGCGAACGCGGGCGGCATCTTCATGCCGAAGGTCTCGCTCTCGATCGTCCCGTCCGACCGCCGCAGCTGGCGCAGCACGACCCTCTCGACGTTCCGTGTCCGCGCGGCCGTCGGCGAGGCGGGCCGCCAGCCGGGTGCGTTCGATCGTTTCACCACGTTCTCGCCGCTCGTTTCCGGCCTCGGCCCGGGCTTCGCGCCGGGCCAGCTCGGCAACCAGAACCTCAGGCCCGAGATCTCCCGCGAGTACGAGGCGGGCTTCGAGGCGGGGCTCTTCAACAACCGCGCCGGCTTCGACTTCTCGTGGTGGCGCCGCGAGACGCGTGACGCCCTCGTCGCGCAGCAGTTCGCCTTCTCCGGCGGCTTCCGCAACCAGCAGCTCGCCAACCTCGGCCAGCTGACCGCGGCCGGCGTCGAGATCGGCCTGAAGGGCACCCCCATCCAGAAGCCGGGGATGGAGCTCAACCTCTTCGCCAACGCGGCGTTCCTGACCCAGAAGGTCTCCTCGCTCGGTGGCGTGCCGCCGATCAAGGTCGGCTACGTCCGCTACCGCGGCTTCATCAAGAACGCCGACCCGCTCGGCTCGCTCTACACGTTCCGCACCGCGCCGGCCTGCCCGTCGGGCTCGGCGACCAACGCGCGCGGCAACGCGATGACCTGCTACAACCCGTCGGGCGCCGATCCCCAGCTGCCGATCAACCTGAACGGCCTGCGGAATTCCAACGGCACGCTCGTCCCCGCGACGCGCAGCCAGATGCTGGCGTTCCTCGCCAATCCGATTGACCTGCGCGTCGGCGCCACACGCGCGGCCCTCGCCCCGCTGGTGGCCGATTACGAGGGGAACGGCACGCTCAGCGAGCAGCGCGTCGGCGACATCTTCCCCGACTGGACCGGCACCTTCGGGGGCTCGCTCACGCTCGGCAAGCAGTGGCGCATCAACACGAACTTCGAGTTCCGCCAGGGCTACCTGATCCAGAACCTGACGGACGGCTTCCGGCTCTCCTTCCACCCGTCCATCGGGTCGAACCGGGCCGAGTGGAGCCGCATCGAGTCCACGCTGCTCAACCCGGCCTCGACGGCCGAGCAGCGGCTGGACGCGGCGCTCCGGTTCGTCCAGAACCACCAGCGCCTCACCCCGTACGACGGATACAACATGATGCAGAGCGGCGACTTCGCCCGCTGGCGTGAACTCAGCGTGACGTGGACGGCCCCGGAGCGCATCGCGTCCAGGCTCTCCGCGCGCTCGCTCGCAGTCACCTTCGCCGGTCGCAACCTGCTGCTCTTCACGCGCTACCCCGGTCAGGACCCGGAGATCAACGCGGTCGGGCGCGGCGCCGTGGCCAACCCGACGCAGCTGAGCAGCCCTGCCGCCGCGATCGACCAGAACTTCCTCGACAGCATCGACGCCTTCGGCCTCCCGGTGGCGCGTCGCTTTGCCATCACCGTGAACTGGGGCCTCTGATGCCTGGAGCCAAGACGATGTCCCATACTACCCCGATGCTGAGGGCGTGCCGCGCCCTCCGCCTCGCCGGGGCCGCCGTGCTCGCGGCCACCCTCGGCGCCTGCAACCTGTTCGAGACCAGCGTCAGGAATCCGAATGCGATCACCGAGGACGCCCTCGGCGGCGCGGCGATCGCAGCGAACCTCACCAACGGCCTCGGATCCTCCGTCTTGCGTTCGATGGCGGCGGTCCTTGGTCCCAATGCCGTCGTGTCCGACGAGCTCACGTGGATCGGTTCCCGCGAGGCCTATCGCCAGCTCGACGAGGGTCAGATCACCGACCCCCGCAATGAGTACACGAACGAGAACGGCTATCCCTTCACTTCCGAAGCCCGCTGGTACGCCGATTTCGTCACCGAAGATCGGATGCCGGCCCTGCTTGCGACGGTGGACTCCGTACGGGTTCGTCCCGACGCCGCGCGCGCGTTGCTCTACTCGGCGATGATCCATACGATGATCGGCGAGATGTACGACGATTTCGTGCTGACCCGCCTGCGCGCGATCGAGGCGCCGAGCGTAGGCGTGGCGCGATTCGACACGATGTTCGTAATCGCCATCGACCGAGCGACGCGTGGCCTTCAGTTGGCTACGACCGCCGGCAACACCGCGCTGCGTCGGGACTTGACCGCGATTCGGGCCCGCGCCCGGCACTCCCGCGCGATCAAGGCGCAGTTGCGCGCTGCGCGAGCGGCGGCGGCACCCGGGACGTCGGCTGCGGCACCGACCTCGCCGCTCATCAACGATGCCGATGCCACCGCCGACGCACAGGCCGCGATCGCGCTGATGACGCCGGGTTACCGATTCCAGTTCGTCCCGCAGCCAGCGACGCTCCCGGGCATCAACGTGGGATTCGAGATGAACAGTCGCCTCGAAATCCGTGTAGGTGGCGCGTACATCAACCCGAATGCTTCGGGAACGCAGCCGCTCCCCGGCGTGGCGGGCATCCGGCTCACCGATATTGCGAATCCGACGCCCACCCCGGATGCGGCGCTCGCCCGCGTTGTCGATGAGTGCTGCCGTTCGGCGGTCGACCGCACGATGCCGATGACCGTGCTGTCCGAGGTGGACATGCAGCTCATCGTCGCCGAGGCCGCACTGGCCACTGGCAACACGGCGAACTTCGAGACCGCCATCAACGCCGTGCGCGCCCGCAGCAGCAAGCCCGCGATCACGGTCGCGGGCCTGCCCACTGGCGTGACCGCGAGCGACCTGCTGGTGCACGAGCGCCGAGTCAACCTCTTCCTGCAGATGCGGCGCCTGATGGACCACTACCGCTTCGGCATCCCCGCCGATCGGTGGGTGACCCAGAACATCGCCATCCGGCGGCACTGCTTCTTCCCGGTCTCCTTCGGCGAGAAGCTCTCGAACCGCAACGCGCAGCCGCAGCCCGCGGAGGCCACGACGGCCGAGTGCCGCTGACGCACTGAGCACCGATCGACCCGACGGGGCGGATCTTCGGATCCGCCCCGTCGTGCTTTGTGGCGGCGGCTCCCCGGTGCATCTTCCGTGGCGTCCGGTCACCATGTCTCCAACCCAACCCACGATCATGCCGTCGTTTCGCGGGATCCCCGCGCGCGTGGCCGCCCTGCTGGCCATGGCCGCCGCCGGCGGATGCTACGACTACCTCGCGGTACAGCCCGGCCCGCAGCCGGCGTCGCTGCCGGTGCGCGTCACCCTGGCGCCCGGCGGGACCGCGCGCGTGACCGAGGCCTTCGGGCCGTTCATCACCGCCCTCGACGCGACGCTCGAGGGACCCTGGCCCGCCGACTCCATGCGGCTGCGCGTCTTCGCCACGCGTCACCAGACCGGCCTGCGAACCGACATCCCCGGCGTCCCCGTGACCCTCGCAGCGGCGGACGTGGCCTCGGCACAGCGTCGGAAGCTCAATCCGCTCCGGACGGGCATGCTCTCGGTGGCGATCGGCGTGGCGCTGGTCTCGCTCCCGTCGCTCATCCAGAATGCCGGCGGCGGCGGGGGGAGCGGGCCGCCGTCGGGACCGCCGCAGCCCTAGCAAGCAAAGGAGCGCAGGAAGGGTCACCCCTCCCTGCGCTCCGGCAGCCGCGTGGCACCGAGGTCCTTCGCTACTCGCCCACGCGCAGGTTGACGACCCTCGACATCTGGTTGCCGCGCGTGTCGATCGCCAGCACATTGAGCGACACGTACTCGCCCGCCTTGAGCCGGCCCAGCGCCCTCGACAGGTCCGCCGCCGAGCGGACCGGCGCCTTGGGGGTCGGGAAGACGACCTCGTAGATGATGTCGTTGGGGAAGAGCCGTTCACGCGCCGGCCCCCCGGGAGTCACCTCGAGGACGCGCACGCCGCGCTTGTCCGGCGAGAGATTCGCCTGCTCGGCCATCTCCGCCGGCACCGCCTCGACGGTGATGCCGAGCTTCTCGGCTGCGGTGCCCTCGCTGTCGCCCCCCGAGGGGGAATCGGCGCGCGCGACCTGCGCTTCGCCCGGCGCCTCGGCGAGCTTCACGCGGAACGACTTGCGGCTGCCGTAGCGCATGACGTCGAGCTCGACGACGTCCCCGGGCTCGTGGCGCCGGATGATGCGCTGCAGGACCGAGACGCGGTCGGTCTCCTTGCCGTCCGCCTTCACGATGACGTCGTTGGGCTCGAGTCCCGCCTGCTTCGCGGGGGAGTCGTCGTTCGTGAAGGCGCCGACCTTGACGCCCCGGATGCCCTTGAGGCCGGCGACGGCCGCGTCTTCCGGCGTGACTTCGGAGATCGTGACGCCGATGATCGCGCGGCGCACCCGCCCGTGCTTGATGATGTCGTCCATCACGTCGCGCGCGAGCGTGATCGGGATCGCGAAGCCGTAGCCCGAGTAGAAGCCGGTCTGCGAGGCGATGGCCGAGTTGACGCCGATCACCTCACCCCGTGTGTTGAGCAGCGGGCCGCCCGAGTTGCCGGGGTTGATGGCGGCGTCGGTCTGGATGAAGTCCTGGATCGCGTACGTGTTGCTGTTGAGCCCGCGCAGCTCGTTGGAGCGCCCCTTGGCGCTCACGATCCCCGCCGTGACGGTGAAGTCGAGCCCCAGCGGGTTGCCGACCGCCACGACCCACTCGCCCACGCGCAGCGCCTGGTCATCGCCGAAGGGGAGGGTGGGAAGGTCGTCACCGGTGATCTGGATGACGGCGACGTCGGTCTGCGGGTCGCGGCCGATGATCTTCGCCTTGAACTCGCGCCGGTCGGGGAGGGTGACCTTGATGCGGTCGGCACCCTCGACGACGTGGTTGTTGGTCAGGATGTAGCCGTCCTTCGAGACGATGAAGCCGGTGCCGCCGGACTCGCGCGGCTGGTTGCGCGGCGGCTCGAACTGGCGGAAGAACTCCTCGAGTCCGGGCGGCTGGTTCTGGCCGCGCGGGGCGACGCGCGCGTCGCGGCGGCGCGGGTCGCGCTCGGCCTGGATGGAGACGACGGCCGGGGTCACCTTCTCGGCCACCGCGACGAAGCCGGTGCCAAGATCGGGGGCGGGCGCCGAGCCGGTCGATGCCGCGCGCAGCGGGCGCGACGACTGTGCCTCGGACGTCTTCGTGAAGTCGAGGGCGGAGGCGAAGACGACGCCGCCGGCGAAGGCGGCGGTCGCGATGCCGAGGATCCCGATCTTGCGGAGGGTGCTCATGGGGACGGGCGCTGGCAGTGGGGTGGGTCGGTCTTCCGGTATATACACCGCGCGGCTTCGACACGTTTCGGGCGCCGGAGGGTTGCCCCGGCGCCCGATGGACGTGCCCACGCCGTCAGGGGGTCACTTCTTGTCGTCCACGATCTCGTAGTCGGCCTCGACGACGCCCTCGTCGGCCTTGGGCGACGCGGACGGCCCGTCGGCCGTCGGGGCCGGCTCACCGGCGCCCTGCTGGGAGGCGTAGAAGGCCTGACCGGCCGCCTGAAAGGCGGCGGAGAGCTCTTCCTGCGCCGACTTGACGGCCGCGATGTCGTCGCCGCGGAGGGCCTTGCGGGCGTTCTCGACGGCCGTGTCGAGCCGGGTCTTGAGCTCGGCGGGCAGCTTGTCGGACCACTCCTTGGCGTTCTTCTCGACTTCGTACGTCATCGAGTCAAGCCGGTTCCGGGTGTCGATCTCCTCGCGCTTGGCCTTGTCGGCCGCGGCGTTCGCCTCGGCGTCCTTGACCATCTTCGCGATCTCGGCGTCGGAGAGCCCGCTCGAGGCCTCGATGCGGATCTTCTGCTCCTTGCCGGTGGCCTTGTCCTTCGCGGTCACGTGCAGGATGCCGTTGGCGTCAATGTCGAAGGTGACCTCGACCTGCGGCGTGCCGCGCGGGGCGGGAGGGATGCCCGTGAGCTGGAACTTGCCGATCGTCTTGTTGTGGAGCGCCAGCTCGCGTTCGCCCTGCAGCACGTGGATCTCGACGGTCGTCTGGTTGTCCTCGGCGGTCGAGAACGTCTCCGACTTCTTGGTGGGGATCGTCGTGTTGCGCGGGATGAGCACGGTCGTGACACCGCCGAGCGTCTCGATGCCGAGCGAGAGCGGGGTCACGTCGAGGAGGAGGACGTCCTTCTGTTCGCCGGTGAGGACGGCGCCCTGGATCGCCGCACCGACGGCGACGACCTCGTCCGGGTTGACGCCCTTGTTCGGCTCCTTGCCGAAGAACTCCTTGACGACCTGCTGGATCTTGGGGATGCGCGTCGAGCCGCCGACGAGGATCACCTCGTCAATGCGCTTCGGGTCGAGCCCGGCGTCCTTGAGCGCCTGCTGCATCGGCGGGATCGTGCGCTGCACGAGGTCGTCAACCAGCTGCTCGAACTTGGCGCGCGAGAGCGTGACGTTCAGGTGCTTCGGTACGCCGTCAACCGCCGTGATGAAGGGCAGGTTGACGTCGGTGCTCGCCGTGGACGAGAGCTCCATCTTGGCCTTCTCGGCGGCCTCCTTCAGGCGCTGGAGCGCCATCGGGTCCTTGGAGAGGTCGATCCCCTGGTCCTTCTTGAACTCCTGCACGAGCCAGTCAATGACGCGCTGGTCGAAGTCGTCGCCGCCGAGGTGCGTGTCGCCGTTCGTGGACATCACCTCGAACTGCCGCGTGCCGTCCACCTCGTAGAGCTCGAGGATCGAGATGTCGTACGTGCCGCCGCCGAGGTCGAAGACGGCGACCTTCTCGTCCTTCGGCTTGTTCTTGTCCAGCCCGTAGGCGAGGGCCGCGGCCGTGGGCTCGTTGATGATGCGCAGCACCTCGAGCCCCGCGATCCGGCCGGCGTCCTTGGTCGCCTGCCGCTGGGCGTCGTTGAAGTACGCGGGGACCGTGATGACCGCCTTCGACACGCCGTGGCCCAGATAGTCCTCGGCGGTCTGCTTCATCTTCTGCAGGATCATCGCCGAGACCTCGGGCGGGGTGTACGTCTTCCCCTGCACCTCGATGGACGTGAGCCCGTTGTTGCCCGCGACGACCTTGTACGGCACGCGCTTGGCCTCTTCCGTGGTCTCCGCCACCTTGCGGCCCATGAAGCGCTTGATCGAGAAGACGGTGTTGGTCGGGTTGGTGACCGCCTGCCGCTTCGCGATCTGCCCGACGAGGCGCTCGCCGTCCTTGGTGAAGCCGACGACCGACGGGGTGGTGCGCCCGCCCTCGGCGTTGGGAATGACGACGGGGTCGCCGCCTTCCATCACGGCCACGACCGAATTCGTGGTGCCCAGGTCGATGCCGATGACCTTGTCCGCCATGTGAACCTCAGGGAGTGCTTGGGAGTCAGGGCGCCCGGATGGCGCCGGCTGACGCAGCACAGGGGCAAGGGCCGGACCATGTTTCGTCTGCCGGAAAGACCTAAGTCATTGCGGCGGAAGCAGTTGATAGGCGCCAAAGTGGCAGCACGCTCACCCCGATGCCGCTTTGGCACGTCACGGATCGGTCCGATGGCGTTACCCTTGGCGCAGGTCGCCCCGACCAGAACGGCCGCACCGCCACGCCCGATTGCCGATGTTCCCCCTTTCCGACGACAACCCGACCCTTCGTACCCCGGTCGTGACGATCGGGATCCTTGCCCTGCTCGGGCTCGCCTGGGTGGTTCTGCAGGGGGCCGGCCTGGCCGAGCTGCCGCTGGTGACGAGCGTCTGCAACCTCGGCCTCGTTCCGGGCGAGCTGACCCGGATGGCCCCGCTGGGCCAGGCCGTGCCGCTCGGCGAGGGGCTCGCCTGCGTGGTGGACCGCGAGGCGGTGAACTGGCTCACCCCGGTGACGACGCTGTTCCTGCACGGGTCGTGGGGACACCTGCTCGGGAACGCGTGGTTCCTGTGGGTGTTCGGGAACAACGTCGAGGACTCGATGGGGCGCGCGCGCTTCACGGGGTTCTACCTGCTGTGCGGGCTGGCGGCCTCCGCGACGCACGTCGCCGTGGATCCGTCGTCGCCCGTCCCGACCGTCGGGGCGTCGGGGGCAATCTCCGGTGTCATGGGGGCGTACCTCGTGCTCTACCCGCAGATCCGGGTGCGGACATACGTGCCGCCGATCTTCTTCGTGAACCTGCGTGCGTGGATGGTGCTGGTGTACTGGTTCGTGCTGCAGGTGCTGGGCGGTTTGCCGCAGCTGATGACGATCAGTCCCGAGGTCTCGAGCGGGACGGCGTTCTGGGCGCACGTGGGCGGGTTCGTCGCGGGCCTGCTGCTGGTGCGGCCGCTGCAGGATCCGGCGCTGGTGCGGCGGCGGCGGTCGCTGGGCGATGCGCGGGTGGTCTTCGGCGAGCCGTGACAATTCCTGCCTTGGGGCGAGCGTGGCGGGGGCGTAGCTTTCAGTGCTTACCCGCGGGTGCGGACCCGCGCGCACTCCCTCCGGCCCCACCGTCGTGCGCCTGATCCCCAAGGACGAAGGCTTCTTCGACCTCTTCGGCCAGCTGGCCGAGAAGCTCACCGCCTCGACCACGCTGCTCGTCGAGATGCTCAGGCATCCCGACCATTTCGAGCGGCACGTCGCGCAGATCAAGGAGATCGAGCGCGAGTGCGACGAGATCACGCGCGAGGTCATCCAGCGGCTCGACCGGTCGTTCGTCACGCCGCTGGACCGCGAGGACATCCACCTCCTCGGCCACCGGATCGACAACGTCGTCGACCTCGTCGACGGCACCGCGCGCCGCCTCGTGATGTTCCACGTGAAGGCCGTCGAGCCGCCGGCGGTGGACCTCGCCGAGGTGCTGCACCGGGCGGCGGTGGTGATCGCCGGCGGGGTGCGTGACATCAAGTCGCGGAGCAAGGTCGTCCAGTGCGGGTACGACACGAAGCGCCTCGAGGAGGAGGGCGACGCTATCTACTCCGAGGCGGTCGGACACCTGTTCCGCAACGGCCACGACCCGATCGAAGTGATCAAGTGGAAGGCGCTCTACGACCAGATCGAGTCGGCGATCGACGAGTGCGAGGACGTCGCCAACGTCCTCGAGAGCGTCTCCCTGAAGAACAGCTGACGCCCCGGCGCCGCCCGCCCCGTGCTCACGTACGTCCTGGCGCTCGTCGTCATCGCGCTGATCTTCGACTTCATCAACGGGTTCCACGACTCGGCGAACTCGATCGCCACGATCGTCGGCACCCGGGTACTGAGCCCGTTCGCGGCGGTCTGCTGGGCCGCGTTCTTCAATTTCGCGGCCCTCTTCACCGTGGGGACGGCCGTCGCCAAGGCCGTCTCGACCGGCTACGTGCAGCCCCAGTTCGTCACCCCGAACGTGATCGGCGGCGCGCTGTCGGGTGCGATCATCTGGAACCTCGTCACCTGGTACTACGGCATCCCCTCGTCGTCGTCGCACGCGCTGATCGGGGGCTTCGCCGGCGCGGCCGTCGCCAAGGCGGGCCTGGGCGCCCTGATGTGGGGGCCCAAGTGGGTCGAGACGCTGTCGTTCATCGTGCTCTCGCCGACCCTCGGGGCCCTCGCCGGCCTCACGCTGATGGTGCTGGTGTACAACGTCTTTCAGCGCACCCGCCCCTCGCTGGTCAACCGGCTCGGCCAGCCGATGCAGCTCCTCTCGAGCGCTGCGCTGTCGCTGGCGCACGGCGGCAACGACGCCCAGAAGACCATGGGCATCATCGTCGGCCTGCTCTTCGCGGTACGCGAGCGGTTCGTGGCCGAGACCGGGCTGCTCCGGCACTTCTACGTCGCGCAGGCCGGCCAGATCCCCCTGTGGGTCGAGATCTCGGCGTATCTCGCGATCTCCCTCGGCACGCTCTTCGGTGGGTGGCGGATCGTGCACACGATGGGCACCCGCATCACCCGGCTGCGCCCCGTCGGGGGCTTCGCCGCCGAGACGGGGGGGGCGCTCGTGATCCTTGGGGCCTCGCAGTTCGGCATCCCGGTGAGCACGACGCACACGATCACCGGTTCGATCGTCGGCGTCGGGGCGGCGCACCGCCTGTCTGCGGTGCGGTGGGGGCTGGCGTCGCGCATCGTCTGGGCCTGGGTGATCACGATCCCGGCGGCAGCGCTGATCTCCGCCCTCTCCCAGCTCGCCTTGCAGGCGGTCTCCCCGGGCACGTGAGCCGGTTCGTGGGCATGTCACGACTCGTGACCTTGCCCGGAGGCACGACGTCAAGGCCGTGGACGCCCGGCCCCTGTCCCGGTTAGCGTCCGAAGCCCCGTCCCGTGGCGTGTCCGTTCGCGCGACCGTCCGGGGCGGTTCCGTGCTCCCGCCCGCGCCCCGTCGCCACCCGATGACCACCACGAGCCACCCCACGCCCTCGCTGTACTTCAATCGCGAGCTGAGCTGGCTGGAGTTCAACGCCCGGGTGCTGCACGAGGCCTTCGACGAGCGCAACCCGCTCCTCGAGCGCCTGAAGTTCCTGGCGATCTATTCGACGAACCTGGACGAGTTCTACATGGTGCGCGTGGCCGGCCTGCGCCGGCAGGTCGCGGCCGGCGTCACGCATCCGGGGCCCGACGGGATCCCCCCCGCCGAGGCGCTCGATGCGATCCACCGACGCGTCGCGGAGCTGGAAGCGCGGCAGCAGGCGTGCCTGCACGGGCTGCTCCTGCCCGCCCTCGCGGCCAAGGGCATCCGGCTCTGCCGGATGGACGAGCTCACGCAGCCGGAGTGGCTGCAGGTGGACGATTTCTTCGAGTCGCAGGTCTTCCCCGTGCTGACGCCGCTCGCGGTGGATCCGGGGCACCCGTTCCCGTACATCTCCAACCTGTCGCTGTCGCTGGCCGTGCGACTGCGCGACCCCGAGCGGAAGGACGAGCAGTTCGCGCGCGTGAAGGTGCCGAAGTCGCTTCCGCGCTGGGTGCCCTTCGGCCGGCCGCACCACTTCGTACCGCTCGAGGAGGTGATCGGGGCCAACCTCGGGGCGCTCTTCCCGGGGATGGAGATCGTCGGCTGGCACCCCTTCCGGGTCACGCGCTACAGCGACCTCGACCTGGGCTCGATCGAGGAGAACCAGGACCTGCTCTCGATGATCGAGCAGCAGGTGTTCCGGCGCCGCTTCGGCGAGGTGGTGCGGCTCGAGGTGGCGGCGGGCATGCCCGACGCGTTGCGCGACCTGCTCGCCGACGAGCTGCGCGACGCCACCCAGGAGAATATCGCCCCGCTGGGGCCCCGCGACGTGCACGTCGGCGGCCCGCTGCTGGAGCTGGGAGACCTCATGGCGCTCGCCGGGCTCGATATCCCCGACCTGCGGGACGCGCCGCACACGCCCGGCACCGTCCCGGCGCTGCAGGACAAGCGCTCGATCTTCGACGTCATTCGCGAGCGTGACATCCTGCTGCACCACCCGGTGGACTCGTTCGTGACGTCGGTCGAGGCCTTCCTCGACGAGGCGGCGAGCGACCCGAACGTGCTGGCGATCAAGCTCACGCTCTACCGCACGTCGGGCGACACCGCGATCGTGCGTGCCCTCACCGAGGCGGCCCAGAACGGCAAGCAGGTCGCGGTGCTCGTGGAGCTGCAGGCGCGCTTCGACGAGGCGAACAACATCACGTGGGCGCGCACGCTCGAGTCGCACGGCGTGCACGTCACGTACGGCCTGCCCGGCCTCAAGACGCACTGCAAGACGGCGCTCGTCGTGCGGCGCGAGGCCGACGGCATCCGCCGCTACTGCCACATCGGCACCGGCAACTACAACGGCAAGACGGCGCGGCTCTACACCGACATCGGCCTGCTCACCTGCAGCCCGAGCATCGGCGCCGACCTGTCCGACCTGTTCAACCTGCTCACCGGCTACTCGCGGCAGAAGCTCTACCGCAAGCTCCTGGTGGCACCGTCGAACATGAAGGGGCGGTTCCTCGAGCTGATCGCCCGCGAGCGCGAGCACGCGCGCGCCGGGCGCGGCGGACGGATCATCGTGAAGTTGAATGCGCTGGTGCACGAGGAGCTCATCGACGCGCTCTACGCCGCCTCGCAGGACGGGGTGGAGATCGACTGCATCGTCCGCGGCATCTGCTGCCTGCGGCCGGGCCTCGACGGCGTCTCCGACCGCATTCGCGTGCAGTCGGTGATCGGGCGCTTCCTCGAGCACTCGCGCGTCTTCTACTTCGCCAACGGCGGCAGTCCCGAGTACTACATCGGCTCGGCCGACTGGATGCCGCGGAACTTGGAGCGTCGCGTCGAGGTCGTCACGCCGGTGGACGATCCCCAGCTCCACCCGCGCCTCCAGCGCCTGCTCGAGATCTACCTCGGCGACAACCGGCAGGCGTGGGACCTCGCGCCCGACGGGTCGTACGTGCAGCGGCGACCCGGTGAGGGGGAGCGGCCGCGCGGCACGCATCAGGCACTCATCCGCGATGCGTGGGGGATGGGGCGCGTGACCGGGCAGTTCCCGGCGATCGAGCGCGACGGCGGCGCGGCGGAGCCACCGCCCGCCCCCCCGGCCAAGGCACCGAAGTCCCGCCGTCCGCAGCGGCGCTGATCACCGCCGCGCGGCGCCGTCAGTCGGCGTCGTGCACCACCTCGTCGAGGCGCACGACCTTGCCGTCGGGGCCGATCACCTCGACGGGGCGCCGGAGCAGCTCGGCCAGCAGTTCGCTCTTCCGGGCTGCCCCCCACAGGTCGAGCCGCGGCGTCGCGCCCGGGACCGGCACCGGCGTCAGTCGCACCGCGCGGTCGAGCACGCGCACCTTCACGTGGTCGATGGCCCCCACGTGCCCGCGGTCGAAGCCGTCGGCAACGCGCAGCAGGGCCGCGAGACGCCGTACCCGCTTCCGCTGCGCCGGCGGCAGCGATACGAACTCGGCGTGCTTCTTCTGCGGCGGCTTGCCCCGGTGGTACCGCGCCACGTGCGCCACCGCGACCTGGTCGGCCGGCGTCATCCCGAGCAGCTCGGCGTGCAGGATCAGGTGGTACGAGTGCTTGTGGTGCCGCGAGTAGTTGATGTGGTAGCCGATGTCGTGCAGCAGCGCGGCGTCGGCCAGCACCTGGCGGTCGCCGGGCTCGCAGCCGAGCCGCTGGCCCAGCGCGTCGATCAGCTGCAGCGCCAGCCGCTGCACCTGCCGCGCGTGCGGCGCCTCGTAGCGGCAGCGCTCCGCCAGCTCGCGCACCGACCGTTCGCGCGCCTCGCCGGGATCCTGCACGACCGGGCGCACCTTCGCGACGTCCAGCAACAGCCCCTCGCGGATGCCGTAGGCCGAGACCGTCAGGTGCCGCGGCTCGACGCGCGCGAGCACCTCGGCCGCCACCGCCAGGCCGGCGACGATGATGTCGGCCCGTCCCGGGTTCAGGCCCGGCACCGCCATGCGCGCCGCGGCGGGGAGGTCCACGAGCTGCTCGAGGATGTGCTCGAGGTCCTCGCGGTGCACCGTGGTCGCGTGCACCCCGCGGAACGTGGTGACGCCCTGCCGGTGCAGCAGCATGCCGGCGAGGTTGGTGAACGTGCCGCCCGACCCGATCACCTGCGCGCCGCGCCAGTCGCGCACGGGGAGCACGGTGCGGATGTCGTCGCGGATCGCCTTGCGGAGCTTGCGCACCCGCTTGAGCGTGATCCCCGAACCGAGGTGCTCCTCGGTGAGGCGGATCGCCCCGAAGGGGAACGACACGAGCCGCTCGACGACGCCGTCCGCCGCGAGGGCGAGCTCGAGCGACCCGCCGCCGATGTCCATCACCACCGAGCGGCCGGTGCCGAGGTCGAAGTGCGCCAGCGCGCTCAGGAAGGCGAGGCGCGCCTCCTCGGTGCCGGTGAGGATGCGCGGGCGGAGGTTCGTCTGCCGGCGCACACGCTCGAGGAAGTCCCGCCCGTTGCGGGCGTCGCGCACCGCGCTCGTGGCGACCGCCTCGATCCGGCGGCACCCCTGCTGGCGCGCCAGCGTGGCCATGCGCGTCATCGCGTCGAGAGCCTGCGCCATCGAGTCCTCGGCCAGGTGGCCCGTCTCGAGGACCCCGGTCGCGAGGCGCGGATGCGCCTTGAGCTCGTCAACGATGCGGATCGCCCCGGTGGGACCGACGTCGGCGATCATGAGGCGGATCGAGTTCGACCCGACGTCAATCGCGGCGATGCGCTGCCCCCCTTCGTCACGGGGGAGGCGCAGCTCGGGGCGGGTGACCGGCGCGGCCATCAGCGGGCGGGGCTCACGGGGCGGGGGCGCCGCCGGCCGCGGGCGGCGCCCCCGCGGCCTCGCGCTCCTCGAAGCGGTGCTTGATCGTCTTGCCCTCGGCCAGGTACACGGCGTCCT
>Ga0209990_10000294_pt1 | contig 51154 bp, 46 predicted proteins | sample NOAtaG_6_FD_187304 | JGI IMG/M metagenome (GOLD analysis project Ga0209990, IMG submission 187304) | Freshwater lake microbial communities from Lake Erie, under a cyanobacterial bloom - NOAA_Erie_Diel5S_2200h metaG (SPAdes) (version 2) | ecosystem: Environmental > Aquatic > Freshwater > Lake ...
TAAATTTTTACAGAAATGGAAGTGATTTAAGTCACCAAATCGATAAAATAGTATAAATTTTTACTATCTAGAAATTTAGGTAATGCATAGTATCAGTTTTTCAATGGGTATGTAATCATTGAAAAATCATAAATTAATCTCCAGTACATTCAGTTCGGGTTAAACTTGCAAATTTTATATGTCAGAAGCAAAAGCCTTACTAAGTAAGGCTTTTGCTTCTGATCTTTTGAGAGAGAGCTTGCTATGCAAAACCTCCCTCAAAGCCTGTTTTAAATCATCTCGAACTCGTGTTAGTTATGACCAAAATAGCAACAAGTTATGATCAAATTTATGAAATTGTGCGACAAATTCCACGTGGTTATGTGGCTACCTATGGACAGATTGCTGAGCTTGCCAATTTAGCAAGAAAAGCGCGTGTAGTTGGCTATGCCCTCTATCGTGTGGATATGCAAACTTTAGATGTACCTTGGCAGCGAGTGGTAAATGCTAAGGGAGAAATTTCTCTTTCGCCTTTACGCTTTGGAACTGACTATTTACAGCGATCGCTTCTGGAGTCGGAAGGAATTATTTTTAGCCCCACAGGTAGAATCGATCTACGCAAATATTTATGGAAACCTGATTTAGGGTGATCTGTCAGAAGCGCTGACCATCCTAATACCAAATAACTATGACAACTGCAACTTTACTAGTTTCTTGTCCAGATCAAAAAGGGTTAGTCGCAAAAATCTCGGACTGGGTGTTTTCTCACGGTGGCAATATTCTCCACGCCGATCAGCATTCTGATAGTACGGCAGGACTATTTTTGATGCGGGTTGAGTGGGAGTTAGATGGCTTTGATCTAGTACGAGAAGAGATCTCACTGACTTTTGACAAATTAGCGATTGATATTCATGCTAAATGGAATATTCACTTTTCTGACTATGTACGCCGTATAGCCATTTTTGTCTCAAAGCAGGATCACTGTCTATATGATTTGATCCTGAGGCAGCGATCATATGAACTCAATGCCGTGATTCCCGTAGTCATTAGCAATCACCCTGATTTAGAAAAGGTCGCCCATAACTTTGGAATTAATTATCATCACATTCCGATCAATCCTGAAAATAAGTTGGAGCAGGAGAAAAAGCAACTCGAACTACTCAACCAATACAAAATTGACTTAGTGGTTCTGGCGAAATATATGCAGGTGCTTAGCCCAGATTTTCTATCGCAATTTTCGCAAGTGATTAATATCCACCATTCATTTTTGCCAGCCTTTGCGGGGGCGAATCCCTATCAAAGAGCCTATAAGCGTGGTGTAAAGATTATCGGGGCAACGGCTCACTATGTAACCGATGAACTTGATGAGGGCCCTATTATTGAGCAGGATGTGATACGGGTTTCCCATCGCGATTCTGTTACTGATCTTATTCGTAAAGGTAAAGACCTTGAAAGAATTGTGTTAGCTAGGGCTGTCAGACAACATTTACAAAACCGAGTATTAGTTTATGGTCAATCTGCTAGCTCAGGATTGGGACTAAGGACTGTAGTATTTGATTAGACGAAAAGTTAAAACCTGAAAACTGAGTGTGATTATCAACAGATTTAATCTGCATGGTTGCTGTTTTTAGGTTATGTTAATAGCATTACAAATTTTAACAATTTTTATTCAAGGTTTAAGAAATGACAGCGAAAATACAGTTAGCGATCGGCATTGATGAGGAAGCTTCTGATGTAAAAATCACGAGATCGAAGGATGGAGATACCAGCGTTGCTGTGTTTTTCTTTGAATCACCTAACTGTATGTCTGGCGCGGATGCTGGCAACAATGAAATTCTAGGGATGTATATGATTGATGAAGAGGGGCAAATGGTGACACGCAATGTCAATGCCAAATTCATTAATGGAAAGTCGGCGGGAATTGAAGCAATTCATAAACTCAATGGACAGTCAGAATGGGAACGTTTTTTGAGATTTATGAATCGCTATGCTGAAGCAAATGGAATGAGCCTTAACAAAGCTTAAATTGATAACAGAAAAAATAAAAGTAGCGTTGCTGAGCAGTGCTACTTTTATAAAAACTAAAGAGCATCGCTTAGCGATGCTCTTTAGTTTTTATAAAACAGCTTCTTTCTTAAGATTATCGCGATCGCTGATCTTTGTACTAGGACTCTGAAGTGCGAAGTAGAGCTTATTCAAAGCACTGAGATAGGCTCTAGCTGAAGCAACAATAATATCTGTGTTTGCCGAATGACCAGAGAGCGTACCTGCATCAGGATGCTTGAGACGAATGGTGACTTCACCAAGGGCATCGATCCCTGCGGTAACTGATTGCACTGAGTACTCAATCAACTGATTTGGTACATTCACAATGCGATTGATGGCTTTGTAAATAGCATCTACAGGACCAGTACCTACGGAAGCATCAGTAATTTCCTGACCATCGGGCATGACTACAGTGACAGTTGCTGTTGGGATAGCACGATCACCACAGCTTACTTGGACATGATCGAGTTTGAAGGCTTCGGGAGCATGGCGAATTTCGTCATTGACGATCGCTTCGATGTCGCGATCGCTAATTTCGCGTTTTTTATCAGCAAGTTCTTTAAAGCGCACAAAGGCAGCATTAAGTTCTTGTTCTGATAGTTCAAAGCCAAGTTCTTTCAATCGCGAACTCAAAGCATTGCGTCCTGAAAGCTTACCAAGAACGATTAGGTTATCAGTCAAGCCAATGGACTGAGCATCCATGATTTCGTAGGTTAGACGATTTTTCAAAACACCATCTTGGTGAATCCCTGACTCATGGGCAAAGGCATTTGCACCAACGATCGCCTTATTTGGCTGTACCAACATTCCTGTGAGATTGGACACAAGGCGCGAAGTCTTGTAAATCTGCTTAGTGTCAATATTGCAGAGAGGAGTTGTTGATTCCGCAGGACGACCGAGATAGGTATTGAAATAAGCGCGACGGACATGTAACGCCATGACCAATTCTTCGAGGGCGGCATTACCTGCACGTTCGCCGATACCATTGATGGTGCATTCCATTTGCCTTGCACCATGCTTCGCAGCTTCAAGGAAATTAGCAACTGCTAAACCAAGATCGTTGTGTCCATGTACGGAAATAATCGCTTGATCAATATTGCGGACATTATCTTTAATGCCCTTGATCAAGTCTCCAAATTCTGAAGGAGTCAAATAACCAACTGTATCGGGGATATTCACCGTTGATGCACCAGCGGCGATCGCGACTTCTAATACTTGGTAGAGAAATTCAGGATCGGATCGACCTGCATCTTCTGGCGAAAATTCGACATCGGCAACTTTAGATTTAGCATAGGCAACCATCTCAGGAACGATCGCCAAAACTTCAGCGCGAGTCTTGCGGAGTTTGTATTCTAGGTGAATATCAGAAGTTGCAAGGAAGGTATGAATCCTTCCTTTTGCCGCAGGTTTGACAGCCTCGGCGGCAGCTTCAATGTCGCCTTTAGTAGCACGCGCTAAACCGCAAATCGTAGGACCATTTTCCGTACCAACGAGCTTAGCGATTTCTTGAACTGCATGAAAATCACCCTTGCTAGCAAACGGAAAACCTGCCTCGATAATGTCTACACCAAGTCGAGCCAGTTGCTGGGCGATTAGCAGTTTTTGCTCCACGTTCAGGGTTGCGCCTGGGGACTGTTCACCGTCGCGTAGTGTGGTGTCAAAAAAGATAATACGATCCTGAGCATTTTTAGACTCTAATGATGTTACTGATGTAGACATAATGCGTTAATTCATGAATAGTTATAGTTAATGTGAAAAGGTAACAATAGAAATGCTCTTAATTCATATTGTCATATTGTAAGTTGTGCTGTTAAGCTAAAAAAACACAAAGGATTAAGTTTACTTCAATCTTAGCCCCTTTCTTTAAAAATTGGTCAGCCATTTTCGCCAATTAAAGCTCATTGTGCTGCAATAACATTTTGAGAACGTTGCTTTATCAAGCTTGATTTGAAAGCTTGATAAAATGGTAGTGCTGCAAAGTAATTTTTTTAGTAATTGTGTTGTGGGCGCGAAGCATCCGCAACACAATTACATTGTATGACTACCAAATTATGAAAGTAGCGCAAAGCTTCACTTTCAAAAATATTTCTGTACTACTCAAAGCCTTAATAGTCTGTATCTTCAACATGAGGGGGATAGACTCTTCATTGTCATGCTTTCATCCCGTCACTCATCCTGTAAACGGATAGAGTACGGGGCTGCCTGCTTGTGAGCTAAATTTGAATTTGCGAAACTATTGTTTCGTGATTGCTTCCCAATTTTGAAAAGTTGCGGCTTGTCCACAGAGTTTGGCTTCTTGATCAACGACATTCCAGATAATTGCTTGATCAATATAAAAACGATCGCCATTATTAGCAACCCGAATACCGCGATAGTTACTAATGTAGCCTTGTGATTTTGCTTGTGCTAAAAGTTTTTCTCTTTCACTCCGTTCTACAGGCTCAGCTGTATATCGAGATGGTGTAGATGTGAAAGTTTGCCAATCCATTTTCCAGAGATCGAGAGCCTTTTGATTACCATAGTTCAGAATGGGATCGGCTTGAGTACCATGAGAAACCACGACAAAATCAGCATTAAATAGTAAATTGGCGAGTTCTAGGGATGAATTATTGCTAGGTGTTGAGATTAATGGAGTGCCAGTCCAATGCTGAAAGCTATAGCAGAGGCACTGAATATGTTGCACTAGTTCGGGCTGCAACCAAGGTTGAGATTTATATGAATTCACGATTTGTCTTACAAGCAATCTTCTCCAGCTTACGACAAATTACAGATAGTCCTAAAAAGGAAAAGATTTTTTGTGGTAAGGATGTGTTTTCCGCCCATACTTACCTATTTAGCAATACCAAATTACAAACTCTTAAGGAACTTGTGATTAATTCAAGTATCTACGACTTCGCTCAGCCAACGTTGGCTGAGCGAAGTCGTAGCAATACAAAATCGGTGGAACCTTTTTTCTCGTCAAGTCCCTAATTTAACTAAGTAGCTACGTTTGCCATCCACAAGGAAAGGGGAAATGACTACCTATGTTTTGAAATAAATACTAAAAACCTGTGACATACGCGCAGCGTGTGCCACAGGTTTTTAGTAGCTCAACTTGACTAAAACCTAAAACCAGAGTTTGTTCCGCCCGCTACGCGGGCGGAACAAACTTCTCGGTTTTTAGTTTACTTATGTCTAGCTACTTAATTACATGAGCTAAACCGTTGCTGCTATAGGAAATACATCGATCGCTTCAGGGCTATTTTGTTCTGAAGGGGGCACAACTTGCCAAAACTTAGGTAGATAGGTTGACCAATTATCGACAATTTCCTTGGCTCTAGGACTACCAGTATAATCATAGCTTGATTGAATCAGTTCCCTAAGCTGATTTTCACCTGCGATAGTGCTAACTCTTTGGACTTTAAGAACTTCTTGGCTGAGACGCTCTTGGAATTTATCGTCAAGATCGAGGAAGTAAGCAATACCGCCTGTCATCCCTGCACCAACATTGCGCCCTGTAGTTCCAAGCACTACGATTACGCCGCCTGTCATATATTCGCAACAGTGATCGCCTGTGCCTTCGACAACTGCCTTTGCCCCAGAGTTCCGAACACCAAAACGTTCACCAGCACGCCCATTGACGAATAGATAACCACCTGTTGCGCCATAGAGACAGGTATTCCCGACGATGGAATTATCAGCAGGATTAAAGGTGCTTTCAGGGCTGGGTTTGATGCTAATCACGCCACCGTTGAGTCCTTTGCCGACATAATCGTTGGCTTCCCCGATGACTGAAAGATTTACGCCATTGATGTTGAATGCACCAAAACTCTGACCTGCTGCGCCCACAAATTCAAGATTGAGGTGACTTGCCAGCCCAGAATTACCATATTTTTTAGCGATCGCCCCCGATACTCTTGCACCAACGGAGCGATCAGTATTGACAATCTTGTAGGTTTTGTTGAGGTCAGTTTGATTGGCGATCGCCTGCTGTACCTCTAAATCCGCCAAGATTTCGTCATCAAGCACCGCACCATTACTGTGGGAAGTGGGAGAATGTTCTAACCAACTGCGATCGCTCTTTGTGTCAGGCAGATTAATCAAACAGCCGAGATCAACTTGGTTAAGATCGAGTTTCACCAGTTTCAAATCCTGCCGCTTAGTGAGTAGATCAGAGCGTCCGATAATCTCTTTGAGGGATTTATAACCCAGTTTGGCAAGGATTTGGCGAACTTCTTCAGCAACGAAATAGAGGAAGTTGACAACATTTTCAGGAGTGCCAGGGAAGCGCTTACGGAACTGTTCTAATTGAGAAGTTACGCCCACAGGACATTTGTTTGTATGGCAAACGCGAGCCATGATACAACCCTCAGCAATCATAGCCGCCGTACCAAAGCCGTACTCTTCACCTCCAAGGAGCGCTGCGCTCGCCACATCCCAACCAGTTTTAAAGCCACCATCAACTCGCAGTAAGACGCGATCACGCAACTTGTTCATCATCAGCGATGTATGTACTTCCGCTAAGCCTAATTCCCAAGGTGAGCCTGCGTGCTTAATCGAACTCAAGGGGGATGCACCTGTACCACCGTCATAGCCAGAAATTTGGATGATGTCCGCATTAGCTTTAGCCACACCCGCAGCGATCGTGCCGATGCCAATTTCCGATACTAGTTTGACGGAAACCTTAGCAGTGGGATTGATCTGGTGCAGATCGTAAATTAGCTGTGCAAGATCTTCGATGGAATAGATGTCATGGTGGGGAGGAGGTGAGATTAGCGATACCCCTGGTTTGGAGTTTCGTAACATCGCAATATAGCTACTAACCTTCGGTCCTGGAAGTTGTCCGCCTTCTCCTGGCTTTGCGCCTTGAGCAACCTTAATTTCTAATTGGTCAGAACTGACTAAATAGGAAGGAGTGACCCCAAAGCGTCCCGATGCAATCTGTTTAATTGCGGAGTTCGCTGTATCACCATTCTTCAAGCCCTTGAGGTGGGGGAAGGTTGCGGAAATACCATTAGCATCCACATCGTTGATGGGCAGATAACGGATCGGATCTTCGCCACCTTCGCCACAATTAGATTTACCGCCAACACGATTCATGGCGATCGCCAATACTTCATGGGCCTCTCGACTCAAGGCTCCGAGGGACATAGCTCCTGTACAGAATCGTTTCAGGATTTCCGAAACATCTTCTACTTCTGAAAGGGGGATGCTATGGCGATCGCTCTTAAATTCGAGCAGGTCACGCAATGCCGTAGGAGTGCGATTTTGTAGCTGAGTTCGATAAATTTCATAATGGTCATAACCATCACCAGTAACCGCTTTATGTAGGGCTTTTGCCATTTCAGGGCTATTCATGTGGTATTCCCCTGTGGGGCGATACTGCACAAAGCCATAATTTTCAAGCTTCTTCTGTTTTAGTTCAGGGAAGGCTTGAGCATGGAAGTTGAGCAATTCCGAAGCAATATCTGTAAAATTGACTCCACCGACACGGGATACAGTTCCCTTGAAGCAAGTATCGACAACTTCTGCTCCAATACCGATCGCTTCAAAAATTTGTGCGCCACTATAGCTAGACAATAGCGAAATCCCCATTTTTGAGAGAATCTTCAACAAGCCACCTTCAACCGCCTTACGATAGCTGTCTTGAACTTGGGTAATGGTCAAAGACTTGATTTTGCCAGTTTGCATCTGGGTTTGGGTCTTAGCTTTGCCCCACCATTGGCGCGTAGTTTCCAAAGCCATATAAGGACAAATCGCACTGGCTCCGTAACCAATCAGACAAGCAAAATGATGGGTACTCCAGCATTGAGCCGTATCCACCACAATCGAAGCTTTCATGCGAATACCTTGATCACAAAGGCGATGATGCACGGCTCCCACAGCTAGCAATGGTGGAATATAGGCATGTTCGGCGCTCAAGTTGCGATCACTTAAAATCAGCAATTTTGCGCCACTACGCACTGCGGCAATGGCACTATTCGTCAACTTAGCGATCGCGTCTTTGAGTCCATTTGCCCCCGCAGCGACTGGAAAGAGCATATCTAGTTTGGCAGTATCAAAACCGAAGTTCTGCAATTCCTCTAACTCGGTTTCATTAATGACAGGACTGCTGATCTTAATTTGATTGGCTGCTTCAGGAGTAGCAAGCAGTAAATTCGCTCTTTCACCCAAACACATAGACAAGGACATGACCGTTCCTTCTCGCAGAGGATCGATCGGTGGATTCGTCACCTGTGCAAAGCGCTGTTTGAAGTAGTCATAGAGAAGATGTGGACGTTGGGATAGAAAGGCAAGTGGTACATCATCACCCATACAGAACACTGGCTCCTTACCATCTTGAGCCATTGCTTCGATTACCATTTCTACATCTTCAAGAGTGTAACCAAATGCGGTTTGGTGAGTGAGCACAGTTTGTTCATTAAGGGCGAGAGATTCAGCAAAGGGCTTAGCTTCTAGATTCTTGCGGTACTGCTTAATCCACTCACCGTAGGGATGAGCAGTCGCGACCCGTTGCTTAATATCCCAGTTATGCAAAATTTCATGGGTTTGCAGATCAACTGCGATCGTTTGTCCAGGACCGAGGCGACCCTTCTCGACAATATCCACTTCAGGAATATCAACCGTACCTGCCTCAGAGCTAACAATTACCATGCCATCGTTAGTAATTACATAACGGGCAGGACGTAAACCATTGCGATCAAGCGCTGCACCGACGATTTTGCCATCACTAAAGGCGAGCAGGGCGGGACCATCCCATGCTTCTTGTAAGCCACTGTAATATTCATAGAAATCAACAATTTCGGGGCGATCTCTTAAATCTGGCTGGTTCTCATAAGCCTCTGGCACAAGGATCATGATTGCTTCGAGGGGACTGTGCCCCGTCTCAATCAGCAACTCAAAAACGTGATCCAAAGTTGCGGAATCGCTCTCATTGGGTTTGAGAACTGGTAAGAGATCCTTAATGCGATCACCTTTAGCATCAACCCAATTGGGATGGGAGAGATCGCCCTGACGCGCTAAGAACCAATTGGTATTCCCCTGCATCGTGTTAATTTCGCCATTATGACCGAGGAAACGCATTGGCTGAGCTAGTGGCCATTTGGGTAAAGTATTGGTGCTAAAGCGACGGTGATAGATAGCGAAAGCCGAGACATACTCAGGATTTTGGAGATCAGCATAAAATTTGTCCAGAATCGCCGATCGCACCATCCCCTTATAGATAATCGTGGTATTTGATAGCGACGCAATGTAGAAGTTACTACCACCAGTGGGGAAAAGCTTTTCAATTTCCAGCTTAATCCGACGACGGGTGATATAAATGGCGCGTTCAATCTGATCGGTATTCTGATGATCGGCATCGGCAATAAAGGCAGCTTGCTCAATATGGGGCTGATTTTCACGAGCCTGAATTCCTAATACCTCTGGATTGACAGGTACAACGCGCCAATTTAAAAGTTTTAGTCCTTCCTGCGCTGCAATTCTTTCAGTAATTTCGCGACAAGTGGCGGTGCGCTCGCGTTCCTGTGGGAAGAAAAACATTCCTACGGCAGTATGGGCAGGATCGATTTCGGAAATTTCCTTCTGCAACAAAGCCCAAGGAATTGCGGTCATGATCCCAGCACCGTCGCCCGAATCTTGGTCTGCACTACACCCACCGCGATGTTCCATACAAGTCAAAGCTTTGAGCGCATTGCTGATAATTTTATGGCTAGCTCGACCTTCCTTGTCAGCAATAAAGCCTACTCCACAGGCATCACGCTCTTCAACTAGCCAAGAGGGACCTTGGATAAGATTAGCAGTTCCAGACTGACTAGACTGATTAGACTGACTTGTATTCACGCGGCTCACTTCCATCGGATTATTTATTGCTATCAAAAAATAGGTTGAAATTATGAGATTTTGGGATTTATAAAGCGATCGCTGCCTCACAACTGTTTCAGCGTATAGCGTCTACCAGTCTAGTAAATTACAGGTATGTTTCCTCGTCAAAAGCGGGGAAACATACCGATGTACCTCGCTGGCTTGAAAAACGCTATATTGTTAATTCTAAATAAAGCTTTTTAGTAACAGCAGGATAGCTGCTAGTATGTGCTTGATAGAATTTCGTTCGCCACATAAATTTAAGCTTGCATTCAGGAATTTTTGAAAGCAGATCTTAAAGCATAGCTCTTTACTTAGACCAGTGCATAGGGTCTAAAATAGTATTTTATGTAAGTTTTCAAATTAAACATTTTAAATAGGGCATTCATGATTATAGGCGACGCAACTTTTACTTGTGTTTTACTAAATACACTTTGATGTCACATCCTGCCCTGAAAAGCCAGCGAAAAAATAATAGTAGTACTTTTAATCACTGTTCTCTTTTTGCTCACATCGTTTTTCAAGCCATTGAAGTCCCTGCCTTCAGAAGGCAGGGAAACAAACCAGCACTTCACTCATCTTATAATTTGGATAGTTCGACTAAGACTTCAAAATTTGTGCCAGTGATCTAAGTCTCCAAAGCGAGTAACCTAGCGATCGCAGCGATTTTGTACATTTACTTAGAGCGTATTTGAGAAGTTAAGCAATATTAAGAGTTTATGATGAAAAAATCCTGGCGATTTCAGTCAGATTAGAAGTGATGATGTCCCTTGTGGAGTGCGGGACATCATCACTTCTTTTTGAATAAAGATTCTTTTGTGACACACCAAACAAAATGAGGAAGTGAGAGCATTCTCCGCCAACGCCAAGGTTCTTGATAGAGTCGGTAAAGCCACTCTAGGTTATTATTGCTGAACCATTCAGGGGCGCGAGTTTTGATGCCAGACCAAATATCGAAACTGCCCCCCACGCCAATCCACACAGCATCAGGGCAAAGATAACGATATTTCTGAATCCATAGTTCTTGGCGCGGAACTCCTAATCCCACCAGAATCAAGTTTGGTTGAGAACTTTGTAACTGTTCACAGATTTGCTGTTCGGTCACTGCGTCAAAATAGCCATGGTGCATTCCCGTGATCGCGATATCTGCCCATTTATTACGCCAAATTTCCGCCACTGAATCGACTACTTTGGGCGCACCCCCTATCAAAAAAATCCGCCATTGCTTCTCCGCCGCAATTTGCACAATCTGTTGCGATAACTCAATGCCTGGACATCGGTTGATTTTTTCACCCTGAGATCGAAGATAAAGCACAATCCCCGAACCATCTGGCACAACTAATTCCGCCTGCTTAATTACGTTTGCCAGAGCAGGATTTTTTCTCGCTTGCATTGTCATTTCGGCGTTGATGGTGACTACATGCGTACCTTGATTGGTTTGCAATCTTTGAGCAAGCCAGTCACGATAATTTTCATGAATATGCACGGGCAGACCAAGCACACTAAACTGACGCAAAATTAATATCTCCAAATACTGCGTAGTCATCAATTTATCATTTTATATCCAATAAAATAGCGGCGCTTTGCGCCGCTATTTTATTGTGTAGTTGTCACTGTCAAAACCTGTGGAGGTGTCGCATCCGCAGGATAGAGAAAATCAAATTGGACAACACGACGATCGCTTGGTGGCATCTTGAGCATAACCAAAGGTTTGCCACGCTCGCCACGACGCATCATCAAATGTACATAGCGAGTTTGTGCGAAGCCCTTGTCATCCCGAAATCTGACCCGTACTGAACCTCGGAAAAAGACATCATCGGGTAATGGCTCAAAAAACTGCAAACCACCAACAGGCTTATCGTATTTAATTGGATTCTGGAAAGAGAGAACAACGGTTTGAAGCTCGCTAGTCGGATTATGCAGAGGCATGGTTAGGTTATACTGCACACCGTAATTGCCATGAGCCGAATATGCTGTGTCAGGATACCGCACCTTTAGCGGCGCAGTCTGTACTTGCCCTGTTCCCATCGTGCCATATTGCAAAAGACTCAAACCATAGGAATAGGATTCCCCCCGTTTAGGAATGGCTAGATCATTACTATCCTTATCAGTTAAGTTCCCGAACCATTGCGAACCAAGCTGAACACCTGCTACACGGCTATATTCAAAGGATCCTTTCGTTAAATCTGGTGGCGTTGGCACAACATCACGCGGCTTAGCAAGTTCACCATTTTTGAGAATATTTTCCCATTCGGCAAGATTGGGAGCGCGTTCTGTTCCATCAGGATTAAGACGTGCATAGAGAGAGAGCGTCGCGATATAAACTTTGCCATCGCTTCGCAATCGTGATAGTCCTGATCGCCCATTTAAGGGAGGATCTAATTCCTTAACGGGAATTGGCACATTCATCAACATGCGGCTTTGCTTTGGCGGAATTATGATTTGAGCAGGAAAGATGTCCTGACGACGACCGCGCAAAATATCGAGCATGGCGCGATCGCCAGGACCGCGATAGGTTGCACCATTATTATTCAATGAATAGTTGGGTGCGTCATAAAAAGGAGCATCGGGTTGACTGAGATAACTCGCCCCTTGCAATACATCAATGGTTAAAGGCTTATCGGTGGGGTTAAAGGCGATCGCACCAATATATAAAGTTCTTAAATCCTCTGGTGGTGGCGCTTTGGAAATATGGTGAGTAAAGACATCAAAGCGACCTTGGAAGGGAAAGTTTAAATGCGCCTTGGGATGCGTCATCCCTTCAGGGGGAAATGCTGATAGCAAAATTCCCTCTGTTTGCACAATTTCAGGACTATTGCTATTAAACATCGGCACTTCGTCGAGACGACCCATGAGAGGACGCATTTCTTGACGATCCAAAATAATTTGGCGTTGATTTGCAGTTTGGGCAATTTTGTTAACTGGGTGAACTGAATTAGTTTTTACCGCATGGTCGCTATGCAACGCTGCGGGATTCGTCAATAACGATATTAAAAAAGCTGATAACATAGACTATTGATCAAACTTAGGCGATCTTACTTACCTGATACTGCCATGAAAAAAGCATCAGTAGTTGCAAAAGTTGCGATCACAATCCCAAATCCCGATGTAACCATTCCCTTTCGTAAAATACTAAAATTCAGTGCAGCTATTTTCCATCACACAAGAGAGTTTAGTTCCCAAGGTTTCAACTCCATACTGAGCATTCTCAAGACAAAACTTTGTCCATCCATAAAGAAAATTTTGCTGGTCTTTCACACTTTTGCTCAAAAGTTTAACTGCGGTCTAGCAAGACTTGCTTTAAACGCATCGGATCACCTTTATCGATGACTTGACCCCGCTCTAATAGGAATGCACCATCGGCATAGTCAAGTTCATTTAATCGATGCGTTACCCATAGAGCAGTAAGATTCTTTTGTTTGACTAATTCACGCACAGAAGCAACTAGATCCGTTTGATTATCGCCATCTAATAGGGCTGTTGGCTCATCTAGTAATAAAACTTCTGCATGACGAGCGATCGCTCCAGCGATCGCAACTCGTTGTTTTTGACCACCACTAAGTGCATAGATAGGGCGGCGTAGCATTTGCGAGAGATTTACCGCACTGAGAGATTCTTTTACTCGATGGAGAGTTTCGATGTAGGAAAGTTTCTCAGATACTAGACCGAAGGCAATATCTGCACCGACTGTGGGCATGACCAATTGATGATCAGGATTTTGAAAGACAAACCCAATGCGATCGCTAATTTCAATATCCCCCGACTTTGGTTTTAGCAATCCTGCTAATAGCCTCAGCAAAGTTGACTTACCACTGCCATTAGTCCCTAACAACATCCAAAATTCCCCCTTAGGAACGGACAAGGTACAACGATCAAGAACGGTTTCGCCCGATGCCCACGCAAAGGAAAGTTCGCGAACACTTATGGCAGCAGTGGTAACGGATTGGTCAATGGGCATTGGTTAAATTGCTGATAGTGCAACAAATATGCAAATTAAGAAAATGTTGATGGGGGAGCGCAAAGCACCCCCCTCTAGTTTAAAGGTTAGCCGCGTACAAAACCTGCACCGAGATTTGCCGAGGATCCTGATTTTTCGGAAACCTGTACGGCTGAGATCTCGCTCACAAGTACCGAGACCTTTTTGCCTTCTTGTTTTTCACAGGTTAATTCCAAAACCTTGGGATGATCATTGGCGATCGCATTGACAATATCACGATAAAGTGAATCGGCTGTTTCTTGCTCCTTACGCTGTACGGACAAAGCGATTGGATTATTTTTGAGAGTGATTTCGACTGTGTACATCAGCATTAATAAGGTTTCCTGCCTAGAAATAAAATGAGATCAAAATAAATGCTTGTCTTTTCTCAGTATGCCATTGCATCGGCAAGCAGGGTGATGTTTGTAGTAGGGCATCCCGTATAGCCCCCACAACTTGTATGTAGCAATCATTGGTTTGTGGAAGCGTATACCTTCGGAGTGCGCTTCCACAAACCCATAAATCTATAAATGATTTAGGACTGCTATGTGAATCATTTGCTGCAACTTATAAATTTAATGTATGCGATAGAAAAATTTTTATATCATAATTTGTATATGTATTTTAGTTTTTGAGTTCTACGATACTAAGCATTATCTTGCAAGAGGGATAAATTAAAGATTGATAGTTTGAGACAAAAATATGACGCAAGATAACCTTCAAAGAGTTAGAATCCTCCGTCAACAAATTATTGCTGAAACTAGCCATGGCTTTGCAGATTGGAACTTGGTGCAAAAGTTATTGGATGAGTTAATGGAAAACCATAATCAATATAAGCAGTTTGCCCTCAAAGAAAATCTTAGTCTCTATAATTGAAAGCCTTTCTAGACAGAAAAATCCTCACATCTCAAGGATTACCTGTTTAAATTGACATTTCTAACATTCGTTGCATGGGTTTTAATGCTGCTTGACGAATATTTTCATCAAGAATGATTTCGGGAGAACGGTTTTTCATCGTGAGATATACCTTCTCTAGTGTATTAAGGCGCATGTAAGGACACTCATTACAGGCACAATTACTAGTTGGAGGTGCAGGAATAAATTTTTTCAACGGAGTTGCCTTTTGCATTTGGTGAATTACACCAGATTCGGTAACTACGATGAATTCTTGGCGATCACTTTTCTGAACATATTTCAATAATCCCGTAGTAGAACCAATAAAATCCGCATGTCGTAATACATTCGCTTCGCATTCAGGATGGGCAATGATATCCGCTTGGGGATAACTTAGCTTTAGTTCAACTAACTTACGCTCAGAGAAGATTTCATGCACTATGCAAGCTCCGTCCCATAGCACGAGGTCTCGCCCAGTTTGTTCGCTGACATAACGTCCTAGATTACGATCAGGCGCAAAAATAATTGGCTGATCTTTAGGAATTTGATTAATGATCGCTACAGCATTGGAGCTAGTGCAGATGATATCGCTCAAGGCTTTGATTTCTGCGGAGCAATTTATATAGGAAATCACCAAATGATCGGGATACTCAGCTTTAAAGGCTGCAAAGCGAACAGGGGGACAACTATCAGCAAGGGAGCAACCTGCATCAAGATCAGGTAGCAAAACTAATTTGTTAGGGTTCAAAATTTTGGCAGTTTCTGCCATGAAATGTACACCCAAAAATACAATCACATCAGCTTGGCAATTGACTGCTGCTTGAGATAGTCCAAGGGAATCACCGATGTAGTCTGCAATATCTTGAAGATCAGGATCTTGGTAATAGTGTGCCAAAATAACTGCGTTTAGTTCCTTTTTGAGATCAGCGATCGCTGCAAATATGTCCTGAGAAATTGCATCAGGAGAATTTTGTTGGTATTTGATTTGTGGAGCAGTGAGAAACATAGTTTGCAGTTTTATCGTAAAACTGTTTATTCAATACACACAATTATAGTAGAACCTACCAAAATATTTATTCATATTTAAAGTATTTTTTTATAGATAGAGTTGTTTCCTTATCTTCGGCAGTAAAAAAACTAGATATAGTTTAGTTTGCTTGCCAAGCTATAAACACCAACATCCTGCAATTTCTTGCAACTTTTTCTCTCACTTTCCCGTCATTGCTCAGTATTACATCATTTAGTTACAGTGCTTTGTACTAAAACCCAGAAAATATTTTTGAAAGTGTCGCAAAGCAACACTTTCAAAATATTTCAGTACTACTCAAAGCCTCAATAGACTGTAAATTTAAACTTAAGCTGTATTTTTTTGATAACTCTCAACCTAGTAACTCTAAATGCTTGGTGATTGGTAATCAGGCGATTGGAATATATCCTGAATATTATATTTGCATTTGACGATTACTAGCCAATAAATAGATGAAGTAATTGTAAATATGAAAATATCAATTTCCCAATTGTCAAAATTAATTAGCCAAAAATTTCAGCGCTACTGGAAATTTGTCATCCCTTCCTTGATGTCTCTAATTTTGGCAGTTACTCTCAATCCCTTTGTAGTTAGTGCCTTTGATCTCTCTGATCTATTTCGTATTTTGCCATCAGCCATTCAAATTATTCGGCTTTCTAGTATTGGTGATAATGATGAAATTGCTCTTGGGAGACAAATTGATGCTCAAATTCAACAAGAGGTAAGAATCAGTCGAGATCCCGCAGCAAATGCTCTAGTTAATCGTTTAGGAAAGATCCTCGCACCAAGGAGCGATCGCCCAAATATTCCTTATACATTTCGTGTAGTAGATGATAAAAATCTTAATGCATTCGCGACTATGGGGGGCTTTGTTTATATTAATACAGGGACGATCGCTGCTTCCGACAACGTAGCGCAACTAGCCAGTGTCATCGGTCATGAAATGGGACATATTGCGGGTCGTCACGCCCTAGAGCAAATGAAACAAATGGCGATCGCTCAAGGTATTGCCACAATTGCTGGGGTGGCTGATGATCGTTTAGTTGGTATTGGTGTAGATTTAGCACTACGCTTACCCAATAGCCGTGAAGCCGAATTTGATGCTGACCGTCGAGGTTTGATGAATATTACCAGAGCAGGATTTGCAGCAAGAGCGATGCCTGCTTTCATGCAAAAACTCGCTAGTGCTAGCAATGGTGGTAATGCTCCTGCATTTTTGAGTACTCACCCTGCAACAAATGATCGTATTAATGCTCTTAATAAAGCAATTCAAGCCAATAACTTTAATACTTCAGGCGGCTTGAACGATACTGAATATCAAAGAATTTGGCGATCGCGTTTCCGCTAATTAATGCGAGTTCGGGATCATTTACACGGGATTTGAGAGGGGGGCGTGACCCCCTCTCTCAAAGTCTAAAAGTAAAATCCTTGTTATGCCAGGTTTTGGGGATATCTGAATTTTGGGGTCATTCCGATGCGTTGGATTGTAGAACGTTCCAATGCATGGATGGAGCATTGTAAAAGTCTCATCAAAAACTTAGACAGAACTTTAGATAATGCTAATGCTAGAATTCTTCTTTGCTTTATCAGGCTTATGCTTAAGCGCATTGCTAAAGCTTCCTAAGATACCAAATGAGTTCTATAGCAGACCTAAATGAGATGTAAGTAGCCTCGACTTCGCTCAGCTATCGTTTATTAGATGGCTGAGCGAAGTCGAAGCTAATGATTTCTACAACTGATTTAAGATTGCTATATATGAGTTTGTTAACTAAACATTGCTAGAAAATGTGATCGCTAGGATGGGTTTAATGAAAAGTGTAGATATTGATTCTGTAAATGCTGGCTCAGATGATTACAGAAATCAGCCATTCAAAATTGAGTTTACGGGTGGTCTTAAGAAAGGTAGAACGCAGAGACCGATTCAGTCAGTTACCGTTGCCTATAGTTCTCTTTCAAGTAAATTGCAATCAATTCATCGACTAGGTGGCAAAATTGTCAATGTATCTATTTCTCGATTTCATGCCGAACATATTGATACAAAGCATACTGCCTCTGACACGTCTGAAAACATTACTGCGATCGCCCAAAGTCTTGAACCTCAACTGGAGGTTAATATTAAACTTGAACCTATTTCTGAGGTAGTCTCTGCGACCACTCCTGAAGAAATTTCAAATAATCTTGCCGAGACCGAACTTACACCTGAAAAAATTGTAGAAACCACAGTTGAAACTGTAAATATACCTGAAACACCTAAAACTGTTTCTACAAAGATTGAGACTAATGAGTCTAAATCCGAACATATTGAAATCAATTCTGTAGTTACACAAGTAGTTACAGACAATAAACTAATTAATTCACAAAAATCTAAGCCGATCGCATTAACAGCAAAACTTAAAAAATCTAGAGCTTCAGCAAAAAGTCATGGATTTAATAAACGTGAGTCTAAACCTACAACTCATAAACCGATCTTTGTAGATGCAATTGATTCTTCTCATCACAATGTTGCTCTATCTCTATGGAAAGAACCTGAGCATTTAATACAACAGGTTGTTGAAATTAATCCTGATGTATCTGTGGAATCTGTAGAGCAAGCTAGTGTCTCTATCGCTGATCAAAAGGTTTCTGAGCAGGATATAATCCTCGAATTGGCAATAGAAACTGCTCCTGTATTTTCAGAATCCGTAATTTCTAATACGGTTGCTGCGGAAACAATTATTCCTGCGGCTTTAGAGAATAATCTAGAAATTGATGAAACAGTTATTGTAGTTACAGAAGAAGCTTTAGAAATTAATGTTAATGCTGTCGTTAACGAGCAATTTCACCATAAAGAACCTATCCCAGAATCTCTTCTTGAACTAATCCAGACGGATATTCGCGACACATTAGAGCCGATAGTCGAAGATATACATGCGATCGCTACAGAAACTATCTTTGCATCTATGCCTCCAGTTGAAGCAGCAACACCATTAGCGAAACTGAAAAAATCGAAAACCGATAGTAAGTCGGGGCATGGTTTCAATAAACCTAAATCTCCCAAAACCTCTAAGTAGTCAAACTTCATAGTCAAATTTCGCGATCGCTTCTTATAGCGTTTTTCAAGCAAGTTAGGTACGTAGAAATTTCCTTTGAAATTAAACGACTTAGATTGCCTTATAGCATTCCCAATCAAACACTCGTGAGACCAGATGGTAGGAATTCTGGCTATTTACCAAAAGTACAGCGCATTGGGCTTACTGAAACCCCAGAAATATTTTTGAAAGTGGTGCGAATCGCCACTTTCAAAAATAGGTAGTGCTGCAAAGTAATTTTTTTAGTAACTGTGTTGCGGGCGCTTCGCGCCCGCAACACAGTTACATTGCATGACTACCGTTTTGTGATGATCAACAAATTATTTTCTGATTTTTCCTGAATTGAGCCTGACAGTAAATCAGATTTTTCAGGCTGAGAATGTAATCTAAGGATAAGCAACTTTAATAGCTTTGTCATTTGAGTAATTAGTACTAGAATCTTTTAAGCTAAAGAAAGCTTGAGATACTATTCGTTAACAAATCAATAGATAGGGCAATGGATGGGACAATGGACGAGTTAAGCAATGTTCTAGCATTGGCAACTGATGAGGAGCTATATCAAATTGCGGATATACTGTTTCGGCGCAAGTTCAACCCCATTGATTATGTAGCTACCCCTCCTGTCAAAGAATTGCAAAGCTGGGATCGCGATGAACTCATTGAGGCGATCGCTAAGCGTTTTCGATTTTTGGCTGCCGATGGTTTGACGGTGCTCCGCCGCAAAACTAGTAATGTCAGCTACCGTGAAGTCCTAGAGCGTGTCTGTCAGCACCTCAATATTAAATATTCTAAAAACCAAAGTGTTGAGGAAATCGAATCCGAGTTATTTCTAAATTTAATTAGCAATTCTTGGAAAAAGCTCTCCCCACAAGAACGCTCTGACCTTGATGATTCTCTGCAAGCTGCCCTTACAGAGTCGGACTTAAAAAAATCCTTGCCACTTGATGCTCAGCGTAACCCCATGAGTTTGTTGCTCAAAGGTGGTAGCGCGATCGCCGTGAGTACCGTTATTCGTTCAGCAGTATTAAATGCGATCGCCCGCCAAATGGCATGGCACTTTGCATCTTACCAAGTTGGCTATGAAGTTTTGAAGGCAGGTGGCACGGCACTCGCTACGAGGTTAAATGCCTATGTCTCCACCTATTTAGCAAAACGCGGGATGGCAGTTGCAGCAACTCAATATACTGCGGCGAGAACCGTTTTTTCAGTAATTACCCCTGCGCTATGGGGTTTGTTTTTTGCGGATTTGGGTTGGCGGGCGATCGCTACAAATTACGGACGTATCATTCCTGCAATTTTTATTATTGCCCAAATCAGATTACTGAGAATGTCTTAATTCTTGGGGTTAGATGCAAATAAAAAAGGAAATTGCGTAGCAATTTCCTTTTTTATTTGCACTACAATAGAGAATATGTTACGGATTGTTAAGAGAAATCCTGTATGACCCTCACCTCAGTTCAAAGTATCCAAAGTACTACTGCTCAAACTTGGAATCGGATCGAAGAACCCATGTGGCAGGGTAGCGAAGATGATATTCGTAAAGGCTTGCCCTTTAATCTGCTATCTCCGACTTGGCAGATGTTTTTAATGGGCGATGGAGCACCTACGCGACATCTGCAGCTATTAACCCAATCTGACATTTCGGTCGATGTGCTTGCCATGACTAATATTGGTGATGATGACGATAATGCCCCATCAGATATTTCCTTAATTGCTGCACCACGAATTCGTCGCCAAATCTTTTTGCGATCGCAAAAAACAGGAGAGATTTTTTCCCATGCAACTTCATGGTGGTCAGAAGATGCGATGCAAAAATATTTAAAAGATCCTTCTCTGCCGATCTGGGTCAGCCTCAATCAAAAGTACACAGAGCTTTATCGCGATCTCAAAGGTATTTACAAGGGCGCTTGTCCTCAATTAGCACAACCCTTTGGCTATCCAGAGAATCAGGAATACTGGGCAAGACATTATCTGCTATGGCATGGAGGTGAGCCAATCACCATGCTCTATGAAATTTATTCACCAGCGATAGGTAAATATCTCGGTTCAAGTAGTCTCTAATCCCAAAGCTAAAAATGGCGTAGCCATTTTGGTAGTTATGCAATGTAATTGTGTTGTGGGCGCGAAGCCGCCCGCAACACAATTACTCAAAAAATTACTGTGCAGCACTACCGCCGTTTTTAGCTTAAAATGAAGCGCACAAAATGTACTTCGTTTTTTAGGCGCAGTAGCGCTATATAATCGCGTTGTAGCGAGTCGGTGACTGCATTGATTGCCATTTATCCTGGTAGTTTCGACCCCATTACCTTTGGTCATCTTGATATTATTAAGCGCGGCAGTCATCTCTTTGAGCGTGTGATTGTTGCCGTATTACGCAATCCTAATAAAACGCCTCTCTTTACGATGGAGGAACGGATGACACAAATTCGAGAGGCAACGCGGCATTTAGATAATGTTGATGTCGATACGTTTACGGGATTAACCGTCACCTATGCCCATCTCATGAAAGCACAAGTTCTAATTCGGGGTTTACGCGCAGTTTCTGATTTTGAAATGGAATTGCAGATGGCGCACACCAATAAAACCTTGGCTAATGACATTGAAACTGTATTTTTATCTACTTCTAATGAATATAGTTACTTAAGCAGTAGTGTGGTTCGGGAAATTGCCAGATTTGGCGGCGTGATCGAGCATCTAGTTACGCCCGAAGTAGCGATCGCCCTCAGACAAAAATTTCTCTAATACCAAATCAAAAAAGTGTAACTACACTTTTTTGATTTGGAAAACAAACCCCGTATGGATTTTGAAATAAAGAAATAGCTACGCCATTTCTTTATTTGGTATAAAGTAAAAGCCTCGCAATGTGAGGCTTGTGACTATAAAACACTAGCTAGTAAAGCTTTTTGAGCATGGAGACGATTTTCCGCTTCATCCCAAATACGCGACTGATCACCTTCCATCACTTCATCGGTAATCTCTTCACCTCGATGGGCTGGTAAACAATGCAAAGCAATCGCCTCGCGATCGGCTAAAGTCATAAGTTCAGAATTCAGTTGATAGGGTTGGAAAATAGGAATGCGATCTTCGGCTTCCGATTCCTGACCCATGCTTGCCCAAACATCGGTGTACAACACATGAGCCGCTTGGGAAGCTAGTTTAGGATCATCGGTGACAATAACTTCCGAATTAGTCGCTAAAGCCTTTGCCTGAGCAACTACTGTAGGATCTGGCATAAAGTTTTTCGGAGAGGCAATTCGCACATTCATACCAACGAGGGCACAACCAATCATCAGGGAATGCGCCATATTATTACCATCACCGAGATAGGTCAGAGTCAGCCCCTTGAGCGTACCGAAATTTTCTAATACAGTAAGCAAATCCGCTAATACTTGGCAAGGATGCTCTAAATCACTCAAAGCATTAATAATCGGGATCTTGGAAAATTTGGCAAATGTCTCTAACTCCGCTTGCTCAAAGGTGCGAATGGCGAGAACATCCAAGTAGCGATCGAGAACTCTGGCAGTATCTTTGATTGGTTCACCACGGCTGACTTGGGTTACATTTGGATCGAGATCAATCACATGTCCCCCCAACTGGTGCATGGCAACGGTGAAGCTCACACGAGTTCGGGTCGAGGCTTTGCGGAACAGCAAACCAAGGGTTTTGCGCTGAAAGTCAAACTTTACTTCTCCTGTCTTGAGCTTTCGAGCAAGGGTCAGTAATTCTTGAATCTCGTTGGGTTGTAAGTCTGCCAGACTAAGTAGATCGCGTCCCTGAAGATTTCCCATTGTTGTTAAATAAGCTTGTGAAGAATTGATCTGAGATTATAAGTTACCGAGCAATAAGAAAAATAACTGTTCAATAATGTCAAGATTTAAATAAAGAAATACCCCTTTCTTTATTTAAATCTTGACCCCCGATTTGCGAGCAATCCAAATTTCCCAATTGCGGAGGAAGTTTGATCGCGCTTTAAAAATAGTTGCAATATTTGGTTTAAACAGGATCTCTTCGCTAAGAGGTTGCACCAAAATCGTGAACAAGCCCAGACGATTACCTACTATCGTATCGGTAAATAGGCGATCGCCCACCATAGCAACTTGAGCAGGTGGTAGTTCCATTGCTTCGAGCACTTGACGCACAACGCGACGCGATGGCTTACCTGCACGACTACGATAGGGAAGATTAAGGCTGTCGGCGACCTTTTGAATCCGGCGATCGCTAAAGTTATTACTTGCTAACCAAATGGGATATTGCTGGCGCATCAGTTCTACCCATTGATGAATCTCTTCTGAAACATCGGATTCATCATCACCGATGAGGGTATTATCAACATCCAAAATGAGACCACTTAATCCATGTTTTTGCATTAACTGCGGAGTAATCGTGTAAATTGGTGCTGATAAAATTAAATCAGGAACAATAAGTCGCCAAGGTTTCACAAATAATTTAGTGTTTTAATTAAATAATTAAGAGTATTTTAACCCACAATCTCCATAAAATTAAAATGCGTAAAAAGCGGGTATTGTCCGCTTTTTAGTTATTGCTTAGGTGTTTTTTGCTGAAACTTTTTGTCGATTGCCTGCATAGCTTTTTCATGATCTTCTAAATTACGGCTAAATATATGACTACCATCATATTTAGCCACAAAAAACAGATACTCAGTGCTAGCAGGATCAAGTGTTGCCTTGAGGCTCGCTAATCCCACTGAAGCGATCGCCCCTGGAGGTAAACCTTCATTGAGATAAGTGTTATATGGTGAAGAAGTCCGCACCTGATCTAGAGTCAGTGGATTTTCAGGAGTCTGCTTAATATTTAAGCCATACTCCACGGTGGGATCTGACTCTAGACGCATATTCTTTTTCAGTCGATTCCAGAAAACCCCCGATATGAGACGACGCTCGGCTTCTATAACTGCTTCTTTTTCAACAATACTAGCCAGAGTCACCCAATCTTTGAGGCTAACTTTAACCTTAGGCTTACCTGATTGATTCTCTTTGTAAACAGGCAGAGCCATTTGCTCAAAGCGATCGAGCATCAAATCAATAATGCGATCTGGAGTTGCTTCCGATGGCAAAATTTGATAGGTATCAGGAAATAAAAATCCTTCTAGACTGGGGATATCCTCAGGTAGCCAAGGGCGACGCTTAGGGCTAGTACGTTGTGCGGCTGCCGCAAAGTCCTTTGCTGCAAAAAATCCCTGCTTCTCAAATAGATCCGCCATCTGAGCAATTGACCAACCCTCAGGAATAGTAAAGCGAACTTCCGTCAATTTTGCTGTTTGAATTTGGGCAACAACTTCTGGCAAAGATTGGTTAGTGGAGAAGTCGTATGTTCCTGATTTCAAGAAGGCTGCTTCACCACCTCGCAAGGACTGCCATTGTAGCCACAGGCGTAACGCCAAACTAGAGCGAATTATACCTGCGGATTCTAGCTCTTGGGCGATAATTTGTGTTGGCATCCCGTCAGGTATTGTAAACCTAACTTTTGCCCCAAAAGTGCTAGGAGCAGAACTCGCCCAAATCCACCAAGAGCTACTGACTAGACTAGTAAATAAAACCGTTAGGGGGAAAGCAACACCATAAAACAACCAATTAGAATTCTTCTTCGGCATCTTCTGTGCTGAGGACATGGTCTAGATACTTCTCCACATAAGGTTCAAGGGCTGCCATTTCCGCAGGGGTGAGAACTTCAGCTTGTCCACTATCTCCCACTTTGGCAATAAACATTAGAGGGTCAAGGGCTGTAAATACAGAAAAAGCCTGCTCTTCGTAGTAAAAGAGAGCTAGCTCTTGGAACTCACCACAATTACCTTCTTCTTCAGTATCAATTTCGATGATATCTTCTTCAGTTGGCTCAGGTAATTCACCTGAAACTGTTAATGTGTAAGCAGAGCGCCGTAAAGTAAGGTTTTGTTCTGACAGAACAGCTTGAGCAGTTGAAAAAATTAAATCAATTTCTTCTTCGGTGACATCGACTAATTCAGTTTCATCATCATCATCGGTTTCTTGCCATGCAAAGATTTGCACAGAAAAGTCAACTGGTTGCAGCAACAAGTATTCGGTGCTGTCCACTTTAAACTTGGTTTCGACAGTGCAAGGCAAGCTCTTACCTGTTTCATCCGTGAGTACAATCGTCGATCCTTCCATAGATTGCTTTTTTGTATCCTATAGCACTACTAGCTCAGAGAAACCCTCTTATATAAGGCTTTTGGCGCTCTTAAGCATTATGACAGCAAAGGGGACAGTTATTATCGTCTCTACCAAAACAGGATGCCTTAAATAGTTATCTTGACTATACGCAATTATCCTAACTATACCTTTGGGAAGTTTTTCATGTTTTTGATCGCTGACATCAGTAAAACTTGTGCAGACTTGTTTAAAACTGAGATCGTTTGTTTCATTACTATACGACCATTAGCATTTTGCCAAGGTGACATCATCATCAAGCCTTTGACTACTAACAATAGACCGAATAATTTGTGCAAGATGTTATCTCGATTCCAGTAAGCACTTGCCAAGGCTATCGCTACTTTGCCTTTTGTTTCTAAACAATCTAAATCTTTGACAATAGATTTTGCCATCCCAAAATATAGCTCAGAAATTCGATCCCCAAGCCTGATTGTATAGACCTTTGTGAAAATATATGCAAGAAATACTATTAAGAGATAATCCTTCTAGTTCATAATCGTTAAGTCTTAGCGCGATTCTAGAGATTGCTCTAAGTAATTTAATGCTGCTTTTTTATGGGAATTATTACCTTTTGCAATACCTAGATCGAATAGAGTAGAACCAAGCCCTTGCACTGCATATCCTTGCTGTAAATGGTTATCGATTTTATGAACGATTTCTAGTTGTTGCTGGCAACAGGAAATAGCTTCTAAATGATCAAACTGACGAAATTTTAAAGCTCCTAAATTATTTAATGCTTACAATTCTGCTTGGCGGTTATTGATTTGGCGAGCAAGGTTCAACTGCTTCTGGAAGTAGTCAAAGGAATTAACTGAATCACTGAGATAATAGAAAGCCCAACCCAATCCACCAAAGCAAACGGGAGCATCTCAATTTGGCGCTGAGTAATTATGCTTAGCACCAAAAGTAACGATTTTAGGCGTTTTTGATATCGTGAATATACGACAAATAAATGAAATTTGCGATATTTTCTTTATTGTCTAAGCCTGAAACGCCGAGTTTTTGTTATAAGTATTTATGCTTAGCACCAAAGTGAGATGCTCCCATGGAATGTCCCTTACTTAGTATCGGCAGTAGTTAGTTCAGCAATTGGGGCGATCGCTTTTAATCTCAACTTAGGATGGTCAGATTCCACTTGATTTAAGTTCCATAGGTTCTTAAAGAGGAGTACAGGACGATTCCAGCTATCTTTGACCACCATTGTATTAAAGAGTCTACCCACAGTTTCGATCGCATCCCAGCCATCCTCCACCCATCGAGCGACGGAATAGGGCATCGATTCAAGAATGGTCTCGACGTTGTACTCACTTTGGAGTCGGTATTGAGCGACTTCAAATTGTAATTGCCCGACAGCAGCCAAAATCGGATCACGCTTTGATTCATCTACAGAATACATGATTTGAATTGCGCCTTCCTCCTGTAGTTCCGAAATCCCTTTACGGAATTGCTTGAACTTTGAAGGATTAGGATTACGGAGTGTACAGAAGAGTTCTGGGGAGAAGCAAGGAATACCAGCATATTGACGCTTTTTCCCAAGATAAATCGTGTCGCCGATCGCAAACATACCAGGGTTATTTAAGCCAATCACATCACCCGCATAGGCTACATCGATCGCTTCCCGATCCTGTCCGAATAGTTTTTGGGCATGAGACAGGCGAATGGTTTTACCACTACGCAAATGGGTCACGCTCATGTCTTTTTCAAACTTGCCAGAGCAAACCCGCACAAAGGCAATGCGATCGCGATGACGTGGGTCCATATTTGCTTGCAGTTTGAAGACAAAAGCAGAGAAATCTTCATCTGTTGGTGGGACTTCACCACTTGAACTTTCATGGACAGTGGGAGTCATGCCATATTCTAAAAAAGACTTCAAGAATAGCTCTACTCCAAAGTTGGTCATGGCACTACCAAAGAAAATCGGGGTGAGCTTACCGCGATGTAAGTCCTGCGTATTCCATTCTGCGCCAAGAGAATCGAGCACCTCTAGGTCTTCGAGCAGTTGGTTATAGAGGTTGTGACCAATAAATTTGATGGCTTGGGGATCGTCATAGGGATAGATATCAACATTTGCCTCGCGTTGTCCATGAGCGCTGCGTTGAAACAAATGTACTGTCTTCGTGGCGCGATCATATACGCCTTTGAACTGATCACCTGTGCCAATCGCCCAATTCATCACATAGGGAGTGATGCCTAACTCCTTTTCGATTTCATCTAATAGTTCCAATGGCTCACGGGTGGGACGATCCATTTTATTGATGAAAGTAAAAATTGGCAGCGATCGCATCCGACAAACTTCAAATAATTTCCGAGTTTGTGGCTCTAAGCCCTTTGCGCCATCAACTAGCATCACTGCATTGTCTGCCGCCGCAAGGGTACGATAGGTGTCTTCACTAAAATCTTTGTGACCTGGGGTATCCAACAAATTAATGCAATAGCCCATATAGTCAAATTGCAGCACCGTTGAGGTAATCGAAATCCCGCGTTGCTTTTCCAATTCCATCCAGTCTGATGTAGCATAGCGCTGAGCCGCCCTAGCCTTAACTGCGCCCGCAAGGTGGATTGCCCCTCCATACAGCAATAGCTTTTCCGTAAGGGTAGTTTTACCCGCATCGGGATGAGAAATAATTGCAAAGGTGCGTCGTCTTACGACTTCGCGCTCTAACTCTTGCCACAGTTGACTCATGAAAATTTTAAAGAACTAATTTTAGCTGGATCGAGATTTCGCGATACTGCATCTATTATGCTTACTTTTTAGCGCAAATTAACCTAATAAAAACACAATGCAAGAAAATTTTCAGGAAGTCTTTGAATTAGCTGGTGAATATATTACTTTGTGTAATTTATTAAAGGTTAGCGGGGTTGCAGATACAGGTGGCGCAGCCAAGTTGATGATTATTGATGGTGAGGTGGAGGTAGATGGTCGGACTGAGTTGCGTAAAGGCTGTAAAGTACGTGCTGGACAAAAGGTAAGTGGCGATGGCTTTACGATTCATGTAGTTGCTCTTCGGTAAACTCAAGCATAGCTTTAAGGAATGTTGAAAGTATAACGAAGCAATACTTTTTTCAATATTCCTTCGAGGTTCAATAGGTTGTAAGTAATGTAAGTTTTGCTTATCGTATAAAACCAAAAGATAAGTGGCGACTAGAAGTACTGTTACTCAGTCATTAATAGAGGTTTAATCCTACATAAACTATGAGTTCAGCAATTGTGCGAATTGACCTCTATTAGATCGCAGAATAGAATAGTATTAGTAAATTGTCAGTATTTGTATTTTGCACGTCTAGAAATCTGATTACTCATTATCTGACCAATCTGTTTAGCAATGTTCCCCCTATTGGCAATACTATTGAGTCGATATTGCTTACATTATTGGGTTGGGGAATGTTTGCGACTGCATTGATATTGATAGTTGTCAATAAGCGATCACTAAATTTAAAACTTCAAAATTTACAAAAAGCAAATCAGGATCTTGAGATTCTAGTCCAGCAAAGAACTAACGAACTCGAAGCATCAAAATCTTCTCTACAACGCTCTAACTTTATTTTAGATCGGCGTGAACAGCAACTTAGAAAACAGCAAAATGTTTTATTTGCATTAACTAAAGACAAAGCTATTACACAGGGTGATTTTATTGTCGCTGTGCAAAATATTACGCGGACGGGTAGCTACGCGCTCAATGTCGAGCGGGTTAGTATTTGGCTATTCGATAAGAATAAGACTATTCTACATTGCCTTGATCTATATCAAAAAAGCCTCAAGGCACATACTGAAGTTGATATTTTAACTGTTGAAAAATACCCTAGTTTATTTAAAGCAATTCTCAAAAGTCGGGTGATCGCAGTTGAAGATATCCAAGAGTCTGAAATTTTTCAGGAACTATTTCTATCCTATTATCTCCCTTTAGATATTGTCTCTGCTTTAATATCAAGGTTTGAAGTTGGTGGTGAAATCATGGGTATCCTTGCTTTTGAGCATACGGATATTCAACACCTATGGGTAGAAGAAGAGATCAGCTTTGCGAACTCTTTATCTGATTTTATAGCACTAGCAATGGAAGCTCAGGAACGCAGAAGGGTCGAAGAGAATTTACGAGTTGAGCAGAAAAAATCAGAACGTTTATTACTAAATGTATTACCACCAGAAATTGCCGAACGGTTAAAGTCTCTGCAATTTAAGATCGATAGGAACCTAAATTTAAAAACTAGTGGCACAATAGTTGCGGATTCCTTTGATGAAGTGACGGTGCTATTTGCAGATATTGTCAACTTTACGGAATATGCCGCAGCAATTTCAGCAAGTGAGTTAGTGAATATCTTGAATGAGATATTTTCTGAATTTGATTATCTCGCTGAACAATATAGTCTCGAAAAAATCAAGACTGTTGGAGATTCCTATATGGTGGTTGGAGGCTTGCCTTTACCTAGTAACGATCATGCAGAATCGATCGCCGAAATGGCTTTAGAAATGCAATCGTCAATCAAGAAATTTAAGCGAGGAGATGATAGTCAGTTCTCACTTCGTATTGGCATCCACACAGGGCATGCGATCGCAGGGGTAATTGGCACCAAAAAATTCATCTATGACCTATGGGGCGATACAGTCAATGTTGCGAGCCGTATGGAGTCCTATGGTATCGCTGACTGCATTCAAGTAACTGAGGCAACCTATCAGCTTTTAAAAGATAAATATTACTTTGAACAGCGGGGTATGATCAATATTAAAGGTAAGGGAGAAATGTCAACATATCTATTAATCGGGCATATTTAGATATGGGAATGACTTGCAAACCTCAGAAAACTTTGGCAGCATAGGTTTGCTGCTATGTCAAAGTTTTTTATGGTTTTGTTTAATATGAGTTCGATCCCGCAGTACGAAGCGTTACGGTATCAACTCATATTAAACAGGTTGTACAACCTATTGAGGATTTGAGTAATGCAAAAATATTTTGGGGTTTTAAGTAAGCAAAAATCTCTATAGAAAATCAAATATTTTGCAAAAAATCTTCAAAAGGGGTTGCACAATTACCACCTTTATACGCTATAGTTATTAACGCTGAAGTAAATGACACAGTAAAAAGCTACATTCCTCAGTAGCTCAGCGGTAGAGCAATCGGCTGTTAACCGATCGGTCGCAGGTTCGAATCCCGCCTGGGGAGTTTAACTAAAAGTAAGGTACACGTTGTGTACCTTACTTTTTTAAAATTATGATTCTAAAAAGAGGGTTTGCTTAGCAAGAGAACTCTCTCAAAGTCAGAAACCAACAGTAAGTTTTGAATAACTTTTGAGGACTTTTGAGGAGCTTCGACTTCGCTCAGCCCTCGGTGTAAGCTATCCGAGCAAAGTCACAGTTTTAGATTTTTTATTTGAATTATCTACATTTGTTCCATCAGGTGAAATATTGAGCAATTTCACAAGAAAGGAGTGCCTATGTCAGGCACTCCTTTCTTTATCAAAAATTATTATCTAATGCTTACTTAGACTCAGTGAAGTCAGCATCAATTACATTGTCATCGCCACTGGCGGCATCACGAGTTGCATCATCAGGAGCCGAACCAGTTGCTGTATCTGCACCACCCTGTTGATAGACGGAGGAGCTAAGAGCATAGAGGGCTTGTTTCAACTCTTCAGCTTGAGCAGTGATCGCCTCGTGGTCATCCTTGGCAATGGATTCACGGAGAGTCTTGACCAAACCTTCGATCTTGGTCTTGTCGGCATTGGGAACCTTGTCACCGAGATCCTTGATTTGCTTCTCAGCTTGGTAGGCGAGCGAGTCAGCTTGGTTTTTTGCTTCAATGCGATCGCGTTTCTCTTTGTCCGTTGCCGCATTGCGTTCTGCTTCATTAACCATACGTTCTACCTCATCCTTAGGCAAGGTAGAAGCACCAGAGATGGAGATAGTTTGGACTTTGCCAGTTCCCTTATCCTTAGCTGTTACGGAGAGCAAACCGTTAGCATCAATGTCGAATGTAACTTCGATTTGAGGCACGCCACGAGGAGCAGGAGGAATACCATCGAGACGGAAAGTGCCAAGGCTCTTGTTATCATTCGCCATTTCACGCTCACCTTGAAGAACGTGGATTTCCACATTGCTTTGTCCATCAACCGCCGTAGAGAAGACTTCCGATTTCTTAGTGGGGACAGTTGTGTTTCTAGGAATAATCTTGGTCATTACGCCGCCCAATGTTTCCACACCGAGGGAGAGAGGAGTAACATCAAGCAAGAGAATGTCCTTAACTTCACCAGCTAGAACACCAGCTTGCACAGCTGCACCAATCGCTACAACCTCATCGGGGTTAACGCTTTGATTAGGCTCTTTGCCCAGAATCTTTTTAACAACTTCTTGCACAGCTGGAATACGAGTAGAACCACCAACGAGAACTACTTCATCGATCTTCGCCTTATCGATCTTGGCATCACGGATCGCTTGCTCAACAGGAATGCGGCAGCGATCAATCAGGTCAGAGCAGAGCTCTTCAAACTTGGCCCGGGTCAATGTAGTGTCTAAGTGCTTAGGACCATCTTGAGTAGCGGTGATAAAGGGCAGGTTAATTTCAGTTTGCGTGACACTAGAAAGCTCGATTTTTGCCTTTTCCGCCGATTCGGTCAAACGTTGTAAAGCTTGTTTGTCCTTACGCAGGTCGATGCCTTCAGCCGATTGGAACTGATTGGCTAGAAAGTCCACAATTTTCTTGTCGAAGTCATCACCGCCGAGGTGAGTGTCACCACTAGTTGACATTACTTCAAATACACCATCGCCAACTTCAAGGATTGATACGTCGAATGTACCACCGCCGAGGTCAAATACGAGGATAGTTTCGTTAGTTTTACTATCAAGCCCATAAGCCAATGCAGCTGCGGTTGGCTCGTTAATGATCCGTAGCACTTCCACTCCTGCAATCTTACCAGCGTCTTTAGTAGCTTGTCGCTGAGAGTCGTTGAAATATGCAGGAACAGTGATAACTGCTTGAGTGACAGTCTCGCCTAAATATTTGCTAGCATCGTCAACTAGTTTACGCAGTACTTGAGCCGAGATTTCTTCGGGTGCAAATTGCTTGCTAGCAGCAGGTGCGTCGATTTTGACGTTTTCGCCTACCTTCATTACCTTGTAAGCGACTTGCTTAGATTCGCCGCTAACTTCGTCATAACGTCTGCCGATGAAGCGCTTTACTGAATAAAAGGTGTTTTCAGTGTTCATGACGGCTTGGCGCTTAGCAATTTGTCCAACCAAGCGATCGCCATTCTTTGCGTAAGCAACTACCGATGGTGTGGTACGGAAGCCTTCGGCGTTTGCAATCACCGTTGGCTTGCCCCCTTCCATGACGGCGACGACTGAGTTTGTCGTACCTAAGTCGATTCCAACTACTTTAGCCATAAGGCTTCCTACTCCTAATCTCTACTTCTTAAGTTAACTTTTGTGTTAATCCTTTTAATCTCATACCAGATTAACTACTTTTCCCGATTAGCACATCAGGGGTACTCTACCTAATTCTGTAGGGTTTACCGTACTCTGTAGCGCTTTGCACTCAAGCCCAAACCCAGAATTTTTTTGAAAGTGTTGCTTCGCAACACTTTCAAAAAAATTCTGGTGGTTAATTTAATTAAAAATTGCTGTAGCTGTAATTAACTTGTTTGCAAATTTTGCATTGCCCTTTGCGCGTAGTAGCGCATCTCTTCTGCCCTGCGCCATAGCTCTTGCCCTGTATGCAAATGCTGATCATCATAATTTAAGGTGAAATAATTTAATTCCTCGATACCGTCACTAATGGCATTGAGGCAGTGATAAAGATAGCTGGCTATTCCTGCGGCGGAGGCAGGATTTGGAATCGCCCTAAAGAAAATCTGAGCCTTGGCATAGGAGCCTCGACATTCATCGATGTAGTCCTCAAAATCTTCCATCAGTCCATCGTCGTAGGGATCATTGGCAAGGGCATCAATCTGTTCATCTAAGCTATCAAGGATTCCTTCTAGAAGATCAATAATTGGCTCGTAGACCTGTTTACACCAGCGATCAATTTTTTGATCTTCATTGAGATGGGTTTCGCGCTTGGTGGGAGATCGCTTAACTCCTTGAGAGCTACTACTCGGACTATGCCTAATCCCTAAACTGCGATCGTAATGGGCGCGAGCTTGAGGGTTGCTGAGGACTTCGTAGGCGAGATTGATCGAGGCAATATCATCATGATTATCAAGATGGTGATTGCAATCGGGATGGAATTCTTTGACTAGTCCACGATAAGCGCTTTTGACCTCAGCAGGATTCGCGTTATAGCTAATTCGCAGAGTTTTGTAGTGATTTACCTGTTGGGTATTTGTTGTGCGATCGCTTGTCCTAGCCATATCCTTATGAAATCTATGTTTAAGCTAACTGTTTATGTTTTTATGCCAAATTTTTAGAATCTCGATATAGAGCTTACCAGTCTATCGAAGTACAGGTTTGTCTCCCCGCATTTGGCGGGGAGACAAACCTGTACTTCGCTTTTCTATGTAGCCAAAAACTTGCTTATTAAGCATTTTGTAGGGATATTCCATTAGAGTCAACCACTTGACAAGCAAAAACAAGGCTAATTTTAGTCTAGGCTCTCACTTCCAGATAATTGAGCCGCCTGCTACGCAGGCGGCTCAATTATCTGATTTCTAAATATTGCTAAAGCGATCGCACTTCTGTTATTATGCTTTATGGCTAAATTTGCTGGTGTAGCTCAGTTGGTAGAGCAACTGATTTGTAATCAGTAGGTCACGAGTTCGAGTCTCGTCCCCAGCTTAGTTTTATAAAAAGCACTGTATAGCAGTGCTTTTTGTGTGTTGCTTAGGCAAAAATTTCACAGGCTGATAATGCTTATAATAATGTTGGCGTTCTTCCAAACCTTTACAGTCACCATTCACTCTCAAAGTTATCTGCTATAGGCTCACCTCGCTATCACATAGGGCGTTCATATCGTTATTCCCTCTATTCACTATATTTTCGTCTCAATGGCTAGATGCAATGATTATCGATTTTTAGAAGTATTTTTGTAAATTAATCTGTATTATTTGTGATTTTTGGAATGTGATTTATGGAAATATTTTGTAACTTTATTAGGGCATTCCTTTTTAGGCAAGCAAGTTAGCTTTTCTCTCGTTTTATGAAGGAACTGAGGTGGTGAAAATTTGCTCAGTGATTTGAGTATTATGAATGCCTTATAATGTATTGCTATTTGGCAATTGTATAGATTAATTCAGGAATTTTGTAGTGGTTACTCGACAACAAATCGGGGTGATTGGTGGTGGTCAACTTGCTTGGATGATGGCGATCGCTGCCAAACGTTTGGGACTTCATCTCACAGTGCAAACCGCCAATCCTGGCGATTCGGCAATAACTGTAGCCGATCGCGTAATTTATGGCAAAGTTGCCGATAAGATCGCCACTGCTCAGCTTGCGGAACATTGTCAGGTAATTACCTTTGAGAATGAATTCGTTGATCTCGTAGCTTTACAAGAATTGCTCGATCATCAAGTTGATCGCCAATTATTATTTTTACCAAAATTAGAAACCTTAGCTATTTCCGTTGATAAGCTGAACCAACGCCAACATTTTCGCGATCACCATATTCCCACACCTGAATTTTATAGTGTAGAGACAGAAACGGAACTTTTAGCCGCAGCGACAAATCTAAGTTATCCCTTGGTACTCAAAGCGAGAAGACATGGTTATGATGGCAAGGGGACTTGGGTAATCGCCAATGAAGTAGAACTACAATCTGCTTGGGAAACTATGCACAAAGCCTCTGCAATCGCTGAAAAATTCATTCCCTTTGAAAGTGAACTGGCGGTCATAGCCGCTCGCTCGGAATCTGGCGCAATTTCTATTTATCCTGTAGTCGAGACTCTACAAACCAATCAAGTTTGTCGCCGTACAGTTGCTCCTGCTCGGATTGCACCAAGCATTCGCGAACAGGTGGAAACTATTGCTACCCAAATTGTGACGACACTGGATGCGATCGGCGTATTTGGGATCGAGTTCTTCTTAACCGCATCAGGCGAAATTAGTGTGAATGAAATTGCTCCCCGCACACACAATTCAGGACATTACACGATTGAAGGCTGTCGTACTTCCCAATTTGAGCAGTTACTCCGTGTAGTTAGTGGAATGGATTTAGGCGATGTCGCAATGGTTGCGAACGTTGCGGTGATGGTCAATCTCTTGGGATATGAAAAGGCAACTTGGACATGTTCTGATAAGTCTATTGAGTATTCTCGCTATGCAGAGAAACTCAAGGCGATCGCCAATTTCCCAAATACTCACATTCATTGGTACAATAAAACTAGTTCTTCGGTTGGGCGCAAACTCGGTCATGTCACAATTTTGGCAGAGAGTCATGATCTTGCCATTGATCTTAGTGATCGCATTGAAAGCATCTGGTACGGTAATAAAAACCCCAAAGAGAGTTACGGCGTGTAGCGCCGTAACTCTCTTTGGGGTTTGGGTAGCGATATTTCTAATTAGATGGATCAAGCCAAAATGCTGATATAGAAAGCATTTCAAATAAGCGCTTTTGCTGATGAAAACCCTTTTCGCTTCATGGGAACTTATAGATGCGTCTCAATTGTTTCATTGAACAAGAGTTAGCGGGAAATGGATTTACTGACGTCGCCATTACCCGCTATTTTTTTGTAAAACTGCTCCCATAGGGAGCGGTTTTACGAATTTTGGCTAGCATGATAGGAACTCCGCACCAAGGCTCCTGATCGCACATGGATAAATCCAATTTGCCGAGCGATCGCCCCTAATTGGTCAAACTCTTCGGGAGTCCAATATTTCTGGACAGCCAAATGCTCAAGGGATGGGCGCAAATACTGCCCAATGGTGATCGAACTGCAACCCACTGCATATAAATCTCGCATTGCCTCGGTTAGCTCCTCCTCCGTTTCCCCATGCCCCACCATCAAGCCCGACTTAGTAACAATGCAGGGATTAAGTTCTTTGACTAGTCGTAAAACCGAGAGCGATCGCTCATATTTTGCTCCCCGTCGCACTTTACCCTGCAAACGCCGCACGGTCTCGATATTGTGGTTGTAGCAAATAGGCTCAGCCGCAACCACTGTTTCGATGCAATGGCGATCGCCCCGAAAGTCTGGCGTTAATACTTCGATTTTTACATTTGGGCGCGATCGGCGAATTGCTTGCATTGCTTTTACAAAGCAGCTAGCCCCCTGATCTGCTAAATCATCCCGTGCTACAGAAGTCAGTACTACATAATTTAAACCCATTAGCTCAACTGCCTCAGCAACCTTAGTTGCCTCCTCAGGATCAAGGGGCATAGGCTGATGCCCCTTGTCTACTTGGCAAAAGCCACAGGCACGAGTACAGGTTGGTCCCATCAACAAAAAAGTTGCTGTCTTCTCGGAATAGCACTCCGCCCGATTGGGACAGCGCCCCTCCTCACAAATGGTATGAATCCCACGTTGTTTAATAATTTTCTGAACTTCGGAGATTTCACTGGCATTGCCAATTTTGGGGCGCAACCAATTGGGTAAACGTAATTCTTTTTGCGCGGACATATAGTTTGAGTCTTAAAAAATAGTCATAAATTTGTCAGAAAAAGTCAGATAAAACTCGATAAAACTCTTTACAGATGTGACTCTATTGACTAGCATATTGCACTGACACATTTATCGTCAGTCCAGCACGAGGACTACTAGAGAATTTTGGAGGGATCGTGTTCGATCTATTAACCAATATTCTAATTTGGATTATTGCTATCCCAGTCTTTATTATTCTGTTTAGGGCTATTCCCAAAGATTGGTTTCGCATCTTTGGCTTGGTTGTATTTACAGCATTAGTTGTTATTATTTTCGCAAGTTTTAGATTTGTTGAAGATCCAATCCCCAAGATTGTTGTTGAGTTTCTATCTTTCCCCTTTACATTAACTGGGATCATCTTACTATTAATATTTTTCAATTTTTGGTTAAGGCTAAAAGATTTAAAAATCAAAAGTGGGGATAAGGTTGATAACAAAGGCGCTGCAGATAAATTAGCTATTGTCTCTAAGGAGATATTAATCGTTCTAATTCTTTTTGCTGTATCTACAAATAATGCAACATCAGAACTATTTACTTGTTACTTTGAGCAGCAAGGCGCTAACGTGATCGAGCAATCTTATCGTCGTCCAATACGCAATTTATTAGAAAGAGAACTAGTAAATTTTAAGCGTGGTGTTTACGATCTCATTGTGGTACTTGCTGAAAATCCTCCCTATGAGCCACGTCTTCAAGAAGCGAGCAAACTTTGGAATGCTGCTAATGCTCAACAAAAGCCCTACATTCTCCTAAGTGGTGGTAGACACACAACTCGTCCTCCAACTAAAGGTTATCCCTGCCTCACATCTCCAGAATCTCCACCAATTCGTACTAAAGAAAATGTTAGAAATGAGATCGCTAGTCGATCTGAAGTAACTAACATTGGATTACGTTACGATCCTCGCTATGAAGTCTTTTTTACGAATTCTGCCAGTCCTAGCGATGCTCTACCTCAAATTGATTTAACCGAGGCTGATCAAATGTGTGCAGCTCTAACTAACTTGCCTAATTTTTCAGGAATTCGTCCATTTATCATTATTGAGCCATTTGGAATGACCATACGGAGTAGTGGCGATGAAATCACTAAACTTATTAAAACCTTAGAAAAAAATAAGTTATTACGAGAAGATAAGCGAAATAGTTCAAGAATTTTACTTATTACTTCTCCAATCGAAGCAACCCGAGCATTTTTATCATTTAGAAATCAAGAGCTTAATACTTCTCTAACCACTGCCGCCTATCCCTCGGATAGTCATACAGATTTAGCCAAGCAATGTCCATGGCCAATTGGTAAGCAGTTTCAGATTCGACATCAATATTTTCTATTTAGTGCCACATCTTTTGTACGATCAGAACGTGCATGGACAGAACTTAAAGAACTAATTTTTTACACTTTGAGATTCTGGCTACGCCCACCCTTAACCGATGAAAGTCCTTACTACCCGAAGCCAGTAGTTGAAAAAACTCCTACCACCAAATAAAAGTCATAAAAAAGCCCTTGCTTAGCAAGGGCTTTTTTATGACTTTCTACTTAGCTGCACCTTGTGCTTCTAGTAGCTGTTGCTTGAGGCGCTCAAGATCAGAAGCCCATCGTGGATCGGGCTGATGTGCTTCAGTCGAACTAGCGGAGCTAGAAGATGAACTTCCAGTAGATTTTTTGTTGTTATTACGTTTTTTGCGTTTAGCGGCAGCTTTAACTGGTGCAGCAACTGATGACGAAGATTCAACATCTGATTTTACAGATTCATCAGTTCCTTCCTCATTAGAACTTTCTTCTCCCTTACCTTTAGTGCGAGGAAGAGCTTTTTCCAGTTTTAATACAGCACCATTGAAGTCATAACCATTAAATTTCTCAATGACTGTATCGGCAACTTCATCAGATCCGACGGTCACAAATCCAAAACCTCGGCATTTGCCTGTTTTGCGATCAGTTATAACTTTCAAAGATACTGAATCACCTGATTCATTGAAAATTTTTTCTAGAGCTTGGCGATCTAATTCTGCTGGCAGGTTGCCAACATAAAGGCGGATGGACATGATAATAGAAAACCTCTACGCTATGAAATCTTCAGCAGGTGACTAGAGCATCCGCTACAAAAAAACTTGTTTAAAAAACTTGTTTGCTACTTGCTAGCTTAAATTGGAGCTATTGATTACGTGCTACCTGCGATCAGTTTAATTTAATGTTTGAAGTGGCACTCTTGCGCCATGTAAAAACATAGCATACAAAATGCTCATCTTCCAAATGAAATGTAATGAAAGTATCAAAACTTGATCAATTTACATTGATTTTACAGTTACCTTAGGTCTAGACATAAGCTTTTTTATGACGTTCAAGATGAGAAAAAATAGTCATCTATGTCTTAACCTGCATTTACTTTGGATGTTTTGGTGTAAGACAGAAAAATCTTTAAAGTCGTAACTCTTTGCGCCCGTTTTGAACAATCTTGATCATGTCAATGAGCTGTGATTCAAGATTGCCTAATACGCGATCGCTATATTCATCTGCTCCACGTTGCATGTCTTGGACTTCGCTAGATACGATTTGATGTAGATTATCAAGATCTTTTTGGGCTTGGCGACGCATTTGGTTAACCTCATTTAGGGCTTGCAATCGCATTTGTTCACATTCTTCTTGTGTTTCGCGGCGGATTTGACTTGCCTCTTGCTCAGCTTGACGGATAATCAATGATTCTTCGAGTAGTTGACTAGCACGAAGCTCAGCAGATTTAATCAAATCTTCAGCATATTGTTGCGCTTCCGCAATGAGATCTTGTTTGTATAGGAGGATCTCTTCTGCCTTCGCGATCGATTCAGGTACTGATAACCTAACGCGATCAATTTGCTGACATAACTTTTCTTCATCTATAACTGTATGACCCATCACACGGGGACCGCTCTCTAGCACCATTTCTTCAAGATGGTCTAATTCTTTGTGCAAGCTCATATAATAATCAGCCCTTTGTACAGGTGCGATCGAGCTGTTGTAATTACCATTATTAGATTTTGTACTAGCAGTTGAATTTTCTGTCAGCATCGGGTTTAGTTAAGGGAAAGTTCAATGCCTCGATATTCTAAGGATATAAATCAAACTGGCGTAGTTCGCTAGCAGACAAACTTAGAAAGTTTAATGAATATTGTAAATGAATTTTTGCGAAAGCCGCCACTGAATGTATTTTTTTTGATGAGATGAGCATTGCTCATCTCATCAAACCTAGTCTAGGCAGAGATTTGTGACAATACAGTACGGGCTGCAGTGAGGGTTGCCTCAATATCAGCATCAGTATGGGCAAGAGAGGTAAAACCAGCCTCAAACTGTGATGGAGCAAGGTAAACACCATGCTCTAACATGGCACGATGAAATTTAGCAAACTTGGCAGTATCGCTGGTTTTCGCATCTTCGTAGCTGTATACCTTTTGATTGGTAAAGAACATACAGAACATCGCACCAACAATGTTGCCTGTAGCAGCATGACCAGTTTCATGGGCGATCGCTAACATACCGTCGGCGAGTTTCTTCGTGATCTGCTCAAGATATTCATAGGAGCCAGCACGCTTGAGGATTTCCATCGTCTTGATTCCTGCTGTCATTGCCAAAGGATTCCCTGATAATGTGCCAGCCTGATACATAGGACCCGCAGGAGCAACTAGGGACATAATCTCTTTGCGACCACCATATGCGCCCACAGGTAGCCCCCCACCGATGACTTTACCCATTGTCGTCAAGTCGGGCGTAATGCCGAAACGCGCCTGTGCACCACCATAGGAAAGACGGAAGCCTGTCATCACTTCATCAAATACTAATAATGCGCCATTGGCATGACAGAGATCCTTTAAGCCTTGCAAGAATCCGTCCTTAGGTACGATACATCCCGCATTACCGACCACTGGCTCGATGATCACACCAGAAATTTGATCGGGATTTTCCGCGAATAACTGTTTGACTGTTTCAAGGTCATTGTAGGGAGCCGTGAGGGTATTGGCAGTTGTAGATTTAGGAACTCCAGGGGAATCGGGTAAGCCGAGGGTCGCTACGCCTGAACCTGCCTTGACAAGGAACATATCGGCGTGACCGTGATAGCAGCCTTCAAACTTAATAATTTTGTCGCGACCTGTAAAGGCTCTCATCAGGCGCAATACTGACATACAGGCTTCTGTACCAGAGTTCACAAAACGTACCATTTCCACACTAGGTACGGCTTCGATCACCATTTCGGCGAGTTGGTTTTCGAGAACGCAGGGTGCACCAAAGCTTGTGCCTTTTTCTAATGCTTTATGAAGGGCTTCGATGACTTCGGGGTGTGAATGTCCAACGATCGCTGGTCCCCATGAGCCAACATAGTCAATATACTTATTGCCATCGATATCCCATGCGTATGCACCATTAACGCGATCGAAGACGATGGGTTCCCCACCAACGGATTTAAATGCGCGAACGGGGGAACTGACTCCGCCAGGCATGAGTTCCTTGGCTTTAGCGAAAATTTCTTGTGATGCTGTTGTTTTAAAAGTAGATAAATTAGCAATCATTTTATAACAAAGATTTTTTTTAGGTTTTGTAACTCTTTCTCACCTCAATTTAACTTAGCAACGCTGCAAGCGTCACGCACTTAGCATAAAAGTTGCAACTGTTTTTAGTTTTGTCATGATTTTTACCTTAGATTTTGCAGAAATTGTTCAAAGCGATCACTTCAAGGATTTATCAGTGCGTTAAAAATATTTTTGTATCCTTTTTGCAACCAAAAATTGATCAATAAGTATTAATACTAAACATTTCTATAAAAAATAATGATTTATAGCTAATAACAAACATTCTTATCGCAATAATACTTAAAATTTTTGTATTTCTGAAAAACCATTCGACGTTTCGTATATGATGCAAATAGATTTTCGTATATGATGCAAATAGATAGTGACGAATCGTGTTAACGAGATTTATAAAGTTCATATTCTTCATAAACCTGCAAAGGTAGTCGTTAGCATATAAGTAATCACCTATCCCAGCTTAAAATAATTAAAAATTGTTAGATCCAATGAGAATTCTCCTTGTAGAAGATGATGCCAATTTAGCTGACACTTTAGCCGAAGTGTTAACAAGTCAGCATTGTGTTGTAGACATTGCTAGAGATGGGGAAGAAGGCTGGGAGAAATCTCAAGCTGATGATTACAACCTCATTCTGCTAGATGTAATGTTGCCAAAGCTAGACGGCATTAATCTATGTCGTCGTCTTCGGGCTCATGGCAATAATATCCCAATTTTGATGGTCACAGCTCTTGATATGAGTTCTGACAAGGTTCAGGGTCTAGACGCTGGTGCTGACGATTATCTCGTCAAACCTATCGATCCACCAGAGCTGATGGCTCGTATCCGTGCGTTGTCACGTCGTGCTCAGGTTGCAGAACCCACTGTTTTACGTTGGGGGGAGTTGCAGCTTGATCCAGGAATGCATGAGGTTTCCTATACAGGTCAATCTGTGCATTTAACACCTAAGGAGTACAACATCCTAGAGTTGTTGCTCCATCACGGTCGCCAAGTATTGAAGCGGATCACAATTGTCGAGCATGTCTGGTCGCTGACTGATCCACCTAGAGAAGATACGATCAATGCCACGATTAAGAGTCTACGGAACAAATTGAAAGGAGCAGGTGCTCCCCACAACCTGATTGAGACAATTCACGGTGTTGGCTATCGCTTAAGTCAACTGTCATAAAAAAAGGGAGTGCAATGCACTCCCTTTTTTTATAACATCTCAAATTAAGTCAAATTCTTTTAAAGCAGGCAAAAAATTACTGTTCTCGTGATGGGATATGCTGAGCTTGATTAGGGCAAATCTTTGTAAAGGGGTGAGATTTTGCCATTGCGATAGTTCTAGCGATACTTTTAATTCTTCTAGATGCTGCAAAACACTGAGCGGGATAAATTCACCTTGCAACCATGCAGGATTTTCTTCAATGAGTAAATCATTAGGATATATCTGGAAATGTTGACAAACTAGCGATCGCAAGTAGTCCCGATAGTTTTGAATTTCTACGGCAGTAGTACAGGGCAGGGCTATTAATTTTTGGCGATCGCCAGTTGAAAAACTGAGCCAATGCTGAAGTTTTAGTTTGATGCCACAGGTATCAAGTTTGTAGCGTACTTGCATTGGGATACATCGCAAGGAGACTACAAATTCGGCTTCAAACTGAAAAAATTGGAGCATAGGTCAATAATGAGATAGTTTGTTGACTGGGGTTTAGACTAAGTTGATTAATGTCAGGACTGATTAAGCCTGCAAATTTTATAAGTTCAGAATCAAAAGCCTTGCCAAGAAAGGCTTTTGATTCTGAGATTTGAGAGAGGGTGTGCATTACAAACCCTCTCTCAAATCCTGTTGTAAATTATGCCGAATTCTTGTTAATAAAGCAAAGTTGAATTCTGGCATTAGCATTATCTAAGGATGGGCAGCGCTGCACCGCCCATCCTTAACTATTTAGCACTACTGAGATTTGCTGGTCAGAATGATAAGCATGATCAACCATGACATAACAGAAAAAGGGTGAACAGAACTACTGATAGCCCCCATTTTGCTGGAAATCTGCCAAATGACCAAAGAAAAGAGTGACCTTCTTTTCTGGAATAGATTTTAATAGTGAAATCTATGAAATTGATTGTCTTGTGATTACTCTTGTGAAAGCAAAAATTGAAAATATTATAGCTATAGCCAAATAAGTTAAGACAAAAACAAAACCCACAACTCTCTTCTGGGTTTTGTTTTTGTCTTAACATAACTGGATACTGCTATACAAGAGATCGGACTTATGCAAACCGAAGGAATTTATTAGGTTTGAGGAGGATGTTGTGTCAGTTTCGCTTGCATAACATCTACTCAATGCGTAAGTCATATTTTATTAAGGGAATTGGGAAATGAATCGATATTTTATCTAGTCCATTTCAAGCATTGACAGTTAATACAGCACTTGTGTAGATTACAGATTTATAGGTCTTACCTAATGCTAACTAATTTATTGGTTTTTGAGTGGATGTGGCGCAGGCAAAGCCTGCGCCACATCCACTCAATGCGTAATTTCTAACTTAATGGAAGAATTAGAAAATGTTGTCTAGAAATAGGTTACATGATTGCTCATTTACTATGGCTGAATAATTATGCGTGTTGTATTTTTTGGAACTCCAGACTTTGCAGTTCCTTCATTAGAGAAACTTTTATCTGAACCAGATTTTGAATTAGTGGGTGTGGTATCTCAACCAGATACTAGGCGCGGGCGGGGGAATCAAGTTACGCCATCACCTGTCAAAGCTGCCACGATCGCTAAAAATCCTAAACTGCGAATTTGGCAGCCCGATCGCATGAAAAAAGATCAACAGGTACTTGAGGAACTAGTCGCCACAAATGCCGATGTATTTGTCGTAGTTGCTTACGGACAGATTCTCTCCAAAAAGATTTTGAATATGCCTAGATATGGCTGTATCAATGTGCATGGCTCATTACTGCCTAAATATCGTGGGGCTGCACCGATTCAATGGGCGATCGCTAATGGAGAGAGTATGACTGGCGTTACAACTATGCAAATGGATGCAGGCATTGATACAGGTGCAATGTTACTCAAAGCGGAGTTAGAAATTTTGCCTGAAGACAATACGGATACCTTAAGTACGAAATTGGCAAATTTAGGTGCAGATTTATTAATTGATACTTTGAGCAGCCTAGATACGATCAAGCCTGAACCTCAAGACGATGCTTTGTCTTGCTATTCACCAATGATTGGGCGCGAGGATTGGCAACTAGATTGGAGCAAAGAATCGATCACTTTACATAATCGCATTCGAGCTTTCTATCCCAATTGCTATACAGATTTTCGGGGACAGAGGTTAAAAATTACAAAATCTGAAGTTATTGAATCGGCTGATAACTTAGATAATATTGGGAAAATTGTCGAGATTCTCAAGGGCAAAGGCTTTGGATTGCAAACTGGTAAAGGCTTATTACTCATTACAGAGGTGCAACCTGCGGGCAAGAAACTACAATCGGGTTGGGATTTTGTTAATGGTGCAAGAATTGCGATTGGGGAATCATTAACCTAACAGATGGGTATCACAAGAATCCGAAGAATTTGTTTTGCATAGCAACGATAGTATCGCTATGCAAGCTTTTTCTGATGTATAGCGGTTTTCATTTAGCCTACGGCAAGAATGAAAACTCAAAACTTTTAATGGGACTGATTTTTTGTTTTCAAATGAGTACACACTCGTTTGAAAACCGCTATATTGATCGCATTAGATGCTATGTTTCCTATTGCAGAGAATTTACAAAATTAACTAGATAATGCTATGGTTTCATCTTGGGCGGGAGAATTAGAATTAGAATTTGCGAAACGGAATCAACAAACCGTATTAGCACGTAATTACACCGTCGCACCTTGGAAAACTCAGCGATCGCTATATCCCGAAGGTGAAGAAGTTTGTCATTGCATTCTCTTGCATACTGCAGGTGGTTTAGTCGGTGGTGATCGCTTATCAGCAAAAATTTATTTACAACCGCAAGCTCAAGCGCTGATTACTACGGCTGCAGCTAGCAAAATCTATCGCAGCAAAGGTGCAGAATCTTTACAGAATATCCAGATCCGTCTTGATGAGGGAGCTAGTTTGGAATGGTTCCCACAGGAAACCATTATATTTTCCGAAGCGCAGTATCGCCAACAAACTAAAATCGAACTCGCATCAAATGCTACTTTAACAATGTGGGAAATTGTTAGGTTTGGGCGTACAGCTAGGGGAGAGAAATTTCTAGATGGTAATTGGCGATCGCATACAGAGGTATGGCGTGACCAAAGTCCGTTATGGATTGATCGACAATATCTCAATGGGAATTCAGAAATGTTAGGAAGTCCTAATGGATTAAATAATTATGTGATCGCTGCTAATTTCATTTTCGTTGGTGCTGTTGTAGAGACTGAATTAATTACACAGATGCGCTCTACATGGGAGCAAGGAAATTATCAAGGGATGTCTGGAGTGACGCGATCTCTATCGGGTTTAGTATGTCGTTATTTCGGTAACTCCTCTAGTGATGCGCGTAAATGGTTTCAACAAATTTGGCAGCTTTTACGTGTATCCTATAGGGATAGAGCAATATGCGTACCTAGAGTCTGGTAAGTTTTTAGTTTTGGCTAAGCCAAAACTAAAAACTCAATAAATACATACCTAGAGTTTGGTAAGTTTGTGATTTTGGCGCAACCAAAATCACAAACCAAGTAAATGAGTTTGGTAGATATCCATGCAACTTACGCCTCAAGAAAAAGATAAATTATTGATCTTTACGGCTGCATTATTAGCAGAGCGTCGTAAAGCTAAAGGTTTGAAGTTAAATTATCCTGAAGCGATTGCCTTTATCACTGCGGAGATTTTGGAGGGAGCAAGGGAAGGTCGCACAGTTGCAGATTTAATGTCCTATGGTGCAACTTTGCTCACCCGTGATGATGTGATGGAAGGCATTCCCGAAATGATTCATGATGTGCAAGTAGAAGCGACTTTTCCCGATGGAACTAAACTGGTGACAGTCCATAATCCTATTCGTTAGCTGTCAATCCAAATACTTTATGGAGGTCTGAGATGATTGCGATCGCAACGCCCCAAAAACAACAAAAAGAAACAGAGGTAGCACAGAAACTAACCTTTGAGCAGTTTCTGAAAATTTATCCTGAATATGGACATTATGAACTTATTGATGGTGAGCTAGTTAAGATTTTTGAAATGGCATTTACACGCAATCATGACGATGTTAGAGAGTTTATCGATAGACGTTTTTATCGTGAAGTCGAACGATTAGCTCTTAACTATGTTATTAAGAGAGCAGTTCCCATAAGAAGCATCGACCAAAACGGAAATGAGTGTGGGCGTGTACCTGACTTAAGTGTGATTGATGCGACATCTTGGCGCTCTAATCGTAGTGACTATAAAGGATTTCGCGACAAAATTCAGTTAGCTGTTGAAGTAGTTTCTACAAACTGGGAAGATGATTATATTGACAAGTTTGAAGAATATCAACGCTTGGGTATTACTGAATATTGGATTGTGGATTATTCAGCGATCGCTAGTCGTGAATTTTTAGGTAATCCCAAAGTCCCCACGGTGTTTGTGAATTTGCTAGATGAAAATGGTAAATATCAAACAACTAGATTTACAGGAGATGACAAAATTAATTCGCAGACTTTTCCTGAATTAGACTTAACTGCTACTCAAATTCTCAACATCTAGAAAGTAGCTTTGCATCGCAATTAAATAACAATGGAGATAAATCTATGATTGTTGGTGAGATCATTACTCAAGAAGGTGATATTGAATTAAACGCTGGGCGCGAAGTGACTACGCTTAAGGTTGCTAATTCAGGTGATCGCCCGATCCAAGTTGGTTCCCATTTTCATTTCTACGAAACTAATCGAGCGCTGATCTTTGAACGCGATCGCGCTAAAGGCACACACCTTGATATCCCTGCGGGGACTTCCATCCGCTTTGAACCAGGGGATGAGAAGGAAGTAAATCTAGTTCCCTATGTGGGTACTCGCGAGATTTACGGATTTAATGCTTTAGTAGAAGGCAAATTGGAGAATTAAACAAATGAGTTATAGAATGTCGCGCCGTGCCTACGCAGAAACCTATGGCGCAACCGTTGGTGATAAAGTTCGCTTAGCTGATACTGAATTATTTATTGAAGTGGAACGTGACTACACCACCTATGGTGACGAAGTGAAATTTGGTGGTGGTAAGGTGATTCGTGATGGCATGGGACAATCGCCAATTACTAATGCCAATGGAGCCGTTGATGTCGCGATTACCAATGCTTTAATTCTCGATTGGTGGGGCGTGGTGAAGGCAGATGTTGGGATTAAAGATGGCAAGATTGTCGCAATCGGTAAGGCAGGCAATCCTTACATTCAGGACAATGTGAATATCATTATTGGTGCTGGTACGGAAATAATTGCAGGCGAAGGCAGGATTCTCACCGCAGGAGGCATTGATACCCATATCCATTTCATCTGTCCACAGCAAATTGAAGTAGCGATCGCATCTGGAATCACGACGATGATCGGTGGTGGAACTGGTCCTGCTGTAGGTACAAACGCCACCACCTGCACCCCTGGTCCTTGGAATATTTATCGAATGTTGCAATCCGCCGATGCTTTTCCGATGAATATAGGTTTTTCAGGTAAGGGCAATAGCAGCAAGCCCGAAGGACTAATTGAACAAGTAGAAGCTGGGGTAATTGGGTTAAAACTCCATGAAGATTGGGGAACCACACCTGCCACGATTGATACTTGTTTGGGTGTTGCTGATGAGTATGATGTGCAGGTTGCCATCCATACGGACACGCTCAACGAAGCAGGATTTGTAGAAGATACGATCGCTGCTTTTAAAAATCGCGTGATCCATACCTATCACACCGAAGGTGCAGGAGGCGGTCACGCTCCCGACATTATTAAAATTTGCGGTGAAGCGAATGTGCTACCTTCTTCCACAAATCCCACTCGTCCCTATACCTTAAATACACTCGATGAACACTTGGATATGCTGATGGTCTGTCACCATCTCGATCCTAGCATTCCTGAGGATGTCTCCTTTGCCGAATCAAGAATCCGTCGCGAAACGATCGCTGCCGAAGATATTCTCCATGACATTGGTGCATTTAGTATGCTCTCCTCCGATTCACAAGCAATGGGAAGGGTTGGCGAAGTAATTATCCGCACTTGGCAGACTGCTCATAAAATGAAGGTACAGCGAGGAGTGCTAGTGAGTCCTGAAACCACGAGAGCTGACAATTTTCGCGCTCAGCGCTATGTGGCAAAATACACGATTAATCCTGCGATCACCCACGGGATTTCTGAATATGTTGGTTCCATTGAAGTTGGCAAAATCGCCGATCTTGTTCTCTGGCATCCTGCATTTTTTGGAGTCAAGCCCGAAATGGTGTTGAAAGGAGGATTTATTGCATGGTCACAGATGGGTGATGCCAATGCTAGTATTCCCACACCGCAACCCGTCTATATGCGTCCGATGTTTGGCAGTTATGGCGGCGCGATCGCGCCCACATCATTTACCTTTGTTTCTCAAGCTGCCATGGAGCGAGGTATTCCTACTCAATTAGGCTTGAAAAAGCAAGTACTAACGGTTAAAGGAACTCGGAATATTAGCAAACGTGACCTAAAGCTCAATGATGCTTTGCCAGTGATGGAAGTCGATCCAGAAACCTATGAGGTTCGTGCTGATGGCGAATTACTGACCTGTGAGCCTGCGTCAGTATTGCCGATGGCACAGCGATATTTCTTGTTTTAACTGATGTTACGTGGAAGTTTCTAAGACCCTCACCCCTAGCCCCTCTCCCATTAAGGGAGAGGGGAACAAGAAATTAGTCTAGCTCCCCCTCTCCCTTGATGGGAGAGGGGGCAGGGGGGTGAGGGTGATATTTGTTCCACGTAACATCAGTTCTAAATATAATAGGACTTACGCATTGGGTAGATGTGGTGCGGGCTTCGCCCGCACCACATCTACCTCAAGCCTAATAAATTCGTTCGGTTTGCGTAAGTCCTATATAATTGGCTAATTCGATAGTCCTAAATCATTTGTATAGCGGTTTTCAAATGAGTGTGTACTCATTTGAAAACAAAAAATCAGTCCCATTAAGAGCTTTGAGTTTTCATTTTGCCTACGGCAAAATGAAAACCGCTATAGTTTTTAGGGTTGGTGAAATTGCACCCTAAAGGGGTGCAATTTCACCAACCATTTAGGATTGCTATAGTTGATTAATATGTTGCGATTGTTTAAGTGTTCGTCTTCCCAATCGCTTTGTCTGAGACATTATTTCAGACATTAATAATTCACTAAGGAAATAATGGGAACTTCGGGCAAAGCCTGTCTACCTTGAAGAAAATCTAGCTCGATTAAAAATCCATATCCAAGCAATTCTGCACCAATTTGCTGAACTAGCTTTGCAGTTGCTGCCGCAGTACCTCCCGTAGCGATTACATCATCGATAATTACTACCCGTTCACCCTTTTCTAGAGCGTCTTGATGCATTTCTAAAGTATCAGTTCCATACTCAAGAGAATATTCAACCCGATATACTGCTGATGGCAATTTTTTCGGCTTACGTACAGGTACAAAACTAGCTCCTAGGCTCATAGCTAAGGCTGCACCGAGGATAAATCCTCTTGACTCAATACCGATTACTGCATCAACTTCCCCAATATGCAGTTCGGTAAATTTTGTTTGAAAGCCTTGGATAATTGAGGTTAAACCGTGAGGATGGGCTAACAAGGGGGTAATATCTCGAAAAGTGATGCCTTGTTGAGGGAAATCAGGAATATCGCGAATGATGCTTTTAAAGTCCATAGGGGTAATTGCTAGATAACTTCACAATCTTAGCTGTATCTGAGAATGCATGGAATAGCTGGGGATACAGTTCACTGTAACCGTTCCCGCTATACCTAGGTATTGAGTTAGACTATAAGTAGGCAAACCTATGTTGTGTTCTTTAATTAATAAGGAGCATAAACCTATGAAAATTTAGACTGTCAAGCAAAGTGTGTAAAGTCTAGAAGCTAGAGATGGAGGCGATCCTCGAAGAGGATAGCAAATCGATTGAGAGCATGTTTCCAGTCACGAATGGGCATAGTCCATTTCTTAGAAATATTCCGCATTGCCAAATAGACTAGCTTGAAAGCAGCCTCGTCGGAAGGAAAAATCTGCTGAGATTTAATCACCTTACGCAAACTGCTAAGTAGCTCAACTTAATTAAAACCCAAAACGAGAGTTTGTTCCGCCCGCTACGCGGGCGGAACAAACTTCTCGGTTTTTAGTTTACTTATCTGATGTTACGTGGAACAAATATCACCCTCACCCCCCTGCCCCCTTACTTTTCCTTACTTTTCCCGTTATCTATTTATTCCAGCGTAACCGTCAATATGCATACCGCCACAATCCTTATTCTAGCGTTGCATATTGTCATTAAGTAACACTTATTGCAAATGAGCTTATTTTTGAAACCCTTGTATACACAGCATTTCAGAGATGCCGTGAAAAGTAAGATCCCTCGCGCATACAAAGCAATAATCTTTTCATCGATTCCTGACAGACGACTTTGTCCTTTCTTCACCATCTGCGGTTCAAACTCACCTTGGCGATCGCGGGGAACGGCGATTTCTGCTATGCCAAAGTCGCCTTGGACTTTTTTCTGGCTATAACCGTTGCGACTGTTGCTTTGTCCTTCTGGTCTCAGTTCATGCTTTCCGTAGCCTAGATGGGTTGATAGTTCTGTTTCTAAGGCTCTCTCTACCAATGCGTTTCAGAATTCCTCCTTCTCCGAATAGGTCGGGTGGTGTTTTACATTCTTGCAGTAATTCATCTAGCAATTCTTTGCGGATATTCATCGTTTTTTTCTGTTAGTTATTGGATAGCTTGATTGTCTCTCTGTTTGCTTCTTGGGCTTTACACAAAATACTTTACACTCTCAATTCGGTTGATGCACAAAACTCCTATCTTTTAGCGTTTTGGTATGGAGGCTTCCCCATCCTGTATGGGCTCCTG
>Ga0209990_10000298_pt1 | contig 50765 bp, 46 predicted proteins | sample NOAtaG_6_FD_187304 | JGI IMG/M metagenome (GOLD analysis project Ga0209990, IMG submission 187304) | Freshwater lake microbial communities from Lake Erie, under a cyanobacterial bloom - NOAA_Erie_Diel5S_2200h metaG (SPAdes) (version 2) | ecosystem: Environmental > Aquatic > Freshwater > Lake ...
GGATTGTCGTGGACGACCCGGGATGCGTGGCCGTCAGCTATCCCGGCTTCTGGGACGACCTCGCACGCGTGACGCGGCGCTAGGTTTGCCGCATGCCATTCGTCGTCGCCATTGACGGTCCCGCCGCGTCGGGGAAGAGCTCCACGGCCCAGTGGGTCGCCCGCGAGCTCGGCTGGCGCCACGTGGACAGCGGCGCCTTCTATCGTGCCGCGACGGCGGCGACGCTGCGCACCGGCGCGCCGACCGAAGCGTGGACGGACGAGGGCGTGCTCGCCGCCTCGGCCCGCGTCGGACGCCGCGACGCCGGGACGAGCGTCGCCCCGACCCTCGACGGAGCGCCGTGCGACGACGAGATCCGCGGGCCGGCGGTGACGGGGCACGTCTCGCTGGTCGCCCGCATGCCGGCGGTGCGCGCGTGGGTGAACGCGCAGGTGCGGGCGGCGGCGGAGGACCATCACGTCGTGGTGGACGGGCGCGACATGGGCACGGCGGTCTTCCCCGAGGCGACGCTCAAGGTCTTCCTCGTCGCCGACCCGTGGGAACGCGCTCGGCGCCGCCTCGTCCAGCGCCTCGGGCGACCGGCCGCCGACGACGAGATCGCCGCCGAGACCGACGCGCTGGTCAAGCGTGACGCGGCCGATGCGACGCAGACCGTGCAGGCGGCCGATGCGGTGCTGATCGACACGACGTACCTGACGCAGGTCGAGCAGGTCGAGCGGATCGTGGCCCTCGCGCGCGCGGCGGCGGCGCGGACGGGCTGACCGGGGCGGGAGCGGCGGGATCCTCCGGGGGATCCTCCGGGGGATCCTCCGGGGGATCCTCCGACCCTTGAACCCCCGGTCCGGTCACGCGATATTGCGAGGCTCGCCCCGGCGTCCGCCGGTGAGCGACCCCATACCCCGAAGCCTCGCCGCGCGGCGAGCCGAATCCCCCGCGCCCCGGAGTTGCCCATGACGGCACCCACCACGCCCGCGCCGATCACGGCGCGCGAGCGCCAGAAGATCCAGAAGGCGCAACTGCGCCCCCTCGCCAACCTGCGCCCCGAACTCTACGACGAGGACGACTACTCGGCGGACGAGCTCGAGGCCATGATGGCCATGTACAACGGCACGATGGCCTCGATCGACGAGGGCGAGATCGTGTCGGCGACCGTGCTCGAGATCCGCGACAACCTCGTGATCCTCGACGTCGGCTTCAAGTCGGAGGGCGCGATCCCGGTCGAGGAATTCCGCGACCTCCCCGACCTCAAGGCCGGGGACACGGTCGAGGTCCTCCTCGAGAACCTCGAGGACCAGAACGGCGCGGTCGTCCTCTCCAAGAAGAAGGCCGACTTCATGCGCGTCTGGGAGAAGATCCGGGTCGCGTACGAGTCCGATCAGCCCGTCGAGGGCGTGCTTGTCAAGAAGATCAAGGGCGGCGTGGTCGTGGATCTCATGGGCGTCGAGGCCTTCCTCCCCGGCTCGCAGATCGCGCTCCGGCGCGTCCCGAACATCGACGAGCTGCTCGGCCAGAAGTACGAGTTCAAGATCATCAAGCTCAACAAGCGCCGCCGCAACATCGTCGTCTCGCGCCGCGTGATCCTCGAGCAGGAGCGCGCCGGCAAGCGCGAGAAGCTCATGAAGGAGCTTGCGAAGGACCAGGTGCGGAAGGGCGTCGTCAAGAACATCACCGACTTCGGCGCCTTCATCGACCTCGGCGGCGTGGACGGCCTGCTCCACATCACCGACATGTCGTGGGGCCGCATCCAGCACCCGACCGAGATGGTCCAGATCGGGATGGAGCTCGAGGTCAAGGTGCTCGACATCGACTGGGAGCGCGAGCGCATCTCGCTCGGCCTCAAGCAGCTCCAGGCCTACCCCTGGAAGGACGTCGCCGCCCGCTACCCGGTCGGCACCCGCGTCTCGGGCAAGGTCGTCAGCATCACCAACTACGGCGCCTTCATCGAGCTCGAGCCCGGCATCGAGGGGCTCGTCCACATCTCCGAGATGTCCTGGACGCGCAACGTCCGGCACCCCTCGAAGCTCGTCTCGATCGGCGAGAGCATCGAAGCGGTCGTGCTCAAGGTCGATCCGAACGAGGAGAAGATCTCGCTCGGCATGAAGCAGACCGAGCAGGATCCGTGGATGGTGCTGCCCCTCAAGTACCCCGTCGGCACCCGCCTCGAGGGCAAGGTCCGCAACCTCACCTCGTTCGGCGCGTTCGTCGAGATCGAGCCCGGCATCGACGGCCTCGTCCACATCTCCGACATGTCCTGGACCAAGCGCGTCCAGCATCCGTCGGAGGTCGTCAAGAAGGGCGACGCGGTCAACGTCGTCATCCTCAACATCGACAGCGAGAACAAGCGGATCTCCCTCGGCCTCAAGCAGGCCACCGAGGATCCGTGGCTCAAGATCGGCGAGTCGTACCCCGTCGGCACCGAGCTCCGCGGCACCGTCGCCCGCCTCATGGAGAAGGGCGTCGTCGTGGACATGGGCAACGACCTCGAGGGCTTCGTGCCGATCTCGCAGCTGCCGAGCCCCAAGGCGATCACCTCGCCGGCCGAGGTCGTCTATGACGGGATGTTCCTCGACCTCCGCATCCTCGAGGTCGATCCCATCCATCGCCGCATCGTCCTGACCGTCACCGACATCCCCGCGGAGCAGCCGCCGCGGCCGGAGACGATCAAGATCCACAAGGACGACGAGGACGAGTCGGCCGAGGGCTGAGCCCCGGTCGTCCCCTGCCGCGAACGCCCGGTCCCCGCTCGGGGGCCGGGCGTTCGTGCGTCAGCCGCTGGGCGGCGGCGCGTCCGCGACCCGACGCCCTCCTGCACGTCCGCGCATTCCAGGCGAACCGTCGGCATCGCCAGCAGGATCGCCAGCAGGGGGAGGAGGCGGAGGAGACGGGGAGACATCGCTAGGCGCGAGAGATGCGTGGTCGAGCAGCGCGCGGGGCCGATGCGCCCGGCACTGGCAGGTATCGGCGGCTGGACGCGGCGCATGAGCGCGCGGGGGACCGGGCGGGCGGATGGCCGTCCGGCGTGGGAGGAGAGCCCCCCGGCCGCGCGATAGCTTCCGGGCGTGTTCCACCTGTCGCCGGCCGTGCAGGCCTTCGCCTTCGGCACCTCGGGGTACGCCGTCGGGGCGCTGTCGGCCGCCTACTACGTCGTGCGCGCCGCTCGCGGCACCGACATCCGCGCGTTGCACAGCGGCAACGCCGGGGCGACGAACGCCGGGCGGGTGCTGGGGCGCCGGGGCTTCGTGCTCGTCTTCGCGCTCGACTGCCTCAAGGGCGCGGTCGCCGTGTGGCTCCCGCGGCTCGTGGAGGCCCCCCCTGAGGTCTGCGGCGTCGCGGCGCTGATGGTCGTCGCGGGCCACGTCTGGCCGCCGCAGTTGCACTTCAGAGGCGGCAAGGGGATCGCGACCGCCATCGGGGCGGTGCCGGTGGCGACACCATGGCTGGCGCTGCACCTGCTGTTGGTGGCGGCGGCGACGGTGCTGGCCACGCGCCGCCCGCACCTCGCGGGACTCGCCGCGGTGGTCGCCCTCGTGCCGGTAGCCCGCGGGCTCGGCCTCCCGGGCGGGCTCACGGCGACGTTGGTGGCGCTGGTGCTCGTGATCCTCTGGGCGCACCGGCGGGACCTGAGCGCCGCCCTCCGCGTCCGGCGCGACGCCGCGACGACGGCCGCGACGACGGCCGCGACTACCGGTCGCTGATGGCCTCGGCCGCACCGGCGGCGTCGAGGCGTTCGCGAACGGCGTGCAGCAGCTGCACGGCGGTGAACGGCTTCGCCAGCACGGTGCGACCCAGCAGGCGACCGTCCGGGTCGAGGTCGTCGGGGTGTCCGGTGAAGAAGAGCATGGGCTGGCCGGGCCGCGCCCGCTCCAGCTGAGTGGCCAGCGCCGCGCCGCCGAGTCGAGGGGTGCGCACGTCGCTGACGAGGATGTCGAAGGGCGGGGCGCCGGCGGTGGTCGCGAGGCGCAGCGCCTGCGCACCGTCGGACACCTCGGTCACCTGGTAGCCGCGCGACCGGAGCACCCGGGCGAGCAGCGAGCGCAGCGGATCGTCGTCCTCCACGAGCAGGATCGACTCGCGGCCACCGGCCACGCTGTCCCGCCAGGGATCGGGAGCGCCATCGGCCGGCGTCGCCGCCTGCGCCGACGCCGGCAGGTACAGCGAGAAGCGGCTCCCCACGCCGACGTGGCTCGTGACCGTGAGCACGCCCCCGTGGTCGCGCGCGATCGCGTAGCAGGTCGATAGGCCGAGTCCGGTCCCCTTGTCCGGCGCCTTCGTGGTGAAGAACGGCTCGAAGATGCGCGAGACGACGTGGGGGGGCATGCCCGTTCCCGTGTCCTCCACGTCGAGCGTGACGTAGGCCCCCGGGGCGGCGAGGCCGAGCCGCGTGGCGTGGGCCTCGTCCACGTCCGTGGTCCGCGTCCGCACGCGGAGCGTGCCGCCGTGCGGCATCGCGTCGCGGGCGTTGACGGAGAGGTTGACGAGCACCTGTTCGAGCTGGCTTCGGTCGAGGTCCACCATCGGGAGCGCCGGGCCGAGGTCGTACTCGAGGCGCACGGCCGGCCCGATCAGGCGGCCGAGCAGTTCCTTCACCTCGCTGACGACGGTGCTGACGTCGTGCGGGGCGAGCAAGGTCACCTGCTTGCGCGCGAACGTCAGCAGCTGGCGCGTCATCCCCGTGGAACGGAGGGCGGCGTCGCGCAGTGCCTGCACGTCGTGGCGGGCCGGGTGGTCCGGGTCGAGCTGGTCGAGGGCGAGGTCCGCGTGGCCCACGAGCCCCGTGAGGAGGTTGTTGAAGTCGTGGGCGATGCCGCCGGCCAATTGCCCCACGCTCTCGAGCTTCTGGGCCTGCCGCAGGGCGTCGGAGGTCATGCGCGCCTCCGTGACGTCCCGGATGATCGTGAGGAACGCCACCGGCACGCCCGCGTCGTCGCGCTCGGCGACCATCCGAACCTCGAGGATCCGGGACGTCCCCTCGTCCGATACGGCGACGTCGCGGGAGTCGGAACCGGTGGCCGGTGCGGGCCCGGGCGGGGTGCCGGCCGCGTCCGTCGACATCGCCCGCCACTCTGCGGCGAGCGCGGCCGGTACGCAGGCGTCGGCGGTCCTGCCGACCATGGTGCCCGAGGGCACGTCGAGCAGGCACTCGAGGGCGGAGTTCACGTAGAGGATGGTCCCGTCGGCCGCCAAGCGCGCGATGCCATCCGGGGACCGCTCGGCGAGGGCGGTGAAGAGTCGGCTACGGGCCTCGAGCGCCTCCGCCATCTCGTTGAAGGCGAAGACCGTGGTCTCGACCTCCGGGGACAGGTCCTTGAGGGTGACGCGCGCCGAGAAGTCGCCGGCGGCCAGCCGCTGCGCGGCCTCCCCGACGGCCTCGAGCGGCCGCGCGACGAGTCGCGTCACCGCCATCCACACGATCCCGATGTCGAGGGCGACGAACGTCACGATCAGGAGCAGGTCGCGCCACAGCACGTGCGCCGCCCCCCGCTCGACCGGATCCATCGCGGCGTCGCTCACGGCGCGCGCAGCGACGAGCAGCAGCGTCGGCAGGGCCGCCAGGATCGCGATCGCGAACAGGCGGGTGCTGAGCGTCACCGACCGGCGGCGGGGAGGAAACATGCTTCCAATCATCGCATACCCGGTGCCAGCGTGACAGTGTCGAGGCTCGGCGCCGGCAGCCCGCCATCACGCATGGCGCGGCGGTGTCCCGCCGCTGGCGACCCCGGCACGCGCGGGCTAGCCTTCGACGCCTATGACCATGCGCGAGAAGCTCGACGAACTGGCCCGCCGCCGCGCCGAGGCCGAAGTGGGGGGCGGCGTCGACCGCATCGCCGCCCAGCACGACAAGGGGAAGCTCACCGCCCGCGAGCGGCTCGACGCCCTGCTCGACGAGGGCTCGTTCGTCGAACTCGATGCGTTCGTGACCCACCGGGCGCACGACTTCGGCCTCGATCGCACGCGGCCTTACGGCGACGGCGTGGTGACGGGGCACGGCCGGATCGACGGGCGCCTCGTGTACGTCTTCTCGCAGGACTTCACCGTCTTCGGCGGCTCGCTCTCCGAGACGCACGCGGCCAAGATCTGCAAGGTGATGGACCTTGCCGTCCGCAACGGCGCGCCGGTCATCGGGCTCAACGACAGCGGCGGGGCCCGCATCCAGGAGGGTGTGGTCTCGCTCGGCGGATACGCGGACATCTTCCTGCGCAACACGCTGGCGTCCGGCGTGGTGCCGCAGGTCAGCGCGATCCTGGGCCCCTGCGCCGGCGGCGCGGTGTACAGCCCCGCGATCACCGACTTCATCTACATGGTCCGGGGCACGAGCTACATGTTCGTGACCGGCCCGAACGTCGTGAAGACGGTCACGCACGAGGACGTCACCATGGAGCAGCTCGGCGGCGCCGACACCCACGCCGCGACGTCGGGCGTGGCGCACTTCGCGTGCGCCTCCGAGCTCGAGTGCCTGCAGCGGATCCGCGAGCTCTTCCGGTACGTGCCGTCGAACAACATGGCCGACCCGCCGCGCGGCGCGGGGACCGACCCGCGCACGCGGCGCGACGAGGCGCTGCTCGACGTCGTCCCCGACCATCCCAGCAAGCCATACGACATCCTCGAGGTGATCCACCGGGTGGTGGACGACGGCTCGTGGTACGAGGTGCAGCCCGACTACGCCGGCAACATCGTCGTCGGCTTCGCGCACCTCGGGGGCCACAGCGTGGGGATCGTCGCCAACCAGCCCGCGGTGCTCGCGGGGGTGCTCGACATCAACGCCTCGGCCAAGGCGGCGCGCTTCATCCGCTTCTGCGACGCGTTCAACATCCCGATCGTGACCTTCGAGGACGTGCCGGGCTTCCTGCCGGGCGTGGCGCAGGAGCACGGCGGCATCATCAAGCACGGCGCCAAGCTCCTCTACGCGTACTGCGAGGCGACCGTCCCGAAGCTCACCGTCATCACCCGCAAGGCGTACGGCGGGGCGTACGACGTCATGAGCTCCAAGCACATCCGCGGCGACTGGAACGTCGCGTGGCCGACGGCCGAGATCGCGGTGATGGGCCCCAAGGGGGCGGTCGAGGTCCTCTTCCGCCGCGAGATCGCCGAGGCGGCCGATCCGGTCGCCGCGACCGACGCGCGCGTCGCCGAGTACACGGCCAAGTTCGCCAACCCCTACGTGGCCGCGAGCCGCGGGTACATCGACGACATCATCGACCCGCGCGACACCCGGCCGCGGCTCATCGACGCGCTCGAGACCCTGCAGGGCAAGCGCGACCGCAACCCGCCGAAGAAGCACGGCAACATCCCCCTCTGATGTTCTCCCGGCTGCTGGTCGCCAACCGCGGCGAGATCGCGCTGCGCATCATCCGCGCCTGCCGGGAACTGGGGGTGCGGTCCGTCGCCGTGTACTCGGAGGCCGACGCCCGGTCGCCGCACGTGCGCGAGGCCGACGAGGCGGTGTGCATCGGGCCGCCCCCCTCGAAGGATTCCTACCTCCTCGGCGACCGGCTGATCGAGGTCGCGCGGGCGACCGGGGCGGAGGCGGTGCACCCCGGCTACGGCTTCCTCAGCGAGCGGGCCTGGTTCGCGCGCGCCGTGCGCGACGCGGGGCTGGTGTGGGTCGGACCGCCGGCCGAGGCGATCGAGGCGATGGGCTCGAAGACCGCTGCTCGGCAGCTCGCCATCGGTGCCGGCGTCCCCGTGGTCCCCGGCACCACCGATGGCCTGCGCGACGCCGCCGAGGCCGCCGGGATCGCCGAGCGATTCGGGTATCCGGTGCTCCTCAAGGCCGCCGCCGGCGGGGGCGGCAAGGGGATGCGCGTCGTGCGGCAGCCCGGCGAGCTCGCCGCCGCGCTCGCCGCAGCGCGCCGCGAGGCGCAGAACGCCTTCGGCGACGACAGCGTTTACGTCGAGAAGTACATCGAGGGACCGCGGCACGTCGAGATCCAGGTCCTCTTCGACCACCACGGGACGGGCCTCGCCATCGGCGAGCGCGAATGCTCGGTGCAGCGCCGGCACCAGAAGATGATCGAGGAGGCGCCGTCGGTGGCCGTCTCGCCCGAACTGCGGCGCCGCATGGGCGAGACCGCCGTCGCGGCCGGCCGCGCCGCCGGCTACGCCAACGCCGGCACCTGCGAGTTCCTGCTCGACCGCGACGGCCGCTTCTACTTCCTCGAGATGAACACGCGCATCCAGGTCGAGCACCCGGTCACCGAGTGCGTCACCGGGCTCGACCTCGTGCAGTGGCAGCTGCGCATCGCCGCCGGCGAGCGGCTCCCGTTCGCCGACGGCACCGTCTTCGAGCCCCGCGGCTGGGCGATCGAGTGCCGCATCACCGCCGAGGACCCCGCGAACGGCTTCCTGCCCAGCACCGGCCGCATCACGCACCTGCACCTGCCCGCCGGTCCCGGCGTGCGGTGGGACGGCGGCATCGAGGCCGGCGGCGAGGTGACGCTCTTCTACGACCCCATGCTCGCCAAGCTGGTCGTCCACGCCCCCACGCGGCCCCTCGCGATCGCGCGCATGCACCGGGCCCTCTCCGAGCTCGTCATCGAGGGCGTCGAGACGTCGCGCGAGTTCCACCTGCGCGTGATGGAGCATCCCGACTTCCGCGCCGGGGACATCTCGATCCAGTGGCTCGAGCAGCGGCTCCCCGAGCTGGCCGCGCCGCCCGTGCCGGTTCGCGTCGAACAGTTGGCGGCGGTCGCCGCCGCCCTGCTCGCGCAGCGCGACCGGACGGCACCGGCGCAGCGGGCGGGGGCCGACGCGTCCCCGGCGGCCGGACGCGCCGCGCCGCGGGACGCCGCCGCCGATGCGTGGCGGCTCGCCGGCCGCCGTGAGGGGCTCCGGTCGTCGTGAGCCCGCTCGCCGCGACACCTGTCGTGCGCACGCTCCACATCGACCGCCTGGCCGCCGGCGGCGACGGCGTCGCGCGGGACGACGGGCTCGTCGTCTTCGTGCCGCGCACCGCGCCCGGCGACGTCGTCGAGGCCGCCGTCCTGCACGACGGGAAGGCCCGCTTCGCGCGCGGGGCCCTCGTGCGCGTGCTCGACCCCTCCGCGGCGCGCGTCGCGCCGCCGTGCGCCCACTACGTGCACGACGCCTGCGGCGGCTGCCAGCTGCAGCACCTGTCGTATCCCGCGCAGGTGCACGCCAAGGCGGCGATCGTCGCCGACGCCTTCCGCCGCATCGCCCGCCGCGAAGTCCACGTGCCGACGGTGCACGCGGCGCCACACCCGTGGCACTACCGCCGCAAGTTGACCCTCGCCTTGCGCCCCTCCGGCCGGCCGACCGAGCCGTGGCGCGCGGGGCTGCACGCGCACGACGACCCGGACCGCGTCTTCACGCTTGCCGACTGCGCCCTCGCCGAGCCGGCCGTCATGGACGCCTGGCGGGCGATCCTGCGGGCCGGTCGCCACCTCCCCGACGCTCCCGCGCTGCGCGCGTCGGTCCGCCGCCTCGACGAGGGCGTCGCACTCGTGGTCGAGGGCGGTGACACCTGGCGCGAGGCCGACGTGGCGGCCCTGGCGGACGCCGTGCCGGTCCTGCGCGCCGCCTGGTGGGTGCCCGCAGGCGGGCGGCGGCGCCTCGTGTTCGACGGGCGCGGTGGTGCCGAGCCCGGGGCCAGCTTCGTGCAGGTGAACCCGGCGATGCACGACGTCCTCCTCGCCGACGTCGTCGCCCGCGTGCTCGGCCACGCGCCCCGAACCGTGGTGGATGCCTACGCCGGTGCTGGCGACGCCGCCGTGGCGCTGGCCCGGGCGGGGGTGCGGGTCACCGCGCTCGAGGCGGATGCCGACGCCGTGACGCACGCCGCCGCGCGCCTGTCCAGCCCCTCGGAGGCCCGGCTGGGCCTCGTCGAGCGCCTCCTCCCCGACGCGCTGCCGGCCGACGTCGTGCTCCTCAACCCGCCGCGCGCCGGCTGCGACGCGGCGGTGCCGGCCGCGCTCGTCGCCGCGAGCCCGCGCCCCCGCGCGGTGCTGTACGTCAGCTGCGATCCCGCGACCCTCGCCCGCGACGTCGCCCGCCTGGCCGGGTGGCGCATCGCCCATCTCGCCTGCTACGACATGTTCCCCCAGACCGCGCACGTCGAGACGCTGTGCGAGCTCGTCCCCGAGGCCGCATGAAGTACCGGGTCAGGATCGGCGACCGGATGCACGACGTCGTCCTCGAAGGCGACACCGCCGTCATTGACGGCGAGACCCTGCGCGTGCACCTCGCCGAGGTGCCGGGGAGCCCGATCCGGATGGTGACGGTCGGCGATGCCGTGCACCGGGTGGTGGCCCGGCGCGAGGCCGGCCGCGGGACCTGGCGTCTGTCCGTGGACGGCTGGACGGTGACCGCGGAGGCGCTTGACGAGCGGCAGCGCGCGATCCTCGAACGGCAGCGCGCCAGCGGTCCGCAGGGACCGGCCCCCCTGGTGGCGCCGATGCCCGGGCTCGTCGTGCGCATCCACGTGGCCGTAGGCGACGCCGTCGTCGCGGGACAGGGACTCGTGGCCATGGAGGCGATGAAGATGGAGAACGAGCTCAAGGCGGCGGGGGCCGGTACGGTCCGGGCGATCCTGGTCGAGCCGGGCCAGGCCGTCGAGAAGGGCACCGTGCTGGTCGAGCTGGCGTAGGACGCGCCCGGACGGGAGCCCCCCGTCCCGTTGACGGCCGGTAAGCCGTTGTCTAGCTTGCGGTTCTGCCCGGAAATGGGCGGCCAAGACCCGGGTTGCATTCCGCACCGGTGAGGCGACACCCCAGCAGGTTGCAGTCATGAAGACCTACACCGCGACCCCCGCGGACATCCGCCACGACTGGTTCGTGGTCGATGCCGACGGCATGGTCCTCGGTCGCCTGGCGGCCGAAGTCGCGAAGATCCTTCGCGGCAAGCACAAGCCGACCTTCACGCCGCACATGGACACCGGGGATCACGTGATCGTGATCAACGCGTCGAAGGTGCGCGTGACGGGCAAGAAGGCGGAGCAGAAGCGCTACTTCCGCCACACCGGCTACATGGGCCACGAGAAGTACACGCCGTTCGCGACGATGATCGCCAAGCACCCCGAGCGCGTCATCGAGAAGGCCGTGTACGGCATGCTCCCCAAGAACTCGCTGGCGCGCCAGAAGGTGCGCCTGAAGCTCAAGGTGTACGGCGGCCACGACCACCCGCACGTCGCGCAGCAGCCCAAGCCGCTCACCTTCGCCAAGCAGGAGGCGTAACCCTGTGGAGACCGTGACCCATACCATCGGCCGCCGCAAGGAAGCCGTCGCCCGCGTCTACGTGAAGGCCGGGTCGGGCAAGTGGGACGTCAACGGGCGCACGCTCGGCGACTACTTCCCGCGGCCGTCGCTGGTGACGGCGATCCAGCAGCCGTTCGCGGCCACCGACAACGTCGGCAAGTACGACGTCCGGGCGATCATCGAGGGCGGCGGCACCACCGGCCAGGCCGGCGCGCTGCGCCTGGCGGTGTCCCGGGCCCTCGTGCAGCTCGACGAATCGCACCGCCGCAAGCTGCGCGACCTCGGGCTGCTCACGCGCGACGCCCGCGCGGTCGAGCGCAAGAAGCCGGGCCGTCCGGGCGCCCGCAAGCGCTTCCAGTTCTCGAAGCGCTGACCCGGTAGCATCTCGCAGGCGTCCCGAGGGGACCGTGGGTGCCGGCGTCGCCGAGTGGCGGCGCCGGTCACGACCCCCGACGACGGCCGCCGACGCCAACCACCCGTTTCGTCTCCATTCCCATGCCGCAGCCCACGCTCGAACAGCTCCTGGCCGCCGGTGTCCACTTCGGGCACCAGACGCGCCGCTGGAACCCCAAGATGCGCCGCTTCATCTTCGCGGAGCGCAACGGGATCCACATCATCGATCTGCAGAAGACCGTCCGGCAGCTCGAGCTCGCGCAGCAGCTCGTGCGCGAGGTCGTCCTGCGCGGCGAGCAGGTCCTGTTCGTCTGCACCAAGCAGCAGATCTCGTCGCTCGTCAAGGAGCAGGCCGAACGGTCGGGGTCGTACTTCATCACCGAGCGCTGGCTCGGCGGGCTCCTGACGAACTTCTCGACCGTCAAGCGCCAGCTGCGCCGCCTGCAGGAGCTCGAGGCCGGGGCCGAAAGCGGGTCGTTCGAGCAGTACACCAAGAAGGAGCAGCTGCTCCTCGGACGTGACCGCGAGAAGCTCAGCAAGAACCTCTCGGGCATCAAGACGATGCGCCGCCTGCCGGGGCTCATGTTCGTCATCGACTCCCGGAAGGAGCGCATCGCCGTCAGCGAGGCCAACAAGCTCGGCATCCCGATCGTGGCGATCTGCGACACGAACTCGGATCCCGACCTCATCACCGTGCCGATCGCCGGCAACGACGACGCGATCCGCTCGGTCGAGCTGATCACCACCGCGATCGCCGACACGATCGCCGAGGCCCGCCGGGAGGCCCCGGCCCGCGCCGAGGTCGAGGAGGCCGAGGCCACGGTCTACTCGTCCGACCGCGGCAGCGAGGCCGCCGATGACGACCGCCGCCGCGGCGGCGGTCGCGGCGGCCCCGGTGGTGGCCCCGGTGGCGGTCGCGGCGGCCCGGGTGGCGGCCGTGGCGGCCAGGGTGGCGGCCGGCCCCGCCGGCGGGCCAACCCGGCGGCGATCGCGGCCCGCCTCAAGCACGACGCCCCCGCCGACGGCGGCCAGGCGGCGGAGTGAGTCCCGCCCGGGTCCCCGGCTCCTGCCGGTGATCCGGTCCGCACCTCGCGACGCCGCCGGCTCCCCCGAGCCGGCGGCGTTCGCATGACGCCCGAATCCGTCCCCCACGTTCCACGCCCCGGCGCCGCGCGCCGGACTTCCCGATGCCCACCACGATGACGATCACGACCAAGCTCATCGCCGAGCTGCGCGAGCGGACCGGCGCCGGCATGATGGACTGCAAGAAGGCCCTCGAGGAGACCGCCGGCGACCTCGCCAAGGCCGTCGAGTACCTGCGCGCCAAGGGCATCGCCAAGGCCGAGAAGCGCACCGGGCGTGCCGCGGCCGAGGGGCTCGTGATCGCCAAGGTCGCCCCCGACTTCAAGACCGGTGCGCTCATCGAGCTCGCCTGCGAGACCGACTTCGTCGCGCGCAACGACGACTTCGTCGCCCTCGCACGCAAGGTCGCCGACTTCGTCCTCGCCGACGCCGCGCTCGACGGCCACCGGGCCGTGGGCGCCGAGGGCGCGTACCTCGACACCCCCTGGGGGAGCGAGACCGTCGGGGCCGTGGTCAAGGCCGAGGGCGCCAAGACCGGCGAGAACGTCGTGCTCAAGCACGTCGCACGCTTCGTCACCACCGGCACCCTCGGCACCTACGTCCACCACAACGGCAAGGTCGGGGTCCTCGTCGACGTCACCGGCGGTGCCGACGCCGCGGCGCAGGAGCTGGCCAAGCACGTCGCCGAGCACGTCGCCGCCGGTGTGCCGGCGATCCCGCTCGCCGTCTCCCGCGACGGCGTACCCGCGGAGAAGGTCGAGAGCGAGCGGCGCATCGCCGCCGAGCAGGCCGCCGAGAGCGGCAAGCCGGCGAACATCGTCGAGAAGATGGTCGAGGGCCGCGTGAACAAGTACTTCGCCGAGGTCACCCTCACCGAGCAGCCCTGGGTCCGCGACGACAAGCAGACCATCGGGCAGCTCGTCAAGGCCACCGGCGCCGGCCTGGCGGTCGCGCGCTTCGCGCGCGTCCAGCTCGGCCTCGAGTAGGCCGTGTCCGGCGCGTACCGGCCCGTGGAGCCGGCGGCCGACGTCAAGTACCGCCGGGTCCTCCTCAAGATCTCCGGGGAGGCCCTCGCGGGCGAGTCGAAGTTCGGCTTCGACTTCGACACGATGGAACGCATCGCCGGCGAGCTGCAGCAGGTCGTCCAGCTCGGCGTCGGCGTCGGGCTCGTCATCGGCGGCGGCAACATCATCCGCGGCCAGCAGATCGCCAAGCTCGGCGTCGATCGCGTCACCGGCGACTACATGGGGATGCTCGGCACGGTCATCAACGCGATGGCGGTGCAGGACATCCTCGAGCGGCGCGGCATCGACACCCGCGTGATGACCGCGATCCGCATGGAGGAGATCGCCGAGCCGTACATCCGTCGGCGCGCCCTCCGCCACTTCGAGAAGGGCCGCGTCTGCATCTTCGCCGCCGGCACGGGGAACCCGTACTTCTCCACCGACACCGCGGCGGTGCTGCGCGCGATCCAGATCAAGGCGAACGTGATCGTCAAGGCCACCGGGGTGGACGGGATCTACTCCGCCGATCCCCGTACCACGCCCGACGCCACGTTCTACGAGTCGATCACGTACAAGGACGTCATCGGCGGCGAGCTCAAGGTGATGGACCAGACGGCCATCACGCTCTGCAAGGAGAACGCGCTCCCGCTGATCGTGCTGAACATCCGCACCCCCGGCGCCATCGCCGCCGCCCTGCGCGGCGAGCGCGTCGGCACCCTCGTCTCCTGACACCCGCCGCGCCATGAGCACGATTCCCGCCATCCTGAAGGACGCCCGGACCTCGATGGACAAGGCCATCGAGAACACGCGCAAGGAGTTCACCGGCATCCGGGCCGGCAAGGCGTCGCCGACCATGCTCGACACCGTCAAGGTCGAGGCCTACGGCGCCTTCATGCCGATCAACCAGGTGGCGTCCGTCGCCGCGCCGGAGCCCCGCCTGCTGCTCGTCACGCCCTTCGACAAGGGCAACGCCAAGGCGATCGAGAAGGCCATCCGCGAGAGCGGTCTCGGGCTCGACCCGTCGAACATGGGCGGCGTGATCCGCGTCCCCCTCCCCGCGCTCAACGAGGAGCGGCGCAAGGAGCTCGTCAAGCAGATCCACAAGTACACCGAAGAAGGGAAGGTCGCCGTGCGCCACGCACGCACCCACGCGCGCGACCTCCTCAAGAAGCTCTCGGGCGTCTCCGAGGACGACGTCAAGCACGCCGAGAAGGACCTCCAGAAGGCGCACGACGACGTGATCCACCGGCTCGACGAGCTCACCAAGGCGAAGGAAGCCGAGCTCCTCGAGGTCTGACCGTCCCCATGCCGGCCCCGGTCGCGTCCGACTCGCCGTCTGCGGCCGTCCCTGCGGCCGTCCCTGCGGCCGTCCCTGCGGCCGTCCCTGCGGCCGTCCCTGCGGCCGTCCCTGCGGCCGTCCCTGCGGCCGTCCCTGCGGCCGTCCCCGCGGCCGTGCCTGCGGCCGCCGGCGCCGTCCCGCGGCACGTCGCGATCATCATGGACGGCAACGGCCGGTGGGCCCGCCGTCGCGGCCTGCCCCGGCCTGCGGGCCACCAGGCCGGCATGGGGGCCGTGCGCGCGGTCGTCGAGGCCGCGCTCGATGCCGGCGTCGAGGTGCTCTCCCTGTTCGCCTTCTCGCAGGAGAACTGGCAGCGCCCGCCTCTCGAGGTGCGGGCGCTCATGACCCTGCTCGAGGAGTACATCGCCCGCGAGATCCGCGACCTCGCCGAGCGGCGCGTGCGCGTGCGGATCATCGGCGATCGGGCGCGGCTGCGGGGCGGGGCGCTCCGCGCGGTCGAGCGCGTCGAGGCGGAGACCGCGCGGGCCACGGCGGCTGGCGCCCGGCTCCGGCTCAACCTGTTCATCTCGTACGGCGCGCGGGCCGAGCTGGTCCATGCGGCCCGGGCGCTCGCCGAGGAGGTCGCGGCGGGGCGGCTGGCACCCGAGGCGATCGACGAGGCGGCCTTCGCCGCCCGCCTCTTCACCGCCGATGCCCCCGATCCCGATCTGCTCATCCGCACCTCCGGCGAGCAGCGGCTGTCGAACTTCCTCCTTTGGCAGGTGGCGTACGCCGAGCTGGTGATCTCGCCCGTGCTGTGGCCCGACTTCGGGGGCGACGACCTGCGCGCGGCGCTGGCCGAGTACGCAGGGCGCGAGCGCCGGTACGGCCGGGTGGGGCGGTGAGGCCCGGGTACCGCCGGTGAGCGAGTTCACCAAGCGCATCCTCTCCGGCCTGGTCCTGGCGCCGCTCACCGTGTTCGCGGTGTACGTCGGCGGTCCGTGGCTCGCCCTCTACCTGTCGCTCGCCGCGGGTGTGATGGCGTGGGAGTTCTACCGCATGGCGCGCGCCGGCGGCTCCCATCCGCTGGCGTTCATCGGCATCCCCGCGGCGGCGCTCGTTCCGCTCGCCGCCCATGCGCACACGCTCGGCATCCTGCCGGTCCCCGTGAGCGCGATCGTCGTGGCCGCGCTGGCCGTGCTGGCGTTCGCGATGTTCCTGCGTCCCGTCGAGCAGAAGCCGCTGACCGCCGCGGCGATCACCGTGTTCGGCGTCTTCTACACGGGCGCCGCGATCACCTTCGGCTATGCGATCCGCTACTTCCCCTACGTGGCCGACGCGGCCGCGGGGACGGCGCTGGTGATCTTCCCGGTCTGGCTGACGTGGTCCACCGACACGGGGGCCTATCTGGTCGGGCGCATCGTCGGCGGCCCGAAGCTCGCCGCGTCCATCAGCCCCAGGAAGACGATCTCGGGGGCGATCGGCGGCGTCGCCACGGCGGGCGTCATGGCGTGGGCGTACGGCACCTACGTGCTGCGGCCGCTCGCCCAGCTCACGATGACCCCCGCCGGGCTCGCGGTCTTCGCGGCATGCATCTCCGTCGCTGCCATGCTGGGTGACCTGGCCGAGTCGTACCTCAAGCGCGAAGCGGGCGTGAAGGACGCCTCGGGGCTCATTCCCGGGCACGGCGGCGTCCTCGACCGGCTCGACTCGATCCTCTTTGCGCTCCCGATCGCCTACATGCTGCTGCCGGCGCTGCTGAAGCCCGCCCCGGTCGTGCCGTGAGCGGCGTCCGTGCCCCCACGGGTGACCGCCGTCGCGGTGTCGCGATCCTCGGATCCACCGGCTCCATCGGCACGTCCGCGCTCCAGGTGCTGGGCCGGCAGCCCGACGCCTTCCGCGTCGCGGCGCTCACGGCCCACGGCAACGCGGCGCTCCTGCGCGAGCAGGCGGCCCGATTCGCCCCGACGTTCGTCGGCTGCGTCGCCCCCAACGGCAGCGCGTGCGACCCGGCGTGGGCCACCGGACCGGCCGCGCTCATCGCCGCGGCGACCCGGCCCGACGCCGACATCGTGCTCAACGCGGTGGTCGGTGCGGCGGGGCTCGACGCGACGCTGGCCGCGCTCGGGGCGGGGAAGCGCGTGGCGCTCGCCAACAAGGAGTCGCTGGTCGTCGGCGGGGGGCTCGTGCTCGAGGCCGCGCGGCGCGGCGGCGGCGAGCTCGTACCGGTGGACAGCGAGCACAGCGCCATCCTGCAGTGCCTCGCCGGCCGGCCCGGTCATGAGGTGCGCCGGCTCATCCTCACCGCCAGCGGCGGCCCGTTCCGCGCGTGGCCCGCCGAGCGCATCGCCGACGCCCGGCTCGAGGACGCCCTCAAGCACCCCACCTGGACGATGGGGCGCAAGATCACCGTGGACAGCGCGACGCTCGCGAACAAGGCGCTCGAGGTGATCGAGGCGCACGTCCTCTTCGGGCTCCCCTACGACCGCATCGAGGTCGTCGTGCACCCGCAGAGCATCATCCACAGCATGGTCGAGTTCGTGGACGGCTCGGTGCTGGCGCAGCTCGGGCAGCCCACGATGGAGGTGCCGATCCTCTACGCGTTCACGCACCCGGACCGCATCCCGGACGCGGGACTGCCGCCGTTCGACCCGGTGCGCACGGGGGCGCTCACGTTCGAGGCCGTGCGGCACGACGCCTTCCCCACGCTCGGGCTCGGCATCGCCGCCGGGCGGCAGGGGGGCGGTGCTCCCGCCGTCTTCAACGCCGCCAACGAGGAGGCCGTCGCGCGCTTCCTCGACGGCACGCTGCGCTTCGGCGAGATTCCCAAGGCGATCGGCTCGGCCCTCGACGCACTGGGCGGGACGCCGGCGGCCGACCGCGCCGCCCTCGGCGCGCTCGATGCGGCGGCCCGGGCCCACGCGCGGAACTGGCGGCCCGCAGTGCTCGTATAGCGTGCAGGATGGCGATGCGCGGCCGTCGCGTGCCCGGCGCGCGCCCGGCGCGCGGACGGCCGCTTCGGTCTCCCACCCGTCGCCTGACGCTCCCTTGTCCGCACGCCGGCTCCCCCGACCGCGCCACACCCCGAACCACGCGACATGCTGACCTGGCTCGCTCCGCTGCTCGTCTTCGGCCTCGTGGTCTTCGTCCACGAACTCGGCCATTTCCTCGCGGCCAAGCTCGTCGGGGTTTACGCGCCGGTCTTCTCGATCGGCTGGGGCTCACGCGTGTGGGGGCGCAAGGTCGGCGAGACCGAGTACCGGCTCTCGTGGTTCCCCATCGGCGGCTACGTCGCGATGGCGAGCCGCGAGGACGAGATGATGTCGGCCCTCGAGGGCGGCGGCAACGCGCCGACGGATACCGCGCCCGATGCGACGGGGCCGCGCAAGGGCTTCCGGCCGATCCCGTGGGACCCGAACGCGATGGCCCCGTTCGGGCCGCGTCGCGTGCCGCCGGACCGATGGATCGAGTCGAAGTCCGTCCCGGCGCGGTTGCTGGTGATGAGCGCAGGCGTGCTGATGAACGTCGTACTGGCGATCGTGGTCGCCTCGGGGATCTTCGCGATCTACGGCAAGTCGTACCTGCCGCCCGTGATCGCCCGCGTGCTGCCGGACAAGCCCGCCGCGCGCGCGGGGCTGCAGGCGGGGGATTCCGTCGTCGCGGTGGACGGCGCCCCGCTGCGCACGTGGAGCGAGCTGCTCGACCGGGTCGGTGCCTCCGCAGGCCGGGAGCTGGTGCTCGACGTCCGGCGCGCCGGCCTGCCTCTCGAGATCCGCGTGACCCCCGAGGCCACCGCGTCGCAGGACCCGGCCACGGGCATCGCCACCACGCTCGGCAAGATCGGCGCGGCGCCGGTGGACCGGGTGCGGCGCGAGCCGATGGGGCTCGCGGCCTCGCTCGCAGCCGGGACGGCGACGACCTGGACGATGGCCGGCTCGGTGGGGAAGGTGCTGCGCGGCCTCTTCACGGGCGGGGTATCGGTGAAGCAGCTCGGCGGCCCGATCGCGATCGCCCGCACGTCGGTGCAGGCGGCGAAGTCGGGGGTCGAGACGCTCTTCGGGTTGATCGCCTTCCTGAGCATCAACATCGCGATCCTGAACCTGCTGCCGATCCCGCTGCTCGACGGCGGCCAGATCCTGATGGCGATCGGCGAGGGGGTGCGCGGCAAGCCGTTCAGCGAGCGGGCCCGTGAGCGCTTCGCGAAGGTCGGGATCGCGATGGTCGGGCTCCTGTTCGTGCTGGTGATGCTCAACGACGTCACGGCGCTGTTCCGGGGCTGACCGGGCGCGGGTTGCGCGGCGGTCGCGCGGCGGTCGCGCGGCGGTTGGGGGGTGGCCGCGACACACGGGTCCGCCCGGTCCCTCGTCCCCAGACATTTCGCGCGGGCCCCACTTGCTTCTCCGCGCCAAGGTGCGTACTTTCAAGGGCTTACGAGTTTCTTCGTTCCCCGCCGGCGACCGCCGGCCAGATGAGACGCACCAGATGTCCAACGCCACGTACCAGCTGCACGCCACCGACACGGGCTCGACCAAGGTCCAGATCGCCGGCCTGACGGCTCGCATCAACGAGCTCACCGAGCACTTCCGCACGCACGCCAAGGATCACCATGGCCGTCGCGGGCTGCTCAAGCTGGTCGGCAAGCGCCGCCGCCTCCTGGACTACCTCAAGCGGACCGACGTGACCGGGTACCGCCGGGTCATCCAGGACCTTGGCCTCCGGTACTGACATCCTGAACGTGCGTCCGCGCGCGGTTGCCGGCTGATCCGGCTGCCGCGCGTTTCGCGTTTCCACCCACCAGAACCATGCAGCGCATCGAAAAGACCTTCGCCGGCCGGCCCCTCCTCATCGAGACCGGCAAGATGGCGAAGCAGGCCGCGGGCTCCGCGATGGTGAAGTTCGGCGACACGATGGTCATCGCCGCCGTCACTGTCAGCGACAACCGCAGCACCCTGCCGTTCTTCCCCCTCACCGTCGAGTACCGCGCGAAGACCTACGCCGCCGGCAAGATCCCGGGCGGCTACATCAAGCGCGAAGGGCGTCCGTCCGACGACGAGATCCTCTCGGCCCGCATCATCGACCGCTCGATCCGGCCCCTCTTCCCGGAGGGCTTCCAGAACGAGGTCCAGGTCTTCGTGTACGTCGTCTCCGCCGACCAGGAGAACGACCACGACGTGCTCGGCCTGCTGGCCGTGTCGATGGCGCTCTCGCAGTCGCGGATCGCCTGGAACGGCCCGATCAGCGGCGTCCGCGTCGGCCGCATCCAGGGCAAGTGGGTGCTCAACCCCACGTTCCAGCAGCTCGAGTACTCGGACCTCGACATGGTCGTCGCCGGCACCGCCGACGCGATCATGATGGTCGAGGGCGGCGCGCTCGAGGTCTCGGAGAGCGACGTCGTCGAGGCGCTGCAGATCGCCCACAAGGGCATCAAGGAGCAGATCGGCTTCCAGGACGAGCTGCTCGCCGCGCACCGCGAGCCCAAGATGGCGTGGACGAAGGTCACCGCGCCGGCCGAGGTCGTCGCCACGGTCGAGGCCGCCGCGAAGAACCGCATCGCTGCCGCGCTGAATCAGGCCGACAAGCACACCCGCATCCAGGCCATCGAGGCGGTGAAGAAGGCGGTCAAGGAGGAGATGGCGGGCGTGCTGCCGCCGGAGCACCTGCCGTTCGTCGGCGGGATCCTCGGCGACCTCGAGTACCACGCCCTGCGCTCGCAGGTCCTCGAGACGCGCAAGCGCGTTGACGGCCGCGACACGAAGACCGTGCGCCCGATCAGCATCGACACCTCGGTGCTGCCGCGCGCCCACGGCTCGGCCCTGTTCACCCGCGGCCAGACGCAGGCGCTCGTCGCCGCGACGCTGGGGACCGCCAACGACGTGCAGCGGATCGACTCGATCGACGAGAAGGCCGAGACGAACAAGACGTTCATGCTGCACTACAACTTCCCGCCCTTCTCGACCGGCGAGGTGCGCCCGGTGCGCGGCACGAGCCGCCGCGAGATCGGCCACGGCAACCTCGCCGAGCGCGCGCTGCAGGGCGTCCTGCCGCCGTTCGAGGAGTTCCCGTACACGATCCGCATCGTCTCCGACATCCTCGAGTCGAACGGCTCGTCGTCGATGGCCTCGGTCTGCGGCGGCTCGCTGTCGCTGATGGACGCCGGCGTGCCGATCAAGGGCGCCGTCGCCGGCGTGGCGATGGGGCTCATCAAGGAGGGGAAGAAGTACGCCATCCTCACCGACATCCTCGGCACCGAGGACCACCTCGGCGACATGGACTTCAAGGTCGCGGGCACCGGCGAGGGCATCACCTCGATCCAGATGGACATCAAGATCGAGGGGCTCGACCTCGCGATCATGACCGAGGCGCTCGCGCAGGCCAAGGAAGGGCGCCTGCACATCCTCGGCGAGATGGCGAAGGCGCTGCCGACGCACCGGGCGGACCTCTCGCCCTGGGCCCCGCGCATCGTCACGATCAACATCAATCCCGAGAAGATCGGCGACCTCATCGGCCCGAAGGGCAAGACGATCCGCGGCATCCAGGAGGAGACGGGCGCCGAGATCACCGTGGACGACACCGGCCTCGTCACCATCGCCGCGGTCGGCGGCGAGTCCATGGAGCGGGCCCGCCAGATGGTGCAGCAGATCACCGCCGAGCCCGTCGTCGGCGAGACCTACGAGGGCGTGGTCAAGAGCACGACCGCCTTCGGCGCCTTCATCGAGATCATGCCCGGCACCGAGGCGCTCCTCCACATCTCCGAGATCCAGCACGGCCGCACGGAGAAGACCGAGGACCACTTCAAGAAGGGCGACCGCGTCACCGTGAAGCTCATCGACCGCGACGAGCGCGGCCGCCTGCGGCTCTCGCGCAAGGTGCTGCTCCCGAAGCCGGAGGGGTACGTCGAGCCCGCCGAGGGCGAGGGCGCCGCGGTCGGCGGCGAGGGCGAGGGCGAGCGCCGCGACCGCGGGGACCGCGGCGGGCGCGGGCGCGACCGGCGCTGAACACCCCCGCCGGCGGCGCGGCCCTCGACGCGGGGCTGCGCCGCACCCGATGCGGCAACGGCCTGACCGTACTCTCGGAGCACGTCCCGGGGGTGCGGTCGGTTGCGTTCGGGGCCTGGGTGAAAGCGGCGAGCATCCACGAACGGCCTGACGAACAGGGCGTCTCCCACGCGCTCGAGCACCTCGTCTTCAAGGGGACGCCCACCCGGACGCCGCGCGACCTGACCTTCGCGCTCGAGACGCTCGGCGGGTCGCTCGACGCGTACACGTCGCGCGACCACACCGCCTACACAGCCCGTGTCCTCGACGAGCACCTCCCCGTGGCCGCCGAGGTCGTCGCCGACCTCGTCTTCCGTCCCCTCCTGCGCGACGCCGACTGGGCGCTCGAGCGCGGCGTGATCCTCGAGGAGATCGCGGAGATGGAGGACACCCCGGAGGACGTCGTCCACGAGCTCCACAACGCTGCGCTCTGGGGCGGCCATCCGTACGGCTGGAGCATCCTCGGCACGCGCGACACCATCGACGCGCTCCCGGTGGCGGCCCTCCGGTCGCTGCACGCCCGGGCGTACCATCCGGGACTCATGGTGGTCGCCGCCTCCGGCAACGTGACGCACGAGGCGCTGCTCGACGCGCTCGGTCGCGCCGGCTGGCTCGACGAGCCGGGCCGCGACGCCGACCCGATGCCCGCGCCGCCGCGGCCGGCCCCCCCGCCGCCCCAGCGCCTCCACGTCGAGCGCAAGGGCCAGCAGGTCCAACTCGTCTTCGGCGCCCCGGCCGTCCACTACGCCCACCCCGACCGGTATGCCGTGGCGCTGGTCTCGATGCTGCTCGGCGAGGGCATGAGCTCGCGACTCTTCCAGCGCGTGCGGGAGGAGCTGGCGCTCGCCTACAGCATCGCGAGCTTCACCGAGTTCTACCACGCGGCGGGCATGCAGGGGACGTCGCTCGCGGCCAGCCCGGCCAAGGCCGCCCGGGCCGAGCAGGTCGTGCGCGACGAGCTCGCCCGCCTCGCCGAGCACGGCATCCCCGAGGACGAGCTCGAGGCCGGCAAGCGGCAGTTCAAGGGCCAGCTCACCCTCTCCATGGAGGGGCCCTCTGCGCGCATGCACCGGGCAGCCGCAGTCGAGCTCTACGCCGCGGCCTACCAGCCGCTCGACCAGGTGCTGGCGGAGATCGACCGCCTGACCGTGGCGCAGGTGGCCGAGGCCTGCCGGGCGTACTTCGCCCCGGAGCGGCACACCGTGCTCAGTCTGGGCCCGGGGCGTAGTTTTCGCCGCGGCTGACGCGGCCCCCGCGCGGCCCGCGACCCGTCCACCCGTCAATCCGAGCGGCCTTCATGAAGATCGGCGTTCCCAAGGAGATCAAGACCAACGAGAACCGCGTCGCCCTCGTCCCGGCGGGCGCGGAGGCGCTGGTGTCCGCCGGGCACCGCGTCGAGGTCGAGACGGGTGCCGGCCTCGGGTCGGGGTTCTCCGACGACCAGTACCTCGAGGTCGGCGCGACGATCGGCCGCGACGCCGACGCGGTCTGGCGCAACGCCGATATGATCATGAAGGTGAAGGAGCCGATCGCGGTCGAGTGGCCGCGCATCCGCCGCGACCAGTTGCTGTTCACCTACTTCCACTTCGCCGCGGACCGCGCGCTGACCGACGCCCACCTGGCCAGCGGCGCGGTGTGCATCGCGTACGAGACGGTGGAACTGCCGACGCGCGAACTGCCGCTGCTGACGCCGATGAGCGAGGTCGCCGGTCGCATGGCCGTCCACGAGGGGGCGAAGTACCTCGAGAAGCTCTTCGGCGGCCGCGGCGTCCTGCTGGGCGGCGTCCCCGGCGTGCCACCGGGGAAGGTCGTGATCATCGGGGGCGGCGTGGTGGGCATCAACGCCGCCAAGATGGCCGCCGGCCTCGGTGCCAAGGTCACGATCCTCGACCTGTCGCTCGAGCGGCTGCGCTACCTCAGCGATGTCATGCCGGCGAACGTCACGATGATCTACTCCAACCGGCACAACCTGCTCGAGCAGATCGGCACCGCCGACCTCGTCATCGGCGGCGTGCTCGTACCGGGCGCCAAGGCGCCCAAGCTGATCCGCCGCGACGACCTCAAGCGCATGCGTCCCGGGGCCGTCATCGTGGATGTCGCCGTCGACCAGGGCGGCTGCGTCGAGACCATCAAGCCGACCACGCACGAGAACCCGACCTACACGATCGACGGGATCATCCACTACGGCGTGGCCAACATGCCGGGGGCCGTTCCGTACACGAGCACGCTGGCGCTCACCAACGCCACCTTCCCGTACGCGATGAAGCTCGCCAACCTCGGGTGGCAGGACGCCTGCCGGCGCGACGGAGCCCTCCGCAAGGGACTCAACGTGGTGCGCGGCCAGGTCACGTATCCCGGCGTCGCGGAGGCGTTCGACCTGCCGCTCGTCCCGGCGGACAACGTTCTCGCGTAGGCTCACCGGCCATGATGGGTCCGTCAGGGAACGCCCGACATCGTGACCATTCGCCCATGGAACCGTCCACAGGCCGAGACTCTTGCTTGATGGGAGACGGAGGCCGACATGACGCCCCAGGCGCTGGTGGTTGGTGCAACGTGGTGGACGGTGTTCCTGGTGAACGTGAGCCAGGGGCAGCCGTGGCGCGGATTGGCCTTGGCGACCCTCGCCCTGGGACTCGGCATGGCGATGTTGCCATGGGCGGTCGCGCGTGAACCCGGTGCGGATCCAGCGCCTTGCCGGCAACCCTGACTTGCCGCTGCCGGAACGGGCTACCGACGGCTCGGCCGGCTATGACGTCCGTTCTGCGGACCCCGATTTCGTGCTCGCCCCGGGCGAGCGGCGGCTCGTCGGCACCGGCCTCGCGTTCGCCGTGCCGCCGGGCTTCGAGATCCAGGTGCGGCCCCGAAGCGGCATGGCGTTGCGCTACGGAGTCACCATCCCCAACAGTCCGGGCACGATCGACAGCGATTATCGGGGCGAGCTTCGGGTGATCATCCAGAACGGGGGGACGCAACCGGTCCCGATCGCCCGCGGGGAGCGCATCGCGCAGCTGGTCTTCGCCCGGTACGAGGCACCCGCCCTGCTCGAGGTGCCGTCGCTCGACGACACCCAGCGTGGGGCGGGTGGCTTCGGGTCCACCGGCAGCTGAGCCCTCGCGCCGTGGACGTGACAGTCGGCCCACCGCGGCACGGGGAGTGCGGGGACGAATCGGCGGCGCTGCCGCCGTTCCCCTGCCACTCCAGCCGATCCCTCCCCTGAAGCTGCAAGCCCCCCCCGTGGCCCAGCCGCTCCCCGCCGTCGTGCGCGATGCGCTCCAGCGCATGGCGGGGGGCGTGGCGCACGCCTTCAACGACCTCGTGACGGCCATCTCGGCCAATGCCCAGCTGCTCGAGGATCCGACCCTCTCGGCGGTCGAGCGGGGCGAGATCGTCACCTCGCTCACGGAGGCGGTGGCGCGCATGGAGCGGCTGCTGGAACGGCTGCAGACCGTCTCGCGGTCGGGGACGCAGCTGGCGGCGCCATTCGACCTCGCGGCCGCCGTCCGGGACACCGCGGCGGACTGGCGCGTGCAGCTTGGCGACCACGTGACCCTCGAGGTGCGCACCCCGGACACCACCGTGCCGATCCTGGGCGAGCGGGCCGCCGTGCTCGATGCCGTGACCGACCTGCTGCTCAACGCGCGCCAGGCGATGCCGTTCGGAGGGCTGGTGACGGTCGAGGTCACCCCCTGCCGGGCGACCGGAGACGACGTGATGCGCTGGCAACTGGCCGGGGAACTGGAGGGCGCCGAGCTCCGCGTCAGCGACACGGGGGTGGGGGTGGATCCGGCGGACGCGTCGCACCTCTTCGAGCCGTTCGCGACCAAGGCCGGCACGGGCGGGATCGGGCTGGCCGTCGTCGCGGCGGTGGCGCGGCAGCACGGGGGCGGCGTGCTGGTCGAGCCCTCGGTGACGGGCGGCACGGCGGTGCGCATCTTCCTGCCGCTCGCATCCAACGCGCCGGCCACCGTGCGGCTGATCGCCGAGCCGGAGGTGCCACCCACGGGGGCGGAGACGATCCTCGTCGTGGACGACGATGACGCGGTGCGCAGCGTGATCGTGCGGGCGCTGCGGCGGGCGGGGTACACGGTGTTCGCCGTGACCGGGCCCGGCGAGGCGCTCGCGCTGGCCGATGCCCACCGCGGCGGGATCGACCTGTTGCTGACGGACGTCGCGATGCCCGACATGGACGGTCCCGAGCTGGCACGGCGGCTCCAGCTGATGCGCCCCGGGCTCGAGGTGCTGCCGATGTCGGGCTTCGCGCCGGACAAGACGGCCTCGCGCTGGAAGCACGCCGACCACGTGCGCCTGCTCCGCAAGCCGTTCACCGCCTCCCGCCTGCTCGAGGCCGTGCGCGAGGCGCTGGACACGGCGCGCTGAGCGTGCGCCGGCTGTTGCTGGCCCTTCGGCCGGCGCTCGACCCACTGCTCGTCGTCGTCGTCTGGCCCGCGGCCTGGCTGTTCAAGGGACTGCGGCGGCTCGGCCTGCAGCACTTTCCGCTCGTGCGGGCGACCTTGCGGCGCGTGGGTCTGCTGCCCGTGACCGATCACTACTACGAGCCGCTGTTCCTCGAGCGGCAGCTCTCGGCGCCCGTTGACGAGCCCCGCGACCTGCCCGGCATCGCGTGGGACGAGGCCGGCCAGCTGACGCGGCTGGGCGAACTGCGCTGGGCCGACGAGCTCCGGCCGTTCCCGCGGACGGCCGCCCCTGCCGCGGACCCGCTCGGCTTCTTCGTGGACAACGGCGCCTACGAGGGGGGGGATGCCGACCTGTTGTACCAGGTGCTGCGGTGGCGGAAGCCGCGGCAGCTCCTCGAGGTCGGCTCGGGGATGTCCACCCGGCTGGCGGCGGCCGCGCTCGCGCGCAACGCCGCGGAGGGGCGTCCGGCGGTGCACGAGTGCATCGAGCCCTACGAGATGCCATGGCTGGAGCGGCTCGGGGTGAAGGTCCGGCGCGAGCGGGCCGAACACGTGCCGCTCGCCCGCTACCTGGCGCTCGGGGCGGGGGACATCCTGTTCATCGATTCGTCCCACGTCATCCGGCCCCGGGGCGACGTCGTGCACCTGCTGCTGGAGGTGCTGCCGCGGCTGGCCCCCGGCGTGCTGGTGCACGTGCATGACGTGTTCTCGCCGTGGGACCCCCCGCGCGAGTGGCTGTTCGACGAGGTGCGGCTCTGGCACGAGCAGTACCTGCTGGAGGGGCTGCTGTCCGACACCGACCGGTGGCAGGTCGTCTTCGCCGCGCACCTGCTGGCGCGTCGCCATCCGGCGGCACTGGGGCTCGTCGCGCCCTGGTTCGGGCCTGGCCGGCGGCCGGGGGCGATCTGGCTGGAGCGGCTCGGCTCCCCGCACGCCAAGGGCGGCTGACGACCGGCCGGTTGGCGGGGGGCGGGGCGTGGCCTAGGTTGTTGCGAGACAACCGCTTGTCGCGTCTTCCAGCATCCTCGTACCTTTCGTGGTCCCGCCGCGGGTGTCGCCCCTCGCGACACCCGTGTTCCGTCCGCCGACGACATGCCGCTCCGCTGGCCCAGCTTCCTCAAGGCGAATTCGCTGTTCCCCGCCAACGCCATCGCCGTCGATCTCGGCACGGCGAACACGCTGGTGTACGTCAAGGGCGAAGGCATCGTGCTCAACGAGCCGAGCGTCGTGGCGATCGACCGCGAGTCGAAGCGCATCAAGGGCGTAGGGCTCGAGGCCAAGCGCATGCTCGGTCGCACGCCCGAGGGCGTCATCGCGGTGCGGCCGATGAAGGACGGCGTGATTGCGGACTTCGACGTGACGGAGAAGATGCTCCGCTACTTCCTGGAGCTCATCATCCAGAACCACGTCTTCAAGGTGAAGCCGCGCGTGATCGTGTGCGTGCCGTCGGGCATCACCGAGGTGGAAAAGCGTGCCGTGCGCGACTCGGCCCTCGGTGCCGGCGCGAAGGAGGTCTTCATGGTGGCAGAGCCGATGGCGGCGGCGATCGGCGTCGGGCTGCCGGTGGACACGCCGACGGGCAACATGGTGATCGACATCGGCGGCGGGACGACGGAGATCGCGGTGATCGCGCTGTCGGGCATCGTGAGCGACACGTCCATCCGGACAGGCGGCGACGAGCTCGACACGTCGATCGTGCAGTTCATGCGGAAGAACTACAACCTCCTCATCGGCGAGCCGACGGCGGAGCAGATCAAGATCCAGATCGGCTCGGCCTTCCCCGTGGGCGACGAGCGGGAGATGGAGGTGAAGGGCCGCGACCTCGTCTCGGGCATCCCCAAGACCGTGCGCGTGCACTCGAGCGAGATCCGCGAGGCGATCCAGGAGCCGGTGCAGCAGATCATCGACGCGGTGCGGCGCGCGCTCGAGATCACGCCCCCGGAGCTGGCGAGCGACATCGTGGACCGCGGCATCGTCATGACCGGCGGCGGCGCCCTCATCCGCGGGCTCGACGTGCTGCTCTCGCAGGAGACGGGACTGCCGATCCACGTGGACGAGGATCCCCTCACGTGCGTCGTGCGCGGCACGGGCAAGATCCTCGACGACGAAGAGAAGTACTGGACCGTCCTCACCACCTGACGTCCGGTCGTGCCTCGCAGCGCGCGCTCCGACGCCCGACTCGACACCGGCCTCTTCGTCGCCTGCCTCGCGGTGGCGGCGTTCGCGGTGATCCTGCCGCCCGCGCTGCGCGACCCGACGGCGGCCGCCCTCCGGCGCACACTCGTCGCGCCACTCGTCGCGCTGCAGCGGACGGCCGAGCACGGGCGGAACGCTCTCGTGATGCACGACGCGATCGTCCGGGCGCGCGACTCGCTCGCGCTCCTCGCGCAGCGCGGGGCGTCGCTCGCGGCCGAGAACGACCGGCTGCGCGAGCTGCTCGGGCTGGCCGCCGACCTGCAATGGGGCTTCGTGTCGGCCGAGGCCCTCAAGGGCCGGGGGCCGGGCGAGGACTACACCGTCGCCCTCTCCGTGGGGGCATCGGCGGGGGTGGTGCCCTTCAGCCCCCTGGTCGCCCCCGAAGGGCTCGTCGGGACTGTGCTGTCCGCCGATCCCGGCATGTCGCTCGCCATCCTGTGGGCGCACCCCGACTTCCGCGCGAGCGCGATGTCGGCCGACGGGGCGGCCTTCGGGATCGTGAAGGCCCACGCCGGACGTGGCGCGAGCCGCTGGCTGCTCGAGCTCACGGGGATCCCGTTCCGGCAGCAGCTGCGGCCGGGCGCGCGCATTCTGACGTCCGGTCTCGGCGGCACGTACCCGCGCGGCATCCCGATCGGCACGGTCATCGAGGAGCGCAAGACGTCCGAGGGCTACGCGCGCAGCTACCTCGTCCGGCCGGCCGTCTCGCCGGCCGAGCTCTCGGCCGTCATGGTGCTGCTTCCGCCGCGCGTGCGCGCGGGTGCCGCGGGCGTGTGGTCGGCGTCGCCGCCGGCCGAGTCGGTGGCGCGGGCCGGCGCGGGGATCCGTGATTCGCTTCGGCGCGGCGGCACGGCGGGCGTGACGCTCGTACGGCCCGACTCGGCCGCAACGGGCGCTGCGGGGGCCCCTCCGGCGGCCCCGTCGGCGCCGTCGGCGCGGCCGCGGCCTCCGGCCGACACAGGCCGCCCCCCAGGAGGACGCTGATGGCGCGGACCCTCCGCAGCTTCCTCGTCTTCGCGCTGCTGGTGTCGCTGCACTACGGCGTGCGGCCCCTCCTGCCCGGCCGCGTCCTCCCCGACTTCCTCGTGATCGCGCTGCTGCTGGCGGCGGTGCGGCTGCGGCCGGGTGCGTCGGCGGTGCTGGGGCTCCTGATCGGCTTCACGGCCGACGCGCTCACCCCCGGTGCCTTCGGCGCGGCGGCGCTGGCGTTCACGGTGGTGGGCTTCGCCGCGTCGTGGCTCAAGGCGGTGTTCTTCGCCGACAACGCGGCGATCAACGCCGTGTTCTTCTTCGCGGGAGCGTGGGTGGCCGACGTCGTCTTCCTGCTCGCGGCGCGGCGCCTGCCGCTCGGCGAGTTCGTGGTGCAGGCGCTGGTCTGGTCGCCGCTGTCGGCCGGCCTGACGGCGGTCGTGGGGGTGGCGTTGCTGCTCGTCGCGCGGCCGGTGCTCGACGCCGGCGGGAGCTGAGGGGGCGGCATGAGCTTCCACCCGAACGACGTCCAGCGGCGCGGGCAGGTGGCGGCGGTGTTCTTCGTCGTCGTCTTCGCGGTGCTGCTGGGGGCGTTCTTCCGCACCCAGGTGCTGCAGTACGCGCAGTACGAGCTGCAGTCGGAGGAGAACCGGCTGCGCGAGGTGCCGCTGCCGGCGCCGCGGGGGACGATCTACGACCGCAACGGCGTGGTGATCGCGGAGAACCTGCCGGGTTACTCCGTCTCGCTGCTGTCCCCGGGCACCGACTCGCTGCGCGCCGCGCTCCGGCGGCTGGCGGCGGCGATCCCGCTGTCGCCGGAGCAGCAGGACCTCGCCATCCGCCGGTTCCGGCGCGCCCCGAACCGGCCGGCGGTCATCCTGTCGGACGCGACGTTCGAGCAGGTCTCGGTGCTCGAGGAACGCCGCCCGGAGTTCCCCGGGCTGATCATCCAGGCCAGCCCGAAGCGGCACTATCCCGACGGCGTGGCGGTGTCGGCGTTCATGGGATACGTCGGCGAGATCACGGAGGCCGAGCTCACGCAGCCCGCCTTCAAGGGCTACAAGGCGGGCCAGCAGGTCGGGAAGGCCGGCCTCGAGCGGCAGTACGAGTCGCGGCTGCACGGCCGCGAGGGGATGCGCTTCGTCGAGGTGGATGCGCGCGGGCGCGTCGTGCGCGAGGCCGGGGCGCGGCCGGAGCTGGCCGCCGAGCCGTCGGAGCCGCTGTACACGAACGTGGACATCGCGCTGCAGCGCGAGCTGGTGCGCCTCTTCGGCGACTCGCTGATCGGCGGCGCGATCGCCATCGACCCGGCGAGCGGCGAGGTGCTGGCGATGCACAGCGCGCCGACCTTCGATCCCAACCGCTTCGTCGGGGGGATCCCGGCCGAGTACTGGCGCCAGCTCAACACCGATCCCCGGCGGCCCCTCTTCAACAAGGTGATCCAGGGGCGCTACCCCCCCGCGTCCACGTGGAAACTCGCGACCTCGGCACTGGCGATGGAGCACGGGCTGGCGACGCTCGACACGCGCATGCCGGTGCCGTGCACCGGCGGCTTCCAGTACGGCAACCGCTACTTCCGGTGCTGGGAGAAGCAGGGGCACGGCAACGTCACGCTGGCGCAGGCGATCGCGGTCTCCTGCGACGTGTACTTCTACCAGCTGGGGCTCAAGCTCGGCCTCTCGCGGCTGATCGCGGGCGGGGTGCAGCTGAAGTTCCGCGAGAAGACCGGCATCGACCTGCCGGACGAGCAGGCGTCGCGCTTCCCGTACGCGATCGACTACTACAACAAGCGCTACGGCGCGCGCGGCTGGTCGAACGCGGTCGTGCTCAACCTGTCCATCGGCCAGGGAGAGAACGACCAGACGGTCGTCAACATGGCGCGGTTCTACGCCGCCCTCGCCACCGGCGGGCAGGCCCCGCGCCCGGAGATCGTCCGTCGCAATCCGGAGCGCTCCGTCGTCATGTCGCTGACCGCCGCCCAGCTCGACGGGCTGCGGCGGGCGATGGCGGGCGTCGTGAGCGCGGGTGGGACCGCGGCGAGCGCGCGGATCGCGGACGTCACGCTGGCGGGCAAGACCGGCACCGCCCAGAACGCGCAGGACCCCAAGAACGACCATGCGTGGTTCGTCGGGTTCGCCCCCATGGAGGAACCGAAGATCGTCGTGGCCGTCATGCTCGAGTTCGGCGGCCACGGCTACCGGGCGGCGCGGATCGCGTCGAAGGTCATCGAGTCGTACCTCAAGCGGCCGACGACGGTCCTGCCGCGGCAGGAGGCGGAGTGACGCGCCGGCGCGCGGTCCGATGAAGGGGCGCACCGGCCTCGCCGACACTCCGCTGATCGCGTTGGCGCTGCTGCTGTCGGCCTTCGGCGTCGTCATCGTCTACTCGGCCGGCCAGACCGATCTGCCCGTGACGTACGTCGCGGGGGCGTGGAAGCGGCAGGCCGCATGGCTCGTCGTCGCGCTCGGTGCGGCGTGGATCGCCACGCGCGCCTCGGTGCGGCTGCTGGAGTGGCTGGCCTGGCCGGCGTACCTGCTGGGGCTCGCGCTCCTCGCCCTCACGCTCGTCATCGGCACCGGCGCCGGCACGGCGGCGACGATGAAGGGATGGATCACCATCGGCGGCGTGCGCGTCGGGCAGCCCTCCGAGCTCGCGAAGATCACCACGGCGCTGATGCTCGCGCGCACGCTCGGCGCCTTCCGCGAGCCGCCGCGGTCGCTCCTCGAGCTCTGGAAACCGGCGCTCGTCACGTTTGCCCCGTTCGCACTGGTGATGCTGCAGCCGGACCTCGGTTCGGCGCTCGTGTTCGTCGGCGTCTTCTTCGGGATGCTGTTCTGGAGCGGGGTGCCGTGGCCGATGCTGCTCCTGCTCGCGAGTCCCGGCGTGTCGCTGGTGCTCGCGTTCTCGACGGGGCTCTGGGGGGCGTGGTTCCTCCTGTTCCTCGCGCTGGTCTTCTGGTACCGGCCGTATGTCGTCGAGGGCGTGGCGCTGGTCCTCGCGAACGTCGCGATGGGCGTGGTGGCGCCGATCCTGTGGGACCGGCTCGCCCCGTACCAGCAGCGGCGCCTGCTGGTCTTCCTCGACCCGTCGCGCGACCCGCGTGCCTCGGGGTACCACGTCATCCAGTCCCAGGTGGCGATCGGCTCGGGGGGCTGGACCGGCAAGGGCTTCACCGAGGGCACGCAGAAGCGGCTCGCCTTCCTGCCCGCGCAGCACACCGACTTCATCTTCTCGGTGGTGGGCGAGGAACTGGGCTTCCTCGGGGTGTCGTTCGCGCTGGCGCTCTTCCTGGCGCTCTTCCTGCGCATCACGCGCGTGGCGCAGCGGGCGAACGATCCCTTCAGTTCGCTCGTGGCCTTCGGCCTCGGCTCGGCCTTCTTCGTGCACGTGCTGGTGAACATCGGCATGACGCTCAACCTGATGCCGATCACCGGCATCCCGCTGCCGTTCTTCTCCTACGGCGGGTCGTTCATGCTCGCGTGCTGGCTCGCGATCGGCGTCGTGGCGCGCGTCAGCGCCGAGGGACGCGGCCGCGCGGGCGCGCTCACGGCTTAGGAGGGCGAGGGTCGGGTGTAGGGTGCCCACCCCATCCGCTGGCCGGCTTCCGGGGCGACCGGTAGCTTTCGACGCTATGGCATGGTTCCGGAAGGAGAAGCAGCCCCGCCAGCCCCTGCGGCAGCGGCTCGAGATCCCGCCCGACGTGTGGGAGAAGTGCGAGCAGTGCGGCCACACCGACCTCGCGGAGAAGTTCGCGCGGAACGTCGAGGTGTGCCCCGGCTGCGGCCACCACCGTCGGCTCCGCGCCTCGGAGTATCTGGCGATGCTGCTCGATGAGGGGACGATCGAGGAGCACGACACCGACCTGCGCTCCGCCGATCCCCTCGGCTTCCCCGACTACCCGTCGCGCATCCGCAAGGCGTCCGCGAACGCCGGCGAGAGCGATGCCATTCTCACCGCCACCGGCCAGCTCGGCGGGCTGCCGGTGAACCTCGGCGTGATGGACTTCGCGTTCATGGGCGGCTCGATGGGTTCGGTCGTCGGCGAGAAGATCGCCCGGCTCGGCCAGCGGTCGCTCGAGCGCAAGTATCCGCTGATCCTCATCTCGGCGTCCGGCGGCGCGCGCATGCAGGAGGGCGTGCTCTCGCTCATGCAGATGGCGAAGGCGTCGGCGGTGCTCGCGCAGCTCGGCGACCGGCGCATCCCGTACATCTCGATCCTCACGAACCCCACGACCGGCGGCGTGAGCGCCTCGTACGCCATGCTCGGCGACGCGATCCTCGCCGAGCCCGGCGCGGTGATCGGCTTCGCGGGGCCGCGCGTCATCAAGCAGACCCTGGGGCAGGATCTCCCGGAGGGCTTCCAGACGGCCGAGTTCCTGCTCGACCACGGGATGGTGGACGACGTCGTGCCGCGCAAGGAGCTCAAGCGGGTCGTGGGGCAGCTGCTCCGCCACATGAGCGGCAAGCCGGCGGCGGCGGGATGGGCGTCGGCCTGAGCGCCGCCGCCCTCGAGACTCTCGCGACGCGGACGGCCGGCGCCGACGCCCTCGGGCTCGGCCGCATGACGGCCCTCCTCGACGCGCTCGGCCGGCCGCACGAGCGGCTGCGCGTCCTGCACGTGGCGGGCACGAACGGCAAGGGCAGCGTCTGCGCCATCCTCGACGCCGTGCTGCGCGCGCGCGGCTGGCGGACGGCGCGGTACACGTCGCCGCACCTCGTGGACTTCCGCGAGCGCGTGCTGGTTGACGGCTCGCCGGTGGCCGAGGAGGTCGTGGCGTCGTTCGTGGCGCGGGCCATGCCGCTCGTGACCCGGGTCGGGGCGTCGTTCTTCGAGGCGACCACGGCGATGGCCTTCGAGGCGATCGCCGACGCCGCGGTGGACCTCGCGATCGTCGAGGTGGGGCTCGGCGGGCGGCTCGACGCGACGAACGTCGTGCAGCCGCTGGTCGCGGGCGTCACGTCGATCGGCCTCGACCACACCGAGTGGCTGGGCGACACGACGACCGCTATCGCGGGGGAGAAGGCCGGCATCTTCAAGGCGGGCGCCGCCGCAGTCATCGGCGAGCGGGATCCCGCGATCGCCGAGGTCCTGCGGCAGCACGCCGTGCGGCACGGCGCCGATCCGGTGCGCGTGGTAGGGCGCGAGTGGCCGGTCGAGGACGTCCGCGTGGACGCCACGGGCACGCGCGCGATGCTGATGCTGCCCGGCGCCAGCGTGCCGCTGCACACCCCGCTGGCCGGGGTGCATCAGGCGCAGAACGCCGCGACCGCGCTCGCCATGCTCGACCTCCTGCCGGCCCCGTGGCGGGTCGCGCCGGCCGACGCGGCACCGGCGCTGCGCGCGGTGTCCCTGCCCGGCCGCTTCCAGCGGATCGGGCGGTGGCTGCTCGACGTCGCGCACAATCCCGACGGTGCCGCCGTGCTCGCCCGGACGCTCGAGGCGGTGCAGGCCCCGGCACCGGTCTGGGTGCTGCTGACGGTGCTCAACGACAAGGATTGGCGCGGGATGATGCGGGCCCTGGCGCCGCACGTCGCGGGATTCGTCCTGACCCGCTCGCCGACCGCGCCCGCCGCGCGCGCGTGGGACCCGGCGGCGGCCCACGCGTGGGCCCGGGCGTCGGGGATCGAGGCGGTGCTCGAGCCCGACTTCGACGCGGCGATGGCGCGGGCGGCCGGGCTGGGCGAGACGGTGCTCGTGACGGGGTCGTTCCACACGGTGGGCGACGCCCTGACGCGGCTGCCGTCGGGGGCGTCCGGCGGGTAAATTCCCGGGATGTCCTCGGGGCGTCCGCTGCATGGCTTTCGCGACCTCTACCCGGCGGAACTCGCCCAGCGCACCTGGCTCTTCGGCCGGTGGCGCGAGGTGGTCCGCCGGTACGGCTTCGTCGAGTACGACGGGCCGCCGCTCGAGCCGGTCGAGCTCTACACGCAGAAGTCCGGGGCGGAGATCGTCGAGCAGCTCTTCGACTTCACCGACAAGGGCGGGCGGCACGTCGCGTTGCGTCCGGAGATGACGCCGACGTTCGCGCGGCTCGTCGGGGCGCGGGCGAACGCGCTCCGCAAACCGGTGCGCTGGTTCGCGATCCCGCAGCTCTTCCGCTACGAGAAGGCGCAGCAGGGGCGGCTGCGCGAGCACTTCCAGCTGAACGTGGATCTCGTCGGCGAGGCCGACGTGACGGCCGACGCCGAGCTCGTCGCGTGCGCGATCGACCTCGTGCGCGCCTGCGGGCTGACGTCGGCCGACGTCCGCGTGCGGGTGAGCGACCGGCGGATCCTCACGGCGTGGCTCGACGCCGTCGGGGTGCCCGCGGCCGCCCACGAGGTGGCGTACGCGGTGATCGACAAGCTCGAGCGCCAGCCCGCGGAGGTGTCGCGCGAGAAGCTCGTCGCGGCGGGTGTGCCCGAGGCGGGCGTCGCGGCGGTGCTCGGCGCGGCGACGGCGACCTTCGAGGACGTCGCGGCGCGGCTCGCGGGGGGCGATGCGGCGCGCGTCGCCGACGACTTCCGCCGCTATCTCGGGTACGTGGACGCGCTGGTCGGCGAACCGGGCTGGCTGCGATTCGACCTCTCGATCGTGCGCGGGCTCGCCTACTACACGGGGATCGTCTTCGAGCTCTTCGACGCGCAGGGGAAGTTCCGGGCGGTCGCGGGGGGCGGCCGCTACGACCGGCTCCTCGGCGCCATCGGCGGCCAGGAGCTGCCGGCGCTCGGCTTCGGCATGGGCGACGTGGTGCTGTCGCTGCTGCTGGCCGATCGCGGGAAGCTCGGCAGCGAGGGAACGGGACTCGACTTCTGGGTGGCGGCGCAGGGCGGCGACGCCGCGTCGCTGCCGGAGGTGATGCGCGTCTCGGCGGCGCTGCGCGCGCGCGGGCACCGGGTCGAGTATGCGCTTCGTGAGCAGAGCGCCTCGAAGCAGCTCAAGGCGGCGGCGGCCGCGGGGGCGCGCGTGGCCGTGCTGCTGCCCCCCGCGACGCCCAGCGACGCCACGCTGCCGGCGGGACGCGCGACGGTGCGCGACCTCGCGAGCGGCACCGAACAGCAGGTGACGCTGGCCGACTGGCTGGCGCAGGCTTGACCTCGAGACCGATGGCCGACGACAAGAAGCTCACTTCCCGCGCCGAGAACTTCTCGGACTGGTACAACGAACTCGTCCTCCGGGCCGAGCTCGCCGACTACTCGCCCGTGAAGGGCTCGATGGTCATCCGGCCGAATGGCTACGGCATCTGGGAGCGGATGCAGCGCGCCCTGGACGACATGTTCAAGGCCACCGGTCACGAGAACGCCTACTTCCCGCTGTTCATCCCGCAGAGCTTTCTGAGCAAGGAGGCGCAGCACGTCGAGGGCTTCGCCCCGGAGACGGCGGTGGTGACGCACGGCGGGGGCAAGGAACTCGAGGAGCCGCTGGTCGTCCGCCCGACGTCGGAGACGATCATCTACCACATGTTCGCGAAGTGGACGCAGTCCTATCGCGACCTGCCGATCCTGATCAACCAGTGGGCGAACGTCGTCCGGTGGGAGATGCGCACGCGGCTGTTCCTGCGGACGCTCGAGTTCCTCTGGCAGGAGGGCCACACCGCGCACGCCACGCACGACGAGGCCGAGGCCGAGACGCGGCAGATGCTCGGCGTCTATCGCCGGTTCATGGAGGAGTGGATCGCCATGCCGGTGGTGACGGGGCAGAAGACCGAGAGCGAGAAGTTCGCCGGGGCGCTGCGCACGTACTCCTGCGAAGCGCTGATGCAGGACAACAAGGCCCTGCAGGCCGGCACGTCGCACAACCTCGGGCAGAACTTCGCCAAGGCGTTCGACCTCACCTTTCAGGACGAGCAGGGGGGGCAATCGTACGCGTGGAACACCTCGTGGGGCGTCTCGACGCGAATGATCGGCGGGCTGGTGATGACGCACTCCGACGACAACGGGCTCGTCTGTCCGCCGCGCCTCGCGCCGACGGAGGTGGTGATCATCCCCATCTGGAAGTCCGATGACGAGCGGGCGCGCGTCGTCGAGGCGGCGCACCGGGCCAAGGCCGAGCTCGCCGCGTGGACGGGCCGTGGCGCCACCGACCGCTTGCGCGTGCGCGTGGACGACCGCGACGGGATCAAGCCCGGGGCCAAGTACTACGAATGGGAGATGCGCGGCGTCCCCCTGCGGCTCGAGATCGGGCCGAAGGACCTCGAGAAGGGTTCGGTGTTCTCGGCCCGCCGCGATACCCGCGCCAAGGCGCCGCTGGCGATGGCGGGGCTCCCCGAGGCCGTCGCCGGCCTCCTCGAGACGGTCCAGCGCGACCTCTTCGAGGCGGCGCGGGCGCGGCGCGAGGCGAACTCGCACCGCGGGGTGACGTCCTACGATCGCTTCAAGGAGATCATCGACGGCCCGGGCGGCTTCGTGTACGCCGGCTGGAACGGCGATCCGGCGGTCGAGGCGCGCGTCAAGGAGGAGACCAAGGCGACCATCCGCTGCATCCCCGACCCGGAGTTCCGCTCCGCCGAGGCGCCGACGCGCTGCCTCGTGACCGGCGAGCCGGCGCAGCACGAGGTCGTGTGGGCCAAGGCCTACTGACCGACGGCTTCACGCGCGCCGGCGGCCCCCTCGCGTGCGAGGGCGTGCCGCTGGCGGCCATCGCGGACGCCGTCGGGACGCCTGCGTACGTGTACAGCGCCGGCACCGTGCGCGCGCGCCTCGCGGCGCTCGAAGCGGTGCTGGCCGGCGTGCCGCACCGCGTGCACTACGCGCTCAAGGCCAACGGGACGCACGGCGTGCTGCAGGTGCTGCGGGCGGCGGGGGCCGGCGCCGACGTCGTCTCGGGTGGCGAGCTGTACCGGGCGCGGCGGGCGGGGTTCGCCCCGTCGGACATCGTCTTCGACGGGCCCGGCAAGTCGGCCGACGAACTGCGCGAGGCGATCCGCGCCGGCGTGCGCGTCATCAACCTCGAGTCGCAGGGCGAGGCCGAGCTGGTCGCCGCCCTCGCAGCCGACGAAGGGCGCGTCGTCCCCGTGGGGCTCCGGGTGAACCCCGAGGTGACGGTGGAGAACTTCCATGCCTACATCTCGACCGGCGAGGCCGGGGACAAGTTCGGCATCCCGCTCGACGACGCCTTCGGCGTCGCGGCGTGGGTCGCCGGCCGGCCGTCGCTGCGCCTCGTCGGACTGCACATGCACGTCGGGTCGCAGCTCGACACCCTCGGGGCGTTCGACGAGGCCGTCGCCAAGCTCGCGGCGCTGCTCGCGCGCCTGCGCGCGGAGCTGCCGGCGACGGCGGCCACGCTGACGCTGCTCGACCTCGGCGGCGGGCTCCCGGTGGCCTACGGCGACGGTGACCGGGGCGCCGACCTCGAGGCCTACGGCGAGGTCGTGCGCCGAGCGCACGCCCGGACGGGCTGCGAGATCCTCCTCGAGCCGGGCCGCCTGCTCGTCGCCGAAGCGGGCGTGCTGCTCACGCGCGTGCGCTATCGCAAACGCAGCGGCGGGCGCGACTACGTGATCGTGGACGCCGGCATGAACGACCTCATCCGGCCGCCGCTGTACGACGCGTTCCACGCGATCGAGGCGGTGGCGCCGGGCGAGGCCGCGTTGGTGGCGAGCGTCGTGGGACCGGTGTGCGAGAGCGGCGATTTCTTCGGGCACGGCCGGCCGCTGCCGCCGGTGGCGCCCGGCGACCTGATCGTGCTGCGCACGGCAGGGGCGTACGGCTCGGTGATGAGTTCGAACTACAACGCGCGGCCGCGGGCCGCCGAGGTGCTGGTGGACGGCGACCGCTACGCCGTCGTGCGCCGGCGCGAATCGTACGAAGACCTGATGCGGCTCGAGAACGAGTCGCCGACATGGAGGAGTGCATGAAGGTCGGCCTGATGGCGAACTCGCATGACCGGCTGCCGGCGATCGACGCGTTCGTCGCGGCGCTGGCGAGCCGAGGGATCTCGCTCGTGCTGCACGCCGGGGACTTCGTGGCCCCGTGGTCGCTCGGGCCCTTCCGCGAGCGCGGGATGGCGCTGCTCGGGGTATTCGGGCACAACGACGGCGATCCGTCGGGACTCACCGCCTTCGCGCAGCAGGGCGTGGGCATGGAGCTCTACGAGTCGCCGCACGTCTTCGAGGTGGCGGGGCGCAAGCTGCTGCTCGTGCACGACCTCCACGACCTCCCCGAGCGGGCGTGGGACGAGTACGACATCATCGTCCACGGCACCATTCACACCAGCGAGGTGCGTGCCCAGGGCAAGGTGACGGTGATCTGCCCGGGCGAGGCCTGCGGATGGCTCACCGGGACGCCGACGTGCGCCATCCTCGACCTCGAGTCCCGCGAGGTCGAGTTCATCCGCCTCGAGGGGCCGGAGTGGGCGCGATGATCACTGCGTCGCGGATTTTGATCCTCGACTGCGGGTCGCAGTTCACGCAGCTCATCGCCCGCCGCGTGCGCGAAGCGCGCGTGTACAGCGAGATCCACCCTCCGACGCGGTCGGTCGAGTGGATCCGGGCGTGGCAGCCGACGGGGATCATCCTGAGCGGGGGGCCGAGCTCGGTCACCGACGAGGGGGCGCCGACGTTCGACCCGGCGATCCTCGATCTCGCCCCCGTCCTGGGCGTCTGCTACGGCATGCAATGGATCGCGCACGCCGCCGGCGGGGCGGTGAAGGGGGGTGGTCGTCGCGAGTACGGCCGGGCGGCCATCACCGTCGGCGAGCCGGGCGGGCTCTTCGCCGGCTTCGACGCCGGCGAGTCGTCACAGGTGTGGATGAGCCACGGCGACCACGTCGAGACGGTGCCGCCGGGGTTCGTCGCGACCGCTGCGAGCAGCGACAACCCCGTCGTGGCGATGCGCCACGTGTCGAAGCCCATCCACGCGGTGCAGTTCCACGCGGAGGTGCACCATACGGTGCGCGGGGCCGAGATCATCCAGAACTTCCTCTTCGGCGTCTGCGGCTGCGTCCCGGACTGGACGCCGGGCCACTTCATCGAGGAGGAGGTGCAGAAGATCCGCACGACGGTCGGCGGCAAGGCCGTCATCTGCGGGCTCTCGGGCGGCGTGGATTCCTCGGTGGCCGCAGCGCTGGTGCACAAGGCGATCGGCGACCAGCTCACGTGCATCTTCGTGGACACCGGGCTCCTGCGGCTGCACGAGCGCGAGCAGGTCGAGCGCACCTTCCGCCAGCACCTGGGGATCAAGCTCGTGGTGGTGGACGCCAGCGAGCGGTTCCTCGCCGCGCTGGCGGGCGAGGGCGACCCCGAGAAGAAGCGCAAGATCATCGGCCACACGTTCATCGACGTCTTCGAGGACGCGGCGGCCGCGGCGGGGGAGGGGGCCGAGTTCCTGGTGCAGGGCACGCTGTATCCCGACGTGATCGAGTCGGTGAGCGCCAAGGGTGGGCCGAGCGCGACGATCAAGACGCACCACAACGTCGGCGGGCTCAAGCCCGACATGAAGTTCCGGCTCGTCGAGCCGCTGCGCGAGCTGTTCAAGGACGAGGTGCGCAACGTCGGGCGCGAGCTCGGGCTGCCCGAGGAGATGGTCGGCCGGCATCCGTTCCCGGGTCCGGGGCTCGCGATCCGCGTCCTCGGCGAGGTGCGGCGCGACGCGCTGGACATCCTGCGCAAGGCGGACGCGATCTACCTCGAGGAGATCCGCGCCGCCGGCCTGTATGCCGACATCTGGCAGGCGTTCGCGGTCTTCCTGCCGGTGCGGTCGGTGGGCGTCATGGGCGACGGCCGCACCTACGAACACGTGATCGCGCTGCGCGCGGTGACCAGTACCGACGGGATGACGGCGGACTGGTACGCGTTCCCGCATGACGTGCTGGGGCGCATTTCCAGCCGCATCATCAACGAAGTGCGGGGGGTGAACCGCGTGGTGTACGACGTCAGCTCGAAGCCGCCGGCGACGATCGAGTGGGAGTAGGGGCGGACGGCCCCTCTCCTCATGCAGTGCCGCGCCGGGCGATCCGCTCCAGCGCGTCCAGCGCCCGCGCATTGCCGTCCTCGGCGCGGAGCTGCCGCCCGAGGGCCGCGGCCCGGCTTCGCGTCTCCACGCGCAAGGCGCGCCGGAGCGCGCTGCGGAGGGTGCTGCGGGTCAGCGACGTGAAAGGCACGTGCGCTCCCGCGCCGAGGGCCGCGACACGGCTGCCCCAGAACGGCTGGTCGGCGAAGAACGAACAGACGACGGACGGCACCCCGGCCTCAGCGGCCGCGAAGGTCGTGCCGGCGCCACCATGGTGGACCACCACCGCGCACCGCGGGAAGATCCAGCCGTGATCCACCGAGCGCACGATGTGCATCCGTGGCCCGGCCAGCTGGTGCACGGCGTCGGTGTCGTTCCACCCGCCGCAGACCAGGAAGCGCAGGTCGAGTTCCTCGGCGAGGGACAGCACGTCCCGGCCGAAGGACTCGAGCGTGGGCATGGGCATGCTGCCGAAGCCGACGTAAACCGGCGGCGGGCCCTCGGCCAGCCACGTGAGGAGGTCCGGCGGCGGGACGGCCTCGCCAAGGCGTGCGCGGACCGCCGCCGGCAGCCGGATCGAACCTGTCGTCACCGCCCGCGCGTCGGCATCGGCCGCATGCGGCACGAGGTGCCGGCTCCACAGCTGCAGCACCGGCACCCCGAGCTCGCGGGCGCCGCCCACCGCGGTGGCCACCTGCGGCGGCAGGCCGAGCTGCCGGCGGAAGACGTTGATCGCGTCGCGGTGCAGCGGGAAGACGAGCCGCCGGAACAGCCCCCACGTCGCGCGGTTCAGGAAGGCGAACGGCAGGTTCGCCGTGGTGACCAGCGGACAGGGGAACGCGCCCGTCGGCTCCAGCGGGATGGTGTGCGCGAAGGTGAAGGGGACCCGCAGGTGCTCGGCCAGCGTCACGGACAGCTCCTCGATCAGCGTGCCGCCCACGATGAGGTCGGCGCCGCGCGCCGCGTCGAGGCCGCTGGCGAAGATGTGCGGGTCGAGCTCGCGGTTGATCCGCGCCACGGAGTTCGTGAACTCCCGCACGTTGCCCGAGCGCAGCCAACGTTGCCCCTCGGGCGACTCGAGGATGGCCTGCGAGTTCCCGTGCAGGGGAGCGTACGCCACCCCCGACCGTTCAACGAAGCCGCGCAGGTTCTCGGGGGCCGCCACACGGGTCTCGAACCCGCGCTCCTGGAGGCCGGCAGCCAGCGCGACCTGGGGTTGCGCGTCACCGCGCGTGCCGTAGCTGAAGAAGACCACTCGCATGTCAGGACGTCCGGAGGGGCGGGTCGGCGGGGGTGCGGGCAAGGGCATCGCATACGAGCCGGAAGAGCACGGCGCGGGTTTCGGCCGGACTCAGTCCCTGGTCGCGCCGCAGGAGCTTCCAGGCGTACACGTCGGTCGCGAGCAGGAGCTGGGCGAGCTGGGACCGGCGCAGCATCTCGTCGCGCGCCAGAAGCGGCCCGAAGACCCGCTCGACCCACGATCGGTGCAGCAACCGGCCGGCCTCGGCCATCGCGGTGACGACGGGCACGCGACCGTCGAGCGACAGGGTCCGCATGAGCGAGTCGCCCACGGGCTCGTACATGCCGAGAATGAAGTCGAGCGCACGCGCCGGGTCGCCGGCGGGCACGCGGTCACGCAACGCCGCATTGTGGCGGCCAGCCGCCTCCAGGAAGGCCCGGGCGAGCCCCTCCTTGCCGCCGAAGCGGCGCTGTACCGTCTTGGTCGTCACCCCCGCCAGGCGCGCCACGTCCTCGAGGTGCACGTCGTCGTAGTAGCGCTCGGCGAACAGCTGCGTGGCCGCCTCGAGCACGCGACGCTCGGTGTCCTGCGCGGCGTGGGCGCGCGCCACTTGCCGGTACAGGCGACGGGGACTGGGAAGCATCGGGACGTCGCGGCTCATATTGATGTCCAATTGTAAGACACGAAACTGAGCCCGCGCGAGGTCCCCGACGCGCCGAGCCCGCCGCCGCACCGGCCTCCGCCCGGGTCGCCGCGGGTCGCCGCGGGTCGCCGCGGGTCGCCGCGGACGGTGACGGCGTCCCCTCCGGTGCCCAGCCGGGCGACCGTCAGGACAGCCAGGCGGCCATCTGCGCTTCGGTGAGGTTCCCGCCGCACACGACGGTCGCCACGCGCTGGCCACGCCACGGCGACCCGGCCGCGACCAGCGCCGCCACCCCGGCGGCCCCCGACGGCTCCACGACCAGCCCGGCGTGCGCGTGCAGGAGCCGCATCGCGGCCACCAGCGCCACGTCGTTGACGAGCACGACGTCGTCCACCGTCGTCCGCATGTCCGCCACCGCCTCGGCGATCGGCACGCGCACCCCGATGCCGTCGGCGATGGTGTCGATCTGCGGCGGGAAGACGAGCCGGCCCGACCGCCACGACTGCGCCATGGCGTCAGCCCCGGTCGCCTGCACGCCGATCACCCGCGTCGCGGGCGCGACGGCCTTGATCCATCGTCCCATGCCGGTGAGCAGCGCGCCGTTGCCGAGCGGCACGAGCACGGCGTCGAACGCCCGGCCGGGCGCCAGCAGTTCGACGGCGATGGTCGCCGCGCCGAGACTCGCTTCGACATCGAGCCCGTCGGCCACCATCCGCCATCCTCGCTCGCGCGCGAAGGCCTCGGCGTGCTGCTTGGCCGCATCGAAGTCCTTGCCGGCCTGCCGGACCTCGGCCCCGAGGGCCCGCATGCGGGCGACCTTGAGGGGGTTCGCCGAATCGGCCGCGTAGAGCACGAGCCGCCAGCCGGCGGCCCGGCATGCGTACGCCAGCGCCTGGCCCCAGTTGCCGGCACTCGCGCCCACCAGGGGCGACCGGGTCGCCTCGTGCGCCCGCTCGAGCAGCCGCGAGACGAGCACGCTGGCCCCGCGCCCCTTGAAACTCCGGATGGGGTTGCAGGTCTCCACCTTGAGCGTGAGCCCGCAACCGAGCACCTCGGCCAGCGGTTCGCAGGCGTACTGCGGCGAGTCGCGGAACTCGGGCGGGATGCGCGCCGGCGCGGCGGCGATGTCCGCCAGCCGGAGGCGATGCGACGGATCGGGGTCGGCCGCGGGTGTCGGGATGGAAGGCATGGCGAACGATACCTTTCGAATCCCATGGCCGCGCCGCTCTCCCTCCCGACGCGCGCCGACCTTCGCTCGACGTGGCAGCTGGCCGCCCCGATCGTCGTCGTGCAGGTCGGCTGGCAGCTCATGGGTGCCGTGGACGCGCTGATGGTCGGCCACGTGTCGCCGCAGGCGCTGGCGGCCGTGTCCATCGGCAACCTCGTCTTCTTCAACGTCATCGTGATCGCCTTCGGCATCCTGATGGCGCTCGACCCGATCGTCTCGCAGGCGGTCGGGGCGGGGGACGACGAGGGCGTGGCCCTCGGGGTGCAGCGCGGCGTGGTGCTCGCCGCGGCGACGAGCGTGGTGATCGGCGCCGTGCTGTGGCCGAGCGAGGCGATTCTGCGCTTCCTCCGCCAGCCGGACGACGTGGTGCCGCTGGCGGCGGCGTGGCTGCGGTGGAGCATCCTGGGGATCCTCCCGCTCAATCTCTTCACCGTGGGGCGCCAGACGCTGCAGGCACAGCAGCGGGTGCGCGCGGTGGTGGTGGCGACGATCGTGGCGAACCTCGCCAACGCGGGCCTGAACTGGGTGCTGATCTACGGCAAGCTGGGGATGCCGGCGCTTGGCGTCGTGGGGTCGGCGCACAGCACCTGGATCTCGCGCTGGCTGATGGCGGCGATGGTCTGGGGAGCCGGGTGGCCGCTCCTGCGTCCGACCGTGCGGCCGTGGCGTCGCGCGGCGCTCGGGGCGGCGGCGCTGGGGCGAATGCTACGTCTGGGGCTGCCGATCGGGGTGCAGTGGTTCTTCGAGGGCTTCGCGTTCGGACTCGTGACGGTCTGGGCGGGCTGGCTGGGGACGATCACGCTGGCCGGACACGAGGTGGCGCTCAACCTCGCCTCCCTCACGTTCATGGTGCCGCTAGGGGTGAGCGGGGCGGCCTCGGCGCTGGTGGGGCACGCGATCGGCCGCGGCGACATGCCAGGGGCCCGACGCGAGGCGGCAGCGGCCTTCGTGATCGGCGTGGGGGTGATGGCGGTGAGCGCGGTGCTCTTTCTCGCCTTCCCGGTCGCCTTCGCGCGGCTCTACACGCCGGATGCCCCTACACTCGCGGTGGCGGTGGCGCTCATTCCCATTGCCGGGGCGTTCCAGTTGTTCGACGGCACGCAGGCGGTGTGCGGCGGCATCCTGCGCGGCAGCGGCGACACGCGGGTGCCGGCCGTGATGCATTTCCTGGGCTTCTGGGGGGTCGGGGTGCCGGTGAGCTGGTGGCTCGGCCTGCACACGCCGCTGGGGGCGCGCGGGCTCTGGTACGGGCTCGTCGGCGGGCTCGCGGCGGCCGCCGTGCTCCAGTTCCTCCGGGTGCGGACGCGCCTCGGCCGCGAGATCACGCGCACGACCGCATGACGCGCTACGGCTTCCGCTCGGCGCGCTTCGGCAGGTTCCGCTTGGTGTAGATGAGCACCAGGCCCTGTTGCCCGAGGGCGCCGAATCGCTGGTAGGCGTCGGTGGGGTTCAGGATCGCGATCCCCTCGATCATGAACGGATCGAGGTCGTACACCGTGTTCGAGGGGATGTTGTCGAGCAGCGTCGGGACGCACGTGGTGCCCCGCAGCATCACGCAGTTCACGCGACCGTTCGCGCTCTTCATCGAGACCCCGGGCGCGTTCATCGGCCGCAGCAGGTCCCCGAAGTTGAGGGCGGCGGGCACGTAGGGAGCGAACTCCTCGACCCCGAAGAAGCGCGCGGTGTTGGGGACGTTGAGGTCCTTCATGCGCTCGAGCCGGGTCGCGCGCACCTCGACCGGCGTGAGCTCCCGCGCGGGGGCCCGGACCAGCACCAGCCACGGTAGCCCGCCCTCGGCGGGTGCCTCGAGCGCCGGCCTCGTGGTGAGGGGCATGCCCAACTTTCGCACGCACACGAGATCGCCCGGCTCCGGGCGCAGCCCCAGGGCGGCGTTGCCACCGGAGTCGCTCGCCGCCGCCGCGCGGACCGTCCCGGCGCTGTCGAGCAGGGCCACGATGGCGTTGCGCACGCCGGCGCCGGTGGCCTCGTCCACGACCTTCACGCGGGCGGGCGGTGCTCCGACGAACCCGCCGCGCGGCGCGCTGGTGGGGCAGGAGCGCCCGCGCTGCTCGAGGGATGCCAGGGCGATCGGCGTGGGGACGGTGTGGTCGTAGCTGACCTCCTCGCCGGCTTCCACCACGAACGCGGGCGACACCGACGGCGCATGCTTCGGCGAGGTCACGCGCAGCCAGAACGTGCCGGCACCGCCGACGTCAACCTTGTATGCGCCGGTGAGGGTCGCCACGGCGGACGAGATCCGGTTGCCGGACGTGTCCACCAGCACGACCACCGCACCGCCCACCGGGCCACCGGTGGGCTCGAGCACGCGGCCGGCAATGACCTGCGCGGGGCCCGCGGTCGGGACCAGCGCGGCGGCCGCGCAGAGCCGCAGGGCGAGCCGCCCAGTCACACGCCCTTCTCCTGCAACAGCGCCATGAACTCCGCCGGGCTCGACAGGCCCAGCAGGCGCGCGGGGACGTCGGGTTCCTTCGAGAACTGCGCGATCTTCCCGAGCACCGGCAAGTACTGGTTCGACACCTCGAGCGGCGGGGCGACGATCAGGAAGAAGAACTGCACCGGCTGGTCGTCGATCGCCTTGAAGTCCATGCCGGCGACCTTGCGGCCGAAGGCGACGCGCAGCTTCGAGACGACGAGGGAGCGGCAATGGGGGATGGCGATGCCGCGCCCGATGCCGGTGGAGCCCAGGTTCTCGCGCCGCTTGAGCATCTTGAACAGCATCTGCTCGGAGCGGTCGTCCAACTTGAGCAGCCCGATGAGTTCCTTGAGGATCTCGTCCTTGGTCGTGCCGGCCAGGTCGAGTGACATGGCGTCTTCTGAGAAGAACTCGCGGAGCTCCATGCGGAGTAATCAAAGAGCGCGCCCAAGTGCTGTCAAACCTTCACGTTGCGCCGCTTTTCGGGGGCCGCTAAACTGCCGGGAATGCCCCGGTTTCCCATCCCCCTGCCGCACGCCGTCCCGCTCTACCTGGCTCCCATGGCCGGGGTGTCGGAATCGCCGTTCCGGCAGTTGTGCCGGCAGTACGGGGCGGACGTCGTCGTCACGGAGTTCCTGTCGGCGGAGGGCATCCGGCGCGAGAACGAAGCCACGTTGAACAAGCTCCGGTTCGGCCCTCAGGAGCGCCCGATCGGGGTGCAGATCTTCGGGTCCGATCCGGCGGCGATGGCCGACGCGGCGGCGCTCGTCACCGACGTCTTCCAGCCCGACTTCGTGGACATCAACTTCGGGTGTCCCGTCAAGAAGGTCGTCAAGCGCAACGGCGGCTCGGGGTGCCTGCGCGACCTCGGCCTGGTGCAGGAGATCATCCGCGCCGTGTCGCGGGCCACCCACCTGCCCGTCACCTGCAAGGTGCGCAGCGGCTGGTCCGAGGAGATGCGCGACCCGGTGACGATCGGGCTCCGCTGCCAGGACGCGGGCGCCAAGGTCCTCACCCTCCACCCCCGCACGCGGACGCAGATGTACACCGGGTCGGCGCGCTGGGAGGAGATCGCCGCGGTCGTGGAGGCGCTCGACATCCCCGTGCTGGGCAACGGGGACATCAAGTCGGCACCGGATGCCCTGCGCATGCTGCGGCAGACGAAGGCCGCCGGCATCATGATCGCCCGCGGGTCGTTCGGACAGCCGTGGATCTTCGACCAGGCGCGCGACCTGTTCGACGGGCGTCCCATGCGGGCCACGCCCGGGGTCGCCGAGCGTTTCCGGATCGCGCTCGACCATGCCCGGCTCGTCGAGTCGTACGAGGCCGATCCGCAGGGGGCGGCGGTGGAGTTCCGCAAGCACCTGGGCTGGTACGTGAAGGGCTTGCCGAATTCCGGGGACCTCCGGCGCCAGCTCCATGCCGTGAACACCTTCGGCGAGATCGAGGCGATCTTCGACGCCTACCTGCAGGGGCCGTGGGGCGAGGCGGCGCTGGCGGGCGTCGCCGCCGAATCCCTCGACGCCGACGTGGCGGCCTGACCCATGCTGCCGGAGCGCGCGCTCGAAGTGCTGCAGTCGGTCGCCACAGGCCGGCTCGCCCCCGCCGACGCGGTGGAGCACTTCGCGGCGCCGCCGGTGGAGTCGCTCGGCTTCGCCACGGTGGACACGCACCGGGCATTGCGGCAGGGCTTCCCCGAGGTCATCTACGCGCAGGGCAAGACGGTCGAACAGTTCGTCGGCATCGCCGAGCGGCTCTCGGAGCGGGGCGACGGGTTCCTCGCCACGCGCACCTCGCCCGACCAGCGGGCCGCCGCAGCCGCGCGCTTCGAGGGGTGCCTCGTGGACGACGTCGCGCGGACGGCGTGGCTGCCCGGCCGCACACCGGTCCCGCGCGGGACCGGGACGGTGTGCGTCGTGACGGCCGGCACCACCGACCTCCCCGTCGCCGACGAGTGCGCCGTGACGCTCGCCGCCCTCGGCAACGACGTCGCGCGCATCACGGACGTCGGCGTGGCGGGGATTCATCGCGTGCTCGGGCAGGTGACGTCCTTGCGCTCGGCCCGGGTGGTGGTCGTCGTGGCCGGCATGGACGGGGCGCTGCCCTCGGTGGTCGGCGGCTTGGTGGCCTGTCCGGTGATCGCGGTTCCGACGAGCGTGGGGTACGGCGCGGCGTTCGGCGGCGTGGCACCGCTGCTGACCGCGCTCAACAGCTGCGCCGCCGGGGTGACCGTGGTGAACATCGACAACGGATTCGGCGCCGCCGTGGCGGCGTCGCGCATCACGCACGCCTGAGGCGTTACCGATCATGTCGGGGATGCTGCTGGGCGTGATCGCCACCGTCGCCGTCGGCGTCGCCATGTGGAGCTGGCGCGCGGTGCGACGCCTCGAGCAGGTCGTGGCCGAGCGCGACCGGCAGATCGCGCAGTGGCAGTCGCTCATCGGTGACGGCGTGACGCGCGTGACGCGGATATCCCGCGGGCTCGCGACGCCCGTCGTCTCGGCGGACGCCGGCGATCCGCTGGGCGAGGTGCTGGGGGTCGTCCGTGACGCCCTCGAGGCGCGGGAGGTGATCTGGTGGCGTCGGGCGGGGGACGGGACCCTCGCGCCGCAGCGATCCAGCGAGCATCCGGCGGTGCCGCGCGCGGATCCCGGCGTGGCGCCGCACGCGGCCTGGGCCGACGACGAAGGGCTCGCGACGTTCGTCGAGCATGCGGGGGCGATGCTGGCCGTGGCGCCGGTGCCGGCCCTCGACGGCGCGGAGACGCGCGGAGCGCTGGTGGCACGCGGGCCGGCGGAGTGGCCGGACGATCGCGCCGACGCCAAGCAGCGCCTCGAGCGCTGCGGGGCCGCGGTCGCCCGGATCGTGCTGCTGCTCGAGTCGCAGCGGGCCGCATCGGAGTACAGCAGCGGGATCCGCAAGGCGCTCGAGGCGACGCGCGCGTACGCCACCGTACGCGACCCGGAGCGGCTCGCCGCCCTCGTGTGCGCGGACATGGTCTCTCTCTACGGCATGCAGCGCGCGGCCGTTGTGCGATGGCAACCCGGTCGCGCCACCGGGCACGTGGTGGCGGTCTCGGCGCGGCATGCCGTGGCGATCGGGCAGTCCGTCGGGCCGTTGTCTGCCGTGGGCGAGGCGTGCGCGGAATCGCGCCAGCTGCTGTGGCAGGACGCCGCGCAGGCGCGCGACGACCAGCCGATCTTCGACGACGTCGAACCGTCATGGAGCATCGGGGCGCTGCTGGTCGTCCCCCTGGTGCGGGACCGCGCCGTGCTCGGCGCCCTCGTCGTCGAGACCGATCACGCCGGCGGGATCCGGGAGCACCTGCTTCGCATGATCACCCTCATGGCGGACCTGATGACCCCGACGCTCGAGTCGCTCTGGAGCTTCGAGGACGTCGAGCGGCGCGCCCGTACCGACGCGCTGACCGGGCTCTGGAACCGGCGGCATTTCGAGGTGGAGCTCGCGCGCTGGCTGCAGCAGGTGGATCGCTACGGCGGGAAGGTGGCGATCGTGCTGGTGGATGTGGATCACTTCAAGCGCGTCAACGACTCGTACGGCCACGAGACGGGGGACCTCGTCCTGCAGCACGTGTCCGCCGTCCTGCACGAGGGGGCACGCACCGTGGACGTCGTGGCCCGCCTCGGGGGCGAGGAGTTCGTCCTCCTGCTGCCAAGCACCCCGGTGGAGGGCGCCCGCGACGTCGCCGA